>VOFG01000793.1_pt1 | contig 115024 bp, 104 predicted proteins | sample 5384171 | NCBI WGS metagenome assembly VOFG01 (sample SAMN12384726, study PRJNA508395) | human gut metagenome | isolation source: healthy gut F | host: Homo sapiens
AGCCAACAACTTTTTCGCGGTCAACTGGAGTTTTGAAAGGAGAATAGTCACTACCAATGGCAATATGCTCAATGCCAGCCACTTCAGCACAGTAATCGATTTGGCGAATCAAGTCATCCATTGTGACAACGTCTTTGTCAGACGCAACCAAAGCTGCCCGCAGAGAGATACCGAGCACGCCGCCAGTTTGCGCGATTGTGCGAATTCGATCTTTACTCAGGTTTCGAGGGTGTGCACTGACCTCATATGCACAAAGTGAGAATCAATGACTGGACGTCCGCCTGCCAACTCGACTAAATCGTAAAAACCAAAGTCAGATAGCTGCGCGGTATCTAATAAAATCCCCAGCCGACAGCACTCTGAGACAACATCTCGGCCAAAGCTGGTCAGCTTGCCACGAGTGCGGGATTGAGCTACTCCGTCACCCAGACGATTTCGCCCATTTCCGGTCAACTGTAAGCCACGGAGACCTAACCGGTAAAGTGAACGCAGGCTGGACAACAAGTTTAGGTTGGCCTTTCCTTCGAGCGGACGGCCACCAGCCAGTGTTGCAATGATTGCAATTTTGCCCTCTGATTCGGCACGCGCCAAATCGTCCGCGGTTTTGCACAAAACAAAGGAGCTACACCCGGCTTCCAGCTCACTGTTGAGAATATCCAGTTTCTTATGTGCATCCCAAAAACGATGTACATCGGTATCGCTGTACAATACTTGGGCACAGCGCTCACCGCCGATTGCCATATTGACTAACTGTACACCCTGCGCACGTAAACGGGGCAAATAACTGTGGTCAAATGCATGATATTCTCCGCGGATTGCCTGTTGTTCGTGCTCTAAAAAACAATAGATGTATTCATCTGACATTGGCTGAAATGCATCCGCACGCCACTGATATGTTGCCATAGTTACTTCACTCCTTTATCAATCGTCTCTTCCAAAACGCGCATGAGATTTCCACCAAGAATCTTGAGAATGTCATTGTCGCTATAGCCGCGATTGACCAGATATTCGGCGATGACATAGCCTTCGCTGATATCGTTTGGATCTTCGGTCATATGATCACCCTTGGGGATGCCGGTGTAAAATCCTTCGATTGAGCCTGGGAACGGGCACATTGCACGATGAACATTGCGAACCAGAGGAAAATTATCATAATCAGTCCCAAACCGACGTGATCAATACCAGCTACTTCGACAATGTGGTCAATATGGTCAATAACATTATCAAATGTAACCAGTTCCCCGGTTTCCTGCGATCCACGAACAAGTTCAGTTTTTACAATTTCCATACCAACTACGCCGCCGTTTTTGCCAATGGCGCGCAGGCGATCATCACTCAGATTGCATTCACTTGGGCATACAGCCTGTACCCCATCATGAGAAACAATTACCGGCTTAGATGAGGCTTCAATGCAATCAAAGAAAGTGGCGTCATTCAGATGAGTCAAATCGATGAGCATACCGATACGGTTCATCTCCTCGATTAGCGAAATGCCAAAGGTCGTTGCGCCAGCTTCTGGACGACATTCGCCGACACCATCGCCGAACATCGTACGTGCTGCACCACAAATGCAGTTGACGCGCAAACCAAGCGCGTGAAAAGCGTGCAGCATTGCCATGCTATCTTCTCGCTCGACCATGCAGGGCACGTGCGCCTTCAAAAAGCAAGCAGAAGCGCAATCTTTCCTTCGGCAACCGTCTGACGAATTTGTGCAACGTTGGTGCAAATATGAAAGGCCCAGAAATCTTTTCTTCTTCCACAACATATCCCACTGTTCCATTGCACCAAATACCAAATCATCCGTTAGGTTGCTTAGACAGGGCGAATTTGAGCCAATGGTAGTTGCGACCACGTTGAAACATCCACGTTTCAACTGCGGCAGATAATAAGTGTTGAAAATATCTTTTTGCCCCCAATGCCTTACGAATGCCGAACTCAAACATCATGTGATCATGGATGTTTACGGTAATTGACTGCTCGTTTAGTCGGCGTGCTCGTTCCGAAATTTCGTCGGGTCTCTTTTTGTTAGAGTATACTTGGCCATTCCCTTTTCCTCCCTTTTTATTGGCGTCAAAAAATGACTGCGCAGTCAATTTTGCGAATAGACACCATATAGAAGCTACAACTATCATATCATCATATTTCTTCTGCGTAAATGGTATATAATGCTGATTTTTGTGAAAAACATTTTACATTATCGCCAATAACAATCGCTTTATTGTTGCTTTTTTATCGCATCACGCGTATAAGAAAAAAACAAAATGTGATTGCGAAGTCAGTGCTTGCATTGAACGTGACGAACAAAGATGTTGACATATTCGGCCTAAAGATTCATAATTTTATATATCTTATCTCTGCGCAATAGCAGTGCCGCAAGGAGGCTTTGCATGAATCAAAATCGAAATTCTCATTCATCGAGTCGAATGACTGCGCAAGATGTTGCGTCTCTTGCAGGGGTTTCCCAGTCTACTGTTTCTCGTGTATTCAATCCAAAATGGAAAGGGAAAGTAAAGCCAGAAATTCGTGAGCGTGCATTAAAATTGCAACAGAAACTGGCTATACACCCAATACCATTGCACATATTCTGACATCCAAACGTTCTGGAATTGTCGGTGTATTGGTGTCCAAGCAGTATCAAGCCTTTTATTATGCTGTATTATCTGAAATTACAGCCTGTTTGAATGCAAACGGCTTCCAGACCATGCTTTTTCTGACCGATCCCAAAGATGCAATTGATGATTTGTTTACCGATGTATTACGCTATCAATTGGACGGAATTATTATTACTTCAGCAGCGGCTACCCACGATTTATACCAGTCCAAGACAGATTTTCCGATTCCAGCGGTGCTGTATAACGGTTATGTGCCGGGGTTGTCTATCAGCGCGGTACATAGTGACAATTACGCAGGCTGTATACAGATGGCAGATTACCTTGTAAGTCTCCGGACATCGCAATTTTCGCTTATATCTCGACTGCAAATAGTGCTTATCGCAGTTATGCAGTGCGTCAAGAAGCCTTTTGCATGGGCTATCGATGCATGGGATTCACAGCTGTAAGATTGAGGAGGCTGACTACTCTATGAGAGCGGCGCTGAGGCAGCCTACCGTCTATTGACCAGTGCACATGCACCAGATGCCATTTTCTGCTCAGGAGATATCAACACAATGGGGGGGCACTGGACGCTGCTCGGAAGTTAGGGGAGAGATATTGGCGAGACGTTATCAATCGCAGGTTTTGACGCTCCGTGTGGTATGGAGTTACCTCCGTATGGTATTACCGCATTGCGGCAGGATACGGGGCAATTAGCACGTGATGCTGTACAGATCCTGAAAAGAATGATTGATACGGATGATCGTTCTCCGGTTGTTGTAACCCGTCCGATGGAGTTAGTTGTACGCACTTCGACCAGACCGCGTCCTACAGAAAAGTGAAACATCTGCAAAATAGATGCCAGACGATTGGAGAGACTAACTTGTGTGGCAGGATATTTGAATCCCTCGAAAGTACAATCATAAAAATTACTGGACAAAGGCACCTTGAAAAGGCTTTTGCCTGATCTCAAATAGCAAGTGCGCTTCAGATAGTCACAATCTAACTCGCCAGTATTGCCAATGGTCGATGGTGATTACAACCTTTTAAACTAAAAAGCACACCGGGACTCTGTGTCCCGGTGCTTTATGGGGGGGAGGCCTATCGCTTAGAGTCTTAATTCTGCGGGTTACAAATGCTAACAGTGCGTTCAAAATATCTAGCCCTTGCTCCTTGAGCCAATAAGGGAGATCAATAAAGCACCAGTTTTCCGAAATTTTGCCGTCCTTACAGTAATAAATATCAATATCTCCGCGTAAATGCGCACTTTTTTCCACCACCAGGCATGCCCAACCATCCGCCGGTCGGTGTTACGTCCATACTGCTGTAAAAACATACAAAATCACCCTCTGCAAAGTATGCATGGAGCGGGTTCTCGGTTTTATCCGTCAATTGGGTGCGGAACGGAATCTGGTGTTGCTCCTGATATCGGGGAATAGTGTAGCTTGCACCAATGCCACAAGGACCGTACCAGATCATATCATCATTCCAGAACGTTCGAGCATATCGCGCGGTGTGCTCATAGTGGCGTTGATAGAAAACAGACCATTGAGCATATCATCTACAATCTTAAAAGACTGCGCCGCCTTTTCCTCGGGAGCGTCTTCAAACATTAGGCCATTATGGTCTCGCGGGCCAGGGTAAACAAAGTAGTGACCTGTTTCAGGCGGCAGAGGATTTATACCAGCTTCGCACATAAACCCGATTAAATCTACAAACATGGCGGTATGCGTAATTTTCCCGTTTTCTACGCAGGAATACTCAGCATACTGCAGGTGGTGCATTTGCGAGTGCGTCGAATCCCCAGAAAGTCCTGATCAAACAGCCCCATGAACTGTCCCATGCTCATACGCGAAAATGTGAGCAGCAAAAAGTCATGACTTAATCACCGCGAGGGCTTGTATATCACCCGAAAGGGATAGCTATAAAGAAGTACTGTAACGAATTGTTCCTAAAAATGTGGAAACAGAAAAGGAAAGCGGTATGAAAAATGAATCCCAATACGGTCTGCTGCTCTTACAGCAGTATCTGTATGAGCATACGGATGACCAGCATCCGGCCTCTGTGGCGGATATTCTTGCCTTCTGGCAGGAGCATGGCATTCAGGCAGGGCGCAAGAGCGTATATTCCGCTATTGAAGTCTTGCAAAGCAGCGGTATGGACATCGTATGCGTCAAAAGCACCCAGAATCGATATTTCGTGGGGGAGAGGATGTTTGAACTGCCGGAGCTGAAGCTGCTGGTGGACGCGGTAGAATCCACCCGCTTTATTACGGCCAAAAAGAGCGAGCGGCTTATTGAAAAGTTGGGTAAGCTCACCAGTGAATCTCATGCCCGCCAGTTGGATCGGCATATTTATATGGAAGGCACCGCCAAACCGGAGAATGAGTGCATCTATTACAGCGTGGATGAGATCCATAACGCCATTCAGGAAAAACGGCAGATCACCTTTCAGTATTACGAATACACCCCGCAGAAAGAAAAGATACTCAAGCATAACGGCTACCGCTATCAGTTCAGCCCGTATGCCCTTATCTGGAGCCGGGATTGCTATTACGCAGTGGGCTGGTCGGAAAAGCACGGGAAGCTTGCACAATTCCGAGTGGATCGCATGACGGCAGTCGAACCGCTGGAACATACGGCAGTCCAGACACCGGACTTTGATCCGGCGGAGTATGTCCGTAAGGTGTTTGGGATGTACCCGGACGACCTCTGTACCGTAGAGCTGCTGTGCGATAATGAGGTCATGCGCAGCGTAATAGACCGCTTTGGCGAAGAAGTCTCAACGGTGACAGCAGATGACGGCCACTTCAAGGCCATCGTGGAGGTAGCACCCAGTCCACCGTTTTTTGCATGGGTGTTCACCTTCTGCGGCAAGATCCGAATCCTCGGCCCCGCAGAGGTGCTGGACGAAATGCGCGGTATGGCCGCATGGCTGCAATGATCCAGCAGAGGTGTTCCTTGCGGGGGAACACCTCTGCTTTCTCATCTTGCTAATCGAACAGATGTTTGCTATACTGGCACTGTTCCCAATCGAGAGAACACACGAGGAGGTGAAACGTGTGGAACAGACCTTTGGCAGCTTCCTTCGGGAGAAGCGTATAGCGCGCGGCCTGACGCTCCGAGGCATGGCGGCAAAGCTGGACCTGTCGCCGGTCTATATGAGCAACATTGAGAATGACCGCCGTGCGGCTCCTTCGCAGGAATATCTGGAACGGATGGCCATGCTGCTGCAGTTGGATAAGCCAGAACGGGAATGGTTGCTTGACCTTGCAGCAAAATCCAAGCAAAATCGGGTATCCGCAGACCTTCCGGACTACATCATGGATCGGGAGATCGTCCGGGCTGCATTGCGCACAGCCAGGGAGGCGGACGCCACCGACCAGGAGTGGCAGGACTTTATCGACCGGATCAACCGGCGCATGAGATCATCCGGAGAGGACAGTGATACCAAGGCATGAGAACACCATATTACAGGGAACAGGCTCTGGAGGGGATCGCCCGCGAAGTCATCACCGCCTATGATCCGAATCTCTACTATGGCGTTCCCAGAATGATCCCTATCGAGGATATCATCGAGGCACAGGGGATCACGCTGGAGTATCAGTGCCTGCGGAAAACCGGCTGTGTTCTGGGCGAAACGATTTTTGATGATGGCGGTACCATCATCTACGATTACGATATCCCCGGATATACCATTATTGCGGTCAAGGGAGGTACCATATTCATTGATAGTTCCCTCTGCGGAGAGGACGCCTCCACAGGTCGGCTGCGCTTTACCTGTGCCCATGAACTGGCACACTGGCTGCTGCATAAGAAACTGTACAGCGGAACCGGTGAGGGTGCAGCCATGATGACGGAAGCGAACATCATCAGAGCGCAGAACAGTACATTGGAAATACAGGCGAATCTGCTGGGATCCATCCTTCTGATGCCGCTGCCTCAAGTAAAACGATGCTTTTACCAGCTCCAGTCTGGCAGGGATCGCCAGCAATTAGTCGCGGATATGGCCGGCATTTTTCAAGTCTCCAAGCAAGCCATGCGTATCCGGCTGGAGAATCATCATTTGCTGTGAAAAAATTTTAGGAAGCTGTTCTCAAAAAAGAGAACAGAGAAAGCGAGGCGCCATGGAACAAGAAATACGCAAGATCCTTCGCTGTCCTATCTGCGAGAAGGGACGGATCGCGGATGCCCCAGCGGGGGCGGCCCTTTCCCAATATCGGCTGTTTGCCATGGTAGGGGATGAACCAGCTGATATTATCGCAAAGTGTCCAAGGTGCGGTATGCAAGTGGGGATCACCGTGCGGCACAGGACCGAGCCGTCGATTATCGTGCCCACTCTCTGCAGAGATACGGCATGGGCCTGAATTAAGAAAAGACAAAACAATATATAACTTCGTCAAGCGCACCAACCACCCAGCGTCGAATCAGACGTAAGCGGGAAGTATTGAGTTAGGAGCCTTACAAGTAGCTTTTCAGCTATGCGTAAGGCTCTTTTTTTGCGCCCTTTTCGCATTGTTGAATGGCGGAAAGGACTTGTATGCTCCAGCGTTGGCAGACCTATGTCGCCAAATACCCGTGACCCGATCTCAGAACTTTCAAAAAATCTGAGATTGGAGTCACGAAAAATGAAAAAATGGCAGGAAGAACGCAATTATAGACGCATTTACAACGAAGCCGGTGAAGTGATCGCCAATATCATCACCGTGGATGGTATGGATGTGAATGTAGCGGAGGACGTGTATCTGGCCTACTCCCAGGCGGACCGCCGGGAGCGGTATGTGCGGGAGGAACAGTTTTCCGGGAAGATCCTCTCGCTGGAGCAGATGACGGAGGATGATCTGCTTCCGGACTATGTCGGCGCGGAAGCAGCCCCAAGCGCGGAGGAAGAAGCGCTGGAACGAGAGCAGGCACAGAGCCTTGCGGAACGAAAGGAGATGTTGCTGCTGGCCATGCTGTCTCTGAATGACGCGGATCGGGAGTTGATCAACGCGCTGTTCTTCGATAGCGTGTCCACCAGAGACTACGCGGCGCGGATCGGAATTACCCAGAGGGCGGTCATCAAACGCCGGGACCGTATTCTGCGGGATCTGAAGAAATGTTTTGAGAATTTTTCAAATTAAGGGTATTCACCCGAGGGCTTTTTCGGGAGGACAGTGAGGGACCCAAAAGGAGATCCCTCACTGTTCCTTGAAAAGTGCATACCAGCAGTACGGGCAACCGCCCGGACGGATGAGCGTTCGCGCAGTGTGCGCCATGACCCGGAGGAGATATCTTCGGCGAGCGATAAAACCTGTGACGGGCCGACTTTGGCAAAGTCGGCTGGCATTGACTCTGTTCGGGCTGATAATGAGACACAAAGCACTGGCCAGCATGATGAGGCTGGGCTGCCCTGGGGTTGAAAGCAGTAGAGACCCCAGGAATACGCCCGTGAGAAGGTAGCCGCCTTCTGCCCGTACTGTTCCCTTTATCCACCGGGGCGCGAGCTGCAAATACGGTGAAACGAATGACAAAAATACTTTTTATCATGATAGGGGAAATCCACGGATGAATACAAATGATACAAACAGGCAGAAAGCCCACGCCATGATCGACCGTATTTTCAAAGATCTGCTGCCTGCCCAGGGCATGGCGGAGCGTTCTGAGCAGATCAAGCTCAGCCACCGGATGCTGGATATGCTGGGCCACTACTCGGCGGGGTTCACGCTGGACACCTACGCCCATGTGACCACTGACGCTCAGCTCAAGGCGGCGCAAACCATGGGAAATATCCTCTCACGTGCTGTCTGACGGTTTCCGCTATCCATTCTGGGTCAAAACTGGGTCAGGAACAGGGGACTCCAATTTTTCTGGCATGGCGCCCCAAATTTTTCTTGCGTGATGGAATGGCTCATGGTATTATAAAAGTGCAATCGCAAGAAAAGTTATAAAGGGGGCGCTGACTTGCCAAGAGGAAAACTGTTAAACGGTCTGGTAACGCAGCAGAAGGTATTACGGGCGGCGGTGGCGTTGTTCCTGGAAAAGGGCTACACCAGAACTACAACCGGAGAGATCGCAAAGGCGGCAGGCATTGGGCAGAGTTCGTTCTTCCATGTTTTTCCCAGTAAGGAGGCGCTGCTGCTGGAGCTGGTAAAGCGGATGTTCAGCGGGCAATTCGCGCTGGCGGGACAGCACAGCGGGGAACAAGACCCTGTGCTCCTGTACGCCGTGGAAACGGCCCTCCAGCTCCACATCGCCGAGCTGACCGAGCCGCTGCGGGAGTTGTATGTGATGGCATACTCTCTGCCCTCCATCGCGGCATATCTTTACAAAAGCACAACGAAGCGGCTGCAAGTCATCTTCGGGCCTTATCTGCCGGAGGCACAGCCCAAGGACTTCTACGAAATGGAGATCGCGTCCGCCAGTATCATGCGGGGCTTCATGTCGGTTCCCTGCGACGTGTATTTCACGATGGACGCCAAGATCTCCCGCTTTTTGGACTGCTCGCTCAAGCTCTATGACGTGCCGAAGGAGAAACGCGCGGCGATTACGGCGGCAGTCTTGCAGATGGACCTTCACACAATGGCTTTGGGCATCATCCAAAAGACCGTCCGGCAGGCGGAAAAGGGCTTTGAGGCCCTGACGGAAAAACAAATTTAGGCGAGGGGGTATTCCCTTGGAGAAGCCAAAATTCTTTTATCATGGAGGAATCACGATGAAAAGAAGATTTCTTAGCTTGCTTACCGCGTTTGCTCTGTGCTTGACCCTGATCCCCACAACAGCATTCGCAGATGACGAGGAAAGGGGAGAAGATGTTTCCCCGTGCATCTGCGAAACAGCCTGCACGGAGGAGTCGAAGCTCGGTAAGGAGCAGCCGAACGCCATCGCGGAGGACGAGGGATCATCCGCGCCAGCGGATGATGAACTTGGCAGTGACGCCGTTGCCGCCGAAGCAAGCCCTGTCGCAATGCGGGCGGCCAATGGCATCAGTGCGCGGGCGGCGAATGGCACGATTACCCTCGGCAGCACCGTTCTCGACATCACACAAAGCTCTGTAAGCAGCACTTACGATACGACCGGCGGCTTCAAGTATGACGCCGCCACGAAGACGCTGACGCTGCGAAACTGCACGATCGACACTTATACAAAGGTCTCGTCCGAGCAATTGCCCGGCATATTCAAATACTATAACGTCTTTCTCGACAGCCGTAATGTCGGGACGCTGAACATCGTGCTTGAGGGCAGCAATTACATTGGTAATTCCAGCAGCTTGAAGTATATGCCCGCCGCTTCCGATCTGAGTACGCCGCGCTATCTCGGCATCTGGGGCAATACCGTCCGCTTCTCCGGCAGCGGGAGCCTGACCATTGAAGCCCAGACCTTCCCCATTCAGTCCGGCGGCATTGAGACAAGCGGGAGCGTGGATCTGACACTGCGCAGCTACATGAATGGAACCGTGACGCGGAGCATGGCCGTTGGCGCCGGGACGTGCGTCACCGCAGAGGCAAAGGGAAACAATCTGGACTTCTACGCGCTCAATGTCAAGAACGATCTGACAGTGAACGGCACGCTTAATGCGACCACCAAGGGTTGTGTATACCAAAATGACTATCCCGTCGCCCTGCTTGTGGACGGAACACTGCGCGTCGTCGGCGGTCAGGTGACCGCCACGAGCGACGGTCGGAACGGCAATGACGGCTGTCAGGGCTACGGCATCAAGGCCAATGTACTGGAGATCGGCGGTGGCGGAACCGTCCGCGCCTATTCCAACGGCTACAGTACGAAGACCAAGGAATACGACGGCAAGGAAGCTATTTACGTTTCCTCGAACCTGACGGTCGACCTCGGCGGCTATCTGTACGCGAAAACACAGAACCCGATGCTTTCAAACGAGAATGAAAACGGCGCGCTGAAGGTCAACGGCCGCTGGGATCTTTCCGGGACCAATGGAGACACGGCATACACAAAGGCCGTCATAACAAAGCCGGTGAACGGCAGCATCTACGAGAATGTGATCCTCGAAACAACCGTAAGCCCTGAAAAAGAGGTGGAGATCAGCGGCATCCGAAATGCCGTGCTGGTGCTCAGCTACAATGAGGACCAAAACAACAAGGGAAAAACCTGGTACTATCGCAACGCCGACCGCCCCGGGGATACAGATTCCATCAAGCAGAATGTTTACAGCTCCGGCAGCACGCAGCAGGAGCTGAACCTCAAAGAGGGCTTTAGCAGGGTCCTTGCGGCGGACTACAATAATTACTACGGCATCGATGTGCGGGAGGGTGAGCATACCGTCGTGCTCGATGGTCTTGCAATCGTGCGCGATCACACCTTTCTTACCGTGCGCAGCGGCGCGACGCTGAACCTGAAGCTCACAGGCAAGAGCTATCTGAAAAGCGGCAGCGCACCCGCCATCTATGTGGAACAGGGCGGCACGCTGAACCTCATCGGCGGGGGCATGGCGCAGTCCTCACTGGCGCTCATGGGCGGTCTTTCGGCGGCAAGCGGCGCAACTGTGAATTTCAAGGACTGCGCCGTTTACGCCGCAGATAAGACCATCGGCGGAACGGGAGCCAACGTATCCGTTGAAAACTGCTGGATCAGCGCCGACTTTGCCGGAAACCTGCGCGTCACGCGCAGCACACTGGAGGGGGAGCACTCCGGCGGCACGGTGAAGATCGACCGTAGGAGCAACGCCAACCTGACGGACGCCTCCGGCAAGGCGGTCACCGGCGTCACGGACCACAGCGGCAATCCTGTTTACCGGACAAAGGTCGAGCTGGAGGACATGAACCAGAGCCGGAACCTCATGATGATCACCTACCGCACCGACGCTGCCAGCGGCACCATGCAGTCGACTCTTTACCCGTTGGTCACACAACTGCGCGTGAATATCCCCAACATTGTCAACGATGACGTCATCAAGGATCTCACCATGCTCGTCGGCAGCAACACTGTCTACCTCTGGCTTCCGGACGGTACAAAGATCATGAGCGTGGGGGGCTTTCAGGACGACGGCAGCTCGCCGGTCGGCTTCATCCATGATCCGCAGAAAGACGCGCCCATCATCACCACCGCCGACAACAGCGCCAGCGGCAAGATGATCCTGCTCAGCCTGCTCCTCGCCTCGGGCGTGCTCGCCTTCCGCGGCACACCCGGCGGAGACAACACCGCGCTCTGTGCGGGCTATCTGGGGGACTCTGCAAAGGACACCTGGATCGACTATCACCCGGAAAAAGACGTCAAGCTCCAGGCGGATTGGAAGTTTATCACAGACTTCGGCATCCGTATGCTTACAGGCGGCGAGGCGGAGGTCAAGCTCAACGGACTGGACCTGAGCGGTCCGAACAAGCGCGTGGAGCTGGATGACCGCTCGAAGCTTTCCATCGTGCTGATGGAAAACACTGAGAGTGTCATGAGGTCCAACGAAGGCAGCACCGATGCGGTCTGGACGCTCAAGGGTTCGGGCGGTCTGACCATCAAGGGGCAGTCCGGCGGTGAAAAGCTGACGCTCCGCGGCGACCACGCCATGGACGGCAGCACCAGCGCCTCCCTGACATTCAATGGCATCACGCTCATCAACAACTGCACGAACAAGCCGGAGACGACGCTTGGGAAACTCACCATCTCAAACAGCCTGGTCTTCGGTCTGGGCACGGTCAACTGCGCCAACGTTGTCATCAACGGCGGCAGTGTCGATCTGGATGTTCCGGTGAACACGGTCGTGAAAGATTCCAGCGGCAATGAGCTGAAAAAGGTCACGCTGACGCTCTCTCAAAAGAACACCGCCGTGGAGGACGTCACCCTTTCCGGCCTTCCGGAAGGTACGGCATTTGACGACAGCCGTATCACCACCGACGGCAGCGGCAAGCTCTACCTTTGGATCCCCAAGGATGCAGAGGTGGAGACTGTGACCATCGGCGGGAATAAGTACTATCCCAAGTCGGACGGCAGCATGACCCTCGGCGATGTGCCGGTGTTCACCAGCCCGACGGAGGATGTCAGCCGCGTGGTCGAAAGCAATGAATACATGACTCTGACCGTTGAAGTCACCGGCACGCCCGCGCCCGCGCTGCAATGGCAGGTCAGCCGGGACGGCGGCAAGACCTGGGAGAACATCGAGGGCGCGACTAAAGCCACCTATCAGGCGCTCCTGCCCCTGTCCCTGCACGGCGCAAAGTTCCGCTGCGCGGCGACGAATAAGGATGGCACGACATATTCCCATACATTTACCGCCTACTACTGTCCCGCATATCTGCGCGGCGCGGCCTCGCCCATGCGGGGAAACGGTGAATTCATTCAGGGCGAGATCGCGACCATTACCGCCGGTTTTTACGACGGCCAAACCCGGTATCCCGTAAGCTCTCTGACGGGCGTCACGGCGGAATACCGCTGGAAGTACTGCAGAAACGTTATGCCAACGGAAGAGGAGTGGGCTGCGATCCCACCCGCGGGCGAATCCTATCCCATCACCATCACGGATGAGATGGACTATCAGAGTGTTTGCTTCCATGTCACGCTGACCTATCCCGACAATACGGTCAAGACCGTGACCGGTTACTGGCGGCTCAATGTGTGCGTCACGCCCGTGGTCACGGAGCAGCCGCAGAGCGTGTCCGCGGCTGCGGGTGATTCGGTGACATTCTCCGCCAAGCTGATCGATCAATATCTCAACACGCTGGAGTATCAGTGGCAGAGCAGCACCGACGGCGGCCAAAACTGGACGGACATCGAAGGCGCCGGCGGCAAAAGTACGGCGGACTCCTGGAACTACACGCCCAGCTATACGATCCCGTCCGTCACGGCGGCACAGAGCGGCCAGCTGTTCCGCTGTGTGCTCTGGAACACGAACAACCATACGGGCAGTGACCGCGTGAGCACGCCTCCCGTATACTCCGAGCCCGCGACGCTCACCGTCACGCCGCCCGCGCATGAACACCGCTACGGCGATTGGAGCAAGGACGGTACGAATCACTGGCACGAATGTACCGACGCGGCGTGCCCGGAACAGTCCGAAAGCATCAAGGACAAAGCGGCGCACATCTACGACGATGACGCGGATACGACCTGCAACATCTGCGCCTACGTCCGCACCGTGACGCCCGAGATCGTCCCTGTTTCCCAAATCACGCTTAACAAGGCGGAAACTTCGATTTCTGTTGGAAACAGCGAAAAGCTGACCGCCACGGTCGCGCCTGAGAACGCCGCCAACAAGGCTTTGAAGTGGGCGTCCTCTGACGAGGATGTTGCCACCGTAGCCCCTGACGGCACCGTGACGGCGGTCAAGGCAGGTGCCGCGACGATCACTGCCACCGCGGCGGACGGTTCGGGCAAATCCGCGGTCTGCAAGGTCACCGTTACCGGCGATACCACGCCGCCCGCGCATGAACACCGCTACGGCGATTGGAGCAAGGACGGTACGAACCACTGGCACGAATGCACCGATGCGGCGTGCCCGAATCAGTCCGAAAGCATCAAGGACAAAGCGGCGCACATCTACGACGATGATGCGGACACCACCTGCAACATCTGCGGCTATGTCCGCACCGTCACGCCGCCCGCGCATGAACACCGCTACGGCGATTGGCGCAAGGACGGCACGAACCACTGGCACGAATGCACCGACGTGGATTGCCCGAATCAGTCCGAAAGCATCAAGGACAAAGAGGCGCACGTCTACGACGATGATGCGGACACCACCTGCAACATCTGCGGCTACGTCCGCACCGTGACCCCGCCCGCGCACGAGCACAGTTACGGCGACTGGAGCAAGGACGGTACGAACCACTGGCACGAATGTACCGATGCGGCGTGTCCGAATCAGTCCGAAAGCATCAAGGACAAAGCGGCGCACATCTACGACGATGATGCGGACACTATCTGTAACGTCTGCGGCTACGTCCGCACCGTGACGCCGCCCGCGCACGAGCACCGCTACGGCGACTGGAGCAAGGACGGTACGAACCACTGGCACGAATGTACCGACGCGGACTGCCCGGAACAGTCCGAAAGTATCAAGGACAAAGAGGCTCACATTTACACCGATGATGCGGATACGACCTGCAACGTCTGCGGCTACGTCCGCACCGTGACCCCGCCCGCGCATGAGCACAGCTACGGCGATTGGAGCAAGGACGGTACGAACCACTGGCACGAATGTACCGACGCGGCGTGCCCGAATCAGTCCGAAAGCATCAAGGACAAAGCGGCGCACATCTACGACGATGACGCGGACACCACCTGCAACATCTGCGGCTACGTCCGCACCGTCACGCCCGAGATCGTCCCTGTTTCCCAAATCACGCTTAACAAGGCGGAAACTTCGATCTCTGTTGGAAACAGCGAAACGCTGACCGCCACGGTCGCGCCTGAGAACGCCACCGTCAAGGCTTTAACTTGGGCGTCCTCTAACGAGGATGTTGCCATCGTAGCCCCTGACGGCACCGTGACGGCGGTCAAGGCCGGTACCGTGACGATCACTGCCACCGCGGCGGACGGCTCTGGCAAGTTCGCCACCTGCACGGTCACCGTGACCGGCGGCACCACGCCCTCTCAGCCCGGCGGCTCTACGGGCGGCAGTTCCGGCGGTTCTTCCTCCGACCGGGACAGCCATGACAGCAATCCGGTCATTAAAACGGAGACGAAGAACAATACCGACGGCTCTACCACCAAGACCGAGACCCGGAAAGACGGCTCCGTGACCCAGACCACCACCGGCAAGGACGGCTCCGTGACCAAGACCGAGACGAAGAAGGACGGCAGTTCCGTCACCGAGAACAAGGCCGCTGACGGCTCCACCGGCACGGTGAAAACCGACAAAAACGGCCAGACCGAGGCGGCGGCCAAGGTCAGCGGCAAGGCCGTTGAGGACGCGAAGAAGAACGGCGAGGCGGTCAAGGTTCCCGTGGAGGTCGAGGCCACCCGGAACAGCAGCACCGCCCCCACGGTGAGCATCGAGCTTCCCAAGGGCGCGGGCGAGACCAAGGTGGAAATTCCTGTTTCCAACGTGAAGCCCGGTACGGTGGCGGTGCTCGTCCACCCCGACGGCACGGAGGAAATTTTGAAGGATTCCATTCCCACCGAGGACGGCATCCAGTTGACCGTGGACGGCAATGCCACGGTGAAGATCGTTGACAATTCCAAGGGCTTTATCGACATCCGGGACCACTGGGCCGAGGACGCCATCGACTTTGTCAGCGCTCGCGGACTGGTGAACGGCATGAGCGCCACGATTTACGCGCCCAACGCCTCCACCACCCGCGCCCAGCTTTGGACGATCCTTGCGCGGCAGAACGGCGCGAACTTGAACGGCGGTAACACCTGGTACGAAAAGGCACAGAACTGGGCCAAGGACAAGGGCGTTTCCGACGGCGCGAACCCCAACGCCGCCATCAACCGCGCCCAGATGGTGACGATGCTGTGGCGGGCCGTGGGCCAGCCCACGGCGGGCGGTACGGCGAACTTCACCGATGTTCCCACTGACAGCTATTACGCGCAGGCCGTGGCTTGGGCCGTGGAGAACGGCATTACCACCGGCGTGGGTAACGGTCATTTCGACCCCACCAGTACCTGCACCCGCGCGCAGATCGCCGCGTTCCTGGCACGCTCCATGAAGTGACGCAAAAAAACAGCCCCGGTCCCTTTCATAGGGGACCGGGGCTGTTTGGCGTGAACTGCTGCTTTTGCACCGCTGGAATCAATGAAGGCTACCCGATCTCAGAAAACGGCAAGTTAGTCGTTTTAACAAGCGGGGGCCGGGAGTTTCGGCAGCACGCAGAGCACACCAAGAGTGGTGATACCACCCCTCGTCTCGCACATGCGGAAAGCACTGAACACATGGTGTGTAAGCCACAATTCTGACAAAAGCAAAAAAAGATCACGCAGCCCAGCGGGGCCGCGACGCCGGAGGAAGCGGACACACGCCATGGGCGTGCATCCGCTTCCTCCGGCTGTTCTTTCAGTGACGATTTCGCTGGCAGCTCAAGACTGTGCTGTGGCCGGGGGAGGGAAGGCTCCTGTTTCGACGTGTAAGCCGTTGTGTGCAATCTTTCTCCGAAAGCCGAGAGTGTACGCTTTCATCTGTGAAAGCGAATGTGGGCCATTTGTGCGAGAAGTTGAAAACGCGATGAGGAACGGTTGGGAACAGCGTTGTGACGGTAACTTTTTGGCGATAGTTGCGGGAACGATTTTGAGCGAAAAGCTGAACTTTACAGGAGGGTTTTTCGAGTGGCGAAGGCCGTTCGATTTTAGCACAAGATATCTCATCACGCCGGTCACTGCCGATGCGCTGAAAAAAACGATGGAGGATGCGGAACAATGGGACAGATCATTTTGAAAAAGAAAGGATGTTTTTTTGAAAAGAAGATGTAACACGGAACCATCAGAAAAATCATGATTTGAGGAGGTAATTTGCTGATGAAATGCAAACGAATTTTATCCATGCTTCTGACGCTGTGCATGGTAATGAGCCTGTTCGCCGGGACAACGGTCACGGCAAGCGCGGCAGACGGGGCAACAACGCTGTATGTCAACGGCGTGGATACGGCAGGTGGCAGCCCCGCCCAGTATGCCACTGCTGAACTGAAGCTGAACGGTTATACCGCAGGGGCAGCTCTCAACCAGGCGACCATTACAACGACCAGCAGCACCGGTTTTAAATCTATCTCTTTAGATGGCTTTATGGACAAGCCGGATGGTAAATCTGACACGATTGGGAATTTTAGTGGAACAAAGACCTATTACGTCATACTCAAAATGCCGCGAAACACAGGATACGAACTTCAGGAAAACGATGGAAAGCCGGTAGGTGTTACATTAGAGGGCGCCACGCCGGAGCCGCTCAGCGAAAATAAGGATTTCTTGATTTTCAAGATGAACAGTAAACCTGCCGCTGCAGCATCCACCTTCACCGACGGCTTGGGCAAAGCAGACTGCACATTTAACACCTATGCCAAGGGCGCGAAAAATGACAAGGGCTACACCTTCGTGGGCTGGTTCGATGGCGATAGCGAATTGGAAAATGCGGAAGCCGCAGTTGCCGGCAAGACCTACACCGCCAAGTGGACAAAGAACGGCAAGACCGTTCGAACCGCCGTCCTTGATCTGACCCCATATCAGTGAGAGCAACACCCTCGGCGCAACAAAGTCCGGTGACATCTACACCAACGGAAACGAGGGCTGGAGTTGGGATGCTACAACCAAGACCCTAACGCTCAGTGGCGCGACGTTTGACGTGAACAAGCAGTCAACGGAGCCGAATATAGAGGGCAGAGGCGCGATCCTCCTGCCTGCCAATGCGAGCGTCACCACGAAGAAGGGTACGGAGAACACCGTGCACAACGGCTCCACAATTGGGACCGCCCTGGGTACCTATATCGGCTCCGGTATTGTGAGCGAGGGTGCATTTACCATTAAGGGCGACGGTGAGCTGTCCGTTACCGCCGGTGCCTTCGGTGTATTTGCCGTGGGCGATGTGTCTATCGGGGCACCGATCTCCATTGTCTGCACGGAGACCAAGGGCAATGTCGCTGCTGTTGTGACAGACAAAGACCACAGTATCACCATCGCACCCTCTCTGTGCATCAAGACCCCCACCAAGGGTAAAGTGGCCTCCTCCGATGTGGGTCGTTACATTGCTGAGCAGGACGGCCAGACGCCCGCAAGAAAAGTTGTCATCGGCGTCGCAAAGAAATACACCGTGACCTACAATGCCAACGGCGGCAGTGCGGTTGCGCCTGTCACTGTCGCTGAAAACAGCAACCTGACCGCACCCAATGCGCCCACGAAGAATGGTTACACCTTCCACGGCTGGTATAAGGACGCAGCATTTACCAACAGCTGGAATTTTGATGCGGACACCGTGACCGGCAACATCACGCTCTATGCAAAATGGACTGAAACGACCAAAAACTACGGCATTTCCGGCAAGGTTTATGAATCCAACGGCACCACCCCCGCTTCCGGCGTTTCCGTGAAGCTCATGAAGGGCAATACGCAGGTTGCTTCCACCACTTCCGCAACTGACGGTACATACAGCTTCACCAGCATCGCCCCGGGCGTTTATAACATCGTCGCCGAGGAAGATGATATAACGCAGACAACTCTGGTCATCATCACCAACCAAAGCGAAACAGGTAAAGACATCACGATGCCTAACGGTAAGGTGAACTCCAAGCTGACGGTCAACGGTGCCGACACACCCGATGTGGTCGCCGGCGGTCTGGACAAGGAAGCGGCGGCTGTGAAGAATGAAAATTCCAGTGCAACTTTGGTCAAGGTAGAAATGACCGTCGAGAGCAAGAGCGGTGCAGAGGTCAACTCTACGGACAAGACGAACATCGAAGCCGTGGCTTCCGGCAAGATATTGGAATATTGAGCTTATCAGAATGACTTTGACATTGACAAAAGCATTATCCATCGGGACGCCGCCAGCGATCAGGCCGTGGATAAGGCCCTGCTTTGGATGTCCCGGCCCTCTGGGACATACTGTTTTCGGGAGCGTGACGTTTTCCTGAAAGGCATCCGGCAGCACAACACATGGAAGTTCTATGGAGAACAGACCCGTGACAAGATACTGGCCTATGCGGTGGAGTTGACCGGCACACAGGGCGGCACCATCCGGGGTAATCTCTATGAGCTGGACTATCAGCAGCATTTCCGGCACGTCGTTGAAGCATCCCAGCCGGTGAGCGTGAACCGGCTCTTTTATGAGCATGGAACCCGTGACATCCCGGACGGCCAGTATTTTGACGGAAGCCCTGACCGGGTGTTGGGAAATTTCCTGCGGTATGAGGCCCAGCCCCATGACCCGGCTGTGCTGCAGGAGGCTTTACGGCAGGAGCAGCACAGCCGGGGGCGGGCCGTCCCCGGCGACTTCAAAGCCCACGTTACGGCTTTGCATGACAGCCGGATTGAAACCGAGGCCCGGCGCATCGTGGATAAGCTGAAAGATCTGTCCGCCCCCAACAGCCCCAACAAGACGCATTTTATGGTGGAGATCTCACCGCACTTTGACGCACTGGCTTCCACCAAGGACAATGACCGGCTCTTTGCCATGCTGCCCTATAAGTCCCTGTGCTTTACCAGCATAAAAGACCGACACGGGGTATATGCCATGATTAACAAAGATGAGCGCCGTGATGTGAGTATTCGCAAGCCCCGGCCATCTATCCGCAAGCAGCTTGCCGACAGCAAACAGGCCACCAGCCCGAAAAAGGCGGCGGCCAGAACCAAGAAAAATGAATTGGAGGTATGAGGAATGATGCACTTTACCGTGGAAGAAGAAAATTTGATCTGTATGTACCACAACGCAGACCGACGCAGGACGATAGGCAAGATCACCGCAGCCATGCCGGGTATGGACGGGGATATGTGGACGCTGGCCCAGCAGACCCTTTCCAAGCTGAAACGTATGACGGATTCTGACTATGACAGCCAGAAATTCTATTTCACAGACGAGAACGAATAAATAACAGCAGACGCCGGGCGCGGCGGCCATGTGGCCGCTTGCGTCCGGCGTCTTTTCTTTTTCCCTGTTCCTACGCATTTAGAACCCAGTATTGACGGGCGGGAGAAGCCTTGAAACTGGCGGTTATCAGCCCCGAAAGGCGTAGGTTACAGTCATTATTAGCCCCCGAAACAGGTACAGACGCGCAGCGGGTGTATCTGTTTCGGGGGTGTGCAGGTGATAGCCGCAAAGCGGCGTAAGAGGGTGCAGCCCTCTTGATCGTTATTCTTGTTCCAGCGGGAAGCTCGGCAACGCTTCCAGCAGCTTTAAGGAAATGTGCTGCCGCATATCCTCGTCAATGACTTTTTTCACTTTGCCGCCCGGCTGCCTGATCTCCACCGTGGAAAGCTCGTCGATGTAGTCCGCATAGTGGGCCAGCACCTTTTCTGTGGCCCACTTCTCACCGGCAACGGCGGCTTTGATTGTTTCATAGTCCAGCAGCTTTTCTTGTCCGTCCATCCTGATACCCCCGTCAGATTGATTTTTTCCATGATACCATATCTGGGAGTATGGAGCCAGAGAAACCGGCGATTTTCTGCTGGTAAATTCTACGCATTTAGAGCGGCACTATGGCGGGGATAGGATAAAACACTCACATACCCCGCCGACTATGCGGGAAAAACCTTGAAATATAGGGCTTTTTAAGGCCCTAAATGCGTAGGTTGGTGCTTTGTTGCGATAGGCTCCACGGTTACGGTGTATTGTTCATATTCTGTTTTCGGGAATCTTTATGAAATCTTCAAAATTGCCCGGTATGCTATCCGTAAAATCAAAGAAAGGACTTGATTATATGGATATGATTTTGAAAACGACTGACCTCTGCAAAAATTTCAAGGGGCAAATGGCGGTAAACAATGTGTCACTGAACATCCGGCGCAACTCGGTTTATGGTCTGCTGGGGCCGAATGGGGCTGGCAAATCCACGATCTTAAAAATGCTCACCGGCATTTTGCGCCCCACATCGGGAAGCATCGAGTTTGACGGCCACCCGTGGAAGCGGAATGATCTGGAGCATATCGGTGCTTTGATTGAGATGCCCCCGCTTTACGAAAATCTGACTGCATACGAAAATCTCAAAGTCAGAACTACATTGCTCGGCCTGGACGATGCACGAATTAACGAGGTATTGCAAATTGTCCAGCTCACGAATACCGGCAAGAAACGGGCCGGGCAGTTTTCTCTTGGTATGAAGCAGCGGCTTGGTATTGCTATTGCATTGCTGAACAGTCCCCAGCTTTTGATTCTGGATGAACCGACTAACGGCCTTGACCCTTTAGGGATTGAGGAACTTCGAGAGTTAATTCGCTCTTTTCCCTGCAAAGGGATTACAGTTATTTTGTCCAGCCATATTCTGTCAGAAGTCCAGCAGATTGCAGATCATGTGGGTATCATTGCTGGCGGCGTCCTTGGATATGAGGGAGAGCTTCGCGCCGGTGAAGATTTGGAACAACTCTTTATGGATGTTATTCGCAGAAATGGTAAGGAGGGATATTAAATGGAGATGGCATATATTCAGGCAGAGAACCTAAAGCATAAGAGAACTTTCACAAAAACGCTGATCGTTCTGGCCCCGTTTGTAACTGCGCTTATGAACTTTTTTGCCCCTCTTTGGTTCCAGCTCAATTCTTATAATTGGTGGTATATCCTGCTTTATCCTGGATTCCTTACGCTCACCTGTGCCTTGATTGAACAGCGGGATAATGGCAAACTAAAATATCGTGCCGTTGCTTCATTGCCTGTTTCGCAGAACAAAGTCTGGAAAGCAAAAATTGGAGTGGCCGGTATTTACTCCTGTGTGGGGAATTTCATTTTCCTGGCGCTAAATCTGTTGGGCGGTTTTGCAATATTAGTTATCAACGAAATTCCCCTGACAATCGGAATTTGGCAGGCTGCGGCCGGAACAGCTTGTATTGTCATTGCAAGCCTATGGGAAGTTCCGCTGTGCTTATGGTTATCAAAAAAAGTTGGTATCTTTGTCACGGTTATTCTTAATGCCGGACTTGGAAGCGTTTTAGGGATTTTCACGGCTACAACCTCTTTGTGGATGATCTGCCCGTATAGCTGGGTGCCGCATCTTATGATTTCCGTGTTAGGTATTTTGCCTAATGGTGAGCCGGTTGCAGATCAGAGTACGGCAATGGCATTTTGGATGATTATACTTGTATTGGTCATTTCGCTGGCCTGGTTTGCGGCGCTGTCATTTTTAACTGCAAGATGGTTTGAGAAAAAGGAGGTGGGGTAACTATGGTATCTGTGGTTCGCTGCTGGAAAGCAGAATATCAGAAGTGTAAACATAGCATTTTGCTCTATATGCACAGCATGATTCCGATTATATGTGCGGCGATTTTTGCGGGTTACTATCATATATCCAGATGGGAACTGGCAACCAAAATCAGTGCCTATCTGGAAGTGCTGGCCGTTGCGTTCCCGTTTCTGATCGGCATTATTGTGGGCCTGGTTGTTCAGATCGAAAATCAGGCCGGGCATTATCAGCTTTTGTTGGGAACAATCCCATCTCGCATGGCAACGTATATTGGTAAACTTGGTTTTCTGATGATCTGTGCTTTTGGCGCAACATTTTTAGCGTTAGGAACATTCGCTGCACTATATAGGGATGCTCCGGCAAGCCTTTACCTGAAAGCAGGGATTCTATTGTTGATTACCATGCTTCCCATTTACCTGATTCATTTGTTTGTGGGAATGAGCTTCGGAAAAGGTGCATCTATGGGATTGGGAATTGCAGGGAGTTTAATAGCTGCCCTTATGATAACAGGGCTTGGTGACGCTACATGGAAATATATTCCCTGGGCCTGGGGCGTTCGTGCTATGGATTACACTGTGCTTGCATGGGATAGCCCCCAACTGTATGCACAGGTAAAAACCGATTTTTTCAGCGGTATGATTATTTCTGTATGCTGCACTGTTTGTCTGCTGATTGCCAGTTTGGTTTGGTTTCATGGTTGGGAGGGAGGTAAAAACAGTGAATAAAAAGTGCCTGTTTGCCGTGGTAATTGTGCTTGTAAGTCTTATATGCTTATCGGCCTGCGGTGCGCTCCGCGATACCGCCGATAAAAATAAGGCGTTAAATGAATCTCTGCCGTATTATGAGCTGAACGCCGCAAACTATGATGAAATTTCATATAACGGCCTGACATATACCATAACGGATGAATGTCTTGAAATGTCGGAACTGCAAGAAGACGGGCAGGTATCGAAACGCTTCAAAAATGTGGCGGGGAAGATTTCAGTTTCGGCTACGTTTACAGTATTGTGGATGTGGATATAAGCAATGCCGTAGCTGTAAATATCAACAATGAATATCGGAAAGCTGACATTAAAAATAATGATGAGTAACCTCGACAATGTGGTATAATGGGGCGGGAGGTGATTTTTTGGCCCACTTACTTGTAGTTGACGATGAAGTTTCTATCTTGGAATTGATTAAGAGCAGTTTGGGGAAAGATGGATATTTGATAACAGTCTGTCAAAATGCGGATGATGTAGACATCAAAAAGCTGCATTTCTATGACCTCATTCTTTTGGATGTGATGATGCCTGGCACAGACGGGTTTGAGTTTTGCAAACAGATCAGGAATATGGTAGACTGCCCGATTCTCTTTCTGACCGCAAAGACATTAGAGGAAGATATATTGTTTGGATTGGGCATCGGTGCGGATGATTATATTACGAAACCTTTTCGTATTCAGGAGCTTCGCGCCCGTGTCGCGGCACATTTACGCAGAGAAAAAAGGGAGCATCACAGCACACTTTCATTTGAGCCTGATATAAGATTTGACCTTTCCGCAAAGGTACTGTATGTTTCAGAACAGCCGGTTCCCCTTACCAAAAGTGAGTATTCAATCTGTGAATACCTTGCGAAAAACCGGGGACAGGTTTTTACAAAAGAACAACTCTATGAAGCCGTTTTCGGGTTTGATGGAATAGGCGATAACTCTACGATCTCAACGCATATAAAAAATATTCGTGCGAAATTGGAGCATTTCAAAATAAGTCCGATCAGCACCGTATGGGGGATAGGATATAAATGGGAGTGAAAAAGAAACCTACATTGAAAATATTGTTTCGCCAGTTTGCTATCTCACTCATTGTCATGCTGGTAGCGGCAATTATTGTCCCTTCTGGTTTGGAGGGACTTGCTGTAAATGCTGGATTAGCTACAAGAGCAAATCTAAGTGAATTGCAGGTAAAAGAGATCATTCCAACGCTGACGATTGCCCCGGATATTACAAAGGTTGTGATTCCACAGGGATGCGGCTACTTAATTCTGGACAAGAACTTTAATGAGCTTTACAGCAATATGGACGATGATGAAAAAGAAATTGCCCTGCTGTACGCAAAGGGAGAACATATTGAATATGCTACGGGGAGGCAGTTTGCACTTGTTGTCCGGGAAAACGAATTTTGCGTTTTAAGGTATTATATTGGTTCTCAATTTACAGTGTCATGGCTACCGGAATATTTTCCATCTCCTGACACGCTTGCGTTTATCCTGATGGCTGTAAATTCGCTGCTGGTCATTATCATACTGACCGCCAGATTTGCTAAGAACCTGCGTACACAACTGACCCCGCTTTTTGAAGCAACTGCGGAGGTTTCAAAGCAAAACCTTGATTTTGAAGTAGGACACGCCAAAATCAAAGAGTTTGAAGATGTCCTTGCATCTTTTTCAGATATGAAAGATAATCTGAAAATTTCGTTAGAACGGCAATGGAAAACCGAACAGACACAGAAAGAGCAAATCGCCGCGCTTGCCCATGATTTGAAAACGCCTCTGACGGTTATTCAAGGAAATGCTGATTTACTCACAGAAACAAATCTTGATGATGAGCAACGATTATACGCTGGTTACGTCGTGGAAAGCTCCGGCCAGATGCAGTCATATATTCAAACCCTGATTGATATATCACGGGCGGCGGTTGGTTATCAGCTCCATATTGAAAGTATAGACTTGCCAGCGTTCATGCAGCACTTGTTCGGTTATATGGAATCACTATGCCGGACAAAAGAAATCCGGCTGCAAATGAATACTGTTTCACTCCCTCAAATGCTGAAATTTGATAGGGTGCTGATAGAACGTGCTATTATGAATGTTATCAGTAATGGGCTGGACTACTCCCCGCAAGGCGGAACGCTTTATGTGGATGTTCAGAGTAACAACGGTTTCGTGGAAATTTCAGTCACAGACGAGGGAAAGGGGTTTTCTAAAGAGGCATTATGCCACGCACAGGAACGGTTCTATATGGGCGATCAAAGCCGCAATTCAAAGTTACACTTTGGTATGGGTCTATATATTACAAATTCGATTATGGAACAACATAATGGTCAGCTTATTTTAGAAAATTCAAAAGAAACCGGCGGCGCAAAGGTTACTATGAAACTTCCTTGCTGATTTTCCGATAGTGTAATGGACGTCTTTTATGTCCGTCCATTTTTCAAATCTTTATGGAATCTTCAAAAATTCCTCTTATCATGTATCTAAAGAAAAAACATCTGCCCAGCGGCAGAAAAGAAAAAAACCGCTGCTGGGCAGACCCATTTTCACGCTTAATTTATATTCACTGGTGGCGGTTTTGAGAAATCAAGGCCGCTGCTTTCTTTCTGCCATTCCCAGCAGTTAAAGGCATGGCAGCCCACGGGAGGACGCCGCCATGCTGTTTTACTATCATTATAATCTAATCCACTTCTACCGCTTAAAAAAGCCTTGCCCCGCCACGGGAATATTCCGGCTATGAGTATGAACTATACCATGTAAGAAAACAACAAAACGCTTCAAATCGTCGCCCGGTAGGTTTACGACCTGCCGGGCGATTTTTGTCGATTTTCGCGGATTCTCATTTCCGGCAAAAAATCAGATGGAAAAGGAGGCGGTCAGCAGACCAGGGCCAGCATAGGCTCCTGACAACGGACAGGATCATCCTGCTCACTCCCCACGGAAAGGGGGTGAGAAGATGAAAGTTACCCCTGATGATTACGGGAGGCGCTGCCAGTTTGACCATTTTTGCAAGCTGGTACTGTACCATGAAGCCGTTGACTACTTCCGGGAAAGGAAGCGTCAGCGTGGCTGGGAAACATCCTTTGAAACGCTGCCGCTTTCGGAACTGGACACGCTATGCACGATAGATCAGTACCCCAGCGACAGTTTTATATTTCCGGCCTATGGCTGTGAGCTTCAGATCAGCGACGGGCTGGTGGCCGCTGCCTTTGCCAGCTTGCCCCAGCCGGGACAAAGCATCTTGATACTGCATTGTGTCCTGGAACTGACGGACGGCGAGATCGGCGCGGTGGTGGGAATGTCCCGCAGCGCCGTCCAGCGGCACAGGACTAAGACGCTGGAAACCTGCTAAAAAGTCAAGCCCTAATTAAAAAAAGTTATCGGCAGAAAAAGAGTATAGCAAAGCAGAGACGGCAAAACGGAACACTTGGCCGCCTCAAATAAAGCATTGGAGATCTCAGCTCATTCTATTGCCGGCAAGCTGCGGTAGAGCTCTGTGACCTTGCCATAATAGACTCGGAGGAACTTATTCAGGCCCGCCACCATAGCGAGTTTACCACTCTTTCCCTCGCCGCGTTTTTTCTCAATGAATGTAAAAATCGGGTCGTTTGCCGGTTTGTGCATCACATAGCTCTGCATGACTTCGTACCCGGTCCTACGCAGATAGCGATTTCCCCGCTTGGAGATATGCCGGTTATTCGCGCGGAATTTGCCGGACTGGTACGGCGGCGCATCGATGCCGGCGTATGCGATGAGAGCCCGCTTGCTGTGAAAGCGTCGGACATCTCCGATCTCCGCGATCAGGCGCGGAGCCAGCGTGTCCCCGATGCAGGGCATTTCGCGCACGAGAGAATATTCCGGCAGAGTCTTGGCGAGAGCTTGCATCTGTGTTAAAATAGCGTCACGGGACGCCTCCACTGTGTGGAGGACTCGTATCGCTTCCGTAATGACGATCTGCGTGGATGGTGCATTGGGAAGCACAGGGATACCGTTTTGAGCTGTGGCAAAGATGAGCACTGCCATACGTTCGCAATTGCGGTATCCCTTTTTTTCCGCCCATTTGCAATAATCCTTCCGAAAGCGCGTTTCTCCCATTTCGAGGATATGAGTGGTGTGACAATACCGCAGGACAAAGTCCGAAAGCTTGTGCCGCCCTGCATGGTCGCTCATGAGCTCCTGCATACCGGGCAAAACCTGGTCACAGATGGCGTTAAAATCGACCTTCGCTTTGATCAGAAGGGAGGTCATCTGGTAATACTGCCGCGCCAGAAGCTGAAGCTCCCGATATGTATCCTCCGGCAGTCTGGCCGGTTGAAGCTCTTGCCAATAGGCCAGGCCGTACAAAGCGATCTGCATAGCGTCGATCCGATCGGTCTTCACCTTGCGGATACTTTGTGAGCAAAACCGCTTCATCCGCAGCGAATTGACGACGGAGACGAATATTCCGTTCTCCAACAAAGCAGTCACCACCGGGCAATGGTAGCTGCCGGTGCTTTCCAAAACGGCACGAACCTCTTCGCCGCTGCTGCGCAGCAGCGATACGAGCTCCGACATTCCTTCCCTCGTGTGCTGAACTTCAAACGGAGTGTACACGATTTCTCCCCCTGGCTTCATTCCGCACACGGTACTTTTTCCTTTGGACACATCGATCCCGATACTGAGCATGGGCATTCCTTCTTTCCTGATAAAATATTGCAATGCTTCCGCACCGGCTTATTACGATTCAATTTGGTTCGTGACGCGCACGCGGCATAGCCGGAGCAACCTGCTCAATCGAATCTTTATAACAAGAGGGCGGAGGACTGTTTACAGCTCGAGCGCTTGGCTCATCAAAGAGACCGTCCATCCATTGCCCTCCCATTATAACAAAAATAAGCATAGCCTCCGAGGCTTCCTATACGCTTCGGGTACTATGCTTATTTTGTACTAAACCATGAGAACAAGACTGACGGGAGGTATTGCAGAATGAAGCAGGCCAGATATAAGGAGCCTTTGCCCCTTGCAGTGATCGAGGCGGCCCGCGCCGGTGACGCCGGGGCCGTGGAACAGGTCTTGCAGTATTACAACGGTTACATAAACAAGCTCTGTATCATCAAAGGCATTTTTTGCCGCCTGATGGAGCAGAATTTCCTCCTCATGTTCCTCGCGGAATTTCTTTGAGTAGCCAGCTTTTCGGTAGGCCACATAGGTGTCACGAGTCTTGGCATACGCCCACGTCACCACCGACGCCCAACTCAAAGCCGCCCAGACCATGGGGAACATCCTCTCCCGTGCGGTATAGACCTTTCCGCTATGGGTCAAATGCGTGTCCGCCGAACGGGGCCATGGGTCAAAATCTCGTGTCCATTTTCTTGGGTACAGTTTAAATCCTGTTCTGGGTCAAAAGTGGGTCAAAGAGGATTTTGTAATTATAAGCTGGAACGGTCAAGCTTTTGGCTTAAAATATTTCCAAGTTACAAATGCAGAAACTCATGATCGTAAGCGATCTTTTGAAAAGATCCGGCGCTTTCAGCGCCGGAACTTTTCTTGCATATGTGCTCAATCTAAGGGTGGGCATCGAGGTTTGCTCAGTTGCCCTCTGTGTTCTCCAGCGGGAAGGTCACGCTCCAATTACCCTTCACAGGCCCAGCGGACGTGACGAACGTCCCGTACAGCGCGTAAGTGCCAAGGGCGTCGGCCTCAATACCGGTGAACACATAATCCTCATAGCTGCCCGTCCCCGCATCATCGAAGAAGGCCGCCGAACCGTCACACTCAATTTGCTCGCCGGTCTCCCGGTTTACCAGAGAAATAGAGCCGTGATTGTCCGTTTTGAGGATGTCCGCGTAGTACACCTGCACATGGAGCCGCCCGTCCACATAGCCGATCCCCGTCAGGGTCACGCCATCCACGGGAGATGCGATTGCGTCGCCCGGTTTCAGCACCGTCACGCTTTTTCCGCCGTCGGAGCCGAACAGGTCCCCGCTCAAACCCCGGGGTTGGACCGTCTGCGTGGCGGAGGTCAGGCTGCCGCCCAGATCCACGCCGTCAAGGGTACCCTCCCAGCTTTTCTTGCCGCTCAACAGCTTTTGGACGGAAAACGTCAGCTTCTCACCCTCGATGTTCTGCTGATCCCACTGCTCAAGGGTCACAAAAAATGTGGCGGTGTGGGTGTCCGGGTCGTAGCTGGCCAGCTTACAGTGGCCTGTGCAGTCAAAGGGCGTGTGGAGCCGGTAGCTGTCGAACAGGTCTACTGTTTCGTCGAAGCTCCTTTCCGTCAGATCCTGCATGGAGAGATAGATCTCGGCGGTATTCTCGTGGATGTAAGCCGCCGTCACCTCCATGCGGATGCCGTTGTCCTCGCAGGATCGCCGCACCGGCTTGAAGAACTGGGCCGTAGCGGGGGAGACGGCGTACAACAGCTCGTAAAACGACGGGCTGAAGGCTGCCATGGCGGGGACGGCCAGCACGCAGACCAAACAGAGGCAGGCTGCCAGCGTCCCCCACTTCGCCCAGACGCTTTTCCGCTTGCTCGGCGCGGTGTCCGCCGCTTCGATATAAGCGGGGTCAATCCGTTCCATCTTGTCTAACAGTTCATTTCCTCTCATATTGTGTAACCCTCCTTGTTCAGATGCTCCCGCAGCCGGTTACGGCAGCGGAACAGCGTTGTTTTCACCTTGCTTTCGGATATGCCATAGCGCTTGGCAATGTCGGCCACGGAATCCAGAAACCAGTAGCGGCGAACGAACATGTTCCGTTTTTCCTCATCCAGTCCGCCTAAAAAAGCGTTGAGAGCTGTTGCCAGCGCCAGATGGTCCATACGGCATGCGGCGTTGTCAGGCGCCGGGATACATTGTTCCATTTCTGCGCTAAGCTCACTGATAAAAGCGCTGCGCTTCAGACGGTCACGGTCCCGGCAGCGGTTCAGGGAAATGTGCCGGGTGATTCGGGCGAGGAAGGCGTAGAAGTAGTCGCTTGGCTCGTGGGGCGGGATCGTGTTCCATGCCTCCATGTAGGTGTCATTTTCACATTCCTCGGCGGTCTGCAAGTCGTTGACGATTCCGTAGGCCAGCGCCCGCAGGCGGTGGCCGTACTTTTCAGCGGTCTGCCAGATGGCTGTCTCGTCCCGCCGCAAGTACAGCGCGACGATGCCGCGGTCATCCATGGCGTTCATCTCCTTCCGGTTTCGATTGAAGGGCCTTCACCCATATAAGCACCCTTTGGGGCAGTCGGGTTACACGTTTTCCAAAATTATAGCAAAAAATCCTGCCTGTTTCGACCGAAAACCATTGAACTCCGAGCCGAAAAGGAACGAGCTGAGACGCAGCTTGCACAGGAACGGCACAAGCTGGAGCGTCTGGAGAACCGAAAGAAGTATCTGGAACAGGGCATACAAGCCGCAATTTCGACAAAAGTAAAAAGATCACGCGGCCTAGCGGGGCCGCGACGCCTTCGGAACAGCGACGCGCATGAGCGCATCGCTGTTCCGAAGGCTTTCTGCGTTCTTCGGGAGCACACCCGGCCAAGACCCAAAAGCGGCAAAGTTTGCCGTTCTGACATCTGGCCACGCAGGGTTTCCGAAACGTGTGGAACGCTCCGAGGGTAGTAATAGCGCCCCCATCCGAAACAGCCCCTGTTTCGCCGTGTGTGCCGTTGTGTGCGATCCTTTGAGCAGGGCCGAGTGTGTACCCACTTTCGCCCGTGAAAGCGAACGTGGGCCGTTTGTACGAGAAGTTGAAAATCGGAATAAGAAGCGGTTTGAAACAGCGTTGTGGCGGTAACTTTTTGGCGATAGTTGCGGGAACGATTTTGAGCGAAAAGCTGAACTTTACAGGAGGGTTTTTCGAGTGGCGAAGGCCGTTCGATTTTAGTACAGACCGGCTATAATTTGTCAAGCTGAAATCTCATTTGGGATGTGAGGCGTATAGGCCTTGTTGTCTCTCATAACGGCGTAAATGATGGAGACCATCTTCCTGCAAGCGTGGCCCACGGACGCCATGTAGGGCTTCCCTTCATCCCGTTTTTTCTGAAAATAAAACTTCAGCGCCGGATCGTGAAGCACCGCCGATGAAGCCGCCAGCCAAATGGCGTGCCGCAAATAAGGCGAGCCTCGTTTGGACATACGGTTTCTGACGCCGTTGTATTCGCCGGACTGCCGCATGGTTGGATCGATCCCAGCGTAGGCGGCAAGCTTTGCCGCGGAGGAAAAACGGCTGATGTCTCCGATTTCGCTGAGGATGTACGCGCCAAGGGTCGGGCCGATGCCGGTGATGGTGGTGATCGGTGTGTCCAGGGTATCCATGATCTCGGCGATCTTGCGATCCATTTCCCTGACCTGTTGTTTTAAGAAATCGAGGTGCTTTGCGTAAAGTCGGATCATCGTGCTGAAAACATCACCGGCCATGGCGAAGCCGAAGGAACCGCGCGCGAGCGCCTGAAGCTCCTGCGCTTTCGCCATGCGGAAACGCTTGTGGCTGGAGACTTCGATGAGATGACAAAGCTCCTCAAGAGGCATCTCGGATAATTCCTTTGGCGTAGGACAGGTTTGCAAAATCGCCATGGAGGTATCGCTAAACATATTGGTAAAAGCTGTTTCGTATTCAGGAAAGACTTGATCCAGCAGGGCAACGACCTTTCGCTTAACATCTGCCTGCATGGAACGATGGCGTGCCGTCCACGGCACAGCTCTCTCAGTTCATAAATATTTTCGGGATGCAGGGTAGACTCGGAGAAGTGTCCAAAACGGATCACCTCCGCGATCAGCAGGGCGTCCCTCGGATCTGTTTTGGCCTGACGGATGTAGAAGCTGCGGATGGAGTTGGTCTGCACTGGGTTGATGACCTGAACGCGGAAGCCCTCCTTCTGAAGTCTGGTAAAAAGAGCGAGCCAGTAGTGTCCGGTGGCCTCCATTGCAAAGGAAACCTCGTCAAGCCGCAGCTTGGCCTTGGTGAGCATGGCCAGCAGCCGATTGTACCCGGAGCAGTTGTTGGTGAAGGAAAACGGCTTGATGATGACTGCACCATCTCCGTCGATCACGGCTGCCTCGTGCTTTCTCTTGGCAATGTCGATGCCAACGATGTACATAGTATAGGCTCCTCTCGTGTTCAAATTACGGACATTCCTCGTGCTGCTGAAGGTCACAACCTGTTGCGAGATTAGAAGAAAGCGATCCATCGCTTCGACATCCGGCTCATAAGTGACATCCCACAGGGCAGAGGTTCCAGTCTGTGCGCAGTAGACGTGGCTACAAAGATAGAAGCAGGAAATTCTTTGCCCGCATGAGGATATTATATCATCGCTCTTGAGAGCGTTGATATCGGTTTTGAAGGTGTTTTGTGGGGAGATATCCCCGTTCGAAAATATAACAAGATAAAGAGAGGTGCCCGTAATTGGGCACCTCTCGGCCTCAAAGCCCCGCAGTGCGGGGCTTTCCGGGGTTTTGAAACCGCAGTCTAAGGTGCACCTTGAGAGGCACTTTCGCAGTCATAGGTGAACGTCAGTCACAGAAAAGGCCCGTGACAGCGGACTTTTCAAGGTGGATGTTCCGCAGGCGTTTGAGGAAATCGCAGTTTTCAACCACTCAAAAAAGTGCTCTTTGAGCAGCGGCGATTTTCAGCGCAGATCGTACATATTTTGCGCCGCTGTAGACAATGGAAAGGGCTTCTTGACCGTTCGAAAATCGCACCGCTGTAACAAAAGAAGAACGCCTCCGGCAGCGCAAAAATTGCGCCGCCATAGACAAAGATACGGCGGCGCGGCTCCGAGGGGCAAATGATAACTTTTTGATAACAGTTCGGCGTTCGGGTAGCTTTGTTCCCTTGGTTACGGTATTGTTCGTTGCGAAAGGGGCTGATACCATGCCGAAAAGACGAGCGAACGGGGAAGGGAACATCCGCAAACGAAAGGACGGTCGATGGGAGGGCCGCTACACAGTCGGTCACGATCCGGAAACTGGCAAGGCCATCATCAAAAACGTCCTCGGCAAGACGCAAGCGGAAGTAAAAGAAAAACTGAAAAAAGCCATCGAGGAAAACGTCGGTATCGACTACGGACGGGCCAAGACCTACACCGTGGGGAGTTGGCTGGAGGTCTGGATGGAAAACTACGCAAAAATCAAGCTGCGCCCATCGACCTTCAAAACCTCGCAAGGCTTTCTGAAAAACCACATCAAGCCGCAGATCGGCAGCATCCCGCTGGCAGACCTGACCTCTCTGGACTTACAGCGGTTCTACAAGCACCTGTTGGACGGTGGCCGGGTAGACCGCATTGAAGCGAAAAAGAAACCGAAAGGGTTAGCACCGAAAACCGTGCGGAACATCCACCAGATGATCGGCTCGGCGTACAACCTCGCTATCGAGCAGCACCTTGTCACAAAAAATCCACACACAGGGCTGCGCCTTGCCAAAAGTCGAACACAAGGAGATGAAGACCCTGACCGCCGACCAACTCAGCGCCTTCTTCCGGGAGGCCAGGGACAGCGGCGTGTACGAACTCTACTACCTCGACCTTGCCACCGGACTGCGCCGGGGTGAACTGCTGGGCCTAAAGTGGACAGACGTTGACCTCGACCGTGGTGTGCTGAAAATCCAACGGGCCATCTCACGGCAGAACGGCAAGGTAGTCGAAGCCCCACTGAAAACGAAAAACGCCTACCGCACGCTGCCGTTGTCGGCAGACGCGATAAGCGTTCTGAAAATGCAGAAATGCAAAGTCGGAAATAGCGAGTGGGTATTCCCATCGCCCACCGGAAGCCCCGTGTCACCGGACAGCGTCCTGCACATGCTGCAGAGAGTGCTGAAACGAGCGGGACTGCCACGCATCCGCTTTCACGACCTCCGACACACCTTCGCAACCATGGCGCTCCAGAACGGCGTGGATGTAAAAACGGTGTCATCAATGCTCGGTCACTACTCGGCGGGCTTCACGCTGGACACCTACGCCCACATCACCACCGACGCACAGCTCAAAGCCGCACAAACCATGGGAAATATCCTCTCCCGTGCTGTCTGACGGTTTCCGCTACCCGCTCCCGTTGGGGTCAGCGTTTGGGTCAGAAAAAAGCGACACCCCCAAATAGCAACTTATGAAAAGCAAAAGTCCTCGAAATCAGACGATTTCGAGGACTTTTGGCAAGGTACTCCATTCTGGATATAAATAGTTGCTGGACTTTGTTTCTAATTATGAACGGATATCATCAAGCTTATTTCGCAGTTGCTGACTATTGAACCAATCATAGGAGAAGAAAAGACTGCTCATATCAACATCGAGAGTCGATACACCGTATGAGTTTGGATAATTGTTTTTACGATCTTTGATAACTAATGTGTTGTAGCTGGAGGGGGACATTTCTGACATTTCATCATCAATAGGTCCATTGTTTGAAAAGGTCAGACTATCTATAAAGCCTTGCGGGTTTTTCCCTGTTTTCCCATAGTCAAAAGATGCAATGTAGTATTCGTAGTAATTGCCACCACTCATATAGTAATATGACTCTCCATAAAAAGCACGGGCATTACCATTAGATACAAAGCCCCAAATATGTTCTGGTATTCCGGGAAAATCATAGTATGAGAGTTCACCAAGAATAAAACTATTGTGTAATGTGCTGTCCGTAAGTCGAATATCTATTTTATCCGTATTATCCAATGATGTTATAATATATGCTTTTGCTGATTGAGACTGATCGTATGCAATTTGTAAAACAAAATAATCACTAATGTATGCGGATAACAGGTAATTGTCCTTTTGCCCTACAAATTGTGGATAACCAAATGTTTCATCAGCCCATTGTTTACTACAGCCAATATATACATTTGACAGGTTGTTCAACTGTGCATTAATTACACGGAGATGCTCATCGTGCTCTATAATCTTAGCAGTAAGCAAAGCTGCAACAATTGCGAACACTATTCCCGACAAAATTTGATTTATGATTTTTATAAAAATCTTTTTTGCCTTTTTTGAGGCGAAAATGCGTTGACAAAAATTTAAGGCTATTTCGAAGTGACATTTACTCATGTTAGTTATTCTACTCTATATTTGCATAATGAAATTCTACATATCAAAGGGTGATCGGTTACTACGGGCACATCGACGATTTCTCTTTGCCCTCTATTTATTTTAAGTCTTGATTCGCTTCTGGATATCCTCCACGGACGGCAGTTGGCGCTCCAGTTCTTCCGGCAGGTTGCTGGTGATCTGATAGGCGCTGACGCCGATGGGCTTGCTCATATCCTTGAGCGAATACTCCGCCACAAGGTCATTTTTGCTTTTGCAGAGCAGCAGACCAATCGAGGGATTGTCCTGCTCCTTCTTTAGGATGCCGTCCGCAGCAGAGAGGTAAAAGTTAAGCTGTCCGGCATATTCCGGCTTGAACTCGCCGGTCTTCAGCTCAATCACCACATAGCAGCGAAGGTTGAGGTTGTAGAACAGCAGGTCGATGTAGAAGTCATCGCCGCCCACATTGAGGTGGTACTGATTGCCGAGGAACGCAAAGCCGGTTCCCAGCTCCAGCAGGAGTTTTGTCACATCCTTGACCAGCGCCTGCTCGATGTCACGCTCTACCATGTCCTCTTTGAACGGGATAAAATCAAAAATATACGGGTCTTTCATTGTCTGGGCCGCGAGTTCGCTCTGCGGAGACGGTAGACGGCTTTCAAAGTTGGACACCTTCTCTGCCAGCACCTGCCGCTGATACAGCCTGCTTTCGATTTGGTGGACCAGCACATTGCGAGACCAGCCGTTCTCTGTAATTTTTTCTGCATACCAGAGGCGTTCTTCGTTATCAGGGAGCTTGTCCAGCAGAGTGATATTGTGTCCCCACGGAATTTGTGCAACAGGCTGTTGCACAAATTCATCGCCCGGATAGGCCGCCGCAAACTTCGCCATGTATTTCAGGTTTCTCACAGAGTAGCCAGTAGTGTCCGGGAAAGAAATTTTAATATCGGCGGCAAGGTTTTCAACAAATTTGTTGCCCCATGTCTTGTGCTCATTGATGACCTCGCCGATGGAGTGGTAGAGAACCAGCAGCTCTCGATTGACGCTGACCGTCGCACGGTATTGCGCCGTGCGGATATCCTGCTTGATCGATTCGACGATATTCAGGTATTCGTTGGAATTCATCAGCATTTTTCGTTTCCCTCCATCAGTTCATGCAGCAGCCCTTGGCAACCAGCCAGCACATCCTGCCAAGTTGCTTCGAAATCGTCGGTATACCACGGATCGGCTACATTGCGGGGATGATCGGTATAGTCCAGCAGGAGATGAAGCTTGCCTGAGAAATCGCCGCCGCAGATGCGGTACATATCCCGAAGATTGGCTCTGTCCATGCCAATCAGCAGGTCGTACTTCTCGTAATCGGCATTGGTGAGCTGTCGCGCCGTGTGACCGTCGCAGGATATCCCGTGCTCTGCCAGCTTGCGCCGTGCCGGAGGATAGACTGGGTTGCCGATCTCCTCCCGACTGGTAGCCGCCGACTCGATATGGAACTGTGAGGCAAGTCCTGCCTTCTTCGCCAAGTCCTTCATCACGAACTCCGCCATCGGGCTGCGGCAGATATTTCCATGGCATACAAAGAGTATTTTCTTCATCGCACTCGCTCTCCTGAGAGATTTCTTTTTCTCCAGTATAGCAGGAAACCATCGGCTCGTCGAGAGAAGAATGCAGCCACGCCTGAGATTCTATGGCTTCCAGCAGTTTTGCTTTTTTCCAGCCAAAGTGCAGCACAGCTCGAATGTACCACGCGCGTTCCTCGTTGCTGCTGCACCGCTCTAAAATCGCCACATTCTGCGTCCAGCCGAGGGTCATCGCCTGCCTCATGGTTTCAGGGGATTTCTCGTAGGCTGCGTAAAACGCCCGCATACGGCGCAAATTGCGTGGAGAAAAGCCTTCAACATCAGGGCAAGTCATTTTTAAGTACTCGGACGCTACAACAGCCGCACCTTTTTCCGCTCTGCCGCTGACCACTTGGCCAATCTCGCGGTACAATTCCATCTGCGGCAGCTTTGCTGCCATGAGCTTGTCCAGCTTGGAGAATAGAGTGCTGTAGTCTACGGGCTTGCGGATGTTCACGTGCGACACCCCTTTCTGAAAAAATAGTAATCTTTGTTGCTATAGGACTTGCTTATCAGAGAAATATTGCGTCCTCAATGAATATGTGCAACAAGCTGTTGCACAATTCGCCGCCAATTGGACAGACTAGTGCAGGCATGCGATTCCCCTTAAAGGGGGGGAGCTTTGCCTTGCGAGAATGAATAATAGCGATATACTAGAAGCGCGCCCATTCGAGACATTCTTGAATGGGCGCGACTAAAGCTATATTTTAGAGCCATCAATTCGGGTTCTGCGGGGAATATCTGTATTATTAAAGCATGTTTTTTCGACCTCTGAATAATACTTTTCAACGATATCAACCCATTTTGAGATGCATTTTAGTGCAACAATTCCATCACCATATGGAACAACAGTTAAGTAAAGAGTAGTAACTATGCAAAGGGATATGGCTGCATTGACCGCAGGACACGCAAGACCGTAATCGCTGTGACCAGCACAAATATAGTTGTTCTCATCAATATTATCAGGTTGTCCTAATCGCCCAAAAGTCCCATTAGGCGTAGCGTGAACTATTCGATTTGCTAATTTATAGTGAGCTAACCATTCCTCTGTTGTAGATGAACATTCTTTCTGTATATCAGCAAAGCGAATGTGCTTCTTTTTAGAAAACTTTGGATATTCTTTTGCCCAGTCGTACCAGCTATTATCTGCATTTGCTGCATCGCAATATGCATGTGCAATGGCCTCACCGTTATCGCTGATAAACTCTGTTATGATGCTGAGTTCGTACAATGAACGCCATCTTGCATATGCACCATCCGCGAATCCAAGCTTTAGAAGATAAGTAATTTCTAAAAATTGCTGACATGCTCTGCCATGTAACTTGCTTAATGCCTCTATAGTGTATCGCTTTTCTTCCAGATATTCCTCAGGCTGATGCTTTAAGTAATTATTATATGCCTGAATCGTTTCCAGAACCAGAGTATACATTGTTTCTGACGCAACGAAGCATTTTCCCCAAAGTTGCTCATTACGGGCTAAAAACTCGGCAGTTTGTGCTCGAACTTCTAATATACGTTCATACATTGTGGATTCGATATGTGAAACAGAATCCATTGCCATTTGTTCTGTAACTGAGTCAAATGGTTTAGAAAAATCTGCATGAGCGAGTGCGTTGGCAATTTTCTCATCAGAGGTCCCATGCTCTTTCAAGTGCGCAATGTGCTTCTCAACTGCATTTTGAAAGAGTTCAAGTGTAAAGTCATCTGACATATGTACCTCTCGTTATTTCTAAACCTACTATAGCCTTATGATTCCTATATAACGCATAAGAATTCTAATAAAAATATAACACAATTTCAAAAATCTGTATAGCCCTAACCATATGTTATTTCAATCTATTATAGTTTGACTTACCATGATGCGGCTTGTATTGTGGGTTTTGATACTAATTGGTACCTGAATGAAAGGGATAAAGGAAAGAATGGTGTATTCGCTGCTTTTTCCTTTGCCACCCTACTTATAGGGTCCGCATAATCTTTTCCCACAGCAGAATCTGAATTCTACATTATTCTTCACCATCTCAACTCATTCCGCAAAGTGTTCCGGACGGAAGGGGAGGAAGTTCCCATGAGTGTCGTCAATCACATAGATCATGCAAATTTCCTCCTTTTCGGCTGTTCCACAGCCTGCTCGATTTCCAGCCCATCCCGCAGCGTCACACGGATGCGCTCTCGGGACAGGACGGTGACCTTCTCCAAGAGCTGATAGACCACATTATCATCCCATTCCGTAAGCTCACTTGACGCAGTTTTCAGCACCGACGCGACCGCCTGCACACGGCGGTTCGTCTGCTCCTGTTCCTGACGAATTTGCAGAATCTTGGCTTTGCGGCGCTTGAACTCTGCCATTGCCGTGGAGATGGATTGGAACTGTGCAGTGTAGCTGTCAGCGTTATTCGCATCGGCGGCTTCCCTCAGGAGCTCGTTGAACTGCTGTCCCAAGCCTTCCATGGCTCGGTCAATATCTCCGAGACTCATGCTCTCGCCGGGGATAGGGGCAAGCTCCTGCTCCATCGCGTCGATGAGCTGTGCGGTCAGAGTGCCGTGGTCAGACATGGCAGAATTGACGGCGCTCAGTATGGCCTGTTGGAGCGGTCCTTCGTCCAGCGTCGGAGAATGCAGGCAGTATCTCTTTCCATAGTCCAGGCGGCTCGTGCAGCGCCATACCGCGCGCTTTTCGCCGTGCTGTGTCCATACGACGCGTCGGTAGGCTGTGCCGCATTCCGCGCAGAACAGCAGTCCGCTGAGTGCATACTTGCCGCTGAATTTGCCGCGTCCGGTAGGGGCGCTTTTTCTTGTGCGCCCATCCTGCGCACGGCGCCGCGCAATTTCAAGCTGTACGGCATCGAACATCTCGCGGCTGACGATAGCTTCATGGTTGTCCTGAATGAGGACCTTGGGAAGCTGCCCTGTATTCAATATTGCTTTTTTGCTGATACAGTCCTTGATGAAGGTTTTCTGAAGCAGGGCGTCCCCACAGTATTTTTCGTTGGTGAGGATGGAGCGCAGGTTGCTGGCGGTCCATTCCGTCGTCCCGGCAGCATTGCGGACACCGCTGGCCTCCAGCGCCTGGCGGATGTTTTGTATGCTTTTTCCGGCGAGGTAGCGTTCAAAAATCCGACGAACCGTCTCTGCTTCTTCCGGAATGATCTCAGGATTACCATCCACCCCTTTCTTATAGCCCAGCATGGTTTTATATTGAAAGGTGACCTTGCCGTCCTTGATGGACTGACGCTTGCCCCAGCGGACATTAGCGGAGATGGATTCACTCTCGGATTGGGCGAAGGCGGCGTGGAGCGCAATGAGGAACTCACTTTCCGGATAAATGGAGTTGATGTTCTGTTCCTCGAAGATCACGGCAATGCCGAGACTTCGCAGCTCACGGGTATAGCTGATGGTGTCCAGCGTATTTCTGGCGAAGCGGGAGACAGACTTGGCGAGGATCATATCGATCTTGCCCTGCCGGCATTGGCGGATCATGCGAAGGAACTGCTTGCGCCGGCAGGTGGAGGTTCCTGTGATGCCCTCATCTGCGAAGATGTCCACCATCGTCCAATCAGGATTCTTCATGATCTTCTCGGTGTAGAACGCTTTCTGGTTCTCATAGCTGGTCAGCTGCTCTTCATCACCGGTGGATACGCGGCAGTAAGCGGCGACGCGCAGATTTCGTTTCTTTGCCTGTTCCTGCGGGGATTCCTTTTTAGCTGGAATGATAATGATTTTTCTTTTCGGACGAGGCTCTGCCATGAGCTGTCACGCTCCTTTCGTCAATCGCGGGGATGGCCTATGCTTCCAGGCATTGACCATTTTTCAGATGGACGCGCACATCGTCGCCCTGACATTCGACGCTCTGAACTCCCTGTCGCAGCAGTTCTGCGTCCAGCTCGGTCATCTTTGACCTTCGCCCGAAAATGCTGCGGAGGCGGTGGGCTTCGTATTCTTCCATCTGGACGCTTATAAGGGTCAAGACCGCAAGCTCCATCGCTTTCTGCCGCGCGACTTCTTCATCCACGGGCGGCGTATGCAGAAGCCTGTCCAGCTCCAGCCGGAGCCGACGAATATCTTCTGTGCTGGGAACACCGAATGCCTCTATCTTGATGAGCTGCGGATCGCCTACCACCTGATTCAATATCTTGAGGACTTTTCGCGCAACGCTGTCGGGGACTGTGCCGCCGCACAGCCTGTAAAGTTCAGCCTGCGCGGGGGTTCGAGAGGGGATAGAGCGTTTCTGCTTTCGACGCTCCTGCACTGCTTGAAGCTGCTCCGCGGATATGAGTGCGGGGTAGACCTCCGTTCCGATATAGCGGCTGTCCTCCAAAATCCGAGCAACCATGTTTACGTTCCAGTGTTTGCCTGCATCGTAAGGAACATCCCTTTTATCGAGTTCCTTTGCAAGATGCTGGAAGGATGCGCCGGTGAGGTACGTTGCATAGATGTACTGTACCGTTTCCGCCTCTTTGGGGCAGGGACTGATGTCCCCAAACTCCATGCGGTAGCCGAAGACCATTTTTCGCTTGGATGCCATATCGTTATTTTCTCCTTTCAAAGTGTTCTGGGATTTCCAGCCCGTTGATGAGCCGGAAGATTGCTGTGCTGTTATTCTGAATGGTGATTTTCTCAACCAACTCGCTGAACAGCGCCCCGTCAAAGGTCATCAGCAGATCCGGCCCTTCTTCCAGAATGTCCAGAAGTTCCTGCGTGCGCAGGATCGTCTGATCGTCCTCGGCGCGCAGAATGCGGGATTTCTTCAGCTTTGCCTCGCGGCGCTGTTCAGCCAGTTGGTTGCTGCGGGATATAAAAATGTCAGGATCGACGATGGCCTGCTGCTTGAGCTGGGCCAGCAATCGTTCCTGACTTGCAATATCTGCGATTCGTTTGTTGAGTGAAATGATATCCTCACTCCAGAGAAGTCTTCCGGTCTTGGCAGTCTGGAGAGCTTGGATGAGTTGTGTGAGAATTTCCTCTCCGTACCGTTTGAGCCGGAAGTATACACGGAGAAAGGCTTCCGTGATCTCCGATTCAGGCATCTGCATAGTGAGACAGCTTCCAGCGCTTTTCTCATGCGTCTGACATACCCAATAGGCGGTGCCGCGGCATACCTTTCGCTTGCAGATCGCTCCGCAGTGTCCGCACACGATCTTGCAGGAGAACGGGTGGGGAGCACTGGCTCGAGGCGGAATGAAAGCGCTTTTTCGGGATAAGAGCTGCTGGACCTTGTCGAACACCTCCTGACTGACGATAGGCGGATGGGTTTCTTCAATAAGGTATTGATCCTCCTCGCCCTTGTTTTCTTTTTTTCGGTGGGGGAGAGTGACCGTGGCGTAGGTCTTCTGTACCAGCGAGTTCCCGATGTACTTTTCATTGCGCAGAATGTACTGGATGCTGCGAACCTGCCAGAAGGGGGTATTTTGCTTGGTAGGGATACCCCGCGCCGTGATCTCCTTTGCGATATCCTCCATGCTGATGCCGGAGAGGTAGCGGTCAAAGATCTGCCGGATGACAACGGCCTCGTCCTCGATGACTTCCAGTTGGTTATCGACCAGCCGGTAGCCGTAGGGGGCGCAGCGGGTAGAGAAGACGCCGCGCTGCATCCGCATCTGATAGCTGTGACGCATCCGCTCTGAGATGGCTTCGCTCTCTTTTTGCGCCAGCGCCGAGAATACTGCGGTGAGGGCTTCGCCAGTAGCTTGTTCGGTATCGATGTTCTGCTCCTCGAAGTAGACGCTGACGCCGAGAGACTTCAGCTCTCGCACGGCCTCCAGACTCTCTTTGGTGTTGCGTGCGAAGCGGGAAGTGGACTTGACAAGAATGCGGTCAATACGGCCGCTGCGGCAATCTTCCATCATCCGCAGGAAGTCATTCCGCTTTTCGACGGATGTGCCGGTGATACCCTGATCGGCATAGATGTCTGCAAATATCCAGTTTGGATTGCTGTTGATGAGCTTTGCAAAGTAAGCGGTTTGGGCGGCGTAGGAGTGGAGCTGGTCACTGGAGTCCGAGCTGACGCGGGCGTATGCCGCTACCCGGAGGGGGCGCGTGAGATCCTGCCCGGTGGCAGGGATGGTGATGATCCGCGGCTTTGGCTTCAGGGCGAGAGAGCCTGTGGTTTTCTCGCTGTCGTTCATTGCGCTGACACCTCCTTTTTCAGTAACACACAATACCATGAAGCATCCGGAATAGCTATACCCAAAAGCGAGAAATCAGAGAGAAATAATGATGTCTGCGCCAAGCTGTACCATCAGACGCGCGGCGATCTTTTTTGCTTCGCTGCCACTGACAAGCCCGCGCTCCCGCAGACCGCGGAGCAGGGTGACGATGCCAAGATAATCTGCGTTGGGATTCATTTGAAGTCCTCCTTTTTGATTTTGGTAATGAGAACACCCGAGCCCGTTTGTCAAATGGGCTTGGGTGTTCTCACTACACGCTTCTATCGTTGTTACTATGCCGCCTTACATTTAGTCTCGTTTGGTATCTTCTATCTCTATTTTGCTCTTCATCTGATCTAAGGCCCTCATGATGGCGTCCTCTGCTATGCAGTCCTTCAATGACGACTCAACAGGTCCTCTTTCCACAATGAGGATAAATGCTACAGCGCTCATCTGCTCATCCCGAGGAAGATCAAAGAATTGATTTTCTGTTGCAAACTTCTTGACTCGCTGGTACGCCTCACCGAGATCAACAAACTCACTAAGTCTATCCCGATCCACCGTTCTCGTTTTCGCAACTATTCTCACCGCTACACTTCCACGAGAAGTACATTCATCTATAATCTTCACAAGGGAAACATCATCTGTAACCATTGATTTCTTTTTATCCGCAGCGGTCTCTGGAGCGATTTGTTCAAGCAACCACAAAAATCTCAGCCCGTGATATTGCCTCAATACCACTTTTGAATCAATTGCCTTCACAGCACGCTCCTTAAAGATTGCTTCCAGCTTTAGGACCGCATCAAGAGGCAATACTGCATCAGCAGACTCTCTGGCATTTTCTGCATATCGGCCAAGCTGGTTTTCGAAGTCTTGCAGCAGCAAAGCCACTGTCGATACCTGGACCTTTTCGTTTTCAAAAATCGAGCACATTAAAGAAGCTCTCGCTTTCGAATCCATCCTCTTTAATAATGGATCAACACAATATAGAAGCCTCCATGCAAACGGAACTGCAAAAAAGCCCTCATCCTCAACCTCAAAGGAACTCCAATTGCAAGAAAGAACTTTGATAATTATAGCTGCCCTTTTCGCGTCAATGCTTCGTCCGTCTCCGGCCCCTGCGTACGCCTCTATCGCTTCAAGAAGCCGCACGATTTTCCCTTCACGATAGATTTGCATAATTTCTTCTGCAAGCTCACTTTCGCTCGATTCAAAAACCATACGTCTAACTGTAGCAGTGGGAATCGCTCCATTCTCAAGCGTCAACGCAAAGTACCTGTCGAAGCATTCTGGAGCAGCGATACTATTTCTTATAAGGGAATCTCTACGGGAGTATCCCCTCTCCCAACGCCGTACGACCACCCCATATTCGTTTTAATTCCCGGGAATAGAGTACCAAGTATATTCTTTGTTGCTTCTAAATCTGTAACGCTTCCGTCATCCGGAGCTATTCTGTTAATCGCACGTTCGACTTTCTCTTCCGCCTCTTTTTGGCGCTCATGTGAGAAGCTGCGCCTCTCCCCGCATAGTATATCCTTATAACTCGGCAGTTTTGAGTAAACTGTCGGCTCGAATACTTGCAGACATGTAAGCCCCAGCAAATCAGCAGCACTTGTCTCATTCTTCAAAAGCTCATATTTGAGCGAGAATACATTCGTGTACCGAATCACATCTCGTATCGATCTAATGTAGTTTTTGATTCCCTGCTGGAACAATTCACCCCATGTCTCCTTGTCCCAATCCTCTTCCGGAATATCGCCGAGAATCCCATTTAACTTTGAAAAAAGCGCTTCATGGATATCATCAATATTCGGCGCTGGAATCTCAAACGGCACTTGGACGATTTTCTCTAAATATTCCTTGCCATCACCATGCTGCACTTTTCCGAGCGCACGAACCACAACATCATAATCAAAAGCTAAGACGTATATGGTGTTGGGAAAATCTGCCAATGATTTGACCAATTGAAAAACTGCTACGATCTCTTCCTCAGAAAGTCGATCTATATCGTCGATGGAAACAATAATCTTCATCTTTTCATCTTTTAACTTTTCGATGATCTGATCTTTGCTCTCCTGCAAGTCTTTTGTGCGCTTTTCAACCTTTTGTCCTGCCTTTTTTGCAATAGCCCTAAAAAACGCGGCAATTCCTCCTCCTACAACCGGAATAAGGCTCGTCGCATCGAATACATCCGCATACTGGTCAATCAATTCCCATACTTTTTCAGCCTTTTTATTTTTGAGCTTGATTGCCGTTGCCATCTGCTTAAAAAACTGCGTGACAAGTTGCTTCGAATCGGAGCATAGCCATGGATTAAATCTGAGAACAACCACGCCGTCATCGATTTGCTCTACATTTTCAAAGACCATATTCAGCAGTGATGTCTTACCGCTTCCCCACTCGCCATATAAACCAATCGTGAGAGATGATGGGAACGAATACTGCACTAAAGTCTTTGCAAGGCTCTCTGCAAATGAGCCTCGGTTCAGCCCGTCTTCCTCTAACTTTGCGATAGGTAAATCTGGGCTAAGCATTACACAACCTCCTTAAAATGTTCTACGCATCAAATCACACAACATCAACTGCAACGCTGAAAACATCCTCGATCGGTATCTCTCTCCGGTCTGCCATCTGGATCACCCCAGCGACCGCGTCGATGCGCTTGACCTCGCCGGTGACGGTCCGGTAGCTGCCGCCATGTTTTCGCTCATCCGGCACAAAGTAGGTGATGGACACCGTTGGTCTGCCGGGGAGCAGTTCTTGAAGATGCTGCAGCTCCGCGTCGACGCGCGTGATCTCGCTCTCGTCGAGCTCGATGCGCCGGTCCGTCAGCCGACCTGTTTCCGTGATGGCGGCGTGGTGGCCGGTCAGGGCTGCAAAGGGGGAAAACTGCGCCGCACGGTCATAGAGAGACATCCGCGGATGGTTCTGCGAGGTCGGATGCGGGAGGTCAATGATATCGTCGTATTTGCCGCTCATGCCTTGTGCCCTCCGATCTGGCCGTTGCGCTCTCGGGCGGTCGCGCCGTCTAAATAGCTCCCACCGTTCAAAATGGCGTTCTTGCCGAACTTCTTCTTGATGCCCAGCATCGCTTCCTGTATTTTGCGCTCGCGTTCCAATCTGATTTCCTCGTCCTTGTGCTGCTGTTCCTGCGCTGCGATATCGTCGAACAGGTTGAACTGCACTGGCGTTTCCACTTCCCGCGGAACATCGTCCTCGCTTACGATCTTGTTCGCCGTGATGGTGATCCTGCGGACGGACAGCTTGGGGTTGACCTTTTCGTCATAAATGCTGAGAACGGCATCCATGATGCTGCGCGCAGAGGACGTCTTGCGTGGTAAATTCGCTGTACTGTGTGCATGCTTGGGGATTTTCCTGCCGTAGCGGTCCGTCACGATCTCACCGTGATAGCTGCCGCCTGCGGTATTTTCAATGTCGTAGCCGACCGTCAGCGTGAGCTGGTCAGTCACGAGGCGTTTTTCAAGCAGGTCCATTGCGACGGCCTCTGCCATTTCGCGCACGACGAGGCGCGCTTTATCGTAAGGATACGGACACTGCAAAACCTGCCCGGAGCTGATACTGTTTGTCTCCGGCCGGTACGCTTTGATGTCTTCCATCCGGCACGGCTCCCAGCCCCATGCATGGTCGATGAGCAGCTCTGCGTTGATGCCGAACATCTGGTAGAGCAGCTCTTCGTTGTAGTATTCGCTCGGCTTGCCGATGGAGCATTTTGCAATGTCGCCCATGGTGTAGATACCGATGGCCTCGAGCTTTTTGGCGTAACCCCTTCCGACGCGCCAAAAGTCCGTCAGCGGACGGTGCGCCCAGAGCTGCCTGCGGTAGCTCATTTCGTCAAGCTCTGCGATGCGGACTCCATTTTCATCCGGCGCGACGTGCTTTGCCATGATGTCCATGGCGACCTTGCAGAGGTAGAGGTTTGTGCCGATGCCCGCCGTGGCCGTGATGCCCGTGGTGCGCAGCACATCGAGGATCATGGTCTTTGCCAACTCGCGGGCGGTCATGTGATACGTCTCGAGGTAGCTGGTCACATCCATCATCACTTCATCGATGGAGTAGACGTGGATGTCCTCGGGCGCGACGTATTTGAGATAGACATTGTAGATCTGCGTGCTGATCTGAATGTATTTCGCCATCTGCGGCGGCGCGACAAGATAGCCCACCGCGCGCGACGGGTCAGTCGCCAGTTCGTGGGCATCGCAGCTCTTTTCAAAAAGATTGCCGTCTGCTTTGCGCCGCCGTTCGGCGTTGACCTCCTTGACGCGCTCAACCACTTCGAAAAGCCGCGCTCTGCCGGGGATGCCGTATGCCTTCAGGGAAGGCGATACCGCGAGACAAATAGTTTTCTCCGTGCGGCTGAGGTCTGCCACGACCAGATTGGTCGTCATCGGGTCAAGGCCGCGCTCCATGCACTCGACAGACGCATAATACGATTTTAAGTCAATTGCAATATATGTCCGCCGCATGGTGCACCTCCTCGCTCTTAGTGTCTACCAGTATAGCATAACGCTATAAATCGAACAACTGTTTGTATAAAACTTTTGCGAGGAATCTTGTGGAAACAGTCAGTTTCAAAAGTGCGTACGTCATGCTACAATGGAACGCGTTTGTGATTGGAGGAGGAAGAATGTTTTATACGACAGAGGAGGCCGCGATCGTGTGCGGCTTTTTGGATTTGTACCTAAACCGCGACAGCGTTGATCGCGCCGTGCGGGAGCAGAACCGGAGATTTCAGCGCAGCGCCGCGAGGGGTGACCTTCGGCGCGAGGATTACCGGTGGGCGGAAAAGGCGCTGGACTTTCTCCAGCCCTGCTGGTGGCAGTCGCATGAGGATCATAGAGCGCTGCAAAACGCGCTGCTGAAAACACACTTGCTGGCAGAAATGAAATAAGTTCAGAATACGGCGGTCAGGATACCTGACCGCCGTATTTTCATTTGAATGCATGGGTCGCTCCACTGTTTGTTGGCAGCATCTTACATTGCCCTGAATGGCAGAGCGGCCCTCGCTGTTTCTGAAATTTGTCTTTGCTCAGTCCTATTCGACACTACTTCCCGGACTGTCGGGCGGTTGAACGAACCGGCGCCTGGCAGCGCCCATCGGGAATCTCACCCCTCCGAGGATCTCTCCGAGCTGCCCCCATTGCTTGCGGCTGTGGCTGGACAGGATGTACCATTATAGGCTGACGGGATCATTGCAAGACAGGCTGCCACACCTGCTTTTGGCTGGGTGAGTTTCGCTTGGCACCTTAAAAGGCCGTTCATTGACATCGGATGCTTGTCCGATGCAGGTGGTCTTCGCGCACCCGCCGCATCGCTGCTCCCCTTCGTCAGGGGACCGTCAGCTGACGTTATTCGTCACCGGATATAGCCGCTGTTGTGTCGGCGTTTTTCAAAGGACAAAACCTGCCGCCTTGACCGGCAGGGAGAAGAGTATTTGATCCCTTCACTTAAGTACCCGCCACAGACGCATTTCTACAAAAACAATTTTCAATTTTTCAGAAGTTTTTTTAATTTCCTCAGAATACACCGCTCCTGATAGCTGACGCTCTGCTGCGTTACGCCAAGGTGTCGGGCGATTTCCGCCTGGCTGAAATCGCACCAGTACCGCAAATGAAGGAGAAGCCTCTCATCGTTTGGCAGTCGTTCTACCGCGCAGCGCAGATTTTCCAACTCGATTTCATGAAGCAAGGTCTCCTCCGGAGAAGGCTCCTGTTGAGCAAATTGGTGCTCCTCTAAAAGGTGTTCGTAGGAAAGCTCTCTCTGCGGCCAGATTACTGTTTCCATTGTCCTTTTGTTCGTTCGAGTGCGATTTACCTTCAAATCGTACTCCAGATACTCCTGCTTTCGGTCGCATTGCTTCAGGAACTTCAAAATGTCCGGGCGCTCCTTCAGGCAGGGGTACATGTTCAAGTAGTCGGGATGGTATGCATCTCGCTTCTTCATATTTGAACCCTCCATATTCTGAAAATTTTGAAAATTGGCAAAATTTCAGAAACGGTGGTCCGCGGCAGCGACGGTTGCTTTGCAACCGTTGCCAAATAAGAAAAAAGGCAAGCGTACAGCTGCGGCTGCACGCTTGCCTTTTTATCAATAAAATGATGAATCGCCGTGTAGACGAAATATACTTCGCAAGAATAGAGCTTTACTTCTAATTCTTCTTCGTATTTGTCCCCTTTACCCGGCGCATCTTTCCAGACTGAAAAGCCATATAGGACTCCAAACGCCGGGTCCTTTTTTTACGGAACCTCCCAAGGTTTCCCTTTGTCCATAATAATACCTCGCTATTTCTACGAGTGATTAGAACCACAATTCTAATATCTTGAAGCTAAACAGCATTCATCAGAAGTGTGGTTCCAATTAGAATGAAAACAATAGGAAGGGTGAAGGTATGCACGATATTTGCAATCTTTTTGGAGTTGCCCTGAACAGGGCACGGCATGAGCTTGGCCTGACACAAGTTGAACTGGCCGAAAAGCTCGGGACGACGGATCGCAGCATTTCTGACTTGGAGCGTGGGAAAACCAATCCGAAGCTGGACACGGTTGCGCATTTTGCACGCTCTTTGGAGATCAGTGTAGATGCTTTGATTGGAGTAGTGCCAAAGGGCGATGTTCCATCCTGTGTCAGGACGTTCTTTGCCGGAATGAGCGCCGAGGAAGCGGCTAAATACATACGGCTCTGTAAGGACGCCGACGAGCTCACAAAGGAATAATAGCGGCATAAATTAGGCGGCGGTAAGCAATCGTGCTTATCGCCGCCTTTGATACTACAGAGACGGCATACGGTCGTTACTTGTGGTATCTGCAATAAGGATTTATTTCACATTTGTTCCGCCTAATTGTTGTAATACTGCGAACTGAAAGGGCTTACTGGAACCGGTAGCCTTGCGTGGTCAGCACATGTAAATACTGTCATATTGCCTGGAACGACCGGATAAGCCAGCCGTTTCCGTTTTTCTGCAGTGTCAAAACGGCTGGACCTTCGTTACAGGACGATGCTCCCCACAATGTGACAATGGCACCGCTCTTTTCACCGTAGCTCGGATTAAATGCTCCAGGGCCAAAGTCGCTTGTAAAGGTGTAGAAACAGTCCGTTTCTGGAACATAGCACAGATTAGATTTCCAGTCCGAGTGCATATCCTCTATGGTGATACCGGCGTACTGCATTAGGATGTCGTTGATGTAGCTTCGCGGTAAGCGATGACATGGTGTGGGCATTTCTTCAAGTGTTAGCAGGTGGCCATCCGTCGCTCGGAAGTTTATCTTCTTCTGTACGAGCCGAAATTCATCTTCGTCATCCGAATCAAGGACTTTCAGGCTCGGGCAGTAGGTGATAAATGTGTTTGCGTCCATGTCGCGGGAATCATCATATAGCGAGGTGAAGAAGCAGCTAATGGGCGTGGGGGAGACCGTATATCCGCCCCATTCCTCAATGTAAGTGCTTACCTGGCAGGCTGTGTAAGCCTCAAGCTCATCCAACTCATCTGCGGTGAGAGGGGGGACTTGTGCTGCGGTAAAGGTCAGCAGTCCGAGCTTCACTATACCATTTTCCAAAAGTGTCATAAACCATCCAACCAAACTGCTGCGCTGAATTGTCTTGTTCTGCGGGAATATCAGATAGTCTGAACCAGCCATCACCAGTATGGGTAGTCACATGGAACGGCTGAAGGCCAGTAAAACCGCTTTGATAGGAGATAAGCGATATACCATCGCCGTGGAACTTATAATAATATTCACCGCTGGGATTCCAGCTCTCAGGCGGTTGGCAAGTCTCCCATACATCGTAATCTTGCAATTCCTTTATGTACTTTTTTGTACGGATGGCAGCATTTGCAGGATGGGTTTCCTCATTTTCACCATTGCAGTAGGTCAGAGTTGAATTCGATGCATCCAGTGCTGATAAAATCTCTTTGAGATCAGCGATAGTCAGCGCCGTTGGTGCTGCATCTGACCGATTTGCCTGCGGCGGTTCTTTCCCGCTGCATCCGACCATTGAAAGCAGTAAGGTGAGAGTAAGTAGAAGATGCGAAAATCCCTGTGTTGTTCGCTTCATAAGATCATCTCCATGTCATAGTAGATTAGTGGCGACTAATTGCTGATGTTGTAAGCTCTTTTGGAGAAAAGAAAATACTTTTGAACTGGGACAATCCAAGTTAGCAGCAGTGCCTATATAAAATAAATATGATTATCCCTGTGACCTGTATTATTTCGCCTTGCGGCTGCGCACAAGGCTGACAAAATAGCATCCCACGACGGCCAGATAGACGAGGAACGAGCCGAGGCCGCGCCCCTCCTGCAGATAAGAGCCCCAGAGCATGGGATCGCAGTATTGCCCTACTCCCTGGCTGATGATGTTGTCGCCCATAGTGGCTAAGAAAATGAGCGCGGACATAAGTGCATAGGCGACCGTAAACGGCGCGAGATAGGACTTTTTGCAGTACAGCGTTGACCAGAGCAGAAGAAGCGTGATCACGACGCAGGCGAGACTCTGGAAAATCAGCAGCACCCCGATTTGGTATTTCGGTGAAGAGAGCAAATGGCCGTAAAAGGTGCCTTCTCCAATCATGTTCATCCAGAAACCGGACGTCATGCACTCATGTACATATGCGATCAGAGGCGAGTCGCCGGACGGAGAGACGAGAGACGGCTGCGAGCGGATCGAGAGGGTGAAGAAAAGAGGGACGAGAATTGCGAGAAATGGCGCGGCGAACAAAAGCCTTTTGCTCGACTGTATGATACGTGACGATTGCATGTTCGGGATTCTCCTCTCTGTAAAGTCATTTTGCTTCATCAAATAGGTTAATATCCGCTTGCTCGTTTGGCAAGATCACGGCCTGACCGGTTGCATAGATATGAGAGATAATAAAGCCTTGCTATGCAATAAGATCCTGATAGGCTTTTGCAAGCATAGAGTCTGATTTGCTATATTCGGCATTACTCGGTGTTCTGAACAGATAGGTGTAGTTTCCTGTTTGTGCGACGACAACGTCATGTTCTGCAATGATCAGAGGCGTTTCCTCTTAGTCCATTCGTTGAATTGATTTTGCTGCTTTATAAATGCATCAGGCGGTTGATTTCTTACACAGTTTTCACTTTTTGACGATTCAACCAATTAGAGTGCTGCCTCTTTGTGCAAAGTTTCAACTTGAGTTCTGGGACTTGTTTTATCTGCCAAACGATGCTTATAATCATTTCGCGGGGTATCTCGCCTCGTAAGGAGGTTGTCCATGCTATCGTACTTACTCGCTGCGCTGGAAAGCGAAGAAGATAAGCGCAGATTTACAGAATTATACGAAGAAAATCATGTGCGTGCCGAGCAGACGGCGCTCCGCATTTTGAGAGATCCGCATGATGCCGAAGATGCCGTGCAGAACGCTTTTTTGCAGGTGATCCATCATTTTGATGAGATTTTAGAAATTCCTTGTAAGAAACTGGGATTCTGGATCATCTCTATAGTGAAAAACGAAGCACTCATGATTTTGAGACGCAAACAGAAGGAGCTGCCGCAAGAGGATTGGGATACTTTTTCGGCAGATGTCAGCGATCCAACAAGCTATAACGAGCTTGTCCGGCTGTTCTCTCAGCTTCCACCGACCTACCGGGCGGCGCTGGAAATGCGGCTGATCAACGGCTACTCCGGCAAGGAAATTGCACAGCATCTTGGGATCTCAGAGTCCGCGGTCAATACGCGCATTTCTCGTGGCCGCGCGCTGCTTCGTGAAATTGCAGTCGAGGAGGGATTTCACATATGACAGAGCAGGAACTTGACCTTTTAATGCGCAACGTGCTGTTGGATGCCATTGCAATGGACGAGGAAACTCAAATAGAGACGATCCCGTATACGCCGTCGCTGCATCATCAGAAGCAGATCAAGGCAATGCTCAAGAACCCTCTGCGCTGGGCGCGTGATCGAAAGCAGCCTGTTTGGAAAAGAGCCTTAAAGCGGGTCGCTGTCATATTGCTGGTGATCTCGCTTGCATTCGGCAGTTTGATGGTCGTTAGTCCAACTGCTCGCGCGACATTTATCCGCTGGGTTACAGAATGGTATGAGACACATGTGACGTACCGTTATGCGGGTGACGATATGGTCGGAGATCTTCCGGAGTATACCATTACTGAATTACCGGAGGGATACGCTGAAGACCGTGATCAGCGAATTGAGTTTGGGACACAGACTTTCATTTCTTATCAGAATGGTGATATTGATTCTGCCATTACACTTCACTACTGTTATATGCAACAAGGCTCTGCAACTATATTTGTTTTGGAAAATGCAGATAGTATTCCCATCATAGTGAATGGCTGCGAGGGTCAAATCTTCTTGTCTAAGAATTTAGAAACGACCAGAAATGCTGTTACTTGGATTGATATTGAACAAAACATTCAGTTTACTATTCAGGCTCGATTAAGCACTGATGACCTTTTGCACATGGCCGAAAGCGTTTCTTTGGATAATTTGCCGGAAATTGAATGATTGTTTCTTTTTTGTAAGAAAGGCACCTTCTTTTTCATCTATTTGTCAGAAAGTGCGGATTCTCGACAAATAGTAATTGCCGTTTTTCATAGGTCCTATAAAGAACATTGCGCAAATTGTAAAAAGTGGTGGCGAAAATGCGATTGAATTCTTCAAAAAAATTTTTAGAATCTACTACTGTTCAAGTTTTGACTATTACCCTATGTGTGTTTGCAATTGTTGCTCTGCTTCTTCGCCTGAGATTGCATCAGACAATGCTCAGCGTAGTTACAACATCGTACGCTTCCATAGATGAAACCAGAGCACACATAGAAGGGCAAATATGGTTGCCAGACTTGCGGCAACGCGATGTCGAGAATTATTGCGCGGGTTTTGTCTATACGGATGAGAGTAAAACAACATTAGACCATATTTCTGCGCGGTACGAACTTCAGGGTGGCTGTGTATTGCGTTTCCTTGCAGATTATGACCGTACGATAGACTTGATTATAGACGATAGCAATGATTTGCAATTTTTGGAATGTGATAATCGTTGCATTTATTACAGGCAGGATAGTAGCTCACGGACTGATTTCTATTTCGCATACTTCAGCGAGAATGACATTTACTATGAACTTATGCTGTCAGTGCCAATTGGTACTTTATCTTCTGATGATGCGATGGGAATGTTGTTTCGAATAGCGTCTCCCTGACCTTTTAAGGAGAGTAAGTCCAAAACGAGTCGTATTCGAGCAAGTGGATGGCTGTTTAATTAAGATTAATTAAGAGGCTTATATTGGTAAAAATGCAAGTGTTGCTGATACTTCGCAAAGGAAAAAAGTACACTAAATATCATTACAACACTTTCTGCAGAGGATAATAAAATGGTAAAATGAATGATATAGAGGGTTGAGATGGGCTTAAAGATTCATGATTTTTGTGCGGTGCGGATACGCTGTCTTGTGATTGTGGAGATAATCTGCCTGATATTTTTTGCCGCAGGTTGTACAGGAAAGACTGTGGAGGGAGTCAAGGAAGATTTTCCGTTTGAAACCGTCCAGCTTGCGTCAGAATACGGTACGCTGTATATACAAGCGTCCTCATACTCCGAGGAGATTGGCAAAGAGATTCTTCAGCAGTTTGACACCGATGTGGAAACTGCCGTGCAGCGGACTGGCTGCGGTGGAGCAGATGTCTTGCTCTGCATTGCGGATTCAGCGACCGCAAGCTATTACGCGGATGCGGACGAGTGGTATTGTTCTGCTCAGCAGATACAAAGCGGCGCTTACCGCAAGAGGCTTTTGGAAGAGCTTTACGATTTGCATGATTACGGCACGCTTGTCGGACTGGCCCGTGCTGTTTATGATCCTGAAAGCACGGGTGCCGATTTCAAAGCGTACTACGCAGATGAGGACCACCTATCTGTGCTTTCTCTGTTTGCGGCATATTTTATAGACGACTTCACCAATAGAGAAACTGTGGAAATGGCAGAGTGCACAGCAGGGGAGTTTGTCGGATATTTGCTGGAAAACGGCGGTTTAGATCGTGTGATTGCTTCGCCGTTTTCCGAGAGTGACCGCAATGAATGGCTACGTACGATCGATGTTGCAGCCGAATACCGTAACCTCTACGGTACGGAATTCCTCGAAGATGCGATTTATCGGGAAAACTATCGGTATCCGCTAATTATGCGTCACGGCGTTCATCAGTATAACTTTCTCCCCCTGCGCAGCTTTGCAACGCCTGTGGAAGTCTGGAAAGCATTGTCACAGTATGCGGAGGGAATGCAAACATTGTGGGATCATCTTGCTGAATATGCACCGTCCACTTGTGAACGCATTCGCACACAATGGGCGCTGCCGATGACGACGAGTTTTACCGCTGTAGGGGAAAGTCAGGAAAAGCATGGCGGCATTGTGACGGTTGCCCGCCCAATGGACTGGTTGCACGAAACTATACATTTTCTTCTGGAGCGCGAGACGGGAAAGGACCCTGCATGGACGCAGGAGGGAATGACAACATATCTTTCTAGCTTGACTGGACAGACATTTGATGGCGACAATTATTACGCGCTGCTAACGCTGGACTACAGCAAAATAGCGGATAGTCCGAGTAAGACCATCGCACTCCAGTTGGTCGAGTATTATCACACGCACTGGCTTCAGGAGAGCTATAATCCGTTGACATATTACCGCGCGCTGGGATTATTCCGCGAGGCGGCGGAGGAGGCTGGAGCGGAGGATTTCCGCCCCATCGTTGTCTCTTGTGGCGAGCGGCGGAATGAACTTTCCGGAGGAAACTTCACCGAAGAGAACGGCAATGAACTATCCTATTATCAGGCGATGCTCGTCGTTGACTATCTAGTTGAGCAGCATGGACTTGATGCTGTGCTTGAAGCCTTTTTTGAGGATGAAGATTTTCCTGAAAGCTTTGGCCTAACATATCAAGAGGCTCTGCATGCGGCTGAAACGTCTTTTAGTTAAAAATAGGAAAATAAAAATGCCTACAATAAGTAGGGTGCACTTATCTCAGATGCTAATGCCGCTTGTATTGACTGCTAAATGCAGAAGATATTAGCGCCTAATTGCTCACTGAAAGTGAAAACGCGCGTTGGTGAAAGATCTCAATCTTTATGAATTCTTCCATATTCGGTCAGATCAAATTATAGGCGGGAACATCCTTGCAAGATGTTCCCGCCCTCTTATACCCATTTCCGCTGCACGACATTATACCTCAATTTTACTGTCGTGCCGACTGGCATCCATTCGCTGCAGCCGATGCCGACAGGCTCTCTTTCAAGATCGGTCGGCTGCGCTTAGCTTCACAGGCGTTCGAGGGAAAGATTATTTGATTAGCAAGGGGCGTCCTTACCGTCCGGGTATTTTGGTGTGTACGAAGTGTCAAAGCTTTCCTGCTCCGGAGCGAGGGGAAATGTATCGATACTGCCAGCCTCACCGCGGAAGCAAAAATAGAAGCTGAGTGCGTGATAGAAAAGCACCTGCTGCTCTTCGGTCAAAAAGTCGGGTGCGGCGTAATTTGTACGAAGCTATTTGGAGACGGGCAGTTCGGCAGCGGAAAGAGAAGTACGTGCGTTATAGAAATCGGTTTCCTCCATGCCAGCCCACTCGCCGAGGAGCTGCATATCTGCCTGATTCGGCGTGGTGAAGGCATCAAAACGCCAGCCTGCGTCAGTATAGATCAGAGTGACCGGATAGATGCGCGTGTACTCATAGCTTGTTTCCAGCCGCTTGTCGCGCTTGGCCTCGGTTTCGTCCCAGCGTGGATAGGGATAAGAGTAGTGCGCCGTCACCGTGAAGTCGATACGATCATCCGTCCGTGAGGTCAGAGTATATTCATCTGGAATGTTGCTATTGTAATATTGGTCGCCGTAGGCGCAGTCGAGGATAAAAAGCCGACCGTCGTGCTCAATGTAGATTGGTGCGTTGCCGTCGTCATTGCAGTCAGACCAGAACGTATCGGTGAACAGCGCGTGGATTACTCGGTCAAAGTCAGCCCAGGACTGCCAACGGCTGTGGGAGCTGATGTAGGTATAGTCGGAGCCATTCCGGCGTGTACTCGTCGTACTCGGTTTGGCCGCCTGCGGCGGGGAAGGCGTCATCGATGCCGGTCGTCTCGCCGTCAAACATTGCGCTGTAGAGCGCAAACGCCTGCCTGTAAAGTGTTTGCTGTTCTGCCGTCAGAAAATCCGGCGCGGCGCGAAGCCGCGCAGCATCATCCAGCGGAAGGTCGGTATCGGTCAAATAATAATCTGTGGGCTTCGATTGATCGGATGTATCCGGCTTTGCTGTGCAGCCTGCAAGCAGCAGGAGCAATACCGCAAGCGCGGTGGGAAATAGACGTTTCATCATGGTGCTCATCCTCTTGATGTTAGATTTGAGCATGGCCCTTGCACTTTTTATTCTGGGATATATACTTCCGCAGGACGTCCGTGCCAAGGATTCTCCCAGCCGGAGGTCCCGTCCTGATAATACATGGTGACATTTTCGGTGGAATCAAATACATAATTGGCTTGCTGCGGTGCATCACCTTCGAAGTAGACCGCACGCAAATTGGGACAATCACAAAAAGCACAGTTGCGCAGAAGTGTAACGCTGGAAGAAATCGTCACCGTCTCCAACGAAGTGCAGCCGTAAAAGGTGTTATCTTGAATTTCTGTCACACCCTCCGGAATCACCACAGCGGTTATATTCGTGCAGCCTTCAAACGCTCCGGTCGTACCTATGACGTTTCCAATCGCGGAAACAGTTTTTCCGTCAATTTGTGAGGGAATCACGATATCTGTTTCAGTCCCGATATACCGGCTAATGGTAACTGTACCATCCTCGTTTTCCGCTATTTCAAAGTTTGCGGCGTCAGTGACAGATCCCTGCGGAGATTCACCGCTGGCATTGTTGCTTTCCGGCACATCGGTTGTCATTTCTCTTTTTTCTGTTGGAGTAGACGGCTGGTCATCGGTTTCCGGCGTATTCTGTGTGTCGCTGCATGAACTTAGGGTCATAAGAAGAGCAATACTTACGGCGATGACCGAAAGTCTCGAAATTTGGCGCATGATAAAAGACCTCCTGCATATTCTTAAATGGAAAATTAAGGTGATGGGATGTAGAGAGAGTCTGGCAGCACTATCGGAGTGAGCTTTGAAAGATCGAAGCTGTCAGCCAGTTCTTCAAGCAGATCCCGCGTCAAGCCGTCGGCACTTCCCGCCAAAATAGTGATGGTCACAAAGCTGTCCGGCAAATCAGTCAGAATCAGTGCTCTGCTAGGGCCGAGCGCCAATGTGGCCGATATGCCGCGTGATGTTTGATACTGCCATTCCTGATAACTCATTGCATCGATAACATTGAGAGAAACTTCATTTAGTGTCCCTTTGGCGCAGCGCTGCAGCTGATACAACACCTCTGTGTTCGAAATATTTGCACTGCCGTCTACATGAAAGCTTCCATCATCAAACATATAAGTTGCTACGCCATCAGTTCCTCCAAGGTATCCGCTGCACGGTTCCAAAAGTTCTGGATGGATCGTTAGGTCGTACACTTTAGTATGAAGTTTTAAGCTGTGCTTGTTTGCAATGTGCTCCAGTTCGTCGAACATTTCTTTTGTGTAAACTGTGTAGCCGGAATAACGCTGCAGACTTTCATCGATCACATTACCGAGAGATGAGGCAATCGTGCCGTCCGGATCATACTGATTCAGAAATGCTGACCACTCGGACAATGCCTGCCCCTCAGGGGTGTTCATATATCCGGAAAGGCCAATCATACAGGGTTTTGGCATGACCTCTCCCTGCGCATATTCACCGCTTTCACGTTGTTTCGGAAATAGGAGAAGATCGCCAATTCCCAAAAGGTGCGCAGCCATTACTGTAGCAGTTAGGCCGACGATAAGTACAGCTATGAGAAGGAGAGATTTGCCACGAGAAAGATTTACCTTATGATGCTGATATTCAATGGCTTCGACAATAAATTTGTCATCGATCTCATTTAATGCACCGGAGAATTTCTGAGCCAATGTCAACAAGCCAAAACACCCCTTTCTGCAAGATGCGTTTGTAATTGCTTACGAATTCGGGAAAGCCGGACAGAGACATTCTTTTCCGTCAGACCGGTTCGGGCTGCGATTTCTACATAGCTATCGGAGAACCAGTAGCGCCGCAGGAAGATCACGCGGTTTTCCTGCGACAAGCCTCTGAGAAAGTTCTCGATGGCTGCAATCAGTTCTTTTTCCTCAAGAGAGTCCTCGACCAAAGCTGAGGAAGCAAGACAATCTTCCAATTCTTCCATTGTCACGTCGTAATTGCTGTTCCGCTTGAGCGCTGTATTGGCCCGATAACGCATGATGGAAATATTTCGAACGATCTTGCAGACAAAGACGGACAGCGGATTAGGCCTGTGCGGAGGGATCGCATTCCAAACGCCGAGATAGGCATCGTTCACGCATTCCTCCGCGTCCTGTTGATCCTTCAAAATGCTGCGGGAAAGATTGTGGCAGGTCGCCCCATATTTGCCGTCCAGCGCTTCGATTGCAAGCTCAGAACGTGCAAAGAACAAATCAATGATCTTGATATCATCCACAAGGAATCACACCCTTCTATTTATTACCTTGCAAATTGGGGTGAAATACTACATCAAAGCAAGAGTTTTTATCGGGAATTTTGGAAGATTCCCTGTTCTCCGCTGTCGTATTGCTGTCCCAACATAAAAAGCAATACGACCAGCAAGATCTCATTTCTTCACCCAGACCGGTTTTCGTTCCATTCTATAACAGATGTGCGGGGATATCAAACCCTCGAAGGATTTCGAAATATCTAATATCTATAGTGTACGTGTATGGTTTGGCACGGAAAACAACCTATAATTTACATTGATGTACCACTTGAAGAACATTTTGCACATAGCTGAAAATATTTATTTGGCTAACTTGTCGAAAAATGAATGGCGCGTTATTCCTTGTAAGAATGCGTTCTCTTTTTACATCTATATATCAGACGTTAAAAGAATTATTGACTTATCCCATCAGCTCCTTTAGTATGGCTATTGATAAAACAAAATGATTTTGCAGTGGAGGCATTCTCATGGAAAGAAGCGGAATAGACAAACTCAAAAAAGCCTGCATAATACTCCCATTGGTTGTTGCGGTCATATTCAATTCCAGTGTTGCAGCTATTGATCGTGAGAACAATTCTAAACTGAGCTGCGGAATAGATTCCTATTATGTGAAAGATATGATAGCTCAAGACGATCATATATGGCTTCTTTTGCATGATAGCTCGATAGGCAAAGATGCAGTAGCCTGTATAAATGAAAAGACGCTTGAATTGCAGGCATGCTATCGAAGCGGCGAAGATTTAGAAGATGAGATGATCATTCAGAATATGTCTGTCCAACCAAATGGTTCAGTTTGGCTTGACCTATTCTATCCGAAGAATCCAAAGTGTTCGCAATATAGTCTTTTTATTCTTCAAGACAATGTTAATGTAGCTGCGGCCAGTAATGTTGTTCTCTGCGAAAATATTGCCTTATGGGAAAATGGAAGTTCGTTGTGCTACTGGGATAGCGATGAGATCGTCAAATCTGTGGACATTCCTGCTGACACAGAGCCTTATGCGATTTCAGCATTGAATGGCAGGCCATGTTTTGTAGATGCCTATACTGGCAAGGTATTCCTTTTGAATGAACATGGAAAATGGATCAATCAGTACAGTATCCCAGTTAGCGATAATAAGGTTTTGCCCCAAGAATTTGTAAACTTTTACGCTTCCATGACAAGCTGCGGTAATGAGGTGTATTTGTCGTATCTTGTCGGCCCGGAAAAGAGCAATAGTCTGAACAGAGGCGGCCTTGTGAGGCTCAGCGACGGAAAAAGGCTGGGAGACACTGCCGGTTTGATCGTTCATGCCAAGAAGCAAAATGATGATTCTGTGCAGCTTTATATGACCAACGGTTTCTCCGACAATTCCAAGCTGAAAGAGTACCAACAGCTGTCTATTAAATCAGACACAATCACCGAAGCAAGGGCTTTCCAACAAGACGGCGACAATACGGCTATATATTTGCCGGCAGAGTGGCAGTATAGGGACAACCTCGGCCGTCTATGGGGATGGTCAGAGACAATTCGGAATAGTATTACCTGCATTGATACGGATAGCCTTACAGATACCGACAGCAAGTTCAGTGCGTCTACCGACTATTATGGCTTCCTGGACGCGGATGAGTCAGCATGGTATGGAAGTCAGCAACAGGGCGTTATAAAGTCAGTTGTCCAGTTGGGCATTATGAACGGATATACTGACGGTACATTTCACCCTATAGGCAATATCACACTGAGCGAAGCAATTAAAATGGCTGCTGTTGTCCATGCCACATGTAATAACCAGACAATCTCTTTTTCAGCATCAGATGGTGGTAAATGGTATGATGCCTATCTGAACTATTGTGTAAAAAATCGAATTGTCTCGAGCGACGAATATTCCAGCCTCGATGCTTACGCAACACGAGCGCAAATAGCACATATTTTCGCGAAAGCAACATCTGATTTTGCCGTTGTCAACGACATTGACTATGATTATATTCCTGACGTAAGCGAACGAAGCGAATACGCTGATGAGATACTTGCTCTTTACAGAGCAGGCATCTTGACCGGAGATGAAAGAACCAGAGCATTCAGAACATCTGACACCATTACACGTGCTGAAGCAGCTGCAATAATCTCGAGAGTAGCTTTGCCTACGACGCGAATCAAAATCGTTTAAAATGGGAAATGAAAAATTCTGTACCCTATGCAGAGGCACTGCAATGGAGCATGATCTGGAAAAGTTAGCGGTTACGGCATTGCATATCTCTGCAAGTCCTATAATGAGGCACGATTTCTGCATAGAATCTTGGAAACATTGTGAGCAAGTGAAATCCGAATTGTTTGCGTTTATGGTTTAAACCATAAATGCCTCGAAGTAAGTTGGGATTCTATCTGTTATTGACACGTATTTTAGAGTCAGTTTGCTATCCTCATCAAATCTTCCATATACCGATACGTCATCGGAGCGCATTCTTGCAGCAACGATATGGCATTGGCATTTTCCGCATACTTCACCCAGTAGGCAAAGCAGTCTGCGAAGTATTCTCTGGCGTTGGTTTTGGCATAGTTCCGCAGCGGCGCGGCGGCAGCTTCTGCACGAAAGAGCTGTTCATGCTCTGCGGGGAATCCCAGCGTCCAATCGAGGAAATGTCCGAATTCGTGGAGCGTCGCGCTGGCCTCCGAGATGTAGATGGCTTTCTGACTGTAGTTGGTGGCTCCAATGCAGCTCATGTTCAGTTTCTTGCTGAGGCCGCCCATGTAGTCGAAGTCGATGCAATATGTCCAGCCAGCGGCATTGAAGGCATCGAGGATCTGTTCGGGTAATTTCCGCAGTTCCAGCAGGAAATCGTTGACATTGACACCTGCCGCGTTCACTAACGTCACCGGAGCTTCCGGGGCTGTCACGGTGAAGGCGCGGGTCAGAATTGCGTGAAGGAGCATGGCAGCATCCCTGCGGGTAACGATCTCATTTGCAGTGTTCGCCTCGCCGCAGAGCTGAAGCTCCTTCCCAATGCGAATGCAGTTTTCATGATCGGGCAGCGACACGCCGCCCGCATAGAGTACGCTGTCGTAAACGGGGATCTTGGCTGCGGCAAAGGCGCTTTTGAGCAGCGCTCCCCGGCATAGCTGGATATTGGGCGCGGAGAGTGCGGTTTCGTTCAGCCAGCCCTTCCGGTAGGCTTGCTCCACAGCGCTTTGGCTCAGATCACTCCATGAGCTGCCCTCGACCTTCACATCATAGGCCCGGCAGAGCATCATCGCCCACTGCCGCACCGTCACCGGCGCATCCGGGGAGAAGCATCCGTTCCCCGTGCCTTGCGTGATCTCATGCTCCGCAAGATACATCACGCTCTCATAGCAGTCCGCAGACTCCGGTACGTCATCAAAGCCTGCACAGGCGGCAGAAGCGGCTGTGGGCAGGATCAATGCCAGGGCAAGGGTGCAGACAGCCAGCGCTGTTCTTCTAACGATCGTCTTCATAAGTTCCTCCATATTCTTGTTCTTTCTCTGTCCTGTATCCTCCGGTAGAGTAGGCTCTTCTGGATGCGCCATGATGACGCTACCCTATGGACAGAATTTTGAGAGTAAAAACGTCACAGTCCCCCCTTGGCGGGAGGCTGTGACGTTTTGTGCTTAGTCAGCCGGTATAGATTGCTCGTGAGACTGCCGTTGGCGCGGTGGCGGTTCCGCTTCTCGATGAGCTGCCTGCGCTCAAGATCTGCCAAGGCCCGCTGGACTGTCCGCGGCGAAAGTCCCAATTCACGGGCAATGGTTTTGATCCCAGGCCAGCAGACACCGGAGGCGTCCGCCCGGTCCCGAAGGTAGATATAGACCGCCTTCTCCCGGTGGCTCAGATGCTCCTCGGCGTAGATAAAGTTAAATTGGCTCATCTGCTTCCCTCCATGTTATAGGGATTCTTTGTGCAGCTCCGATGGATGCTGCGGATGAGTTCGCTCTGGTCAACATAGGCAATCTTTCGGGCTGCCTGCTCCGGCATCCGATAGCCGTCCGGGTCAAAGGTGATGCCCCAATCCAGAAAGAGACGCAGTTTGGTGCGCATGGGATGGGTTCCCGTTTTCATCACTACAAACTCACCCTTGGGGATGGATTTCAGTTCATCTGGTGTCATGAGAGCACGCTCCATCATCTGCAAGGACTGACTGCTCTCTTTCCCCTGACTGACGGAGCCGGACAGTACCGTCCTGCTGCCGAGGGCAGCGGAGAGGGCATCTGCCGTTTTGCTCTGGGGCGAAAAGCCGCCAAAGATGGTGTCCTGGCAGTTGTCACATATAATTTCCGCGCCCTCTTTTCCGTAGTTCTTTTCGAGCTGCGCCAGCGACTGAATAATCGGCACCAGCGTCAGCCTGCGGGAGCGTCCCGCGCTGAATAGGGGCAGAATGTCAAATGGCGGCATGGTCCCCAACTCATCACAAAACAGCACCACGCGGTTTTTGAGCCTGCCGCCGGTTTCATCCGCCACGGAGAACAATTCGCGGGACAGATTTTGTATCATGAGCGATGCGATGAAATTCTTTGCCGGATCTTCTTCCGGTAAAATCAGAAAGATGGCGCACTTCTCCGAGGCAAACATTTCGGCGTTGATGGGGCTGTCGTAGCAGATGACCTGCTCCAGTTCCGTATCCAGAAAGGCGTTGAGGCGGGACATGACGGTGGACATGACCGAAGCCATAGACTGATCCGCACTGGTGAGTGCGGCGCCTGCCAGCCACCGGGCCTTATGCTCCGGTGGCAGTTCATCCATGAGCAGCTGAAAGCCATTCTTGCCTCTTGACTTCGGTACCGCCAGCAGATCCTGCACCAGCTTGAAGGCTGATACGATGTGCCGCTTCTCCGGCTCTCCGTCCTTTGGTGGTGCGAACTCCGCCAGCAGAAGCACAATGGCAGTCAGCAAACCTTCTGCACTGTCATAGAAGAAGGCGTTCTCACCGTATTGGGCAGCGTCGCCGTCCGGGTTGATAATGGTCTTGGCGAGGATCTTGGCGTATTTCTCTGCGCGCGCTCGGGCAGCAAGGTTCTCCGGATGCTTGCGCGCAATATCCATGTAGTGATTCATCAGCGTCAGGAAATTGAAGCCGTCCGAGCGGGTTGGGTTGCGCAGGTCGATGACGGATACCTTGTAGCCGTAATACCGGGAGGCGATGGCACCGTAGTTGCGCGCCAAGTCTCCCTTGGTGTCCAGCGCCAGATAACTCATGCCGCTGGCGCTGGCGTACTCTAAATTCGCGTATAAAAAGTACGCAGTCTTGCCCACGCCGGAAGCGCCGATCATAAGGCAATGGATATCATCACTGTCCACCAGCGCACGGACATCCCGCTGATCTTCCACCACATTTTTGATTTTGGAAATTGCCGTTTTCTTTTTCTTTGGCTTTTGCCGTTCCTTTTTTCCCGCTGTAGGACGGCGAAGCCTCTCCAGCAGTTTGTGAGCAGCCTGTGAAATCACGCCTTTTTTAGCTCTGCGTTTTCTGCCGCCCATGCTGCCGAGGATGATGCCCTGCACCGTAGGCAGATCCTCTCCCTTGCGCCAGCGGCGGGGACGAAACGGGACCACATGATAGGTCGTGTGGATCTCCTTGGGCGTTGCCCAACGCGCCGTTCCGTGCTGACCGTCGCCGACAGTTTTGTTCTTGAAGTTGTTGAGAGAATAGTTCTTGGAGAGGAAGGACACTACGAGCAAGAATGCCAGCAGGCCGCCGCCAAGCAAAATCAGGGGCCATACATTTTCGTTCATGTGTCTTTCTCCTTTCTCTCGAATTTGGCACAGAGATCGTCATTCCAGTCCTTGCGCACCGGGCAGAGGCGCTCCACATCCAAGCCCATGTCCTCCAGCGTTTCCGTCATAAGGTCGCAGGCATCGTTGCCCGCGTCATCGTTGTCGAGGCACAGATACACCATGTCCAGCTTTGGATTCTGCCGCAGCCGCTCCAGCACTGGCTGAATAGAAGTTCCGCAGCAGGCAACGTAGCTGTGTTCCTGCCAGCCGTAGGGATAGAGGGTAATGTGGGACAGGAGGTCGATGGGCGCCTCGAACACATAGAGGGACTTGTCGGTCCCGTTTTTGTGAAAGCAATGCTCGCTTACACTGCTCTCGATGTTCATGCGGAACACCCGTCCCTCGCTGTTGGTGCTACGGATGTGCGCGTGCTTTGCCTCACCGCTGTCATCCAGCCCCACGAAAACACAGTTGTGATGCCTGTCCTCGTAGAGCAGCTTTTCATGCACGAAGGCAGAAATAACCTCGCGGTCAATGTGGCGCTGACGCATAAGGTAGGCATACATGCGCCGCATGGTTCCGTAAGGCTCCGGCAGGGCAAAGGGCTTCGGAGCCTCCTTTGCGGGCATTGCCTGCTCATACGATTTGTTATTTTTCCTGCCCAGCAAAAGCAAAACCGCCTCCTGATAAGGGAGGCGGTAATAGCGCTGGACGAAGCTGACGGCGTAGCCGCCGACGCGCGCGGAGTGATCAAACCATTTGTTGCCCCGCACGGTGATGCTGGGATCATTGGGCGTACGGAACTCCCGGCCGGAGCGCACAGGTCGCTCGCCCTGGGCGCGCAGCAGCGACACGAGATCCGTGTTCTGCGCCCGTGCCTTTTCCTCCGGCGTGAAATAGATAAATTGGCTCATGATGTTTCCTTTCAGATCGTCGTTCTTTCTGTTGACAATATGTGTTTTATCACATATGATGAGGTGCAAATAAGAATGTGGCAAGTGTATAGGCTGTGCAGTGGTGGAACGCAGAGTGATCCTCACCAATGGCTTTGTAAAAAAGACGATGAAAACCCCGCTGTGCGAGATAGAACGTGCCAAGCGGTATCGCGCAGACTTTAATCAAAAAAAGGAGGCATGATTTATGGGGAAGAATTTTCGTGAGACTTTGAACGAAAGAATGCAGGACCCTGCGTTCCGTGCGGAGTGGGATGCACAGGAACCGGAACGTCAGATCATGCGCGCCATTGTTGAAGGCCGTGAGGAAAGCGGTATGACGCAAAAGCAGCTTTCCGACATTACCGGCATTACGCAGGCTGACATCAGCAGACTGGAAAGCGGAACGGCCAATCCCTCTCTGCGGACGCTCAAGCGTCTTGCCGCAGGCATGGGAATGGCGCTCAAGCTGGAATTCATTCCGACGCAAACGCAGATCTGACTTCAAAAAAAAGCTGCCGCAATTCAAATTGCGGCAGCATTTTTTACCTGAATGTCTGCTCCTCGTGGTCGTCCGGCTTGTGTCCCATTGCCAGCCGCTTGCGCTGCAATTCCTGTTGGCGCTTGCGGTCGATCTGCAATCCGCGGTGGATCTGATCGACCTTGCTGTTGTCCTCAAATATCCGGCTCATGTGATGCAGCATCCGCACGACAGTTTCGCCCACTGTGGGGGCATGGTACTCTGCTCCTGCCGGTGCGCTCCCTTTCTGCTGATTGGGGTGATCTGACCACTGAGAAAAAGTCGGTGCATCTTCAACCGCAGGCAGCGTGGTACCCTCAGAAGCGGCAGCATCAGCAGAGCCGGAATCTTCCGATGTGGCACTCGCCGCACGGTCAGATTTGGACTGTGCCGACGCGAGAGATGCCGTGACCTCAGAGTTCTTTGGTGCGGCTTCTGCGGCATCTTTTTTGATGGTAGGCTCGCCCTGCGCGGAAGGTGTTCTCCGCGTGTCCGTGTACCGCTGCCGCTCCGCTATCCATTGCAGTGTTTCCTGAATGACCATGTTGCGGACGCTCCGGAACTCCTTTTGCTGGGAGAGCGGCAGCCGCTCGCGCAGCTTCTCATCGTAGTCACGGCAGACCTGCTCGTACAGTTCCTGCCACGCGGTATATGCTGCCGCTACCTTTTCGTCCTTGGCGATCTCCTCCACGATGGCATCCACGATTGCTTTTGTCCGTGGCGGCAGGTAGCCATAGACCTTTCGCCCCTTGACCGTCAGCAGACGTTCTGCCAACTCCTCGGTGAGTTGCTCCAGACGCGGGTTATCCGATGTGCCATGCTCCAGCTGCGCGATGCATTCCACTATTGCCTTGCGGGCCTGCACCTGTAGCTCCTGCCGCGCGGTGTCTTTTTGCTGGTAGATGTGCATCCGATCCGCATAATAGATTCGTCTGGCAAAGGCGGACTTCATCTGCCGGATGCCCTCCTTGGTGAGATACCCTTCCTTTGGGTCTGCGGAAAAGAGGATCATGTGGATATGCACCTGATTCGGCTTTTGGTGGAAGGCGGCATACCAGCGCAGGTTTTCCGATTGGATCTTGTACGCCGCCGCGATGTCGTTGGCAGACGCCTTGACCAGCGCCTGCCAGTTTTTCGCACTGTCGTAGCCCAGCCGCTCGGCGTCCTCACGGCGCAGCGCGATCACCGGCGTCCACACATTTCCCGGATGCTCTGCCACCTCCCGTACTGCCTGCGCGAGATTTTTTACCTTGCCGTGGGCGTCCCACAGACCATGCTCGCCGTCCTTCTGGACGCCGGGGCGGTGGGAGATGTAGTCGATGAAATTTTCCTTTTGCTCCAACGCCTCCATGTAGTCTTCCTGCACCTGCTGGATGAACGCGGAGGCGCTGCCCTGGGTGGGGTGATCCAGATATTCCTCGTACTCAATGAGCTCCCAGCAGGAGGGGAAGGACTTCAGCAGCCGTGCGATGAATTCCTGCTGCTTTTTTGTGGCAGGAAGTGTACTGCGCTCATCTGCCAGCAGCTCAACGCCGGGACGGGTGGCGACGTAGCGGGTGCGCTGGGCCAGCTTCGCGGCGTTCTGTCCGCCCTTGAGGTAGGGCGAGATCAGTACGATCCGGGCCATTCATCCTCCGGCTCAATGCGGCGCTGCTGATGCACTGCGCTCTCAAAACTCACCTGACCATTGGTGCGCTTCACCTCATCCACCGCAAAGCCGCGCAACTCCCGCGTGTGGATAGGATCGGTACGAAAGTGCGCGGCGATGGTGTGGCACATCATGTTCAGCTCCACCGCGCACTTGAAAAGAATGCGGCAGAGCCGATTGTTGTTGTCGTCCAGTGTACCCTGAATGGCTGTCAGGATAGCCTTCGAGAGATACGCGGTGTTGTCCTCCGTGCCGAGATAGCCCATGTAGAAGCGCAGCGCTTTGTTGATAAATTCACTGCGGTTTTTGCAGTTGTCAGCCTTCAGCCATCCGTCCATGCGCGGAACGAGCCCCGCATCCAGCCAAACGACGGTTCGCTCGATCCGTTTTTCTGTTACTTCACTCATCTGTATGCCTCTCCTTTCTCAAAAGGCGCAATCCCTTGCTGCGCCTGCGTTTTCTCCGGCAAGGTTCACCAAAGCCTTGCAAATGCGCTCCAAAGGTGCACCTTGCCGAACCTTTAAAAAAGCCCCGCACTGCGGGGCTTTGTGGCTGAGAGGGGCCCGCGCACGGGCACCTCTCTTTATCTAGTTCCACTATCGAACGGGTAAATAAGGGGCAAAAACCTCCGGAACAGGGCATGGTCAGGAGGAAAAACACCCTCCCCAAAGGCTCATTTCTCCATCGTCGAAGCCGTATCCACACGGATTTTTCGCACATCGCCCACAAACGCCGCAACGCTCGCTTCAATGGGCTTTGGCGGGTACACACTCCACCCCAGCCCCTAAACGCGCACACAGCGGCGCACAGGGCGAACGGTGCGGGGAAACGGGGAGCCGCACTGCGCGGCGCATTTGAAAGCACAAAAATCTGCGCAAAACACTTTCAAATTCGGGACGGAGAAAAAACCGCGGGAGCAGAATAACAGCCGCCAAACTGTGGCTGCCCGCCAAGGGCGGGTTGACGCAGTTCGGCGGCGCCGCGGGCCCGCAGGCACGCGCAGCCTGGACGCTGTTGTTTCCGCAGCCGTGAGTGCTTCAGCCTTGCTGTGCCTGCGTTTGTACCTACAGCTTCATCACCGGCCCCTGCTGTTCCGGTTCCTCGCGGAATTGCTGCGCGTAGTCGTGGAGATTCATGCCGGTCTGCTGTTGACAGTATTCCTCCATCTTGCGCATCAGGACATCCTGCTCTGCGGCGTTGAGCTGGTAGCTCCAGCTTTCCTCGGAACCGTCGCCCTTGCAGAGCGTCAGCTCCAGCGTGTCGCAGGGCTTGCTCTGTGCGATGTCGTAGTTGGCGTAGACATTGAGCCAATCACCATTTTCATCGGTCAGGACGAATGTACCGAAGGCAGCATCTACATCGAACTCCGTCTGTACATAAAAATTGAGCTTGCCGTCCGATTCGATGATCTCGTCACCGAAAGAGAAATTTCGCGCGGAGAGATGTCCCGCCGAGGTGATCTCTTTACCGCTCAGATGATCCAGCAGCTTGCGCCACTTATCATCGCTCGACGCGAATTGCGGCCGTGTGGCATGGTACACCGCCGCTGACACATCCCGCATCGCCCAGGTCCGCCAGCCATCCATGATGTGAACGGCAGAGAACTCCCGTTTGTCAAAGTCGAGTTCAAATACGCCATTCACTTTGCCGGTGTTTTCCATGCGCTCCGCGATCATCTGCTGATATTCCTCCGATGTGAGCAGCGTCCCACAGGAGAAAAGGCGAATGAATTTGCTGCCTGTGTCGGGAGGCTCTTTCAGGTAACGGTTCAGTCTTTCAGCGGCATTCAGCAGTTCCTCACCGGGCGCGACTTTGAAGCACCATTCCTCACCGTTTTCGAGTACACGGTAGGCAGACCATGTCTGCGCTGCTTCTTCCCGCTCACGAGCGGCAGTGCTTTCCGCCTGAATTGCTTTACTGATCCGAGCGTACTCCCGCTCCGGCAGTTGATTGCAAAGCTCATCCAGCACATCTTCCATGTGCTCCTGCAGCGTCTGACCGTTGAGGCGCTTTTCGATAGCGGTCAACCAGCGCCGGTCGATCCACAGCACGATTTTTTCCTGCCGTGCCATCTCAACCACCAGCCTTTTCAGAAGCGTCAGGTGACGCCAACACAGAGGGAGGCTCCACCCGCATCTGCGGCTTCGTCGGTCTTGCCGGACGGCGGGGACGGGCAGCGGGCGCTGTGCGGCTGGCGAGATATTCCCGCACCGGCTCCGGCACCTCGGATTCGTAGAGACATTTGAGCAGTTCCTCCAGCTGCGCCTGCACGCTGGTGTTCTTCTTTTTGAGCGAAAATTCGAGAGCGGCAAGCTGCTCACTCTCGAATGGGATCGTGACATTTTCCTTTTTCATGATTGTTATTCAACCTCCTCGTAGTAGTCGCGGAGCTGGAAGCCCAGCGCCTCCATGTCGCTGTGATCCATGCCGAGCGCATGATGCAGGATGTCATAGAGATTCCCAGCGTCGTAGCGGCTGCTGAGAAAATCCACGAGCTTCGCAACCAACTCCTGCTCACGCTCCGGCGTGATCGGTTTTATTGCAGTATTCATAATCGGTTTTTCCTTTCAGCCTTTCGGCAGATATGCCCTCGGATTCGTCCGTTCCCCGTTGACGCGCACCTCGAAATGGAGATGCGGACCGGTGGAGCGCCCGGTGCTGCCGGAGAGGGCGATGATGTCTCCCGCCTGCACGTTTTGTCCCACTCTCGCCAGAAGCTGAGAGCAGTGACCGTACAGCGTAACGAGTCCGTTGCCGTGGTCGATGCATACGTAGTAGCCGTAGCCTCCGGCGTTGTACTTGGAGACCGTCACCGCTCCCGGCAGCGCGGCGCGGATGGGCGTGCCGGTGGGAACAGCCAAGTCCATGCCGGTGTGCCCCCTGCGCTTGCCGGTGATAGGATCGACGCGGTTACCGAATTCAGAGGTGACACGGCGCTCCCATCCCGAACCGATGGGCGAACAGAAACCGTCCGCGCCAATGTACGGCACATCCGCGCCGGGAATCCAGCCCTCTGAACCTCCGGCAACGCCATAGCGCGCCAGATTGTACACACTGTCGGCGTTTGACTTCTGCTCCTCGGATATCTGTAAATGGAGCACGTTTTCAATATTGCTGTAGACCTCCGCCATATCCGCAATGGGAATCGCCACGGTGTAGCTCTCCTCGGTTTCCGTCCCATCCTCATCGGTGACGGTGCGGGTACGTTCCTCGTAGGTCACAAAGCAGTCCACGAACTGTCGGTGCGCTCGGCGGCTGGGGGTGTCCTCTCCAAAGAAAATGGCATAGAAAACAGCCTTGACGCGGATACCGTCAAGGCTGTCGCTGTTCTCCGTCATGTCATTGACGGCGGCGATGGCATCGTCCAGCAGCGTGAAGCTGCGGCGCATATCTTCAATGTAAGCAACATATTCCGCAGGTGTTCTGCCCGGAATACCACCGCCGTTGAAGCACAGCAGAACGGCGGAATTGTTATGCTCCGCGCTGCCGGAGAGCAGAGAGCAGATCAGCGCCAGCGTCAGGATCAACGGTGAACAGATCATCGCCACGATCCAGCCCAGCCTTTTCCGGGTGTCCTCGTCCGAGAGAGCGGCAGCAGCGAGCTTCGCCAGTGCCGCGACGGGTACCGCCATTACCGTCCACCTGCCGTTCCGAAGAGGGCCTGCTTGTACTCCGGGGCCTGCACCTGCAAGAGATACCGCTCGTTGCCGCACTTGTAGAGACAGGAGCCGCGCTGCGGGTCCCGGATCAGGGCATACTCAGATTCCTCTAATTGGAGGTTATCCATGAAGAATTTCTTATCCACGTTGCCGCCGTTGAAGATGAACTGATGGACGGGGATGGAAAAGAGGGGGCGCGTCAGCTCCCGTATTCCCGGCTGCGTGAAGTCCTCTAAGTTCTGACTGGCAAGGAACAGGGCGGATTCCTTTTTGCGTACTCGCTTAAGGGCGTTGCGGATGTAGGTGATGACGGTGGGATCGGACAGCCACAGGTACAGCTCATCAATGGCGGCCACGGAATTGCCCAGCGTCAAGAGCTGATCCGACATATAGGACAGCAGACTGAACAGCAGCGTGTTCCGCAGATTTTCCGCCATGTTATCCAGCCCCTTGACACAAAAAACAAGAAATTTGGAGCGGTCAATATTGGTATGCCCGTTGAAGAACCGGGCGTCCGCGCCGCGGCACATGGAATGGAGCCCCAGCAGCAGATCCCGCAGCATTTCCCGCGGGTAGAGGCTGTCTGCGGCCTCGTAATGGTCGTAGCTTTCCTGAATGGCGTCATAGAGGTCGGAGAGGATGGGGTAATCGGTCGGCTGCATTCCGGCAAAGTCCGTGCGGTCGGTGATGTTCCACTTTTTATACAGGCTCTCCACCATTAGCTCCAGCGTGTCAATGTGGGGCGTGTCAAAGCCCTTGTAGACGCGGAACACGTCCCGCAGAAAGGAGATGTGCTGGGAGAGCAGCGTCCCCCGGAAAGCGTCCGGCGCGTCCGGGTCTTCCGGCCCGCTGCCATCGTCCCAGCAGCAGGGCTCCAGCAGGTTGATGCGGTACTGCCCACTCAAGTAGTCCAAAAAGCAGCCGCCCAGGGCACGGCACTCGTCCTCCATCTCATGCTCGGAGTCCAGAGAGATCACGCTTTTGCCCGCCTCGCGCACATTGCAGAGCAGGAGCTTCAGAAGATAACTTTTGCCCTGTCCGGTGTTGCCGAGGATGAGGGCGCTGGCGTTGGTCTTGTCGGAGGCACGGCGGTCGAAGTCCACAATGATGTTGGAGCCGAAGCGGTCACGGCCAATGAAGAAACCCTTGGGATCGGTTTTGCCGGAATAGTTCATGGGGTACAGATTGGCAACGCTCCTGGCAGGCAGGACACGCTCTGCAAAATTGGCAAGCTGGCTGCCGCCTGCGGGGTTGGCGGAAAGAAAGCCCTCCCGCTGGCGCAGGAGCAGCGGATCGGTGCCCATGCGGGAGCGGACCAACTGTGCGGATACCGTGTCCCGCGCCGTGCGCAGCTTTTCCATATCTGCCGCGGCAATGTCCAGATACACGCCGCAGTGGATGAGCGGCTCCTTTTCCTGCCGCTGCTTTGCCAGCAGCTCCGCCATATCCCGCAGGTTGGCCTCCGCCGTGACGCTTTGCTTGTAGTCATTGGTGTTGCTCCGCTCCATGCGGCTTTTGTTGGTGGCGGCGTGGAGGATGGCGTCCTCCTCGGCGGGCGTGACCTGCCGCGCCGTCAGGCGCAGGTCAACGCCACCCATGTCCCCGACGCGGCGCAGCAATGCCAGCTCATCCGTCATGGGCGGGTAGCTCTTGATGGACAGCGCCGTGTGATACCGGCTGCCGAGAATGAAGTGGTCGGTGTTGAACTTCACCGCAGCCGGTGCGATGCAGTCCAAAAAATCTTTCGGGCGCTGGATCTGTTCCAGCGTCTTCTTTTTCTTCTTTGCTTTCTTCTTAGCCATGCACAAACTCCTCCCCGTCGAAATCACGGAATACCTCCGTAGTGAGATCCTGCTGGTAGTAGATCGCCAGCAGGCGCTTGACATCCTGTTCCTCCGCCAGACGCACGCGGAGCCCGTGGTCGCAGATGGTCTTCTCCAACTGCCGCAGCGCGCTTTCATCCGCATCGGCTTTTTCATCCAGTGGGAGCACCAGCACAAATTTGCGGGAGGAGGCGGATGAGAATTGAATGGCGTCCAGTTGGGCCATGTCCCTCTCTAACAGCTCCCGCACGGCAGGCTCCGTTTCCTCCTCCAAGCGCCGCAGATAATACTCTTTATTTCGCTGGAAGGATTCACGGGAATCCAGAGCTAGAATTTCCAGTGAGGGCTGGGTGCTGAGAAGCATGGTCAGGGAGCGGATACGGCCCCGGATGACTTCCGGGGACAGGACGGAGAGGTTGTCCGGCTGGATCAGGAAGAAGACCCGCTCACCGGAATCTGTCACGACGCCGTGGGGCGTCACGCGGACGATGCCCATGAGCTGCCGTGTCGACTGCCGCTGCCGCAGTTCCTTTTTCTGTTTTCGGTTCATGGGTCCAGCCTCCATTCATAGTATTGCTGCCGCAGAAAGAGAAAACAGGCGGCACGGCGTAGGAAATCTAAGATACTGCTGCCATCCACCTGAATGGTGAGAAAGGCGTACAGCACTGTAACCACCAGCAGTCCCATGCCGAGTCCCTGCGTCAGCGCCAGCACAGAGAGCAAAGCGCCGATGCCGATCACGGCGATGTCCCGCAGCAGCCAGAGCCACAGCATGGGCTTGGCTTTCAGGTTTTCGGGGTAAATAAACATTTTGTTCCTCCAAAGCAAAACCGCTGCCAAGAATCTCAGCAGCGGTGCGCGCGATGTATTTCTTATTCTTCGGCGGCGCCGGCGTCCTCCGCCAGCGCCTGCCGGATGCAGTCCAGGAAGAAGGCGTTCTGCTTAATGCCGTTCCGCTTGAGGTATGCCTTGAACTGCTCAAACAGCTCGGTGGGCACCTGAAACGCCACCGTCCTCACATTGTCCTTGTCCATCTTCGCATTGTCCTCCATTTCATAAAATTTGGTAATAAGCACGGTCATGTACCGGCTTAAGGTCTCGCCAGATTCCGCCTGACGCTGCCGCACCTTGTCATGCAGCTCCACGGGGATCTGCGCGCAGAGGTTGCGCGTTTTTTCTGCCATAGCAGTTCCTCCTGTCTTTTTAATGGTAAAGCTAAGATACCCGAAAGCAAGTGTGAAAGCTATTACCAAAGCCAACTAAAAATCCCATTCCAAATCAAGCGTAATGACCATAGCCACCCGCTGCATGAGGTATTCTACACAGGGGATGGCCACGCTGTTGCCGAGGGCTTTGTAGCGTGCGGAGTCCGAAGCGCCGGGAACATCGGTCCAGCCATCCGGGTAGCCCTGGAGCCGTTCGCACTCCAAAGGCGTGAGGCGGCGAATGAGATTCCGGCAGTCCGCATCCCAGGTAGAGGGCGGCTGGCAGATGAGGTCTGTAGCGTCCTTGTGCTGCCGCGCGCTCTCCGTGGAGGCGATCTCATCATCCCTGAACTGATCTACCCTCTGGCGGGCATAGACGCTGTGGCGATCCGAGGTGGTCAGGGTATAGGAAATGTCCCGCTGCCAGCCGAAGCCGTTGCCGCCGTTTTGCGGCTGGCGGTCAATGGCGTTGCCCGCAATGCAGATGACTTCCTCCTGCTGTACAAGGGGAATGTTGTTCCCTCCGGTCCCATAGCGGGCGGACATGGTGGGCGCTACATCATGCGGCCCGGTGTATCTTCCGTCAATGCCGTGGTTTTCGTAAACCTTGGGTTCTGCTGGACGCAGAATCAGAGGTTGGTGTCCATGCTCCTGCGCCCGCAGCGTCCCGGTAACATCCTCGCTGCACTTCATGATCTGCCCGCCTTGATCGTTGATACAGAGGATACTGGGCATACAGTTCCCGCTGGGGCTGCCTTTCAGCGTGGGCGCTACGTCCTCCTGATATCCAATGGTTCCGGCGCTTGCACCTGCCCCGGCAGAGAAACCGGCAATAAAGGTCTGCATTTGGAGGTTCTGCGTTGCCATCAACGCACCGGACACACCGTCCAGGTCAATGCCTTCATTGCGCTGATTGATATGGTAGGCTTTCGCTTCGCCGGATATGGGCGCGGGCGGGTCAAGCCCTGCCTGCATACGCAAAGCTGCTTCCAATAAGGGTGGCAGCGATTTGCCGCGGCACTCTGCGCGGCGCAGAATACCCAGGCACGCTGTCTGGGATAGCGAGTATCGGGATGGCGCTGTAGCCTGCAAAATCTGCCACAAGGAACACTCGACGACGTCTTTGGGGCACTCCGAAGTGTTGAGCGTCCCAAACGATCCAAGCCACGGAGGATCGTACTCCCAATATGCCCCCAGCATATTCCCAGCGCCCGGTCTCAGGTCTAACAACATGAAGGTATGGTTCTTCAACTTGGAGGAACGCTTCGAGGACTTTTTGAAAATCCGCCCCAGGCTTTTTTTGACCCGTTTCAGCGTCCCGCCCACTTGAGAGAGCACCGACGACATTTTCCCACACGCCGAATCTCGGTCGAATATGGATTCCTGTCCTTCCAGATTTTCTGTCTGCATCTCGCATCTCCTGAATGATTCGTATTTGTTCCATAAAGAGGCCGGAACGCGCACCGTTCAATCCGGCGCGCATTCCGGCCACGCTGAGTCCTGGCACGGGCTGCCTCCGCAGATAATATCCACAGGCGGCAGATACGCGCCGTTCAGCTTTGTAATGTCGCCCATCTGCTCCATGCGAGGGAAACGGATCTTTGATACCAGTATGGGGAACGGTTCGATCTCACTGGCCCAAATCGGCTCGATGCCGCACCGCACCGAAGCCAGAGGGAAACCGGAGATGCCATCGAACAGGCTCCCCATTGTAAGTTTTTTTGTTGACTGTGTCATTTCATACACACCCTTTTCATTTGATTGCCGCGGCGATGGTCCTCGTCACATTCACCGCGGACTGTGCCGTATAGACGGCGCTTGTAATATTGGCCTTTGTCGTGGTGTCCACGCCGAAGCTGCCGGCAATGCGGGGAACTTCGCCTGCGGAGAGCATGAGTCCAACGCCCATCAGCGCGTGGTCTTTGAACACCATAAGTCCCGCAATGAGGATGGTGGACTGGAGGAAGGCAGTCAGGCACAAGCCGATGACCTGCCGCATCCAGCCCATGAATCCATCCAGATAGCCACGCGGAACGCTGAACATATAGAGGCTGCCCACCGCGATCTGGATGAGCAGGATGCCGCCTCTCTTCAAGTTGGCGAAAAACACCTTCAGCACCGCATAGCCCATAAGGATCACGCAAAAGAGAAGCATAATGGGGCTGGTGATGATGCCGAGGCCAAAGTGGGAACTGTTCACTACATCGGCAAGCGTCTGTATCTCGCTGAGTTCGGTGATGATGTCCTGCCCCACCTCACCGATGCTCCGACCGTAGCCGGTAAGCCCTGCGGAAAAGGTTCCCTGCAGCGACACCGATAAGGCATAGAGGCGGACGGGGACAACGGTGAAGAGACTCACCGCCAAAAAGCCCTTGATGATATTCATGCCGCACTGCTGGAGATTGCCTCTGCCGGTGGAGTATTCAATGCCGCACTCAAAGGCGCAGACCACCACGCTGACAGCGAACAGCGCCCAGGCAAGGCGGGAGAAAAAGAGAATGATGGCGCTGACCCATTCCAGTTCAAAAAGTTCCACGCCCATATTGCCCATGAGGGCAAAGAAATTGCCGAGAAAGCCTACGATCTGCCCGTAGATCCAGTCCACCAGCTGATCCAAAACTGTCGCGGCAACAAAGTTCCAAATAAATATCTTCGCTCACCTCCGAAAATGCAGAAAGCCGCCGCCCAGGTGGGCGACGGCCTTTCATATAGAGTATTTTGTTTTGCATCTGACTGCAGCGCTTACTTGAGCAGCCGCGGATAATCTGTTGTGCCATTGACGATCGCATAAACGTAGACGGTGTCCCCGATCAATTTGTAGATGGCAACATAAGTCTTCGTCAGCACAAGTTTACGGTAACCGCTTGCCGCAAGGATCGGGTCCGGATGCGTTTGCCCCATCAGCGGGAAATCCCGCAGACGGTTTATGGTCGTTTTCATCGTACTGTAGATTTTCCGCGCGTAGGGAGTTCCTGCCTCCGTAATGTGATACTTTACGATCTCCTCGAAGTCGTGTTGAGCAGGAGGAAGATAGACCAGTTTACTTTTCGTAGGCACGGAACAGCTCCTCCATTCTTTCGTCAAGCTCCTCCGGCGTGCAGACGGGCTCCCCACTCAATCTGCTGAGTTCCGCAGCATAAATTTTGTCGCGGTGTCGGAACATTTTTTCCCGCTCCTCGTATGCTGCCATGCTCATATAAACACCGTCATCTTCACCCTTGTTCGTAATGAAGATCGGTTCACCGGATGCCTTTGCCAGCTCGGAGATCTGCGTGTACTCATTCCGCAGAGCAGAGGATGGTCTGATTTGCATAGAAAGCCCTCCTTATCAATTTCTTGATAGTATTATATCAAGATAACACTTTTTATGCAAGCTTTTTATGAGGCGGTTTGCCTTAAATGCAAAACTTATTTCCAATTGGTATTGAAAACTGGCGTTTATCTTTGCACGAAGTTCCGATAAAATAAAAGTATTGCCCGCCGTGAAAGAGGGAGGCCACATGGCAAATACACATTCTCATTTGACTCTCTCTGACCGAATCTATATTGAACAGGCATTAGAGCGCCGCATGAGATTTATAGATATTGCATGGCTCAGATCCCGATGATGTTCCAGATGTATTTCGGTGCGATCAAGCTGAAAATCAGGCAGGCAAAGAGAATGGCGGGGCCGGTCCATTCAAACTGCCCTCTCTGACGATAATCAAAGTACGCGCCGCCAAGTTTCACAAAGAATGCGATGGCGAGGATCATATCCAATGCAGGGAACACCACCTTCTCCACCACGCTCTTGATCTGCTTGGCCGCCTCCGTCCACGTCTGCTCCACCGCTCCCGCGACATCCCCGCCCGCAGCGAGCGCCGAGGTGCAGCAGAGGGTGGTCAGAAGCAGAAGCGTCAATGTCAGAATAATCATTTTTCTGTATTTCAAGAAATCTCAACCTCCTTAAAATGTGGATGCCGCCCCTTGCGGAGCGGCATCCGTTGTTAGTCCTTAATAACCGGTGCGAGGCAGGGGCTTGCTGGGGGCATAGACACGGGTGACCCAGCGGGAGGTCGCCATGATCCACTGCCCGTTGTAGACGCCGCCGGCATCCGACGTGTTGACGAACTGCGTACCACCGGTGAGCTTTGAAAGCGCCTTGCAATCTACGCGGGGCGCCTCTACCTGACGGAAGTTTGAAGGTACAATGCCGAACGCCGCCATGAACTCCGTCACATACTCATTGGCGGCAAGCCCCAGCGCCGCGGGCGAAGCATCCAAGACGTAGTTTTTGGATGTGCTCAGGTTATCCACCAGTGTGCGCCAGGTATCGCCGCTGAGATTGGTTCGGTAGACGATTTTATAGTTGCCGGGGGTATTCCACGTGCCGGTATAAATCTTTTCAAGGCGCACCGCCTTGACGGGCAGGGTATCTCGCCAGTAGAAGGATTCCAGCGCCGTGGTGGAATTGTTGGCGATGCCGGTGAAGTTGTAGCGGACAAGCTGCCCCGGCATGACCTCCACGTAGCCGGTTTTCTTGATGGACACATTCGTGTACAGGCTCTTGTTGGTCATGCTTGCCTTGACGATCTGACCGGCGTGTTCGATCTCCACTTCAATGGGTGTCTTATCCAGCCCGTAAAACTCCGCCGCCTTGGATTCTACGATTTTATATCGCGCCAGAGGCAGAGGCTTACTGACCGCGAGCCCGTTTTTATCCGTCTTGATGGTATCCATCAGACGGTTGGTGCGGGCGTTGTAAACTTCAAAGACGGTGTTGGGGATCGGCGTTCCGGCGGGCCAGCCATTCATGGAATTATAGTCCGCCGAGGTCTTGACGATCTGGATCTGACCGGTGATGGGCGTATTCTTCCACTCGATTTCTGTGGTTTCGCCGGACTTTACATACACGGTCTTTTGCGTGTCGGGAATATATCCCTCATTTTCCAATTCACGCAGATAGTAGCGGCCAGTGGTCAGATTTTCAAAACGGACATACCCTCGGTCATCGCTGGTTTCCTGCGCGATGGGATTGTTGCCGCTGTCATAGAGAATGAAGGAAACGCCGTAGATGCCCTCGCCGGTGGTCGAATCGACCTTGTGGATCAGGATATCGGAGATGGCTTTGTTGGTCACCGTTTTGGTTGTGGTTTTGCCATCTTCCACGGCGAAATAGATGGGGGTATTGTCCAGCTGGAAGCCCTTGCCCGCCTCGGTTTCCACGGCATAGTAGCTGCCGCTTTCCAGCGGCACATACACGCGGCCGTCCGTTCCGGTGGTGACGGTGTCCACCAGACCGCCATCGCTGACACGGCGGATCTCGAAGGTGGTGTTGGGGATACGCTGGGTTTTGTCCGCCGCATTCACTTTCACCAGCTCCAGCCCACCGATGGGAGCATTATAAAAATAGAGGGACTGCGTGTCATTGGGGTTGACCACCACGGTCTGCGTGCGCGTATTCTCGTCGATGGTGTAACCGGAGATGGATTTTTCCTCTGTTACCACCAGTGTGCCGGTGACGCCCTTGAGAATGATCTGCCCGTTTTCGTCGGTATAGTACAGACCGTTGGAGCTGATTTTTCCGTTTTCGTCGGGGACAAACTCGCCGGTAGCCGTAGTGATCTTGAAGGTAACGCCCTCCAGCGGCGTCTTGCGGTCCAGAGAGGACAGCTTGTTGATAATGAGCGCGCCCTGTCGCTCATTCCAGAAAGTCATGCGCTGGGGAGACTGGCTCTGGTCGATCTTGATGCTTTGCGGCGTCCCGTCCAGCACGAAACCGTCCACCGTCTTGACTTCCTTGGCAGTGATCGTCATGCCGTCGGTCAGACCCTCAATGACGATCTGGCCTGCAGCGTCGGTGGTATAGTAGCCGTTGTTGGGGCCGACTACCGCACCGGAGGAGTCCGTCACAAGGAACTGTACCCCGGCAAGCGGTTCATTTTTCGTGCCGGAAATGTATTTCTGGAGAATCAATGTTGTAGTGGGTTTGTTGTAAAAGGTCAGCGTCTGCGTGTCGTTGGGATTGACTACCACCGTCTGTGTGCGGGTCGCTTCATCAATGGTGAAGCCCGGAATCGTCTTGGTTTCCGTTGCTACCACGGTGCCGACGACGCCGGAAATGCGGATCTCACCGGATTTATTGGTGTAATAAATGCCGTTGCTGGACAGTTCGCCGTTGGCGTCCGGGACGAAGCTGCCATCCGCGTAGGTGATCTTAAACTCTACGCCCTCCAGCGGCTCCTTGTTGGGACCGGAGCTGACCTTGCGGATGATGAGATTTCCGGCAGGCTGGTTCAGAAACTGTAAATGGGCAGTCTCGCCACTTTTGATGAGCGCGTGCTGGGGGCTGTCATCCAGCAGGTAGCCCGTTTTTGCCCGGACTTCACGGGCAATGACCGTCATGCCGGGTTCCAGACCATCCACCAGAATTTCGCCTGCGGCATTGGTGGTGAAGCGGCCGTTGTCGTTGCCGAGATAATGGCCGCTACTGTCGGTCAAAAGAAACTCTACGCCGGAGAGCGGCTCGTGCTTGCTGTCGTCGCTCAGTTTGGTAATTAAGAGCGATCCCAGAGGAGCATTGCCGAAGCGGAGCGTCACCACATCCTGATCCTCGCCGGAGATCCACACCGTCTGGGGTTCGCGGTCGATGATGTAATTTCCGTCGCTCTCAATCTCCTGGCAGATGTAAGTGCCGCGTTTGAGGTTTGTCACGGTGAACGCTCCGTTGGGTCCGGTCACATAGGTCCCGATGACGGTGCCGCCAGTGCCGCTGGTATTGCCGCTGAGATAACGCAGTTCAAAGCGGCAGCCCTCCAGTCCCTTTCCGGTTTTGGCGTCATATTTATACACGACGAGGGCACTGTGAGGCACATTGTCCACCGTCACGGTCTTGGAGGTGTTGGCTTCCAGATAGAACTCGGTCACGCCGTTGCCCTGAATGCCGAAGCCCTTGGGAGCGGACTCCTCCACCAGCTTGTACCAGCCACGGTTTACATCGGTGAGGGTGATTTTACCGCTCTCGGCCGTTGTGAACACGCCGAGGTCGTTGATCTCGCCGGTGGTGGTATTATCCGAGCCGTAATAGATATGGAATTTGGCATTGGAGAGAGGATCACCGGTGACGCTGTTTCGCTTCAGGATCGTCAGGGAGGGTTTGACCGCGTTGAAGAAGGTCACCGTTCTGGTGCAGCCCGCTTCCAGATGGACTTCCTGGGGGATCTCAGAGAGAATGACATGGGAAGGCACATTTTTCTCCGTGATGCGATAGCTGCCCACGGGGATGGAATCGAGGAAGATGCGCCCCGCGCTGTCCGTCGTGGCGCTGGTAGAAAAGCTGCCGTCGATTTGCTCAATGAGATAGGTGACGCCCTCAATGGGTTCACCGTTGACGATGTTCTTCTTGACAATTTCAAGACCGGGCTTTTCATAGTCAACGAAGGTGACCTCGGAGGTCTTGCCGGGGCGCAGCGCCACGGTCTGCTCGGTATTGGTTACGATGTACGGCTCGGGAACGGATTCCTCGCGCACAACATAGACGCCTGCTGGAATGGCCGAGAGCGCTGCGGAGCCGTCCGTCCCGGTCGTGACGGAGGTGGAATAGCTGCCGGTAACGGACTTAATGGAAAACACCGTGCCGTCAATTGGTTTGCCACTCATGGCGTCGCGCTTGATGATCTTCATATCGGGCAGCTCATAATTAGTCGCCGCAACGCTGTATTCGCGGTCGCCCTCGGACACATCTACATAAACGCTTTTGGGCGTGGGATCAACACAGAAGCCGTCCGGTGCAGCGGTTTCCACAAAGCTCCAAAGGCCGGTCGCGGCGTCCTCAACATAGATCTCACCCTGTGCATTGGTGATGTCGCTGCCGACGATCTGCCCGTTGAAATAGATGCTGAAACGTGCACCGGCGAGACCGGTTGTGGTTCCACCAGCAGTTTTTTTCAGCACGATCTTGCCCGTGCCGCCCGCAGGCTGCTCCGGCTGGTCAGGCGCAGGCTCGCTCGTCACGAGCTTGCGCGGTCCATAGTAGTTGAAGAACGACTGATTTTTGCGGTTGCTCGAGATCGCAAAAACCGCCCACTTTGCACTCTCATCCTCCACGATGGTTGCAGCAATGCCCTGCGCAGCGTACTCCTCAATCTGACGCTGGAACCCGGCATCCTCAGCTGCTTTCTTTGCAAGGAGGGAGTCGATAAGGCTCAGATACAGCTCGTAGGTGTCGGCGTTGGCATAGCCGCCCGCGTCGCCGTCTCCACCGGGCTCGCCTTTATAGCTTTGATTCTCCCAAACGTAGGTCTGTACCGCCATAAAAAGCTGGCCGATATTTGACTCTTTGCAATCGTTGAGGTAGGTCATCATCCACTTGACGTTCTCGACGGTCGCGGCGTCCATCTCGCTGAGACCACTGTTTGTGAGCGCCGACTGCAATACGGCATCTGCGTCCGCGCCGGAGCCGGATGTCCATGTAAAGGAATTCAGGTACGAAGGCGTTGCGTAATGATAGCCGAGGCCGCTATCCATGCAGTACACGAGCTTACCGTCCACCAGCGGCGGACGGTAGCTGTACGGGGTACCGTTGGCGAGCAGGCGGGTGCTCCAATATGCCTGGTTGGTGGTAATTTTGAGGCCGGAACCCGTGTTCGACGCGGCAAAAGCCGCAGTCGGCAGCAGGCTCAAAATCGTCACCAGTGCAAGCAATAATGACAAGAATTTTGTTCGAATCGTTTTCAAGGTTATTCCTCCTTTTTTGTAAAAGAAAAGCAGGCCGAGTAAACTCGGTCTGCTTTGTTTGTATATCGTTTAATTTTCAGTTTTCTGCAAGCTGCTCCTCGCAGAACTGCTTCAGGGTGGGAATGTCATTGACCGCGGTCTCCCAAATGATCTCGCGGTTCATACTGCCGTAGCTGTGCGCGACAAGATTTCGCATTCCCTTCATCGGTCCCCACTGCACGCGGCTGCTGGTCGCTTTGCGGTATTCTTCGGATAATCCGCCGCTCAGTTCACCGATCTGCAAAATGGAAAATGCAATGGAACGCTGATAATCTGCATCCTGATCAAAGACCGCAAAGCCTTCTCCATAGCGTTCGATGGTCTTGCGGATCTCTTCGCAGTAATCGCGGATATGCTGGATGCGCTGGCGGTCAGGCTGCGTCATATACATTCAGTTTCTCCTTCATCACGGTTTCACGGAACATCTCTTCGCTGGGCATCTGCGCACGCTGTTCCAGCGCGCTGAGAGTGATCAGATCGATTGGTTTTTGCAGCGCCGCTTCAAGGTCGCAATACAGTGCGCCCAAAGAGAGAAGACTGCGCAGGTTCGTTCCGCTGGTATCGACCAGCAAGTCGATATCGCTGTCCTCACGGGCTTCACCTCTTGCGTAAGAGCCAAAGAGGAATACCGCTTTCACACCATACTGCTTCACCACCGGCGCGATCCGCTGCTGAATTTCGTGGATTGAATAGATCATAAGCACTCCTCCTTCGTTTTTATTATACCCAGCGAATACCGGAATGTCCACGTTTTTGTTCTGACAGCTCTGATATATCATTTGATTGCAGTCGTATCCACCCAGGTGACTTCACAACCGTCCAGCAGGAAGACCTGCACGCAGTACCAGCAGTCAAGACCGTTTTGGTTAACGCCTCGCGCCAGTCCGACGCCGATCTCGCCGTAGCGGGAGCTTGTCATGTTGTCCGCGTGAGCCTTGGAATTAGACCACAGCTCGACCACCGCCTCGGAGAGCGTTTTGTGCTGTTGCTCGAGGTACAGCTCCGATATACTGTGAATATTTTCTCCAGTGTATTTGCTGTCGGTGACGGTGTTGCTCTTGCGCCCATCCGGACGGGTGTGAGAGTAGATGCCGCTGGCAGCCATCTCATCGGCTCGTACCTGTGCCGCCTGCATGAGCTTGTCGTTGACACGCAGCGCGGCTACTCCATTTTCTTTGCGCAGGGCATTGGTGCGGTCAATGATGTCCTGCTTTGCAGCGGCAACATCTGTCTGCGCGGGCTGCTCCACGGGCTTTGCCTCCGCAGACGTTACCGGCGCTTCGCCGGTGTAGGGCTTGCCGCTCTCTACCTGCACACATTTGGCATCGCTATCCCAATAAACCTCGAAACCAACAGCCTTGCCGATGTCCCGGAGCCGCACATAGTTGCTGCCGCCGATGGTATAGGCGGTCATGTGGGTTTCCTGCCCGTCTACAAGGACGCGGTTTGTGGAAAGCGTCGCTTTCAGCGATTCCACCGCCTGCGCCACGGGAGCACTCAACGAAAGCCCCAGCGCAAGGCCGCAGAGGACGAGCCCGGTATTCTTCAATCTGTTCATTGTTCTGCCTCCATTCTGAATGTGTATGTGGAAATCTTCCTCGCAGCTTCACCATATCACAGGCGATGGGCAGAAGTCGAACAGAACCGATCTGACAAAACGGAGAAAAAATCAAGTTTCCACTGCGGTGACGCACCAGCGCTGGTCCCGCTGATTGCGGACGCAGGTGTAAAGCGTGAGCATATTCTCGCCGGAGTCCGCAAGACCGCCGCGGTCTGTCTCGCTGACCTTGCTGACATCCGTCACATGGTAGGTGCGGGTACCCAGTTTGGTGGTCAGGGTGATCTTATCGCCGATGTTCAGCGTGTGGATCTGCCCGAAGTAGCTGTTGGCACCGCGGTTGTGGGCGGCGAGGCAGACATTGCCCTCCCAGATGGAGGTATCTTCAAAATGCCCAACGCCTTTGGCAAGCGTCTTGCTGTCCGTTCCCTGATAGATCCTCACGCTCAGACCCAGCGTGGGGATCTCGATCTTGCCGAGGGAACCGTTTTTGTAGTAGAGCTCGCTCGTTACATCCGTGAACAGCACAGAGAGCTGATAGCCGTTGCCGCTGCTTACCGTACTCCCTGGGGTAACCACATCGCCGCTGCCGCTGATCACGGCGCCAGCCGTGGGAAGGGTGCGCGGCGCAAGATTCGGCGTCAGGTATTCGCCGGTATGGAGCGCATTCATGCTCTCCGAGCCAAAGGCAGGTGGAATGAGGGCGGCGTTCTTGCTGACATCGGTATTTTTCATAGCGCCGCCATCTGCCGTGTGGATGACCTCGATGGAGGTGTTCCTGCCGAAGTCGTAATCGTCCGGCGAGTCGATACTGTATTCCAGCGCATACGCCGGAGCCGCCAAAGCCGCTGTCAGGCAAAGGCTCAGGCAAAGGGTAATGATTTTTTTCATTCTGCCGTTTCCTCCTCATCTGCGTTTTCTTTTCTGTGCTTCACCAGCAGCGCACCGCCGACACCGGCTCCTGCCGCAGCCACAATTCCGAGGGGAATCAGCACATAGGACCAGCGGAAAGCGGATGCCGCGGAAGGCACATTCACAGGCTCTGCGGGCTGGATGGATGTTCCCTCAAAGATGGCGACATAGCGGACACGGTTGAGGGCGATCCGGCTGACGGTTCCGGTATAATCCGCCGTGACGGTGTAGCCCTTGACATAGCTGCTGGTGGCGCTGCCGGAGTAGGTGGCAACGGCGGTATAGCGGTCTGCCACGGCATAACCGTCCATGTTGGCGGTGTTGTCCGTCTGCCACTGGATGTCCGAAAGCGTCAGGGGCCTGCCGTTATCCTCGATACTCTTGGGAATGTACTGTGTGTCCTGCTCGGCAAGATTGGGATAGCTGCGCTTGACGGAAAGCTGCTTTGTAGAACTGCCGTAGCCAGACGGCTCGACCTGCACGGTGTCAAGTCGGAGTGTCAGGGTTCCCATGAGCCCGTCGTCCGTGATGAACTCACGCTCCTGCGGCAGCAGCGCCAGCACGGATTCCATATCCTTTTTAGCGCTCTCGATAGAAACATGCTCCGTATGCTGGCGGCTCTCGTTTTCCGGAAGCTCCTGCTTCAGAAGGTCCGTCAGGTTGTACTGGAAGCCATCCTGCCGAAAGTCCGAGCGGGAAATGCCCGCGGGATCATCTTCCGGACTCAGATCATAGATTTTCTTCAGTTCTGTGCCATCGTCGTTTCGGACGATGGAGGTGGGATAGCAGACCTTGGCGTCCGGCACCGCGGGTTCAAAGTCCGCCGCCAGCGCAGTGGGTGTCAGTGCCAAAGTCAGGCACAGCGCCGCAGCGCAGAGGGATAGCATTCGTTTCATTTTGTGTTCCTCTTTTCTTTATTTTTATAGTGATTTTTCGTCTGCTCCAGCAGAAGGTCATATTCCCAAGGCTCCAGCTCTAAGGAGCGGTAGGCACCGTCTTTCGACATACCGTCTACCCGGTAGCGCAATACCAGGGGAAGCTGCCGCTGCTTTTTCACGTCCTGGGGTGAGATCCAACCAACGCCGCCCACAAAAACGGAACGGATGGCGGAATCGTAGTTTTCTTCATAACCCTGCCAGAGAAGCGCCTCCCGCAGCTCTTCCCGCAGCTTTCTGCGCTGGGGAACGGGCACCAAACGCTCCGGTTCCAACAGAAAGCGGGGATGCAGAGCTTCTAAGCAGATATCCAGCGCAGTTTTCAGGTCAGCATTCTTTTTCGCCAAGCCGCTGCGCCGGTAATCTGCCGACAGAACATCCTCGCCCTGGGCGTCGCCGGGGAAAAGGCGTACACAGCGGATGAGTTCGTAGGCGTGGGCGTCATCCGTCATACCAAGGACACGGGTCCCATCCATGGGGAGCGTCTGGTAATGGTCGATGGCCTCCGCCAATGCAGAAAACTGCTTCACACCCCAGCCGGGTCTTCCGGGGCGGAGATCGTCCACGGTGTAATAGGTCATGCACATTCAGATGTCCTCCTCACTTCATATTCATGCCGCCAAGGGCCTCGGTCTGTTCCTGCGCGTTCAACTCCGCCAGCTTCGGCTTTGCCCATTCTGGAAGGAACTTGTCATCCAGCACACCGATAAACTCGCTGCGGTTCCAGCGTGTCATCTCCCCGTCGCTAAGGCAGGTGCAGCGCACCGAGCGGCCAATGGCGTGAGGCGAACAGCCAAAGCCGTCATGGGCATACCAGAGCTGGTTTTCCTGACTCCAGCAGGATTCTTTCAGCGTGTCAGGGCTGAGTACCAGCACCTTGCCGGTATAGTCCTGCTCGGCGCGGTCACCGACGCAGTGCTCCGCGCCGAAGAGATTCAGAGCCTGCACCGCCTTGCGGTAAAAACTGACGAAGCCATCCAGCACGGCCGGATGGCTTCGGACAACAAAATCGCTGTTGTGGATGAGATCTGTGGGAATATATATCTTCTCTGCCCAATGCTTGTTGGCATAGCTGAAACGCCCGTCCCACTTGAGCTCATGCAAGGTATTGGCAAGCACCCACGCGGTGCGCTTGAAGCCATATTCGTCCAGCACGGTCTTTAAACAATCTGTCTGAAGGTTCATGCCATCAAAGTTCTGGCGAATGGCGTCCTCGATAGCATTTCGGCAGGCGATGTTTGCCTTGTAACTCTCCCGCCAAAGGGAAAGCTCATTCCGCTCGCGGGCTTCAGCAGCGGAATACGGGTAGGGATAAGTATTGTTCATCCCGAGATATCCTCCTTTTCCAACAGACGGCATACGCCCTCCAGCTGCACACCGGAATTCTCCAGCATGGTGCGAACATCATCGTCCAGCTCGTCGATGAGCACATCTGCGGCGGTTTTCTCCGCTGCCTGCACGATCACTTTGCCATCCTCCACGAAAGACTCCAGCGCGGCAGTGGGCGAGATCCCCGCCTCCGCCAGCTGGCAGGGCGGAATTTCAAGGCCGGAGCAGTGGGGTTCATGCTCACAGGCACCGCATGCCGTTTCCGTCATTCCGGCCTCCATTGCCATCTGGCTTCTCTCCGCCAGACGGGAGATCAGCTGCGGCGCAACGGTGGAGATGAGAGAAATGGTTTTCAGCATCTCTGCCACGGTGGGGTCTCCCGGCAGCAGCAGAACACAGCCGCTGTCGGTATGGAGGATCAGGTCGCTGACGCCTGCAAGTCCGGAGAGCTGCAAAGCGGCGCGGGGGATGGCAAGAGTTTTATTGTTAGGATCATGGTTCAAATTGAATTTCATGCTGTTTTCCTCCTTGGTGGATGTTTTGGGATATGGACCAGCTTCAGCTCCCATTCGCCCAACGGCTCGTCGAAGAGGTTCATCTGGCTGGTCATGTAGGGACGGGGATCGTAGTTGGTGATGATGAGTTCGCCGAAGGACGAGCCCTTTTTCTGAGAGAGCGGATTGCTGCGCTGGAAAGATGAAATGTACCAATCCTGATAGAGCTTACGGATAAAGGGACAGTCGTTGTAGGACAGTACCACATAACTGTCACGGCCAGTTAGTACCTGCCAGAGCCGGACATGGAATCTGCGGAAGCGTCCCAACTTTCCGGCGATCCGATAAAGACGCTCCGTTTTGACATAGGGCGGATCGGCATAGATAAGACTGCCTTTTTTATCTCGTTCCCGAATGAGCTGCAAGGCGTTTTTGTTCTCCAACGGCACGTCCTTCAGTCGTGCGGACACCGGTGGAAACAGCTTTAGGAAGCGTTCGACATCCAACCCTTTGACACCGAAAGAGGTGACCGTCGCGCTGAAGCTGCCCCGGATGGCGAGGTAATACGCCGCCGCCCGTTTTACATCGAACAGTGCCAGCCGTTCCTGAAAAATGGGGAGCAGCTCCCCGGCCTGTTCCTCCGTAAAACAGGAGCGGTCGCCCAGACACGCGATCTCCGCCTGCACATTTTGATAGTAGACCTCCTTGTGGGCGACAAAGTCGCGGTAATACTCAAAAAGCCTGCGGCTGTGGATGGGCAGAAATTTCAGTTCCCGCAGCAGAACGTTGGAGCACTCCTTGATGCAGGAATACAGGTTCACCAACTCGGCATCCAAGTCATTATAGATGTCCAAGCGGCTTGGGTCCTGGGGCAGAGCCAGCAGCACCGCGCCGCTGCCGCCGAAGGGCTCCACATACTGCGCCAGCTTCGGCGGGAAAAGCTGCAGGATGTAGGGCGCGATCTTCTCCTTGCCGCCGATCCACGGAAAGGGCGGCTTAGCCATGTCCGGCCTCCCCACCCTCACGGAACCGTTCCATAGACCGTTCCAGACCGCTGATGGCCGCCTCCAGTCCTGCCGCCATCCGTTTCAGCTGGCGGATGGTGTCGTAGACCTCACCGGCAGTGGTGGCGTAGAAGTAGCCGCTGCGGTCGCTGGCGATGGGATGCGTCTTGCGCCGCAGCTGATTCACCAGCTTTCGCAGGTCGGTTCCGCTGACATGGAGCGTCCGCTCCAGCTCCGTCCCACCGACGCGGTTTTTCCTGCCGGAGCAGGAGCCTTTGAGATAAGCCAACAGTTGTTCATCGCGCATGGTTTCTCCTTTCCGGGGTGATTTCCCGAAAAAGGGCATAAAAAAAGAAGGGGCCGATCCCCTTTCGGAAAATCGGCCCCTAAAATGATTTTTAATGGCTTCTGCGAGCCAAGGTGGTATTACTTCATTTTTATCTTCATTTCCTGAGATTCCTGCACTGGCGACAGCATGGGCTGATAGTCCGCGCGGTGCAGCAGGCCGTAAGGTGTAAGGGCTGCGTTGTCCTCCTTGATGATATCGCAGCCGTAGGCGTAGAGGTTTACATGGGAGATCAGTAATTCCGCCGAGTGATCGTCCGTCATAAAGCGAAGCTGGTCGATGGCTGTCTCCTGCGGCGAACTGATCTCCGGCGTGAGGATATAGTCCTCCAGATGCTCCGTCAGACTTATGGCAGTTGCAATATCCCGCACTTCAAACTGCTTCAGCAGGGCCTTCAGCTTCGGAAGCTGCTTTTCAGGAAAAGGAATATCCTGCACTGCTTTGGCGAACTCGTTGAACGCCTCCAGTTCAGAGGGGAGGTCTGCGAAAAAGGCAGCGTTGGGAAGAATACCGTCATAGTTGAGGACAACGGTATTTTCCCAATTCAGAGTGCCGAGCTGCTCCTGTGCCGCAGCCAGCGCTTCTTCTGACGCAGGCATATCCAGCACCGCCGTGCAGTTACCACCGAAGTCAGGGCATAGGCCGAGGGTCAGTCGAAAGAGGTATCCCGGCTTTTCCGGCAGCGTCTTTTGGACGGGCGGCGCGGTTGTCAGCTCGCCATCCCGCAGCACATACAGGCTGCCCACAAAAACGCCGTTTTCACTGCATCGCATCATTCTTCCGATGCCGGCGAAGTCCAGCATCTCGAATACCTCGTCGGATATGCCGTCCAGCTCGGGGATGAACTCGTTTTCCGCATAGAAGCGGCCAAGCTGGGCGTCATCCGCAGCATCCACCACATGACAGCAATCCCCACCGGCGCTGACCGCCAGATCCCGCAGATCCTGCAGCGTGATGACGCCGCCGTTGGTATCGACTTTATTCTGCACCTCCATGCGCAGGAAACCGTCAAAGGCAACCTCCTGCACTTCGTCCAATGCTGCAAGTTGTGTGGCAAGGTCGTTGAGCTCGTTGAGGCTGATCTCTAACCTGTCCAAATGTGGAGCGAGATACTCAAAGGCATAGTAGTCTTCGATCTCCATGTACAGGATGTCATCTGTCTGAAGCCGCACCTTTTCCAGCGCGTCCCACAGCTCCCACGGGGAGGCGGGCAGCTCCAGCTTTGCGTATGCATCGCTGTTAGGATTGCCCTCCTTTGCCAGATAAACGGCAAACACTTTCTTAGCCAAACTTCATTCCTCCCATCTTCTGCTCATAGTAGCTGGGGTCTGCGCCGGGGACGTCCCAGCCATGCATACTGCCGCACTCCATGGCAAGGCGCTGCTCTTGCGTCACTCCAAGCCGCTCGTTGTTATAGTCCGCCAACTCTTGGTTCTGCGCGGGATCGTCCGTGGACCAGTCGCTGGGATAGTAGCCGCTCTCACCGCGCTTGATGCAGATGAGTTCGCCGGTGCTGGCGAGCGTAGAGAAGCACAGCTCCGGGAGACCCTCCGCCAACTTGGGGGAAAAGAGTTCCTGCTCCGTCTGGATGCTCCACTCGTCCGAGTTCCAAAGGTGGACATACAGCTCACTTCCGTCATCCACGGAAATCTCCCGCTGCTCAAAGCCCTCGCCCCAGCCGTCCGATGCCTGTCCGGTGAGGTACTCCTTTAAGGTTTCCAGTTCTGTGTCCGATAATTCCCCGGCAACGCGGCATTCCGCCACACCCCAAAGCTGGCGATCACGCTCCTCCACGGCGAAGACGGCGGTGCGCACCTTAGTGTTGACGCTGTCGGCTTCATCATACCAATGCATGAGCCCACGCTCCGCCTCCTCCGGCATCCGGTTTTTCACCAGCGCTGCCGCGATCTGCTCCTGATAGCCGCGCAGCTCACTGCCCTCCAGCAATGTGCTGCTGTCGTCGAAATCGCCGTACTCGTTTCGCTCGTAGAGATCGGCGGTCAGGGGCATATACAGCTTGAGGCTGGTCAGCTTGGGTGGCAGCACCGTGAAGCTGTCCTCGCCGGGGATGAGCGGCAGCGTGCGGCCATTGTCCCACTTCATAAAAATTTGTCCTTCGTCGTCCACGAAGTCCACCTCACCCTCGGTGCCGGGAAGAATGGGATGATAGGGATCGTCCATAGCGTTCAGCCGGATGCGGGTGCCAGGGGGATACTGCTCCCTGATAAAATTCACCATTTTCCTCTCCATACTCACATTCCTCCCATTGTCATGCCCTGATCGGGCGTTTTTTGATATTCCTCCAACTGACGGGGATTTTCCTCGCCATAGAAGTCAAAGATCATGTCATCCACCTGCTTGCGGACGCTGGGATCGTCGGTCAGCACCTCGTAACGGAAGCCTGTGGTGGGGTGATACGGAAGCTCCTCCCGCACACACTTGAGAAAGGCTTCGGCGTCGGTAAACTCCTGCGTGTCGCCATTGGCATAGGTGACGCGGCCCACCAGAGGCTTGTCCCGTGCCATGTTCTGCCGTTGGACAGCTAAATCGTAAGCGGTGAGGTAACCATTGTAATCTCCAGGGGACGGGTTGCACCGCAGGCAGTAGCGATAATGCTCCGTTTCCACGATGTAGCCATAGTTCTGTACATAGCCGCCGTCGATTTTGCCGCCGTGGTTATAGCAGAAACGCTCCATAGCGAAGCGGCTTTTCAGCACATCTTCACGGAGCTTACCAACGATCTGCTGCAACTCCGCTTTGAACGCGGGGCTGTTCAGTTCCTCCGGGCCACGGGGCCACCAGGTATGCCAGAACTCGTTTCCGCTGCGCCCGAAGTCCATGCGGACATGGCCGACAGCGCCAAGCCGCTTATCTTCTTCGGGGTGCTGGGCATAAAATAAGCCCGCCTCCTCCGGGCGGGCAGGTCGGATATGAAGTTGTGTTGCATTTTTCAAGGTTAAGATCTCCTTTCGGCGTAGAATTTGGCTTTACACATTTTTGGGGGTGTGCTATGATGTGGCAAACAAATCGAAATTTATGGAGAATAAAGCTGATGAACAACAAAAGGATAATTATAGGAGTCACTATCGGAATAACCGCAGCAATACTTTGGAGCGTTGTTTTTATAAATGTCTTAAATAGCATGGCTGGAATTGGAATCGGAGTATGTCTGGGTATATCTTTTGGTATATCTGGCAGTCTTATTTTTTCAAAAAAGATAAAGATAAATGATGATACAACTTCCAATTTGTCGAACTTATCGTACCATAGCGCAAAAGTGTTTGCAACTGGAGCTGTCGGCAGAAAATTCTGTGTGTTCGCAAGAAAACAGGAATCGTGCGGGGAACTACGCCCACCTGACCTCAGAAAACGGCAAATGAGCCCTTTTGACAAGCGGGCGTCCAGCGTTTCAGAAGCACGCAAAGCACGCCGAGGGTAGTGATACCTCCCATGTCTCGCACACGCGGAAAGACCCTGAGCGCATGGCATACAAGCCACAATTTCGACAGAAGAAAAAGGATCACGCAGCCCAGCGGGGCCGCGACGCCTACGGAACAGCGACGCGCATGAGCGCATCGCTGTTCCGCAGGCTTTCTACGTCCTTCTGAAGTACACCCAGCCAAGGCCCAAAAGCGGCAAGGTTTGCCGTTCTGATACCCGGCCCGGGGATGTTCGTGAACGTGCGGAACGCTCGTATCGAGAGTAGTGATACCACCCCCCATCCGAAACGCCCCCTGTTTCGCCGTGTGTGCCCTTGTGTGCGATCCTCTGAGCAAAAGCGAGGGTGTACCCACTTTCGCCCGTGAGAGCGAACGTGGGCCATTTGTGCGAGAAGTTGAAAAAACGCGATCAGAAGCGGTTTGGGACAGCGTTGTGGCGGTAACTTTTTGGAGATATTCGCGGAAACGGTTTTGGACGAAAAACCGAACTTTACAGGAAGGTTTTTCGAGCGGTGAGGGCCGTTCGATTTTAGCACAGACCGGCTATAATTTGTCAAGCCGAAATCTCATTTGGGATGTAAGGCGTATAGGCCTTGTTGTCCCGCATAACGGCGTAAATGATGGAGACCATCTTCCTGCAGGCGTGGCCCACGGACGCCATGTAGGGCTTCCCTTCATCTCGTTTTTCTGAAAATAAAGCTTTAACGCCGGATCGTGGAGCACCGCCGATGAAGCCGCCAGCCAAATGGCGTGCCGCAAATAAGGCGACCCTCGTTTGGACATACGGTTTCTGACGCCGTTGTATTCGCCAGACTGCCGCATGGTTGGATCGATCCCCGCGTAGGCGGCAAGCTTTGCCGCGGAGGAAAAACGGCTGATGTCTCCGATCTCGCTGAGGATGTACGCGCCAAGGGTCGGGCCGATGCCGGTGATGGTGGTGATCGGCGTATCCAGGGTGTCCATGATCTCGGCGATCTTGCGATCCATTTCCCTGACCTGTTGTTTTAAGAAATCGAGGTGCTTTGCGTAAAGCCGGATCATCGTGCTGAAAACATCGCCGGCCATGGCGAAGCCAAAAGAATTGCGTGCAAGCTCCTGAAGCTCCCGGGCTTTCGCCATGCGGAAACGCTTGTGGCTGGAGACTTCGATGAGATGGCAGAGTTCTTCAAGAGGCATCTCGGATAATTCCTTTGGCGTAGGACAGGTTTGCAAAATTGCCATGGAGGTATCGCTAAATATATTGGTAAAAGCTGTTTCGTATTCAGGAAAGACCTGATCCAGCAGGGCAACGACCTTTCGCTTAACGTCCGCCTGCATGGAAACGATGGCGTGCCGTCCACGGCACAGCTCCCGCAGCTCATAAATGTTTTCCGGGTGCAGGGTAGACTCGGAGAAGTGTCCAAAACGGATCACCTCTGCGATGAGCAGGGCGTCCCGCGGATCTGTTTTGGCCTGACGGATATAGAAGCTGCGGATGGAGTTGGTCTGCACTGGGTTGATGACCTGAACACGGAAGCCCTCCTTCTGAAGTCTGGTAAAAAGAGCGAGCCAGTAGTGTCCGGTGGCCTCCATTGCAAAGGAAACCTCGTCAAGCGGCAGTTTGGCCTTGGTGAGCATGGCCAGCAGCCGATTGTACCCGGAGCAGTTGTTGGTGAAGGAAAACGGCTTGATGATGACGGCGCCCTCGCCGTCGATCACCGCTGCCTCGTGCTTCCTCTTGGCGATGTCGATCCCAACGATGTACATAGTATAGGCTCCTCTCATGTTCAAATTACGGACATTCCTCGTTCTGCTGAAGGTCACAACCTGTTGCGAGATTAGAAGAAAGCGATCCATCGCCCCAACATCCGGCTCATAAGTGACATCCCACAGGGCAGAGGTTCCAGTCTGTGCGCAGTAGACTTGGCTACAAAGATAGAAGCAGGAAATTCTCTGTCCGCATGAGGATATTATATCATCGCTCTTGAGAGCGTTGATACCGGTTTTGAAGGTGTTTTGTGGGGAGATATCCCCGTTCGAAAATATAACAAGATAAAGGGCCGCAGTCGCAAGCGCCCGCAGCCCGCCCACAAAGCCCCGCAGTGCGGGGCTTTCCGAGGTTTTGAAACCGCAGTCTAAGGTGCACCTTGAGAGACGTTTTCGCAGTCTTGAGTGAACGTGAGGGGCGTCAGACTCCCGTGACAGCGGACTTTTCAAGGTGGACGTTCCGCAGGCGGTTGAGAAATTTGCTGTTTTCAAACGCTCGAAAAAGTGATTTCCAAGTGAGAGCAATTTTCGGCGCAGATCGTGCATATTTTGAGCCACTGTAGTCAATAAAAAGGACTTTTCATCCGTTCAAAAATCGCACCGCTGTAACTAAAGACACGCCCCGGCAGCGCAAGAATTGCGCCGCAATAGGCAAAGATAGGGCGGAAGTCACCGCGAGGCAAATGATAACTTTCTGATAACTGTTCCACTTTCCGGTAGCTTTCCTCTGCTGTTTACGGTATGGTTTGCCGTTACAAAGGAGGCTGATTTTATGCCGAAAAGACGAGCAAACGGAGAAGGGAACATCCGCAAGCGGAAAGACGGCCGCTGGGAAGGTCGCTACACAGTCGGCCACGATCCGGAAACCGGAAAGGCCATCATCAAGAACGTGCTGGGTAAAACGCAGGCCGAGGTCAAGGAAAAGCTGAAAAAGGCCATCGAAGAAAATGTGGGCATCGACTATGGGCGGGCCAAGACCTACACCGTGGGAAGTTGGCTTGAGGTGTGGATGGAGAACTACGCGAAAGTAAAACTCAGGCCGTCCACGTTCAAAACCAGCCAAGGCTTTCTCGAGAATCACATCAAGCCGCAGATCGGCGGCATCCCGCTGGCAGACCTGACCTCTCTGGACTTGCAGCGGTTCTACAAGCACCTGCTGGACGGTGGCCGGGTAGACCGCGTCGAAGCGAAAAAGAAGCCAAAAGGACTGGCACCGAAAACCGTCCGCAACATCCACCAGATGATCGGCTCGGCGTACAACCTCGCTATGGAGCAGAAGTTGGTGAGCAAGAATCCAACGCAGGGCTGCGCCCTGCCGAAAGTCGAACACAAGGAGATGAAAACGCTGACCGCCGACCAACTCAGCGCCTTCTTCCAAGAGGCCAGGGACAGCGGTGTGTACGAGCTCTACTACCTTGACCTTGCCACCGGACTTAGGCGCGGCGAACTGCTGGGGCTGAAGTGGACGGACATCGACCTCGACCGTGGTGTGCTGAAAATCCAGCGGGCCATCTCGCGGCAAAACGGCAAAGTGGTCGAGGCACCGCTGAAAACAAAAAACGCCTACCGCACCCTGCCGTTGTCGGCAGATGCGATAAGCGTTCTGAAAATGCAAAAGTGCAAGGTGGGCAACAGCAAATGGGTATTCCCATCGCCCACCGGAGGCCCCATGTCGCCGGACAGCGTGCTGCACATGCTCCAGCGGGTGCTGAAACGAGCGGGTCTACCGAGAATACGCTTTCATGATCTCCGGCACACCTTCGCGACCATGGCGCTCCAGAACGGCGTGGATGTGAAAACCGTCAGCAGTATGCTTGGTCACTACTCCGCGGGCTTCACGCTGGACACTTACGCCCATGTCACCACTGACGCGCAGTTCAAAGCGGCGCAAACGATGGGGAACATCCTCTCCCGTGCTGTCTGACGGTTTCCGCTACCCGCTCCCGTTGGGGTCAGCGTTTGGGTCAGAAAAAAGTGGTATCCGAAAATGACAACTTATGAAAAACAAAAATCCTCGAAATCATACGATTTCGAGGATTTTTGGTACGCCGTGAGGGATTCGAACCCCCGGCCTTCTGGTCCGTAGCCAGACGCTCTATCCAGCTGAGCTAACGGCGCGTGTCTCATATCGGACAACGGTGTTATACTACCACAGCTTTCAGGGAAATGCAAGAGGAAATTTCAAATTTTTAGAAAAAATTTGGGGACAGGTCAAAACAATGAATTTGACAAGGGGCGTGTGGCAAGGGTAAAATATCATTGATTTTGATTTTTTACAAGGAGCACACTATGGAAAATACTTTCAAAGGCAGCAAAAATTACGTCGCGAGCCCGGAGCTGATGAACGCGGTGAACATCGCCATGGCGCTCAAAAAGCCGCTTCTCATCAAGGGCGAGCCGGGCACGGGCAAAACGATGCTCGCCGAGGCGGTGGCTGAGGCGCTGGGCAAAAAGCTTATCATCTGGAGTGTCAAGTCCACAACGAAGGCACAGGACGGCCTGTACGTCTACGACGTGGTGCAGCGTCTGTACGACAGCCAGTTCGGCTCGGCCGGCGTGGACGACATCGCAAAATACATCAAGCTCGGCAAGCTCGGCGAGGCGTTCTCCGCCGACGAGCAGGTCGTGCTGCTGATCGACGAGGTCGACAAAGCAGACCTCGAGTTCCCGAACGACCTTCTCTGGGAGCTCGACAAGATGGAATTCTACATTCCCGAGACGAAGGAGACCGTCAAGGCCAAGCACCGCCCCATCGTCATCATCACCTCGAATGCGGAAAAGGAGCTGCCCGACGCCTTCCTGCGCCGCTGCATCTTCCACTACATCGCCTTCCCCACGCAGGAGCAGATGGAGAAGATCATCCGCGTCCACTTCGACCATGTCGACGAGACGCTTTTGATGCAGGCAATGCAGGCTTTCTATTATATCCGCTCGATCGACTCGGTGGAGAAAAAGCCCTCGACGTCCGAGCTTGTCGACTGGATCCGCGCGCTCGAGCTTACCGGCGTGGACACGTCCCGCATCACGAAGGAGATCCCGTTCATCGGGGTGCTCCTGAAAAAGGACAAGGATATCTCCACGGTGCAGCGCCGCCTGAGAAGATAACACGCTATGTTTACTGGATTTTTCTATCTGCGCGCGCACGGGTTTCATGTCAGCCTGAATGAGTGGATGACGCTCATTGAAGGATTGATGATGAACTTGCAGCACGATTCGCTCACGGGCTTTTACGAGCTCTGCCGCGCGGTGCTCGTCAAGTCCGAGGCGGATTACGATAAGTTCGACCAGATATTCCTCGAATACTTCGACGGCGTGCCGTATCAGGACGAGCTTCCCGAAGAGCTGATGGACTGGCTCAACAATCCCGCCGCCGCAATGGAGGAGTTCCGCAAGTTCCTGCGCACGCAGGGCTATGCGGAAAAGAGCATCGACGAGATTCTCAAGATGTTTGAAGAACGCCTCCGCGAGCAGACCGAGGAGCACAACGGCGGCTCGTACTGGATCGGCACGGGCGGCTACTCCAACTTCGGCAACGCCGGCCACAGCCCGCAGGGCATCCGTGTCGGCGGCGAGAGCATCTACCGCCGCGCCTTTCAGGTCGCGGGAGAGCGCAAGTTCCGCGATTTCCGCAAGGACAATGTGCTCGACATCCGCCAGTTTCAGATGGCGTTCCGCCTGCTGCGGCAGTATTCCGAGCAGACGCAGGAGGCCAAAACGGAGTTCGACGTGGATGGGACCGTGCGCGAGACCTGCGACAACGCGGGAACGCTGTCGGTCTGCTACAAGCGTCCGCGCAAAAATACCGTCAAGGTGCTGATGCTGATGGACTCGGGCGGCTCGATGAGCTACTACTCTCAGCTCTGCTCGATGCTCTTTCAGGCGGCGCGGCAGTCCAACCACTTCAAGGAGCTGCACGTCTACTACTTCCACAACTGCATCTACTCGAGCGTCTACACCGACCCGCGGATGTACCGCGAGCACGCGGTGTCGACGGACTGGATCCTGCAGAATTTCGGCAGCGAGTACAAGGTCATTTTCGTCGGCGACGCGCTGATGGATATGTATGAGCTGACGGAAAAGCGCTACGACTACCGCGCAGGCGAGGTGAAGTGGTCGGGCCTTGACCAGATCAAGCGTTTCCGCGAGCACTACGACCACCTGATCTGGCTCAATCCCGAGGAGCCGCCGCGCTGGGGCGGCTACTGGGGCGAGAGCTACGGCTATATCGCAAGGGCGGTGGACATGTACCCGCTGACCGTGGACGGGCTCGAGCGCGGCATGAAAAAGCTGCTCGTGAACCGGTAAAGGAATAAAAAAGAGGACGGGAGTTACCCGCCCTCTTTTTTGACCCACGGCGGCAAAATTGGTGTCCAAACGGAACAATTTCGCCCGATGGGGAAAGACAAGCGGCAAAAGCTGTTGTATACTGCCAGACAGTTAGAGATGACTAACCTGAAAAGACAGGAGCGGAAGAGATGACCGCAGAGAAATTATTGGAGCATCAGGGCGCTATTTTGCTGGCGCAGAGCGACGGCTGCGCGGTCTGGCAGTTTCGAAACGAGACCGGCGACGGCACGATGACCACCTATGAGATCTTTTCGGGCGTGATGCTCGCGTTCAACGACTTTCACATGGAGCGCTACGAGTGCGATTTTGTGGCCGACCGGCGGATGCTCGCCATCGACCGCTGCCGCGAGGGGCGCATGGATTACGCCGCGAGCGACAACTTGGTCGCCTACACGGCGGCGGGAAATATGCAAAGCTCCGCAACTTCTGCTGCGGAGCTTTTGCTGTTCGCCACCGGTGGACGATTTGAGCAAAAATGTGCAATGGCTTTCGCCCTTTTGATGGTAGCGGAATAACAGATGATAAGCTATATTATAATAAATCGCGTCGAATAATATGGCTTGCTTTGTGCAAGTGTGACGAAATGAGAGACTGAAGCGGTGTTTTTGCAGATCTGCCTCTTGCGGAACGCAAAATAAAGTGCTATATTACGGTAGCGCGATAAAGTGAACGGGGGGATACATCGATTTTGCAGACAAAGCGGCATTCGTTCGGACACTGAAAATTTTAGGAGGAAACAACACATGAAAGGAAGCGTACTCAAAAAGTTTCTCTGCACCTGTCTGGTGACGGCCGCGGCCTTCGCCGCGACGACCATCAGCGCCTCCGCCTGCACGACGATCTACGTCGGCGGCGACCTCGTCGAAGAAGGCACGCCCTTCGTCGCCCGCACGGAGGACTACGGCTCTGACTACAACAAGCTCTGGTTCATCAGCGAGAGCGGCAAGTGGAAGCAGGGCGACCACTATGTCGGCTGCCCGGAATACGGACCGTTCGAGTGGGATTTCACCCACGACAGCTACCGTTTCACCTATTTTACGAACGATATCTACTATGACGGCATCTGCCCCGAGTGCGGCGAAAAGGCCGACCACTACTCCTACACCGAGTTCGGCACGAACGAAAAGGGCGTGTCCGTCTCCGCGACCGAAACGCTCTACGGCAACGAAAAGGTGACGGAAGCCGACCCGTACCGCGACGCCGAATGGGCGGAAGCGAACAAGAGCGAGCGCATCGGCATTGAAGAGACCGATATCCCGACCATCATCCTGGCCGAGGCCTCTTCCGCGCGCGAGGGTGTGAAGCTGCTGCTCGACATCTACGAGAATTACGGCTGCGTGTACGCCTCCGGCGTGTTCGTCTGCGACAAGGACGAGGTCTGGTACGTTGAAAATTGCAGCGGCACGCAGTATGTCGCCATCAAGCTCAACGACAACATGATCTTCCTTGAGCCCAACATGGCCGTCATCGGCCGCATCGATCTGGACGATGAGAACGTCATCGCCTCCAAGGACCTGATCGCGGTGGCGAAGAAGGCCGGAACGTTCGTCGGCGACGAGGCAAAGAACATCATCGACTTCCGTGCGTCCTATGCCCGCATCAGCGAGAAGATGGACCAGCGCATGATCGACGGCCTGAACTACCTGAACGCTACTTACAAGTATGACAGCGACGCGCTCGTGGCTGACAACGCGAAGTTCACCATCTCCAACCTTGACGCAAGCGACAAGCTCGTCGCGCTCTACACCAACATCAAGGCCGACCGCAAGCTCGACAAGGACGATGTGTTCGGCTACTACAAGCTTTCCTCCATCGGCAAGGCCAGCAACCAGGAGATCGAGATCTTCCAGCTCTTCAAGGATCGTCCGGTCGAGACCGCGACCGTGGGCTGGGTCGGCGTCGGCAACATGTCCTACAACGTGTTTGTCCCGTACTATCCCATGCTGATCGACGGCATGTACAAGGGTTATCAGGTCAGCACCGCGTCCGCGAAGTTTACGACTGAAAAGCCCGACACCTTCTGCACCTACGGCACGAGCTGGGCGCAGGATGCCGAGGGCAACTGGCAGCGCGTTTCCGGCTTCAAGGCGTATCCGAGCAACTGGAAGGATTCCTATTACTTCACGTTTGAGGGTCTCGGCGGTTACATCGCCAACGCCGACAAGATCACCGGCAAGCCCCTGAAGGCCGAGGCCAAGGCCTACGTCGCCGATCAACTCGCCGCCCTCCAGCAGGAGCTCTACAAGGACTTCGTCACGACCGACCAGCTCGCCAAGGCGGATGATGCCCGCGCCCTTACCACCGAGAACGGCAAGACCATGGCTGAAAAGGCCCACAAGCTGGGCGTTGAGCTCGTCGAGTACATCACGAAGGATGAAGCGCTCCAGCCGAGCGTGTTCACCGATGTCAAGGAAGGCGCCTACTATGTGGACGCTGTGAACTGGGCCGTGGATAAGAAGGTCACCTCCGGTAAGACCGAGACGACCTTCGCCCCCAACGACTCCTGCACCCGCGCGCAGGCCGTCACGTTCCTGTGGCGCGCCGCCGGCAGCCCCGAGCCGACCGCAAGCGAGATGACCTTCACCGACGTGAAGGCGGACAGCTACTACTATAAGGCCGTCCTGTGGGCCGTCGAGAACAAGATCACCTCCGGCATGAGCGACACGCTGTTCGCGCCCGACGCGACCTGCTCGCGCAGCCAGATCGTGACGTTCCTGTACCGCATGCAGAACAGCCCTGAGAGCAAGGCGGAGAATCCGTTCACCGATGTCAAGGCGGACGCCTACTACGCAAACGCCGTCCTGTGGGCCGTGGAAAACGGTGTGACCACCGGCGCGAGCGCGACGACTTTCGACCCCGCGGGCGACTGCACGCGCGGTCAGATCGTCACCTTCCTCTATCGCTGCCTGAGCAAGTAAGCGATAAAAGCGAACAGGAGAGCCCCCGAAGAAAACCTTCGGGGGCCCTTTTTTTGCGGAACGGGTGGGAGAAATATCAACAGAAGTTGATGTTGCGTTGAGAAAGAGTTCATCTGCTTGCGGTAAAAATATAAAATCTGATGTTGTAAGTTCCGGCGGGGATGCCCGCAGATGAGGTTTTTATCTTTCAGGAAGGAAAAAACGAACGATGCGAGTGAAGATTATTTCCGACAGCACGTGCGACCTGTCGCCCGCGCTGCTCGAACGCTATGATATCGCCGTCACGCCGCTGTGCGTCATCAAGGACGGCAAGGACTTCCACGATGGTGTGGACATCACGCCCACCGACATTTTTGCCCACGTGGACGGCGGCGGAGACCTTTGCAGCACGTCGGCGGTCAGCCAGTACGAGTACGGCGAGATGTTCGCGCGCTACGCGAACGAGTATGACGCGGTGGTGCAGATCACCATCGGCGCGAATTTCTCCTGCTGCTATCAGAATGCCTGCGCCGCGGCGCAGGAGTATGCGAACGTCTTTGTGGTCGATTCGGAGAATCTGAGCACCGGCCAGGGCCTCCTGGTCGTCGCGGCGGCGAAGCTCGCCGAGCAGGGCCTTTCCGGCGCGGAGATCGCCGAGCGCGTGCGCGCGCTCGCGCCGAAGGTCGAGGCGAGCTTTTTGATCGAGCGCCTCGACTACATGCGAAAGGGCGGCCGCTGCTCGGCTGTGGCCGCGCTGGGCGCGAATCTTCTGCACCTGAAGCCCTGCATCGAGGTGCGAAACGGCAAGATGGCCGTGTGCAAGAAGTACCGCGGCTCGTTTGAAAAGTGCATCCGCCAGTATGTAAAAGAGCGCCTTGACGGGCGCGAGGACATCGCGCCGGAGCTCGCGTTCATCACCCACGCGGCGGCGGACGCGAACGTCGTGGCCGCGGCGAAGGAGGAAGCGGCACAGTACGGATCGTTTGAGACCGTCGAAGAGACGCAGGCGGGCTGCACCGTCTCGTGCCACTGTGGCCCGAACACGCTCGGCATCCTGTTTGTGAGAAAGTAAAGGAGAAACCACCGTATGGCTCGCCATACGGTGGTTCTTTTTCAGCCTTTTGCGCTTTTTCGCCAAAAGATGACCGCGAGCGCGGTGCAGACCGCGATGGCGGCGGCATAGGGGATGACGAGCAGAAACGCGGTGCTCGCCGGTGCGCTGTAGGAAGCGTAGCGGATGCCCCAGAGCATGTCGCAGTAGTTGAATGCGACGGCGGCGCACATCACGTCGGAGAGCAGAATCGCCAGCACGGCGAAGGTACAGGACAGAGCTTTCATGGAGAGACCTCCTTATTTGTGTTTGGTGCTTTTGAGCAGCAGCGCCGCGCCCGCGGCGATGGCCGCGACGCAGAGCAGCAGAAAAATGCCACTGCCGTCGATGCGGATCATCGACGATCCGCTGATCTGCGCGGGAACGGACGGGACAAGGATCGACAAAACGCCATAGACGATCAGCGCGGCCGCGCCGCCGAAGCAGAGAATGAGGCTCAAAAGCCGCATCGTCCGGTGCTCCTCCTGCGCTTCGGCGGGCGCGGCATCCGGCGCACCGTCTTTTATAAGGTAGTCGAGTGAGACGCCGAAGTAATTGCTCAGCGCGAGGAGCTTGTCGCTCTCGGGCGTCGCGCTGCCGCCCTCCCATTTGGAGATGGCCTGACGCGAGACGTTCAGCGCCTCCGCGAGCTGTTCCTGCGAAAGACCGCTCTTTTTGCGCAGTGTGTAGAGCTTTTCAGGTAGTGCCATGGTTCCTCCTTTCGCAAAAAGCATAGCGTTAGTGTGCGCAAAATGCCATGTATTGCAGTAGACAATTGCGCAACCGTGGGTAGCAATGAAGACTTTTTGCGGAAAACAGTCCTGTTTTCACCCATTTTACCATGCGGAGGGGGAAAGCGCCAGCGGAGAGCAAAAAATCGCCCGAACTGGAATTTGTTCGGGCAATTTTGGTTCAGTTCTGTTCCTCGGAGGGGGCGTTCTTCTTTTCAAGCTCCGCGCGCAGCATGCGGTTTTCAGCCTGCAGGGCGTCAAGCTTGTCGTTCAGCGGGGCGAGCTGCTTTTTGAGCTCGCGCGCGACGATGCCCTGATAGAATTTGTACCGGCTCGCTGTGCCGGCTGCGGCGCACACGATAGTCACGCCGCCGGCGATGAGGCCGGCCTTTTTCCAGTCGACCTTGCGGACGACTTGCAGCACGGCGCGCTGGTCGAGCTTTTTGCCGCGCAGCGGCGCGGGCGCAGCGCTCTCCGCGCGCACGGGGAGAATGTGGATGGTTTCGAGCATTTTCATCGGATCGTCCTCCTTGATCCATGTTATTTTTCGACTCTAAAGGTACCATGCCGCATGCGGAATGTCAACCGCGGGGATGCGTTGCAATGGATAGAAAAACGTGCTATGATGACCGAAGATTTTTGATTCGAAAGGAAGCGAGGGGAGCGATGCTCCCACGTTGACATGATCGCGATTCTGCTTGCGCCGGTGTACCTGCTGGCGAATTACTATTTACTGCGCCGCGTGATGGGCTGGGTGAAAGCCTGGTTCCCGTTTTTCCGCACAGCGCGCCACTGGGCGCTGCCCGTGGCTGTGCAGGCGTTTCTGGCCTGCTCCATCGTCATCGCGTTTTTCCTGCCGGAGGGGCGGGCACGGCGCGTGATGAAGCTCATCGGCAACTACTGGCTCGGCGTACTGCTGTATGTGCTGCTCGCGGTCATCGCGGCGGACCTGCTGCGGCTGCTGCTGGGGTACGTGCTGCCGTTCAAGCACATTTTCGTCACGACACAGATGCACCGCATCGCGGGCTGTGTGTGCGCGCTGGTCATTTTGATCGCATCCATCTGGGGCGTCGTCAACGCGCGCATCATCCACGTGACGCCGTATGACGTGACGGTCGATAAGACTGTTGAGGGCATGGACGAGATGAAGGTTGTGCTCGTGGCCGACCTGCACCTTGGCTACAACATCGGCGAAAAGCAGATGCAGCAGATGGTAGACAGGATCAACGAACAGGACGCCGACCTCGTCGTCATCGCGGGAGACATCTTCGATAACGAGTGGGAGGCGGTGGAAGCCCCTGAGACCATCGCCGCCACGCTGCGCGGCATCCGGTCGAAATACGGCGTTTACGCCTGCTACGGCAACCACGACATCGAAGAGCCGGTGCTCGCAGGCTTCACCTTCCGCCAGAGCGAGAAGAAGGAGAGCGACCCGCGCATGGACGAATTTTTGAAGAACGCGAACATTACGCTCTTGCGCGACGAGGGCATGCTCATCGACGGAAAGTTCTACCTTTATGGCCGCCCCGACGCGCACCGCCCGGGCCGCGGCATCGAGACGCGCAAGACGCCCGATGAGATCACGGCAGGTCTGGACAAGGATAAGCCCATCATCGTCCTCGACCACCAGCCCAAGGAGCTACAGGAGCTCGCGGACGCGGGCGTCGACATAGACCTCTGCGGCCACACGCACGATGGACAGATGTTCCCGGGAAATCTCACCATCAAGCTGATGTGGGAAAATGCCTGCGGGTATCTTCAAAAGGGAAAGATGCACAACATCGTCACCTCCGGCGTCGGCCTGTTCGGACCCAACATGCGCGTGGGGACAAAAGCAGAGATTTGTCCGATTACCATCTATTTTGCATAAATACAAAGCACTTTGCGGCACTTGTGCCGCGGGGATCGCAGCGCCGAAGGCGCTGCACGAGTCAAAGGGGCCATTCTCTTTCACGAAAGAGAATATCCCCCTTTGACCCCCAAGAGAAAGGATTAGATTGGCAGTCTCGGGCTCGAAGGGGCTTTTTGCCTCCGGAATGCAACTGCCTGCGTGGCGGTATTGCTGACGCTCACCGCCATTGGTTCTGCTATACGACTTGCCTCTGCTTCTATTATCCGCTGCCGCTCTGCCAGTCTCGTGGCAGTGCAGCCTAATTTCCGCCTACCGAGGCACTCATCAATGCGGCGAGTGCAATAATGCCGCATTCGGCACGCAGTCTGCCGCCGTGCTGTCGTCACACGCGCCTCACGATAGTAAGGCGCGGTTGCAAACGAAAACGAATCGTAGGGGCTCATGGCGAAGCCATGTACACCGCACCTGATTGCGCAGCGCGTGCAGTTCTTCAAGCCCAGCGCCGACAATGGCGGGGTCAAGGGGAAAGGCCCCTTGCGTTCTCTTGGGGGATCTAAAGGGGGGACATTCTCTCACGTGAGAGAATGTCCCCCTTTGCTCGCTTCCCCGCGTCAGGCGGGGAAAACCGCAGCTGTTTCGGGCCGCAAAAAAGAAGGGACCACCGTTCGGTGGCCCCCAATTTTTTACAGCTTGCGGAAGCGCTCCGCAATGACCGCCGCCGCGTCAGCGGTCGACAGCGCACCGGTGTCAAGGTAAAGATCATACCCCTCCGGCGCGCCCCAGGTCTTGTGGGTGTAGCTCTCGTAATACTTGCGGCGCTGCTTGTCCATCTTGCGGATCAGGCGGATGGCTTGGTCGCGCGTGAGCTTTTCCTGCGCCATTTTGCGCTGGATACGGTGCTCGTCCGGCGCGGCGACGAACACGGTGAGAAGCCTCACGTCTTCGCCGCGCAGCACATAGTCTGCGCAGCGCCCCACGAACACACACTCCTCGTGGCGGGCGATGCGGCGGATCTCGTGGCTTTGCAGGGCGAAGAGCACTTCGCTCGTTGGTTTGCCGCGCAGCACATGGTGGTTGCCCTCGTGCACGGTCTGGAAGAGGTAGGGGTTGGTCGCCTTTTCGTCCGAGGGGGAGAGCGTTTTTTCCGAAAGCTCGCCGTACTCGCACGCGAGGCGGATCAGCTCGCGCTCATAGACGCGGATGCCGAGGAGATCCGCTGTTTTCACGGCCACTTCGTGGCCGCCGCTGCCGAACTGGCGGCTGATGCTGATGATGCGATTTCCCATAGTATGAATCTCCCTCCGCTTTTCTATTGTTTCAGCGCGTTGAGCGCCGGCTGGGGAATCGAGAATGCACGATCCGCCGGCGTGATGACGGCGGAGAGCGACACCGGAGCGTCGGAGAGGATGAGGTGCAGCGCGCCGCTGCACGAGATGTTGACGGACTGGAGCTCGCCCTGCTCGCTCACGCGGACGGAAATGCGTCCGGAGGAGAAGGTCACATTCTGTGCCTTGATATCCGGCGCGATGGCGGCGGCGAGCTCGCTCATCGCGTCGGAGTCGAGCGAAAGACCGTAGAGATAGCCGTCGCTCACCTTATCGCAGCCCGCGCTGCCGTTCAGAATGGACTGGTAGCAGAGGTCAATGAGCGACGTGGCATCGACGAGCTGCTGGCTCGCGGTGTCGACACTGTTGCCGTCCGCGTCGCAGATCTTGCTGCCGGAGAAGTAGACGGCGAGGGTGTTTTTTTGGATGCTGCCGTAGCTCTGGCCGTCGATGCTGCTGCGGTCGTACTGGAGCGTGCTGTTCAGCACGATCGGGCCGCAGTCGGCGGAAAGAGCAATGTCGGCGGACAGATCGTCCGCGGTCAGCTCGCCCCAGGCACCCAGCAGACGGAGCGCGTTGTCCGTCAGCGTGGAAGCGTCGTCATTGCTGCCCGAATGGATGGCGGTGAGCACATCATCGGGGATCACCGGCGCGAGCGCGTCGATGAAGTGCGCGGCGGCCTCCACGCGAAGATCTCCGGAGTTTTCCGCCGTGAAGCTTACGTCCATCAGCTCGCCGCTCTCGGCGGTGAGATCCACGCGGATCGCGGAAAGCGATGCGGCGTTCGCGATCTCGTCCGAGGTGAGAAGACGCATCAGTGTGCTCGCGTCGTCGCCCTCGGCGGTGAAGGTGTAGCGCTTTTCCTGCCCGTCAACGGATTTCGTCACCGTGAGCGTGCGGCAGAGCTCGGCGGTCTCATCCATGAGCTCGGCGTAATTTGGGAATGCGCCGCCGACAGCGTAGGACTTGCCGTTTTCAAGGTAGATCGCGCCGTCTGCGTAGTAGAGCGCCGCGCCGTCGCGGTCGATGCAGGTGATGGGAGCGCCGTCCTTCTTCGTGCGGGCGACGGAGGCATCCGCGCTCAGGCTGATTTTGCCATAGGAGGCGTCGACCGTGACGTCCATGGTCATCGGGTCCTCTTTGACACGCGCCTCGACAAGGCGGTAGGCTTCGAGGTCCTTCTTAAAGTCGGAGTGGAGGAAGAACGCCGCAGCCGCGCCGAGCAAGACTAAAATCGTGATGAGAATAGGGAGGAAGCGGCGGCGCCTGCGCTTTTTCGGCGCGGGCGGTACTGCTGGCTGCGTGAGCACGTTTTCGCGTGCCTCGCGCTCCTCGCGAAGAAGCCGAAGTTCCTCTTCCGCGCGCGCAAGGCGCGCCTCGATGGAGTCGGGATCGGCTGCGGGAGCGGGTTCGGAAGTGGGAACGCTTTCTGCGCCCTCGACCGCGGCGGTGACGACCGGCGCAGCGGTCGCTGCTACTGCCACGGCGGCGGGGACTGCCGTAGATTCAGCGGACACAGGCGCATCCGCCTGAGTGGCATCTTCGACCGCTGTAGACGCGGGGGCACCCGTCTTGGCAGGGGCTTCGTCTGCTGTGGACGCATTGGCGTCCTCGCCGCGGACGATCTGCTCGGCCTGCGAGACGGCGCTCGCGCTGCGCGCCAGCGCTTCGGCGCGTCTGCGCGCCTTGCGCTTGTGGCGGTGGACGAGCAGAACGATGATAAGGATCAGAACAGCCAGCACGGCGAGCACGCCGAGCCAGATGCCCCAGACGTCGAGCGTCCGCACGGCGGCAAACTCAACGCTGTCGCCGCTCGTGGAGAAGGTGAGGTAGCTGCCCATCGTGCCGCAGTCGGCCTCCTGCCAGCTGCCGCCGTCTTCACGGGTGTAGATGCGCAGCTCCTTCTGCCCGTCGGGCGGGAGATAGCGCACGGTGTGCGTGTCCTGCCCGTCGTCGGCAAGGTCGATGCGCCACTGCTCAAGCACTTCGGCGTTGGCGACCATCGAGGGCATCTCGCCGCGGCTGAGGCAGGCAAAATAGCCCTTCACGCGGTCGAGCACAGTGCCGGACTGCACGTCGAACGCCGCGGGCGTGAGCGGCTGGGCGGTCACGGTGATGGCGTCGCCGTCATTGTAGTTGCCCTCGACCAAGATGACAGCCTGTCCGCTCTCTCGCGTCTGTTCAGAGGCAAGGCCGGGGGTGTAGGCCTCGTAAACAGCGGTGACGACGGTGTCAAAGTGCAGATTCGAGAGGTCGGTGCGGTCCCAGTGGACGTGACAGCCGCTCTTGGCGGGCGGCTCGGGGATGTCGCTTTCGTCGATGGAGTCGCCGTAGTTGAAAGCGCGGCTAAGCACCGTCTTGTCGTCGGCGACGAAGGTGAGCGTGAAGGACTTCATGCTCTCGGGCAGGTCGGGGAGTGCGAGCAGCTGTGAATAGCTGATGGGCTCGGCCCGTCCGGCGTAGCCCTGACGGTTGATGCCGGGGAGATCGTCGGAGACATAGTAGTTGTGCTCAAACGTGCCCGTGTCGCTGCCGGAGATCGCACCCTGGTACTGCTGGCAGTCGGTGATATCGACGAGCGAGTAGTTCCAGCTCACGGTACTGCCGCTGCCGTCGACATTTTCCTGCACGCCGGAGCCGACGATGCCGCCGACATACTTCTTGCCGCTGAGCGTGCACTTGGAAAAGCTGCCGTGCACCGTCGCGCCGGTGAGACCGGCGATGCCGCCGGTATAGCTGCCGTTTTCGTTCGTGATGGTGCAGGACGACGTCTCACACGCAGTCAGATAGCCGAGGTCCATGCGGCCGACAATGCCGCCGACATAGCTGCGCTTGCCGGCCACATCGCCGGTGTTGACGCACTTCTGGATGATGGAGCGGTACTCATACTGCTTGCGGTAGATGTTCGAAAGATGGCCCGTGACATCGTCCTCGGGGTCGAGCGTGTATTCAATGGTCATGGAGCCTGTGATGCCGCCGGTATTCACATCGCCGTACACCGCGCCGCTGTTGCGGCAGGAAGAGACTTTACCAAACGTGACGGAATCGATGTCGACATCGGAGGTGTCGACAATGATGTCGCCCGTGCCGCCGCTGAGCGAGGAAATGGCGGAAAACAGCGTTCCTGTCAGCTCGTTGAACTTGTTGTTGATCGAACGAATATCATTTGCCAATGTGCCGACCGTGCTGCTGGCGGCGTTGTTGAGCATCGTGACCTGACTGCTCAGGCCGTTGATCGACGAGGTCAGCCCGCCAAGATCCGGTGCAGCGACAATCTGAGTCGAGCCGGTGACGGTGCCCGAGGCATTGCCCTCGTGGCTTGCGCCCGCGCCTGCGGCACTGCCGCCCCAGATGGTGGTGCTGTGACCACTGTCGGAATGCTCGTGGTCGATGCCGCCGGCTGCGCCCTTGCCGCCGCCGATCAGAGTGTCGGAGGAATGGGAGCCGTCGCCGGTGATGACGCTGTCAATACTGGCGTTCAGCCGGACGTTGTTTAGCTCGTTGGCGGCGTTATCCACATAGCCGGACATGCTGTTCAGGCGCGAGGCAATCTCATTCGAGCCGCCTTCGGCATGGTTGGTTGCTGTGTTGACAAGACCGCTGAGCTCGTTGAGTTGTGTTTTGAGCTGCTGCAGCAGACCGTCGGAGATCTCCATGCGGATATAGGGCTCCATTTGGCCGGCGATGCCGCCGACGTCCTTTCGCCCGCAGATCGCGCCTTCATTGCTGCACGCGAGCACTTGTCCGCTGCTGCGGCCGACCACGCCGCCAATATTGTAGCCGATGTGCTGATAGCCGACGGCGGCGTAGTTTGTGCTCGACGCGATCGCGCCGGAGGAATAGCCTGCAATACCGCCGGTGTCGGTGGCGGTGTTGAGCGTGTCGGCGCGGGAGAGCTTGGCGAGGTCGAGCGAGAATTCGAGGTTCAAATTGCTCAGGTCGATGGAGGGGTCGGTGCTCTCGATGTTTACATAGGCGCGGCCGCGGCAGGAGACGATGGAACCGAGGTTCTCGCCCACGATGCCGCCGGTCATGCTCTGGCCGAAGATCGCGCCCGAGGCGTCGCACGCGCGCACGATGCCCGTGGCGAGGTTGCGGCCCGCGATGCCGCCGACGCTGCGCTTGCCGGAAACACTTCCGTTGAATGTGCAGCTTTCGATCGTGCCGTGGTTTTCACCCACGATGCCGCCGATATTTTCGCTGTCGCCGGACGGGGTGACCGTGCCCTCAACATTCAGGTTTTTGATGACGGCGTCCTTTTGCAGCACGCCGAAAAGACCGGCGGGGGAGACGCTCTGCGTGATGGAAAGGCCGCTGATGGTGTGGCCGTTGCCGTTGAACGTGCCGCCGAACGTCGGGATGGGGAGCTCGTCATCGTCGGTCAGCTCGATATCGTTGTCAAGCACGACGGTTTTACCGCGCGACCAGGAGTCGAGCGTGCAGGAATGCGCGAGGGATCGTAAGTCTTCTGCGCTCTTGATGTGGATGGCGCCGTCCCCGTCTGCCAAGACCTGCGTGACAGGGAGAAGCGAGATGAGCAGCAGGCACGAGAGTGCAAGCGCGCAGAAGCGATAGAAATGATTAGTCTTCTTCATCGTCTTGCTCCTCATTTGCAGATCCGGAGATCAGATTCAGGTCGATGTCGCCCTCGACCGTGGCGTGCATGATGCCATGCACCGTACCATTGATGCTGCCGCGCACCATGCCGTTGACGGAGACCTTACCGTGACCCGATTTCTTTTCCGTGATGGACGGGACGGAGAACGAGGTCTTGTCGACGATGCCGCTGCCGATGAGCAAGATCTGCGGCAGGGCGAACATGACCATGATGATGGAGATGACCGTGCCGCGGCCAAGGCTCTCGCCGATGCCCGCGATGACGGGCTCAGATGTCATGCTGCCGATCAAAAAGCCGCAGATCGAGAGGATCGAGCCGGAGGTGATGATCGTCGGGAAGGCGAAGTTCAGCGTCTCGACGATGGCGTCGCGGTGGTGCATTTTGGATTTGAGCTCCTGATAGCGGCTGGCGATGACGATGGCGTAGTCGATATTCGCGCCCATCTGGATGGAGGACACGATCAGATAGCCTAGGAAGAAGACGTACTTGCCCGTGATGGTCGGGAACGAGAAGTTGAGCCAGATGCAGCCCTGAATGACCAGGATCAGCAGCACCGGCATACCGGCGGAGTTGAACGTGAAGAGCAGCACCAGCATAACCACGAGCACCGACACGATGCTGACGACCTTGTTATCCACGGCGAAGGACTTTTCGAATTCGTATTCGTTCGTCGATTCGCCCGCGAGGTAGACGTTTTCATCGGGGTAATACTTTTCGGCAATTTCGAGAATTTTGTCGGTGAAGGCGTAGGTCTCGTCGCTGCTTTCGGGCAGCGTGAGGTAGATGAGCATGCGGTCGTAATCCGTACCTTGAAGCTGGGCCTTGGCGCTGTTCATCTGGACCTCGGCATCCTGGAGCATCTGCGTCTGGTCGTCACTGAGCGTCACGATGCCGGAATCCACCTGCTCGCAGACAAAGAGAAACATGTCGATGAGCGGCACCTTATAGGTGGAAAGATTACCCGCGAGCTTGCCATATTCCGACTGCTGGGCGGCGTAGGCGGCGTAGACGACCTGCGCGGCCTCATAATCAAGGCCCGCAAGCTCGGCGAACTGGCGCGGCGTCAGCTTGTCGGCCAGCATATAGCCGTCGAGCGCTTCGATGTTGGTAAGACCCATCGTGGAGTCGACCTCGTCGTACTGGCCGAGCTCGTCCAAAATGGCGGACTCCTTGTCGTAGTCGCCCGTGGGAACGATGAGCGCCAGCATGTTCTTCGAGGTGAAGTTATCCTCGATCATCTGCTGGGCAAACTGCGTCTCATTCTGTTTGGGGGCGGAGATGAGGCCGTAGCCGTAGGCGTAGGGGCAGTCGGATGAGAGACGGTAGCCGATGACGGCCAGCACCACGAAGACGATGGGGATGATGTAGCGCGTGGCATAGTCGAGCTTGCCGACGAACGGGATCTTCGGCACGAAGCTGCGGTGCTGCGTGCGGTCGATCAGCGGGCCGAAGAGCATCAGAAGGCCTGGCATCACGATGAACGCCGCGAGCAGCGCGAACAAAATCGACTTGATGAGGCACAGCGCCATATCGGGACCGAGCTTGAACTGCATGAAGAGCATTGCGACAAGGCCGCCGATGGTCGTGAGGCTGCTCGCACCGATCTCGGGGATGGATTTGCTCAGCGAGACGATGACGGCCTCACGCAGCGGCAGCAGCCGGTGCTCCTCTTTAAATCGGTTGCAGAAGATGATGGCGTAGTCGATGGACAGCGCCAACTGCAAGATGCTTGTGACCGAGTTTGAAATGAACGAGATTTTGCCCATCAGGAAGTTCGTGCCCTGATTGAGCACGAGCGCGACCACGAACGTCAGAATGAGCACCGGCACCTCACCGTAGGTCTCGGACGTGAAGAGCAGCACGAGCACGATGACGATGGCGACATACACCATGATGACGCTGATCTCGTGGTCGATCGTTTCCTGCTGCGTGTTGCCGAGGTCGGTGTCGATATACAGATCATAGTTGGAGAGATATTCCTTCACGGCTTCGAGCGAGTCGAGGCAGGCCTCGTCATCCTCGCTGTAGGCAAAGGTGATGGAGTAGAGCGCGGAGAGGTTATTATAATGTGCGGTGGTCTCGTCGTAGTCCACGCTCTGCACGCCCTTGATCTCCTTGATCTTGGGCTCGAGCGCGGCGGCCTGCTCTGGTGTGATGTTGGCCACCATGACCTCGGCCGTGCCATAGGTCGTGAACTGCTCGTCCATGATGTCGAGCGCCTGCTTCGTCTCGGAATCAGACGGCAGGTAGTACGTCAGGTCGCTCTCGACCTCGACCCAGTTGCGGGAAAAGGCGGAGAATACGAGCAGAATGATCGTGAGCAGAAAGATGAGATTTCGCTTGTCGACGATGACCGTCGACAGCTTTTCCATAAAGCTGGAGCCGGTCTTCTTGGTTTCGTTACTCATGGCGGTACGCATTGCCTCCTTTCTCGTGGGTGGGTCTTCGCTTCTTCATGCGCTCAAGGCCGCTTTTGATCGGCGGCTCGGGCGGGGCGAGCTGCACCACGTCGCCGAGCGAACAGTCGAGCTGGCGGCAGATGCGCACAAGCACCTCGAGCGAGACGAGCTCATTTTTCGAGAGCTTGGCGAGCGTGTTGGAGCTGATGCCGACCTCGCGCGCAAATTCCGTTTTATTTAAGCCCTTGTCGATGAGGAGCTTAAAAAGGTTGTTGTAGGTAACATACATGGTGGTACCTCCTGTTCAATCGTCATCATTATATGAAAATATCCGGAAGAA
>VOFG01000612.1_pt1 | contig 114577 bp, 124 predicted proteins | sample 5384171 | NCBI WGS metagenome assembly VOFG01 (sample SAMN12384726, study PRJNA508395) | human gut metagenome | isolation source: healthy gut F | host: Homo sapiens
GGCTTCATGCCACTTAAAATGCTGCCAAAGAAATAACCCGTGAAAGTATCTCCGGCAGCAGTAGTGTCCACTACTGGCACATGAAAGCTTTCCTGTCTGATGATGTTTCCTTTTTCCAGATACAAGGCACCTTTTTTCTCCAAGAGTCAGAATGACCTTTGTATTCGGAAATGATTCAGCAAGCTTTCTCGCAAGCTGTTCGTCTTTTATTTTACGCACGAGACCGCATATTTCCGCCGCTTCAATCTCGTTTAAGATAATGTAGTCTACCTGTTTTATAGGACAGTCCAGTACCTGCTGATCCATGGGGGAGGGATTTAGTATAATGTGAACACCTGCATCAATTGCTTTTTCCATTATGTAAGGAAGATTGCTGATTTCGTTTTTGAAGTAAGAGATAATCCCCTGCCTCAAAATGAGAGGATAATTCATCAATCCATGGCTTTTCAATTCCTATATTTGCTCCTCCATATAATAAGATGCAGTTGTCACCCGCCAAATTCCTCTGAATGATGGCATGACCTGTTTCCTCTTCCACAATGGAGACAAAATCTGTATTTACGCCCACATCTTCCAGCATTTTTAACAACATGTCACCGTTTGTTCTGCCCACACGTCCGGCATGATACACCGAAATACCACTTTTACAAAGTGCAATGGACTGGTTTAAACCTTTGCCTCCACAGAATGTTTCCATGGAGATGGATGATAGGGTCTCACCTTTCTGTACCATGTGGTCAACAGAATATACATAATCCAGGTTCAGTGAACCACAGTTTATTATTTTCATCAATCACTTCATCCCTTCCTGTTACTCTAGCATACAGATTTCGTATTCCTTGAAGAATGTTCGACTGCTTCCTTCTGTCCCAAATCCAATGCATCCCTCATTGTATGCGTTCTCTTTGTCTTCCCATTCCAGGTAAGCATGGTCATTTACATAAATAACAGTCTTGTTGCCGTTTACTTCAACAGTAAGCTTATACTCTTTGTTTGATTCCCAGGTGAATGGACATTGGCACAGCACACGATAATCTTTCTCTTTTTTCCAGAGAACCAGTCTGTTATCCTTCATGAACCCTGCAGCATAGCACCGCATGGCACCCTGTACCCTGAATAGTATACGGTGTGTATCACCTTTACCAGGCCTTATAATGCTTTGAAACCTGTAGTTTTTCCAGTGAATTTCTCCTGTGTAGGCTTCAGCGGGTGCGCTGCACCCACTCACAGCCAGCCAACCATCCTCAAGTTCAACTTTACCTCGTAGCCAGGTAAGCCCCGCAACACAGGTATGAAGCACATTCCAACGCTCCATGGGTAGCTTATCAAAATGAATCATATAATTAGGATTCTGTATGATTTCGACATCATCTAGGAATACCGTAAAGGGTCCCATATTGTTATCAATAGGTGCGTAAAATTCCCATCCTATTTCCTCTATGAGAATATCTTCATATGTAGGAATTTGAAATTCCAGTTTTTGGAATTTATCATTCTGCGTATTCTGTAATGGATCAGAAAGATGAAGGGCTGCTTTTTCCAGTTTAATATACTGACCGGTGATTCTATCCCTAATAAAAGGGCAGACAGTCATCTGTTGTGAAGAATTACTAGCCTTAATCATCACAGTAATTTTATCTCCTGGATATACGATAGGAGAAAAATCCGGATCATAACGGCTGTCTTGAAAATCCTGAGGGACATAGTAGGATTTAAAATAGACTTGTACGGATTCACCTTTATGCAAGTAGGGTGCTATTACCTTTAAAGACCTTTCTCCTCCCGCTGCTTCCTCTTTGGTATTTGTCAGCAGTACTTTCTGGTTTCTGCTAGCCCGGACACGAATTGCATGCAAGGCACCAGGAAATTCAAAATGGAAGTGTTTTCCTTCTGTTTTCGCAAATAACTCGGCAAAGTAAGGTTCAGGCTCTACTCCGTAAAGATTGTGACTCAGTTTCATTAGCTGCAGTGCCTGCTGCGATAATGTCTGTATATTCAGACAACCTAACACGCTGGATGCACAAAGGAAGTCTGATAAAGATTCTGTCCACTGACTGGGTATCTTCTCTGCACCGGTAAATACGCCCATTATCGTACCAATATTTCCGACATTACAATCTGTATCCCAGCCACACATATTACAGATATTCAAAGTATCTGAAAAATCACCTGCCCCGTGTATTAGAGACAGTACCATAACTGCAGCATTGGGAATAATATGGCACACTCCACCATAATTCTGATATCCGTATTTTTCCTTTACAAAGTGGAAAGTTTTACGGAAGTCACCTTCGTTTTTTTTGCTTTGTGTCACCACGTCTCTTACCATCAGAGCGTATTCGCAGTCAGCTGGAATCACTGACAACGCTGATTCTATGATTTGTTCTACATTTTCTGATGTAAATGCAGATGCAATGGCTGCCGCTACAAATTGTCCACCATAGATACCATTACCGTCGTGACTGACACTGGACATCATTTTTGCGAAGTGTGCCGCTCGCGCAGGATCACCCGGACACAGCAGTCCCCAGCAGTCAGAAAAAATCTGTCCCCCTATCTGCTCTGCTGTTATTTTTCCATTTTGTTCTATGGAACCTGAAAGGGGAGGTTCTATGCCATTTAGCAAGTTCCAATAAGCTGTTTCTTCCGTAGAGGTACCATATCCGCCCCACCAGAAAAAACCATGACGTTCTCCCACATAATTTAAAAGGGTATGTCCCATTTGCCTTTCGCTGATGTTTGAAGTTCCAAAATCCTGTAAAACACGCATATAAAACAATGGTCCATTCAGATCATCATCACTGCAGAAATTATTAAAACGGACAGGATACTGCTTGATTTCACCAAAAACATCCTTTATCTGTTCATAAGTCCAGCTTTCGATTTCTGCACCATGCATTACACCGATATATTTTCCAATCACTCCTCCATAGAGTTTATTTCGAAAGTGTTCATCATACTTCATTTATTCTATGTCTCCAGGTTGCCAAGTTTTTTATACATGTCCCGAAAGATTGCATCTCTATCGAGGTGTTTTACATTTTTGATCAGGTGCCTTCTGTAATCTCTGCTCCAGGTTATGTTATCAGTCAAAATGGGTGCGGATACAGTTTCGCAGGATGAAAAATTCTCGTTCATCAGATAACCAATGACCCCTGATATCCCAAATCTGTTTGCCCCATGCAAAGTGGTTTTCTCCATACTTTTTTACATTTTCTACCAGGTAATCACATAGTGCATTTCTTCTGCCAATACAGTTTTCCAGTTCAGGTATTCCCGTAAGCAGATGAGATGTCACATAATTACAGGGCACGTGAATAAATGGTACCCCTGAATCAAACACTACCTGAGCGGATTTCACATCCTGGTAAATGTTATATACATTAGGACTGTCGTCAAAATCATTTCCTGCAAGCCATACCAACACAATTCGATTGATAATATCAGGGTATTGTAAAATAGCTGTAGCAATATTTGTGATTGCCCCAATGGCGGCTACATAAAGCGGTTTTTCCGGGCTGTAGTTTTTCGCCAGCTGAACCAAATGCATGGATGCATCTGATGGCTGCGGTGCACCATATGCACTGGCACCATGGAATACCAATCCATCGGGATTTTCACCGCAAAGATGCATGATATTGACTATTTCATCGTAGCTCATTTGCATTCCAACGTTGGGATCTTTTGTTTTTTTCATTGATTGCAAAAGGAGCAGCGTAAATCCCTCTGATATGAAACCGTTCCCTGGAAAGCAGTGCGTATGCAATTGCAAACTGGTCATCTATTTCTGTTGCAGCATCCGTGTCAATAACAAGGTCTATCCGGTCTTTTGGGTATTCCATCATTTTTAATCGTTCGTAATCCTTCATAATCTGTTTCCCTTTCCATAATTGATAACTCATATGGCATGTAAATGATTTATGCTTTAATTCCGGATGACATAACACCCTGAACGAACTTCTTCTGGTTAAAGATAAAGAATAAGATTACTGGGAAGGATAATAAAACAACGCCTGCCATAGTCAGATTAGTTTTCTGGAAGAAAGACATATTTACCGTCTGCAGTCCAACCACAAGTGTAAATTTTTCAATCCTGTTGATAAAGGTAGCAGGCACCAGATAGGAATTCTATGTTCCCGTAAAGGCAAGAATCGCAATTGTTGCATAAAGTGGTTTTGACATAGGACATACAATTTTGAAAAATGCACCTGCATGACTCACACCATCAATTCTTGCAGCTTCTATCAGCTCATCTGGCACAGAATAAAAGAACTGCCTTGCGATAAACAGGTACATCGTTTGTGACAAGAAAGGAAGCGTAATCGCCCAGATTGTATTACCACTTCTGGTAGGGACATACATTTTTGGCAATCACAGCCCTGAGTTCCACAAAGCACCCACAGGCACCGCACAAGCCTTCCTTCAGATAATCACAGCCTTTGCATATGCCAAGACGTTCTTCGTAAACTGCCTCGTCCGCCTTGATCTCAGGCTCCAGTCTGGCGATGTACGCATACAGATTCTCCATATAGGCATTCTGATCCATCTCCCGCAACAGACATTTTCTGCCACGCTGCACGCCGGCATGGTAAATGTGATCTTTCCGTTCTCGATCTTATAATCTGTAAATACTTCCTCGTGTACCTTGTCGGGATCCTCAAAAGTATTATATGCATGCATATCATTGGTAAGAATCGCTGCGCTTACCTGCTTCGGGTCGCATTCCGCGAAGGTGATCTCCATCTCTTCCGCCTGATTGATAGACAGGTTGTTCAGGGTGATGGTCACAACACCGTCCTTATCCACGGAAGCGGATTCCTGTAAATGGGGAACCTTGTACTTTTCATCTTCACCGATCTGTTCCACACCATCGATATAGCTTTCCACCAGATCCGCATCCTGATGGTATTTGTACATATGGAATACATGGTAAGTCGGGGTACGCAGCATCTTCGGTCCCTCGGTCAGGATCACTGCCTGCAGTACGTTGATAAGCTGTGCGATGTTTGCCATCTTCACACGGTCACAGTGCTTGTTGAAAATATTTAAGGAAAGTCCCGCCACCAGAGCATCACGCATGGTACTCTGCTGGTATAAAAATCCGGGATTCGTGCCGGGCTCCACATCATACCAGGTTCCCCACTCATCACAGATCAGTCCGATCTTCTTCTCGGGATCATATTTGTCCATGATCGTAGAATGTTTACCGATCAGTTCATCCAGCTTAAAAGCCTTTGCCAGCGTCTTGTACCATGCTGCATCATCGAAATCCAGTGCACTTCCCTTAGACCAGTCATCTCCGGCAGGGTATAATAGTGCAGGGAAAGTCCGTCCATAAAGCCGTGCAGCCATTCCGGTGCATTTTCAAAACAGGTCTTCAGCACCTCTTCAGTCCAATAAGTATCTCCCGCATTGGGGCCGCAGCATACCTTGAAAATCGGGTGCTTCTGATCATAATTTCTCACATAAGTCTGGTATCTGCGGTACAGATTGCCATAATAGGATGGGGTCATATTGCCGCCGCATCCCCAGTTCTCGTTACCGACACCGAAGTAATCCACCTTCCATGCTTTCTCTCTGCCGTTTTTCCGGCGCAGGTCTGCCATGGGTGATACCCCGTCAAAGGTCATATACTCTACCCACTCGGACATCTCCTGTACGGTACCGCTTCCCACATTGCCGTTGATGTAGGTCTTACAGCCGATCTGCTCACACAGTTCGAAGAACTCATGGGTACCGAAGCTGTTGTCCTCGGTCACACCACCCCAGTGAGTGTTGATCATTTTCTTGCGGTTCTCCTTCGGGCCGATGCCGTCCTTCCAATGGTATTCGTCTGCGAAGCAGCCGCCGGGCCAGCGCAGTACCGGAAGCTTCATCTCCTTGAGTGCTGCCACCACATCATTACGCATGCCGTTGGTATTGGGGATCTCGGAATAAAGTTTTTTCCGTTGATATACAGCTTTGCCATATTGATCCTTTCCGCGGCTTACACTATCCGCCGCTGTGGCTTTTTACGTAAAATATCACTGGAAGCCCTTCACTTCATGCCAGCTCCCCGCCGGCTCCGTGCTCTCTTCCACCTGTACGTTCTCATATACTACGCTTCTTAATTTGTCTTCCGAAAAATTATCCACTCTTGCCTTGATCCGCAGGTCCTTCAGTGTAAAATCCGTAAGAAGATACTGCTCTTCATCTGCGATCACATCAAAAAATGTATCACAGACACAATCACAATCCCACATGGTGATATGATCAGCATAAGAAAGCGGTCTGTCCTTGCGGTCCTTCAGATCATAATACTGTGTCCAGTGATAAATCTTGAGGAACTCCTTTACCCTGCCTTCGATCTGCTCCACCGTGATATATTCATAGTGCTGCGGGGTGTCCGGCCGCATTTTCAGCCACAACAGTCTCGCCGCCCCCTTGATCTTTATTCTGCGCATGAGGATATTCCGGTTATGTACGGATTCCGAACCACAGGTGAGACACCTATGGCAGAAGCCATAGACACAATCCTCCACCAGAATCCTCTCATTGGTGCCGTTCTCCGGCTGCGTATCCGCCCAGATTGTATTATGCATATTCATTTTTGCCAGCATCAGTTTTATAAGAAACCCCTTGGTCCTTCTTTTTTTCTGGACTATTCTCTTTTCACAGCCCTCTTTTTCTTCTCTTCGTTATACTATGATGCCTGCAGATTGCTCCCTGATATCCGTAGCTCTATGCCCAGTAAATTCTGCAGCCGGTCTCATGGCTCATATAAGTCGGATGGCCTGGCGTGTGCTGCGGCATATAAAATACATCGTGATATCCATTCTGTGCCAGAAGTTTTCCGTCCTGCTCAATCCACAGGGCAACATTATAAACACTGCCGCTGTGAATCGTTCCATCAAACTCCCAAAGCTTTGTGAGCGAATCCTCTTTTATATTGATATCCTTTGCATCCTCGGCTACTACCTTTCCTGTCTCATCAGTAATACTGTAGCCTACACGGCAAATGCCAAGCGCACAGCTGTAATCGTTGACCGCATAAATCGCATCCAGCTTGTCTTTAAATTTTAAAAATATTCCGACTGGCATATTGCTCTCCAGCACAGCCTGCAGTCCCTTTTTCGGAAGTCCCCAGTAATCATAAATACCGTAAAAGGTCTGCGGACACATATCATTAAACAAGAACTGCACATAGCCTGCATTTGGCTTATACTTCTGCATACGATAATGCTCAATATAGTATTTCAACAGATGATACTGATACTGCCCAATTGAATCCAGATTATCCAGAATCGGTTGCAGACGGCGGTATACCGGCGGCATCTTTTTCAGGTCATCTATGCATGGCGGCGCATCAAATCCAAACTCCGTATTCATTTTTTCTGTCGTCCCATAAATGTCGCTGTAATGTCCGCCATCCAACGATCCGGTATAGTTATGGCTGTCTCCGCTATCCGGATCATCTACGCAAAAGGAACCCTTGATAACCGGACGACTCGGATCATGCTCACATACCGCTGCAAACAGCTTCGCCCCCGTACTTACTGTCAGATCGCCCGGCTCATTCATGCAGATCCAGCAAAACAGCGACGGATGCTTTTTTAGCATGTCTACTGTTTCCAGATATATATGAACAAAACGATCCGCAAACGCTTCATCCTCCGGATGCGTCCAGTTATATTCGGAATCATGCATAATTCCAAGACCAAGCTCATCACACAGCTCATAAAAAACCGGAAGATCTACATGCACATGAACACGAACCATATTGAAGCCGCTGTTTTTAATCTGCAACAGATCTCTGCGATAACGCTCCTCATTCATTGCTGATACATACACATCCGGAAAATATGCCGTTCCTCTCATATAAAAATCTTTTCCGTTTAAGATAAACTTTGTCATCTCTGGTGTACGCTGCATCTCAATTTTCCGGAATCCGGTCGTCTCCTCATAAGCATCCAGTACCGTTCCATTCTTTGCACAAAGCGTCACTTTTACCCGATAAACAAACGGTGTTCCCTTATCCCAGGTGTTCCAGAGCCGGACATTGGAAAGGGTTCCGTCCAGACAAGCAACTGCCAGCTCAGAGTCCCCGCAGGGCTGTACACCGGTCAGCTCCTCATTTTTCGACAAAACCACCACTCCGGTAAAGCAGTCCGTAATACTCCATCTCAGGGAAACTGCTTCCGGTCTCCGCACCTTTACCTGCAAATGCAGATCCGCACGCTCCAGCGCTTCATCCAGCTGATAGGAAAATTCCGGATTTTCTGCAAAACCGGTTCCTTTCTGTATCCTCAGGCTGACGCTTCCATAAATACCAACCGGGTTTACATCTCTTTGAATAAATGTATCGGAATGCTCATAAGTGCCTTTTACCATATTTCGATAGACCGCACCGGTACGTTCCTCCTGCCGGTCACCCGCCACCTTTTCATCCCACGGTGACCAGACCTTTACAATCAGCCGATTCTTTCCATTTCTCTGTACCACCTCATTCAGTGGAAAAGAAAACGGAGCTGAATATCCTTCGTGAGAACCAAGATATACACCGTTCAACCAGATTTTGCAGTAATAATCCACATTTGTAAAGCACAATTCCACACGATCCGTCGCATCAAGTGACAGCTCAAATTCTTTTTTTATACCACCACGGAGCATCATTAAAATAGCGCAGTTCTCTTCCCCAGTACGGATGCTCGGAATAGAGCAGCTGCAGCTGCTTCAGCTCCGGCAGCGGCTCCCATTCTGAAATCTGCGGTCCCCGCAGGGTCATAAACTCTTCATGCTCCGGCAACCCGAGCTGCTCACACGTGTCATGCACATCCTGTAAAATTTCCCAGTTCCTTGATAAATCCTGTCTCATAGAATCCTTCCTATTCTGTCAAGCCCTAATCTATTGATTTTTCTGGATTTGACGATTTTTATTTACCTCAAAACAAGAGCCGAGAGTGATGGATATCGTAGTATCTTGTACCGAATAGCTGATAAATAAGTATAGCTAATAAAGCATCCTTTTAGTTTGCTTTATAAAGGCTATTTTCCCTCTGATCAACTATGATGATGAACCTTCCGTGTCTAAGGGGATCATGTCCCAACTTCCTTCGTCCCATCTACCATACACTGAGTGCCTGCCAAGCTCCTAGACGGGGTCGTGCCCCACGGAAAAAACCGATGCCGACTACAGCTCTTGTTTTATGTTTGATTGTTACTGACCCGCATTCACCTGTCGTGGTACTGATTTACTCAGTGGACGCTATACCACTATGGCTTACTGTTGGTCTTTTGCAGATGCAGTCCGTTCCGGACTCCATCATTTACGGGTTTCTGTTCCAGAACCCTGTCCAGTCTCCGATGCCTCCCATCGGTCACTCGACAGAGTTCTGGAGTGTGTTACTTGTATATCTTTGTTTCCTATGCTGCCATCGGTGCCTGTGCTTCTACCGGGCGTTTGATATCTTTCAACTGTTTCTGCGGATCATATGTCGTCCCTGTCTTCAGGATAGTGTGGATCACCCTCAGTATCTTGCAGGCTATCACAATCAGTGACTGCATCTTTTTCAATGGATTATTGGGCCGCGTTGTATAATACTCATGTAGCTGTTTGAATTCATCCGCATGCGATACCGCTGACTTTGCTGCCTAAAACAGCCAGTAACGAAGTCTCTTGCGTCCTCTGTGGCTGATCTTTGTCTGCCCTTTATGCTTGCCGGAGCTGCATGACACCAGTCCCATCCCACTTAGCTTCTGGATTTCCTTCACATCATCAAACCTGCTGACATCGCCCATTTCTGCCAGTATTCCAGACAGTATGTTTTCACCTACTCCATTGATTGCCAGTATGTTCTCAGCATACGGGATTTCCCTGCATTTCCTGTGTAAGATACTTTCAACCGATGCAAGCTGCCCATCCAGTTTTAGTATCTGTTCTGCATACCATCTCACTGCCTCGCGTCCTACATCTGTCACATCCGTCAATCCCACACTTTTTTCTGCATAGCTCACGATTTCTCCGGCTCTGCTATAACCGAGTCCTCTTAGTTTTGCATTATGCCAAATATTTTTCAGGCCTTCTGCTCCCAGTGCTTTGATTTCTGATGGGATTGCTGTCACTTTCAGTACTTCCAGAGTGAATGCTCCATCTATTTTCCCAAATGCGGCCATGTATTCCGGAAAATAGATTTTCAATTCCCTGTGAAGACGATTGATATTTCTTATCCTGTCCTCGGTAAGCTGATCTCTGAACATGGAGAGCCTTCTCATATCTGCATAAACATTTTCTGGAAGATATGGCATTCCGTAGTTTCCATCTTTCACAAGATTTGCAATCAGTTTCGGATCTTTTCTGTCATCCTTGAGCTGGCTGTTGTCTTCAATTTCTTTGCTTTACGGCATATGGATTTACCTGGACAACACTGATTCCGCTTGAAATCATCCATGCGGCCAACGCAAACCTGTAGTGGCCTGTCGGTTCAAGACCCAGCACTATCTGTTTCTTATCATTTTTTGCTGCTAGTTCCAGCATCCATGCTTTTGCATTCTCAAAGCCCTATGAAGTATTGCTGAATTCAAATGCTCCGCGACTCAACTCCCTTCCTCTGACATCAATTTTTATCGTTCTTGGAAAATTTACCGTTTGTTTCCAATTCCCGCCAGGTACAGGATCTCAATTCTTTTTCTACCACCTCTATTTTCTTATTCAGTTCTTCTTTTGACAAAAGATTAATTGCCTGATTTTCAACATTTACTTGAGGTATTCTTTTTGGTCAATTCCCTTTACTCTTTAAAGTATACAGGAAGCTCAATAGAGTTTATTTCGAAAGTGTTCATCATACTTCATTTATTCTATGTCTCCAGGTTGCCAAGTTTTTTATACATGTCCCGAAATTGCATCTCTATCGAGGTGTTTTACATTTTTGATCAGGTGCCTTCTGTAATCTCTACTCCAGGTTATGTTATCAGTCAAAATGGGTGCGGATACAGTTTCGCAGGATGAAAAATTCTCGTTCATCAGATAACCAATGACCCCGATATCCCAAATCTGTTTGCCCCATGCAAAGTGGTTTTCTCCATACTTTTTTACATTTTCTACCAGGTAATCACATAGTGCATTTTTTCTGCCAATACAGTTTTCCAGTTCAGGTATTCCCGTAAGCAGATGAGATGTCACATAATTACAGGGCACGTGAATAAATGGTACCCCTGAATCAAACACTACCTGAGCGGATTTCACATCCTGGTAAATGTTATATACATTAGGACTGTCGTCAAAATCATTTCCTGCAAGCCATACCAACACAATTCGATTGATAATATCAGGGTATTGTAAAATAGCTGTAGCAATATTTGTGATTGCCCCAATGGCGGCTACATAAAGCGGTTTTTCCGGGCTGTAGTTTTTCGCCAGCTGAACCAAATGCATGGATGCATCTGATGGCTGCGGTGCACCATATGCACCGGCACCATGGAATACCAATCCATCGGGATTTTCACCGCAAAGATGCATGATATTGACTATTTCATCGTAGCTCATTTGCATTCCAACGTTGGGATCTTTTGTTTTTTCATTCATTGCAAAAGGAGCAGCGTAAATCCCTCTGATATGAAACCGTTCCCTGGAAAGCAGTGCGTATGCAATTGCAAACTGGTCATCTATTTCTGTTGCAGCATCCGTGTCAATAACAAAGGTCTATCCGGTCTTTTGGGTATTCCATCATTTTTAATCGTTCGTAATCCTTCATAATCTGTTTCCCTTTCCATAATTGATAACTCATATGGCATGTAAATGATTTATGCTTTAATTCCGGATGACATAACACCCTGAACGAACTTCTTCTGGTTAAAGATAAAGAATAAGATTACTGGGAAGGATAATAAAACAACGCCTGCCATAGTCAGATTAGTTTTCTGGAAGAAAGACATATTTACCGTCTGCAGTCCAACCACAAGTGTAAATTTTTCAATCCTGTTGATAAAGGTAGCAGGCACCAGATAGGAATTCCACGTTCCCGTAAAGGCAAGAATCGCAATTGTTGCATAAAGTGGTTTTGACATAGGACATACAATTTTGAAAAATGCACCTACATGACTCACACCATCAATTCTTGCAGCTTCTATCAGCTCATCTGGCACAGAATAAAAGAACTGCCTTGCGATAAACAGGTACATCGTTTGTGACAAGAAAGGAAGCGTAATCGCCCAGATTGTATTATGCATATTCATTTTTGCCAGCATGATATACATCTGTATCATCATAAGCTGGAAGGGCACCATCATGGAAATCAGAAGAATACTGAATATCAGCTTTCTTCCAGGAAATCTTAGTTTTGCCAGTGCGTATCCTGCCATGACAGGAAACACCAAATTGCCTACTACTACAATGACAGTAGAAACAAAAGTATTCCAATACCACTGTAGAATTGGATATTTCTGAAACAGTTCTTTATAATTATCCAATGTCCACACGTCAATTGGTGCCCAGGTCTGCACGTAACGATACGGAAGAAGTGAGTTATAAAATACATATAACAAGGGAACCAGAAAAATACAGGCAATCACGATTAAGACTGCATAATGGGTAATTTTCTTTAAATTCATTCTCAGTCTCTCCTCTCTAATTTCCATCCTTGCTGACAAAATTTCTTACCAGAGATAGTACGAAGATAATTACAACAAGCACCATTGCAGCGGCGCTTCCATATCCCATGTCCATATAGCTGAAAGACTGCTGGTAAAGGAATGTTACTACGGTGCTGGTAGAACCCGCCGGTGAACCGAGAGGTCCGTTCTTTGAAATGGCAGCAATCTGGTCAAAAATCTGGAACGCATTAATCATTCCGAGCGTTATTACCATATATGTTGTAGGTTTCACAAGCGGTACTGTTATGTGAAGGACGGACTGCAGTCTTGATGCACCATCTATTTTGGCAGCTTCATAAATCTCTTCAGATATGTTCTGTAATCCTCCTATATATAGAATCATATAAAACCCTAGTTGTTGCCAGATATATATAATAGCTACAAAAAACAGAGCGTAGTTCTTATTCGTAAACCATGTTGTATCTTCTGCACCAAAAAGCATAAACAGGCGTGTACCAAGTCCGCCCTTAACAAAAAAGTACATAAAGAATATGCTGACTGCTACGGATGAAATAATATAAGGCATAAAGCAGACCGTACGGAAAAATGTTTTGCCTCTGATATTTCCTTCTAGTAAAACCGCAATAATGAATGCAAGTACAGAAATAAATGCAACAACAACAAATGCAAGAATAAAAAGTATGCTTTAGGGCATCCAGAAAAGCAGAATCCTGGAAAAGCCTGATGTAATTATCCAAGCCGACAAATTTCTGTCGCTCAGGATTGATAAAGCTATAATCATAAAATGACAACCGCATCGACTTTAGTGCTGGGTATAAAAACCAGAATAACCATAGGAGCACAGAAGGTGCCAAAAAAGCACAGCTGTAAGTACTTCATTCTTCTTATATTTTGTTTTCAATCGTGTTCACCCCTTAGTCAAATCTGGTACAGTACTCCCTTAGAATACTGTACCAGCTCTTCCTTGTTATTTATTGCCAAATTCTTCAGCAAGCTGCGTTACGATTTCCTGTCCTGTCAGGGTAGATTCTTCGTTCATTAAAGCTTCCTGCATAAGACTGATTAAGCGGTCTGCGAACTTCTTACTCTGAGTAGGATAAGCAAAGGGCTGGGAAGTTTCAAGATAATCTACAAGCGGAGCCAGATCAGGCAGCTGTTCTCTGTATAAATCGAAATATTCGCTGTTAGCAGGAATAACACTGGTCACTTCTACTGTTGCTTTATACAGATTCTCATTACCAAATGCAAACTGCATTACTTTCATGGCTGCATCGAGATGCTTGGAGTTTTAAGAGCTACTAAGGCTGCGGTGTGCATTGTTCCGCCGCCATTGCCATTTCCACCTTTGGGAACAGCCAGGTATTTCAGTTCAACGTCCGGTGCCTCGGTTTCAAAAGTAAGCTGATACCAAGCACCAGCGGTAGAGAATAATGCGGACTGCTGAACCAATACCGCACCATCCCAACTCAGACCCAGTTCGGTAGGTGTAATGATATATCCCTCTTTGTAAGCATCAATCAGGAACTGTAAAGCCTGCGCATTTTCAGGGGCGTCAATATTGTTGCCGTAATCCCAGCCACCACCAAAGGACAATGCATAGTTGGTTAAATGGTATTCCTGGACGTTTAAGCACAGTGCAGGCATGTTATGCTCTTCTTTTACTTTTTTACAGATATCAAGAACTTCATCCCATGTTGTCGGATAAGCATCACCAAGTCCGAATTCGTTCCACATATCATTGTTTACAACGAAAATACCGGGATTCAATGCGTAAGGAATACCGTATACATTTCCGTCTATATTCCATGCGTTCATTGCAACTTCATTAATATTTTCGGTGGAAAGAACACCGGAATCAATGTACTCATTTAAACTTTCAAACAGTCCCTGGTCAATATACTGTAAATAATGTTCATTGGTGCAGGAAATCAGGTCGGGTGCCGTACCTGCTGCAATCTGTGCAGGAATGTTATCCCAGAAGTCAGAGTCACTGGGATACTGTATGAATTCTACCTTTACACCAGTAGCAGCTTCAACACCGTCAACCGCAGCTTCAAGTCTCTTCTGTTCATCCTCAGCCCAGACGCCGATGGTAACAGTTTCTCCATCCGATTCTCCCTGCTTGGCTTCTACTACTGCAGTGGTGTCACTTGTTTTCTCAGCAGATTCAACAGGAGCTTCACTCTGGGTGCCGGCGTTTCCACATGCTGTAAGGCAAAGCATAGTAGCCGCCATAGACAATGCCATTACTTTTTTTTAAAATGGGTTTTTCATAGTTTCCCTTCCTTTCTCTTGGGTACTGAATTGTACCTCCCTTGTAAGCCTAATTATAGGTGTAAGAACCCTGCAAAAAAACCAAACAAATTTTTAAATCTTTTTGTTCTTTGTTCTCTTTCAGGAGAAAAAGAAAAAACTTTCACTTCTTATTATTCAAGCTAAAATAAAAGTTAACAGTTTTGTCTTTTCCTTTTCAGTTTTTACCTGTAGTTTTGATTTCTGTATTCAGCGGGAGTCATCCCTGTTTTCTTTTTAAAGGCAACATGAAATGCTGTTGTGGATGCATACCCAATTTTTTCGGCAATACTATAAATCTTTTCATCTGAATGAGTCAAAAGTTCTTTTGCTTTTTCTACACGTATTTCGTTTATGTAAGAAGACATATTCATACCTACCTCTTTATTAAAGAGCCGGCTGGTATAGCTTTCACTTAATCCCATGTAGTCTGCAAGATCTGTCAAGGTAATCATCCGATTATAGTTGTCCTGTATATATTGCTTTGCTTTTTTTATCAGATAGTTGCTTTCTTCATTTTCTTCTATATTCTGAAATTGTTTCCAATAAGTGTAGATAACTGTTTCCAATTCATCCAAACAGTCCGTCTGCTGTATTTTTACAATTATATCTTCCACATGCTGTTCTCGGCCCTGCCAAATCCTTAGCAAATTACCCAAATAGTTTTTATTTTCTGAAATATAGCGTGCCTTACTTGCCCGAATAAGGTTAAAGAACCGTTCTGTTTCCTCCCACACTTGAGTACTGTTTTTATCAGTGATGGCTTTTTCTAGTGCCCTCTCACTCTTCCGAAATTCTGTTTTCTGTTCAACTTCATTCATTTCTTCATAGTAGAAAATAGAGGATTCCGGCAGTATAAAGCTCTCCTGTATGGCAATCTCTGCTTCTTCGTATGCCTTACAAAGCTGCATCGTATACAGAGGACTGCTTACGCCAATATGAATACATAATGCCAGGTATTCCTTTAAAACCTGTACCAAATGATTTACTATGGCGCGAATCTTTAAATAACATTCTTGCGTACTGGGTTGCCCGCTAAAGCTTAAAAAAATAACGCAACGATTTGGTTTATACTGAATATAAACACATTCCTTTTGACCTGCCACCACCTGCCCTATCATAGAGTGAAGTGAAGTATAGAAAAAATCCGGTTTTTTTTCCTTATAGCGGTCTAATACCTCAGAAAGCTGTTCGATTTTAACCAGTATACAATATAAATTTGAAGCCTTTAATTTCTTGCTTTGGAAGTCAGATTCGTATCCTTCCAATATCCTTGTGACAGCTTCTTCTTCTGACATCTTCTCTCTCGAAGGAAGAGTCAACGGTTCATTGAAATTGTTGTCATCAAATTCCAGATCCAGTAAAGCATTCAGAAGTTCGTCTGTATTGAGCGTTGTTTTAAGGACGTAATCACTTGCACCATACTTCATTGCACTTCTGGCATATTCTATTTCATTAAAACAAGTTAGCACTATTACCTTGCCTTTGTACTTCTGTTCTTTTAGCTCTCGTAAAACTTCTATGCCATTTAGAACTGGCATATTGATATCCAGAATTACAATGTCAGGTGCTAACTTCTGTATCATCTCTAGTGCTTCTTTACCGTCTGATGCTTCGCCTATCAGTTCAAAACCGTTCTGTTCCCATGCGATGGAATGTTTAATTCCTATTCTGACCAGAACCTCATCATCAACAATCAATACCCTTCTCATCTAATTTTTCTCCCATAGCTGTTATTCTTGGCATAGTTATAATTACTTTGGTGAACTGCCCCATTTTACTTATAATGCGAATCCCATAGTTTTCCCCAAAGTATAATTTAATCCGCTGGTTTACATTGTATATTCCTATTCTGTTCAGTCCTCTTCTCTCCGTAGAATCATGCTGTAAAATCTCCGCACATTTTGCTTCTTCCATTCCCCTACCGTTGTCAGTTATTTCAATGACAAGGTTCTGGTCCTTTTCTACAATTTTGATTTCAATTAAAGCGTTTAAATCAACAGCCTCAAATCCATGAAAAATGGCGTTTTCGACAATAGGCTGTAGGATAAAACGCAATGTACCATAGTTACGAACCTTATCATCTGCCTGTACCAAGAAGGAAAACCTGTCAAAATAGCGGAAGTTAATAATTTTTATGTAATTTTGGATAAAGGTGAGTTCTTTCTCCATTGCGACAATTTCGCCTGCGGATTCTGCTGTGTAATGCAAAATAGAAATCATTGCATCTAACATATTCGAAACATTTTCGGCGCCCTGCATTTCTGCCACACATTGAATAGAATTTAAGGTATTATACAAAAAGTGTGGATTGATTTGTGCCTGTAAAGCCAGAAGTTCCATATCCCTCTTTTGTTTCTCTTTCTCAGTCAGTTCTTGAAACATGATGTCTATGCGTTTTGTCATTTTGTTGAATGTCGTTGACAATATCTGCAATTCACCATTTAATTTGTCAGTCTGTATCTGAAAATTACCACCGCTGACTTCCGCATACTGTCTACCAGTTGATAGAGCGGTTTTGTTATTTTATCTGAAATTCTATAACTTATCAGATAAAACACAGCTCCAATCAGGAGCGTGCCAATGAGTAGCACAAAATAGAGTATTCCAAATCCTTTCGTTGCAGATTTTGTGGCGTAGAATTGATAGATCTTTCCTTCGATGCACTCTAATTGTGTTATGACAAGATAGTATTTTTCATTACCAAGTTTAACAGTCTGTCTTTTGTTAACAGGCATTTTCGCATCGACACTCTGAATATAGGTTTCCAAGTCGTCCTCTTTTGCAGCATTCGGATTCATGATTAAATGATTTTCCTTGTCTGCTACTGCAATTATCCTGTCATCCGCTTGTCCATTATACCAAAGTGCAGCAAAATCATTGGCTTTTATATTGATTACAAACATGCCTAGAAAACTGCCATCTGTGGGGCTTACAATGCTTCTGGCTACGGAGACAATTTTCTCATTGCTTGTACTGCCACTATCTTCATGAACCCCTAGAATAAAAGGGGTACCGTTTCCACTGTATACGCGGTTATACCAGTCCTCTTCCTTCATATTGTAGTGATTATTGAGATTCTGCCGTGTTACGATTGCTGGGTTTTCCATATTATTCTCAGCTAAAAGCCACACAGAATCAATCCGCTTATTCATATAAAAAACATGTTTATAAAGTAGGTGAGCCAACTTTGCCGTGTCATTGATCTTTACAACGATTGATTCTCCATCCCCTTGGTAGCTTTTTTCGAGAAGCGCTGTCACCTCACTGTCTACGTACGGATATTCTGACAATTTGATAATGTCATCTATAAAATAATCAATGGATTTCTCAATCTGTTGATTTTGATTTTCCATGGTTGAATAAATAATCTTACCACTGTAGTTGCGGATTTCCAAACCGACTACTAGAACAAATATGAAAAAAAAGAGGATAATCATTACAATGTAACCCTGTCTAATTTTTGTACGCAGACTCATTTGGTTGCTGTACTTTACTATTTTTTCTACCGCTTTGTGTTTTAACTTAAAAGTGTTCTCTATCATACTCATAATAACGTCACCTAACTATTTTGTTGTGATTAATCTTCGAATTTAGTTTTCTTCCCAATATATACAAGACTTCTATTAGTTTTTCATTTATTATAATCAATATTTTTCGGCTTGAAAAGTAGCTTGTTGACGAAAGATGTAGTCGGATATTTTTATTCTGACATTCCCATTTTATACAACAAATGCCCTATCAGCAGCCGCTGGTGGGGCATATTTACAATACTTATTCCGCATCATCCTCTGTTTTCTTTTCACTATCTTCCTGCTTCTGCATATACATTATTTCTAACCTTACCTGAATTGGCAGTAATAGCAGAAAACCAATTAATCCATATAAAATTCCATTTAATGCAATTGAAATGGAAATACTTAATCCTGTAAAAGAAGTGTTCCTTCCCCCATAGGTTGAATTGCCATAAAGCTGATACAGCTTTCGAGGAATCCCATTCCCAAAAATGTGATTTTCGCAAGCTTTATCGCTGATTTTGCCTGAAACAATTGTTTTATTGATACTGATTTCTTTTTTCCAAAAATAATCCGAAAGGAATCGAAAAAGGGTAGTCCCAAATTTGTCCCCAGCAAAAATAAAGCAGTAACTAAAAACATACTCAATAATGTAGGCATATCCACAAAAAAAGCATATTCATACTGATTCCCATATTGGTAATAACAGAATATAAAACAACGAATAAAAAAATTATCACAGTTATCCCAAAAGCCAATAATGAACTTCGGCTTTTCTTTTTTGCTATTCTCTGTTTCCTGTAAAAGATTTATCATATTGACTTCAGCTTTTTCAGTGTAACCGTTTTCCAACAAATGTTCACCTGACAGGAACTCATTAATACTAATTTGCAGAATGTGGCATAACGGAACAATCAATGCCAGTTCCGGCATTCCTTTGCCACATTCCCATTTGGATATTGTTTTGTTACTGACACCAATCGCATCCGCCAATTGTTGTTGCGTCATTCCCTGCTCTTTTCTTAATGTAGAAATGAATACCCCAATCTTTTCCTGGTCCATTGCTGTTCCTCCCGTAAAACTATAAAAATACGATTTTCATGACTGTATTTTACAATTTTATCGCTATGAGGACAACTTTTCCTTCGTAGACCCCAGTCTATCTATCGTAGATTTTCATTGTACATAACATCTTTCTGCGTATTTCAACAATCTTATCTACACATTATCTGCGACATAAAATGTGGGCGCCGGCATATTTTCCCACTCTGTTAACGTAATATTTCCTTTTGTAATTTCCGCTGCTTCCAATAATCCCTGCATTGTTTCATCAAAAAAGTTACTCATAAGTTTTCCTCCGTAGTCTGTTGCGTTTTCTCTTTATTTTACTCAGTCTCATTATGTATCAAATCTCGTTCAATTCCTTTTCCATAATTGTTTTAATTGCTCTAATATCTGTAAAAGTCAACCTTACGCCGCGATTATACATAGCCAATACTTCATTCAAATTTTCTACTAGCAATTTATTAAGCTTTTTATGTATTGTCATCGGCTGATCCTGCACTGTATGAATATGATCAAAATATTTTTCAATATGCAAACAACATAAAACAAACGGTAAATCATAATTAATAACTTTGTTCTTTAATACAAACAATTGCTCCTGTCGCATTATTCTCTTCTACCCACTTCTTAATCATATCAGTGGAAAACCTGACATCCCCAAAAATCCGACTATCTGGTTTCAATATTATCTCTGTACCTGACGAATGTTCCATTTCACAAGAATTCACGTCATGTTGGGCAATTCCCCTTGCATAGTCCTGACTATAGCAGTTACTATCTCTATACACATTAATCCGCAAATTTTCGCATAATGAATTTATCACCTGCATGCCACCTTGGGCAAAATCACCCATCTGTGCATATTCTATACTCGATATAGGATGACCTGAAAGTATTTTATCCAGTACCTGCTGATTTGTCTTTTTCATTTTGTGAAAGAGGAATTCCTCTTCCATTATCAGTTATCTTTACTCTTCCATCCTCATACAGTGTAATATTAATTTCCGTGCAAAATCCTGCATCGGCCTCTTCAAGCGACGTTTTAAGTACTTCATAAACAATCTGATGCATATTATCTATTAAGCTTTCCTTATCTGCTCCCATACGCATTCTCCTTCCTTCTATGTTTGGCACACAATATTCTGGCACCTTATACGAAGTAAGATATTTTTTCACCTTACTTGGCGTGGAACCAAACAATTGTGTAAATGAACGTGTAAATCCTTCGTGAGAATCAAATGCATACATAAGTGATACATCAAGAACTTTCCTACCCTCCAGCAAAGAACCAAGCGCATATTGTAGCTTTCTGATTCTAATGTATCCGGTTATTGGCATACCCATAATTTCTGAAAATAATTTACTGAAATAGAATGGACTATAACCAGCCATTTCTGCCAATTCCAGCAAACTGATTTTTTCATAAATATGTTCATCTATATAAGCCAAAATCTCCTTTAAAATTTCTGTACTCATTCCCTTTCTCCTCACATACAGTATCATGGATGAAGCCCACCATACATTCTACAAGCAGGATGCTTCATATCCAACCTGTATATATAGCATACACGCTGGGAGTAGATATTTCTTGATTCCATATATGAAATAATATATTTTCTATCTCAAACTTTTCATAACCCTTTTTGCCCAAGCATCAGAATCATTACGCTCTCTTTTCATGAGCTTTATTCAAAGGCTTCTTATCTTCTTTGTCCCTGCACTTCCATAATGCCATTGGATGCTTTGCTACATTTCTAAACTCATCACTATCCCCGAATACCCAGTCAGGATAATAATTTCCTTCTGAGAAAGCCTTCCAGAACAGCTTTTCCTCCTTTGTGGGCACCAGAACAGATGTAAGATAGTCTTTTACTTCCTTTTGTACAAATTCCAGGTCAAATCGTTCTCCTTTACGAAGCACTGAATTCAAATCACGCTTAATCTGCCGGAATGACACGTTCCCGATATTATCAAGCGCAAATTTTTCCGGTGGCTGCGCTGACCCGATTGCACTATAGAAGACGACACATTTACGAAGCATCGCTTCCTCACTTTCATCAAATAGCCCAAATTTTACCATGTTATGCATATCATATAAATCTCGTGGAGCTGTTCTTGTAAGTAATGCTACTGTTTTAGAAGCAAATATCTCCAATGGTGCTACGGAAAAAACGGTAAGCTTTTTCCTCATTCCATGGCAGTCTTACTTCTCTCCGTGCCACAGGAAGCACATGACAGCGCAGCATATAGTTAATCTCAATCTTAAGATTATCCTTTGTCCCTCCGCAATTTATATATTCATACACAAAGGAATCCAGTGCATGATAACTCTTTGATTTCGGACTCAGTACATATCCGTTTGCCATCATATACTTGCTGATTTTTTCTGTGATAATCCCCCCCTGTCTGCAAGCATTTTTTCCCTTTCAATACTTCTGCAATAATCCAAATCAATATCCACCGAAAGTCTTGGCAAATGCGTGTCTCTCGGAAAACCCAGTTCTTTTGCCATTCTGCCCAGAGTTAATCTATCCCATTGCATCATAAGCATCCACCCCCTTATCTATCAGTCCTTTCAACGAAACCGGTGCATAAAGCTTCCATCTTTTATGAAATACATTATCCTGCGATTCCTTCATCAGGTAGCGCTTTGCATCAGAGGAACCATTCTCACACGTTTCAAAAAACTGGGCTGAAAATTGGAATTCTTCCTGCATTTCTTCAAAAAAATATCCGCATTTCTGATACAGAAAACCATTGTTGTTTCTTGCCAGACATTCCAACACTTTCTGTTCATTCAGTCCCGGCACCAGCATCATGCACCGTATTACTTCCTCAATTCCTGCTATCTTTTCAAAATCACGTATACTGTCTACAACAGTCTGTTCCATGGATGTCACTCGTATTTTTCCCTGCTGTACTACTTCCATATCTGGTTTACGCTCTATGTGGCGGTACAACACTCCGTCATACTCAAAATCGTGAAATCGTTTATCCGTTGCAACATAACACTCATAAAACACCTGACTTCCATACCCAAATACCTCAAATGCACTGTGATGTGTGATACAAGCATCTGGGAACAGATTGGAACCTATCTGATAACGGGATAACACAGGCTGTTTCGTTTCCATGCTGATTACCACATAAAAATCTCTTTTCACTTTTTCTATCAGCCCTTTTTTTCTGGTACTCATAAATTACCTGATTCGCTGCGGTTGCTGTTCCTACAATTTCTATCAGCTGTTCTCTCGAAAAAGAACCCTTTGCAAGTAGCTTTTCATAATGCTTCATCATGTATCATCTCCTAATGTTTTAAATTCAACGCAATGTATTATTTATTCTTAATACTCTATACTTTTTAATAATCCATTTTAATTTTATTACATAGTATTAGAAATATCAAATACATTGTGCACTTTTTGAAATTACATTTTCCTCATCATCTCAAAACACAGCAGACAAAAGACAAACATTACTTAAAATGTTACTTCTTTCAACGTTTTTGCAGACCATATATACACGTAACTTTGATTATTTGGTATTTCTGCACGAATCTCTGCAAAATCGATAGACGACACCAGCCTACGCTGACAATAGATTTTTATAAGAAATGTTTATGGAAGAAGTATATCCTATATCTTCTGTTTTGGCAAGAAAAAAACTCACCTGTATGTTACCACACAGGTGAGTTCGATTTATTTTTACACTATTCTGTTCACAAAAGCTTATCTCTGTACACGTCCGGAAGCATCGCCGCCAGCCAGGGTCTCAACTTCTTTTCTTGATACCAGGTTGAAGTCGCCGGGGATGGTGTGCTTCAGAGCGGATGCAGCTACGCCGTACTCAAGAGCATCCTTGAAGTTCTTGCCATCCAGCATACCGCAGATCACGCCGCCTGCGAAGGAGTCGCCGCCGCCTACACGGTCAACGATGGGATGGATGCTGTACTCTTTGGAGTGATAGAACTCCTTGGTATCTCTGGAGTAGATGCAAGCAGACCAGCCGTTATCGGAAGCGGAATGGCTTACACGCAGAGAGGATACGCAGTACTCGAAGTTGAACTTGTCAACCATCTGCTCGAAGATGGACTTGTAACCAGCCAGCTCCAGCTCACCGCTGGTAACATCGGTATCGCCGGGCTTGAAGCCAAGTACCAGCTCAGCATCTTCTTCGTTACCGATACATACATCAACGTACTTCATCAGGTTGGTCATAACCTTCTGAGCCTTCTCGGAGCTCCACAGCTTCTTACGGAAGTTCAGGTCTACGGATACCTTTACGCCGTGCTTCTTAGCAGCGATCAGAGCCTGCTCGGTCAGCTCTGCAGCAGCGTCGGATACAGCGGGAGTGATACCTGTGAAGTGGAACCAGTCAGCACCTTCGAAGATCTCATCAAAGTTGAAATCAGCCTCGGTTGCGGTAGAGATAGAAGAATGTGCTCTATCGTATACAACCTTGGAAGGTCTCATGGAAGAACCGCTCTCCAGGTAGTAGATACCCAGTCTCTCACCGCATCTTGCGATGTGCTTGGTCTCTACGTTGTACTTTCTCAGAGCTGCGACTGCGCACTCACCGATCTCGTTGTCAGGAACTGCGGTAACGAACTCAGCGTCATGACCGTAGTTAGCCAGAGATACTGCTACGTTAGCTTCACCGCCGCCGTAGTTTACATCGAACTCGTCTGCCTGGATAAATTTCTCGTTGTTGGGGGTGGACAGTCTCAGCATGATCTCACCCATGGTAATTACTTTTGCCATTTTGGTATATTCCTTTCTCAATCTATAACATTATTGATTATTACTTTGCGCTATACTATCGATCGTATAGAATAGGCTTCTTTCAATACACAGGTTGCAGTGACTGCGTGTTTTAGTTGCAGACTCTAAACGACCGTCGGTACTTAGATGCCGTACTTTGGCATCTTATGTACCGCTACGGGAGAGCCGAAGCGGAAGCGCGTCTGCAACTGAAATATGCAGTTGCTGCAACCGTACGGCTTAAAATTTGCTTATGATTTATTTCTGTACCAGATGAATAGCGAAGCCGCCGATCTCCTCTTTCAGGTAGATAGCCTTCAGGTTACCCTTGGCATCTCTCTTAGCGGACTCCTCGTTGAACTCAACGCCCAGAACGGTGCTCAGGTAGTTGACAGCTCTCTCGATGTAGTTGGTCTTAACAGCGATGTGACCGTTCTTGCCCAGGTAAGGAGTCTTCATAACTTCCAGAGCAGAGCCTGCGAATACGGAGCTGTTGCCAACCTTAGCGGGCATACCAAAGATAAATGCGAAACGGTTTGCAGCCTTAACAGCCTCTTCCTCGTTCTCTGCATTGACACCAACATGAGCCAGTTCGAAGCCCAGCATGGTCTGTACAGCTTCTCTGGTCAGCTGCTCGATCTTGTCCCACTCACCGGCGTTGATCAGGTCGCCGGGAACCATCCAGGAACCACCGCATGCGATGATCTTGGGGAAGTCAAGGTAAGAAGTCAGGTTCTTAGCGTTTACACCGCCGGTAGGCATGAACTTCATATTTACATAAGGAGCTGCCATAGCCTTGATCTTAGCCAGACCGCCAGACTGCTCAGCGGGGAAGAACTTAACTACATCCAGGCCAAGCTCGATAGCCTGCTCGATGTCGCTGGGGCTGGAAGTACCGGGAGTGATAGGAATGTTCTTCTCTACACAATACTTAACGGTTCTGGGATTTAAGCCGGGGCTTACGATGAACTTAGCGCCTGCTGCTACTGCTGCGTCAACCTGCTCTGCGTTCAGAACGGTACCTGCACCAACACACATGCTGGGGAAGTTGTCGGTCATGATCTTGATAGCTTCTGCTGCTGCGCTGGTACGGAAGGTAACCTCTGCACAGGGAAGTCCGCCTGCGCAAAGTGCCTTTGCCAGAGGAAGTGCATCTGCTGCGTTGTCAATTTTTACAACCGGTACGATACCGATTTTGCTGATTTGCTCTAATACTGCGTTCATAAATAACACCTTTCTGTCTTATAGACTAATAGTTATGTGAAAAATCTTCGCAGGAGATCCTGTCGAAAATATTTCTGCAAAATGAAACCAATACTTTTATGCCAGTACTTCCTTCACTGCCTCAGCGATCTTGTCGCACTTGCAGTTTGCAAAGAAATACTCCTTAAACCTGGCACCGGATAAAGCACCCTTTACCAGTTCACGATCCAGATTCTTCAGGATGGTAACCATATCGGTATGAGTTACTTCTTTTACCTGATCCAGGATCTTCTTGTTGCGCTGCTCGGGAACAACTCTCTCAGGGGGATATCCACCGCCGCCGGGAGCACAGAACAGCTTTTCAAAAAAGTATACTGTAAGTTCAGTTCACCGCCCCAGCCGAAGTTCTCAGCAAAAGGAAGTGCTACACAGTTACCGTCGTTTACCTGAGAGAACAGGTAAGCATCCAGAGGGGACTCAATGTGTCCACACAGAACCTTGGGGAAGGAATTGCATGCAAGCATGGCACCTTCGCCGGTTCCGCATCCGGTGATAACGAAATCCGCTGCCCCGGAGTTCAAAAGAACTGCTGCCAGAATACCGTTCTGTACGTAGGTCAGGGAATTGGGATCCTCTGCGCCGCACATACCGTAGTTGAATACTTCATGACCCATGGGCTCTACTACTTTTTAAGAGTAGCGCAGATGATTTCATTCTTAGCAGCCTGACTGTTTTCATTAATCAAAGCTATCTTCATGAGATACTCCTTTTCCAAACGCCACAACAGTCAGCCGCTGAAATTCTTCTGCGACTGACCTGATGTGAAGTGTTTATTCTATTTTTGATATCCTGTGTAAATGCACAAGCTCCATAGCTACTCACTCGCAAATTCGTGCTTCGCACTCTGCATCCGGCTCGTAAACTCACCGGATATTTACTCGTGAGCTGTGCAAGGAAAACAAATGTCCGCTACGCGGCCGCTTGTTTTCCTTTTGCACAAGTTCTACTGGGGCTGCTTGCCGATGTAAGCAAGGATACCGCCATCTACATACAGGATGTGTCCGTTGACTGCATTGGATGCCTCAGAAGCAAGGAATACAGCGGGGCCGGTCAGCTCTTCGGGCTTTAACCATCTGTTAGCAGGGGTCTTAGCGCAGATGAACTGGTCGAAAGGATGTCTGCTGCCATCGGGCTGGATCTCACGAAGAGGAGCCGTCTGAGGAGTCTCGATATAACCGGGTCCAAGGCCGTTACACTGAATGTTGTACTGGCCGTACTCGGAACAGATGTTTCTGGTCAGCATCTTTAAGCCGCCCTTAGCTGCTGCATATGCAGATACAGTCTCACGACCCAGCTCGGACATCATGGAACAGATGTTGATGATCTTACCATGACCCTTCTTGATCATTGCAGGGATCACTGCTTTCGATACGATGAAAGGTGCATTCAGGTCTACGTCGATTACCTGACGGAACTGATCTGCGGTCATCTCGGTCATAGGGATTCTCTTGATGATGCCTGCGTTGTTAACCAGGATATCGATGGTGCCTACTTCCTTCTCGATCTGAGCTACCATAGCATTAACTGCTTCTTCGTTGGTAACGTCGCATACATAGCCGTGAGCCTTGATACCTTTCTCAGCGTATGCTGCGATTCCCTTGTCTACCAGCTCCTGCTTGATATCGTTGAAGCAGATGGTAGCACCGCACTCAGCGTATGCGGAAGCGATAGCGAAACCAATACCGTAAGATGCGCCGGTAACCAGTGCAACCTTACCTTCCAGTGAGAAATTAGTGAATTCAGACATTGTTTTTTCTCCTTTTCTTTATAAAAACTGTTATTTTAGTTACATGTTCCAAAGGATCTTATTTCAGATCTCTGTTGTCAACGCCGTCCATATCATCGAAGTCCTGATTCTCTCCGACCATACCCCAGATAAAGGTATATGCTCTGGAACCGCATCCGGAATGGATGGACCAGCTGGGGGAGATGACTGCCTCTTCGTTACGCATTACGATGTGGCGGGTCTCATCGGGCTCACCCATATAGTGCATAACAAAGGCATCCTCAGGCATATCGAAATACAGATATACTTCCATACGTCTGTCATGTGTATGACAAGGCATGGTGTTCCATACACTGCCGGGCTCTAACTTCGTCATACCCATCTCCAGCTGACAGCTCTCTACCTGTCCGGGAAGGATATACTTGCAGATTACTCTGTGGTTGGCATCCTCCAGAGTACCCAGTTCTACTTTATTCTCATCCTTTACAATGACCACGCCCTCTTCGGGAGTACCTTCCGGCTTGATCAGCACGGTCGGATAAGTCTTATGTGCGGGAGCGGAATTCAGATAAAATTTAGCGGGCTGTTTCTCATCTTCACTTGCGAAAATGATCTCCTTGGAGCCCATTCCTATGTACATAGCTTCCTTGTAACCTACCTTGTACACTTTGCCATCAACGGTAATCATACCTGCTCCGCCGATATTGATCACACCCAGTTCTCTTCTCTGACAGAAATACTCTGCACGGAGTTCATCTCCGGCGGTCAGAGTGATAGGGCTTACAGGAACTGCTGCTCCTGTAATGATTCTGTCGATGTGGCTGTACACCAGCTTGATCTCGCCGGGTACGAACAGATTCTGGATCAGAAACTCTTCTCTCAGACGCTCTGTGGTGTAATGCTTCACATCTCTTGGTGATACTGCTGTTCTAAGTTCCACCTTACGCCTCTCTTTCCTCAACGGGCGGCCTGCGTGCCGCTATTGAATGTTACCTTTTTATGAAAGCACTTACATTATAACATATCATTGTAACCATTTCCAACACATTTTTACTATTTTTTATAAAAATTTTGGAAGGCTGTAACTGCTTTTCTCTTTTGTATGAGTTAAGTATACTAGAAAAAGATTCTCAAAGTCTTTTCATATTTTAATCTAAACATTGCAAATTTTGAACTTTTGGTGTTTAATAAAAGAAAAAGCGAAAAGGATGAAAGAAATGGAAGAACTTACCTCCTGTAAAACAGCCATAGATAACTGTAAAACCTCCGGGACTTTTGCCATTGCCCACTTATATAAAGAAGAAAAAGCCATGGACATGCACATCCATGACTGCTACGAGATCTACTATTCCATCTGCGGCGGCAAACAGTTTCTGATCGACAACTGCTTTACACCATCGCCCCAGGCGATCTCTTTATCATCAACCAGTACGAAAGTCACAAGCTGACCCAGATCGACAACTCCGTCCACGAACGTATCGTTCTGTCGGTGGCGCCGGATTTCATGAAGCTGATCTCCACCAAAGAGACGGATCTGAGCTTTTGCTTCACCCACCGCAGTGCCCCCCTTTTCCCATAAGCTTTCGCTCAACAAGGAACAGCAGAAACGTTTCCTCTATTATATCAACAAAATCACTTCCGCGGAGGGCTTTGCCCATGACATCACGGAATACGCCGCTTTCATGGAGCTGATGGTCATGCTCAACACGCTGTTCATCCGCAGTGCAGAGCAGACGGCGGCCGGGGAAACCGTAACAGTTCCCGCCGAATACAAGGACAGTAGCTACCGCTACAACCATCAGGTGGACGATATTCTGGCTTACATCAACCAGAACATCTCCCAGCCTATTACAGTGGAACAGCTGGCCGGACAGTTCTACTTAAGCGAATCCTATATCTGTCGGATTTTCAAATCCGCCACAGGCACCACCATTAATAAATACATCACCGCCCGCCGCATCAGTATCGCCAAGGCGGTTCTGAACGAAAACGGCAATGTTATGGAAGCCTTCGAACGCAGCGGTTTCACGGACTACAGCAATTTCTTCAAAGCCTTCACCAAAGCCGTGGGTGTTTCCCCGAAAAAATACGCAAGCCTGAGTGTCAGCTAAACTGCTGACGCTCAGGCTCTTCTTTACATTTCTTAATCATTCGGTCTCTGGTAGAACCGGCCCGCCAGATTCTCCGTACGGATCATGTTGACAAAGGCCTGCGGGTCCGTCTCCCGCACCGTATTCACAACTTTGCTCACCTCGTCTCGTCCCACCACGGAATACAGCACGTCACATTCCTGTTTGGAATAACAGCCCTCACCCTTGATCAGGGTGGCATCGTGATGGGTGATCTCCGCAATAGCTTCGTAGACATCCTCCGGCCGTTTCGTCACGATGATCAGTGTCTGCTTCTGGTAGCGCTTGTACAGCACATGGAGTACCTGCGTGGAGGTATACTGAAAAATAATGGAATACAGCGCCTTGTCCCAGCCAAACAGTGCTCCGGCGATTCCAAGGATCACCACATTTCCCGCAAAAATATAATTCCAGGAATCAATGCTGTACTTTTCCGACAGGAAGATCGCGATAAAATCCGTACCGCCGCTGGTGGCATTGGCGAACAGACACAGGCTGATGGCCAGTGCATTGATCAGTCCACCGAAGATAGCAATCAGCAGAATATCCTCCGTTACCGGCCAGGCGGGCACCATATCCGTCAAAATACCGCTCACCACGATCATCAGACAGGAATAACCGGTGAACTTTTTTCCGATGAATTTGAAGCTGATGACCACCGGAACCGCATTTAAGATAAAGTTGATCACCGAAAAAGGAGGCTCCCAGTGCCACAACAGCACGCTGATCTCCTGGATCAGTCGGGTCAGACCGTTGAATCCACCGGGGATCAATCCCCCGGCCCGGACAAAGCTTTTCAAATTGACTGCCATGATAAAGGATCCCGCCAGGATCAGGCAGGTACGCCCAAGGTATCACAAATACTCTTCTTCGTCATAATTCGCTCCTTCTTACCTCCTTCCTGCCTCTTCCTTCACAGAACCTTCCTCTGTGTGCGTTTTTCCGCATTCCCGTCTTCCATCGTTTCGTCTGCTGCCTTTTGCAAAGGCTCATTCTCCGCACAGTCTTTCCTTTTCCTGTCACACCTCTGACACAACACGCATCCCAACAGGATCAGTACACTTCCCGCACTCACTAAAATACCGATATTCCGTCCTTCCGGTACATAGTGCATCTGTATCGTATGTTCTCCCGCTTCCAGATCAAATGCCATGAGCGCATTGCCAAACTGCTCAGGCTCTGCATTTTCTCCGTCGATCTGCACCGTCCAGCCCTCCTCATAAGGCACGGACAGGATCAGTCTGCCAGCTTCTTTCAGACTTAAGGTTCCGGAAATATGGGTGCTGTCCATCGCTACATTTTCAAGATGTTCTTTTGACAATATCTCCACTGCCTGTGCCAGCACTTCTTCATTCAGTACATAAGCTTCCGCCGATACCTTCGGGGTATCGTCCGTGTCATCCCCATTGGTCAGCGTCACGCGCTCTCCTCCAACAGATATCCCAGATACAGAATGGATCCGTCCTTCAGATCACTGTAATCCTGCGTCTCCAGCGTTCCCCCAAGCACCTGAACCTTTTTCGTCCCTGTGGCATTGATCCTCGCGTAATAGTAGCCTGCCCGGTCCGCCGTAATACATACATTATCTCCGCTAGTCTCACTGGTCGCCCGGTCCAGTAAGGGCTCTGCGATTCCCAGATCCTCGGTCAGCTGATTCTGCACTCTCACACCGGTGCCGATCTCGTCCGTAACATTCCAACCCATCGGTGCCACATAGCCAAAAGGCAGCGTATATTTACAATGATATAAATAAACATCTCCGCTGTTATTCACGATCTCATACAGACCGTTTTCGTATTTATCCGATTCGCCGAACATATAATCCACATTCAGGAGTGCCGACACGAAAGCTGTCGCTCCGTCAAATCCGTAATAAACCTTGCTGTGACGCATACCCAGCATTTTATACAGGTCCATGACGTTGGAATTCATGGTGGAGGAAAATACGGAAGCCGTAGGGTATCCCGTAAGAGTACCGTCATTTTTCGTCTTGCGGGTAAACTTCTCAATACGGAAGAAGTCATCCCCCTCCTGTTCCTGCGCAAGGGCGTACAATGCCTTATAATCCTCCTGGTCTCCCAGATAAGCGCTTCGTCCGGTAGTGCCCAGACTCGTATTAAATGTATTGATGCTCAGCTCCGCCACTATGCACGCCAGCACCAGAATCCCCAGCACCTGCCTCGTCAGTTCGTCTTTTCTCGTCCGGTACAGATACAGAAGCACACCATAGATCGTAACAAATACCAGGGTCAACACTTCAATGCCGGTGTCAAAATCTTCACTCTCCACGAATTTCTCACAGGCAAGTAAAAATATCACCGCCGCCAGATACCCATAGATGATCTGCCTGTGAGAAGTGCCCTCCACATTTCGGAAAGCATCATAGCACATGACAAGGATCAGAAAAATATATAGAAAAGACTGTCTCGCCGGCAGGGAATCCGGATAATTCAGACCGTGCCATAAAAAGTCCAGGACATTGGTTCCGAAGCTGAGCAGCAAAAATCCCGCCAGTGCCAGATTGCAGAACCGTTTTCTCACCGATATTTTTTCATTCAGTGCATACATGGGCACCAGTAAAAATACTGCCACACCACAGTAAATGTTCGGCCAGTGTTCCAGTCCCCTCTCCGTGGTCACGCACAGGCAATGTCTCGCCAGCATATCAAACACGGAAAAATAGGACTCCAGCGTACCGGGGAAATCCGAATTGCCAAAATCCGTCCGTAGAATAGCACAGACCTCCGGAATCAACAATGCCGCCGCCAGACCTCCGGCCAGCAGGGAGGCAAATGCAAATCTTCCGATCCTGCCGAATACGATCCGTGCTTTCCTGCTCTGCCCTTCCGTCATGGTATAGTATTCCGTGATCAAAAACATTCCAAAATACAGCACCAGAAAGATACAGATCATAATGGAGATGTAATAATTGGTCAGAATACAGAGTCCCAGAGTCACGGTATACATGACCCATTTGCCTTCTCTGACCAGCCGCTCTGCTCCTAACAGGATCAAGGGTAGCAAGATCAGGCAGTCCAGCCACATCACATTCCAGTTGTAGGCCGCCAGATAGCCGGACAGAGCATACGCAGTGGAAAACAAAAGAGCCGCCGGATCCTCCTTGCCGAACACTTTCCGCAGATAGATGCTGAAGGTAAGCCCCATAAGGCCGATCCGCAGGATCACCAGATAACTCATGAATTCCATGATCAGGCCTTCCGGCAGCAAAAATACCAGCCAGTTAAAAGGACTTGCCAGATAATAGACATACAGTGCCAGGAAATTCGATCCGATCCCTACATTGTAGGAATAGAACAGTCCCTCTCCCGCTTTGATCTTGTGTACAAATTCACTTAAAAAAGGCATATACTGATGGTACATGTCGGAGAACAGAAAACTCCGGTCACCAAAAGGATATATGCCCCGTATGATAAAAAAAGAACCAGCATAATAAATGCAGGCACAAAGAACGCAAGCACAGAGATCCCTCTCTGCATCCTGCGCTCCTCACTACTTGTTGCTGTCGTTTTATTGCCGTTCATATTATTTTTCTCCCACAATCTCTTTTCTTACCTTCCGTAATCAAACAGCAGATAATACTCCAGCCTCCGGTAATCGTTCAATGCTTCCCCACATTCCTTCACCGTCGTGAGTGTGCCGTCCGCTTCTCTCACACCTGCTGCGCTGATCACCGGGTATTCCTTCCGAAGCCCGGTCAGACTGCTCTGCAGGGCAGGCAGCGGCAGATCACAGTTCTCCAGCACATCCATGGCCAGATAATTGGCACTGGTCTCTCCGTCCATCTGCTCCTCAATGTCAAAGTTGCTCCAGATCACATAAGGTACTTTATATTTTAACAGATTTTCCTCATCTGTTAAAGTCTCCGGATTCACTTTATTATTTCTTAAGATCGGATTGCTCACATAGGTCGTAGGCTGATGATCCCCGAAGAATACGATCATGGTATCCTCATCCGCCTGAGAGAAGTAATCGATCAGACCCTGCAGGGCGGAATCCGTCTGTTTTACCAGGGACAGATACATGGACAATGCTTTGGAGTCAATACCATCCACGGTAATATCCGGGGTAAAGTTATGGAATTCCTCTTCGTAACCACTGTGATTCTGCATAGTTACGTTAAAGGCAAACAGAGGCTCTCCCTCTTTTTTTTATTCTCATACAGTTCGATGATCTTGGCAAAGCTGCTCTCGTCGGAGATATAGTTACGGATCCGTTTCGGATTCCTGAAATCGTCCTGTGACAGGAACTCATCAAATCCAAGCAGCGGATAGACTCTGTCTCTGTCCCAGCCGCTGGCATAATAAGGATGGATCGCCACAGTATGATAATCCAGTTCCTTCAGGTAGGAAGCCAGAGAAGGCATCTCCTTCTGCACATACTGCTGGTAAGCCACGCTGCCCTGCGGTAAAAATCCTATAGTGCTGCCGGTAAGGAATTCAAACTCCGTATTGGCAGTATTCCCGCCCAGCACGGAAACATTCAGGTAACCGGTTCTGGTATTCTCTGCCCCCTGTTGTAAGCTGTGAATAAAGGGCATATAGTCTTCGTTGGTGGTAAACTCTCCCCGGACTGCCAGATCCGAAAATGCCTCATCCATGATCACAATGATATTCGGACGCTTCACGCTCTCCGGGTCTTCCACAGCTGCTGCAAGCCCAGCGGAATCCTTCCCGGCCTGCTCATAATTGCTGCCGGTGCCATCTGCAGAATAATCTGCGGGTTTCTCCACATCCAGATATTCCATTTCCATCAGAAATGCCACGATATTGCCATCTCTCTTATTCATGACGGTAGGGGTAAACAGCTTGTCGTATAATCCAAAGCTCTGCACAAAGCTCTCGCTCTGTATCATGCCGGTATAACCATAGATCATGACAATGCTTAACAGGATCAGCGCCGCTCTCTTTGCCACTCTTCCCGGTGCCTTCATATGAAAACGGCTCTCGATCAACAACAAAATCAGGAATCCCACAATGACCAGTATCGTACTGGTGGACAATTCATAGCTGAAATTGCCCGCCACACTGGCTGCTGTACTGATGGAATAAATATCCCAGGGCATGATGGGTGCGGAACGGAAATTCAGCACATAATAATTCGCCAGTCCTGCCACCATGAAAAAGGCCGTCTGCAACATCAGAGCCGCCCGGACATATTTCACGATTCCGAATAACAGAAGTGCGGTCAGTACATAGAACGCCATGTTCAACAGCTGGGTTTTGAAATGCATTGTCGTAAAAAGGATTATGGGTATACATTTCAAACAGATAAAATGTCACCAGCGGACATACTGCCAGCGCGATACAGGAAGGAAGCTTCTCCCTGGTAATTCCTATTTTTCGAACGGAATGACGCAAAAAGCCTGTAATGGCAGCTGCGACACTTCGTATTGATTTTTTCTGTAAATAATCCATCGCTTAACTCTCCTTACGATTCTGAAGAGATTTTATCGCAATGACAGAAAAATAACAATTTCCGAATTGCACACATTTACTAACATTACAGGCTTAATTTTGTTACTTTTTTACTTATATTTTACGTATTACTACTTGACTTCGTATTTTCCGGCTTCCTTCAGGCGCAGCATTGCTCTCGCCATGGATGCCTGGGATACATGATACTCCTGGATGCTCTGCTTCTGACGCAGCTGTTCCTTCGCACGCTCCAGGGCAGCCTCCCGCACGGACCCTGTCGATATACTCCGGCCGTTCTGCCGTATCCACCAGCATGATCACACGGTTATGAGAAATATAGACAAACCCCACACCTACTACAACCTTGGTCCAGTCGTCATCCTCTTTTTCCTTAAACCGTACCTCGCCTTCCTTCGTGGCAATGACCATATCCTCATGATGGGACATGATGGCCTGCTCGCCGTCCAGAGCCGGTACGATAATGATGCCGCATTTTCCGTCGAAAAATACTTTATCACTGGCAATGACCTTCAAGCTGAAGGTGTTCATACGCACACCGCCTTTCCTTACTGTGCCATGAGGCTTCTTGGCCTTCTCCACTGCCTCGTCAATGGTTCCTACATTGAAGAATGCAGCCTCGGGATACTCATCCATCTCTCCGTCGATGATCGCACGGAATCCACGGATGGTCTCCTTCACAGGCACATACTTACCGGGTACACCGGTGAAGTTCTCTGCCACATGGAAGGGCTGGGACAGGAAACGCTGAATCTTACGGGCACGATATACGGTGACCTTATCCTCATCGGACAGCTCTTCCATACCCAGAATGGCGATGATGTCCTGCAGTTCCTTGTACTTCTGCAGCATTGCCTGTACCTGGCGGGCGGTCTCGTAATGCTCCTTACCTACCACATCCTCTTCCAAAATACGGGAGGTGGATTCCAAAGGATCCACAGCTGGGTAAATACCCTGCTCCACGATCTTACGGGACAGAACGGTGGTGGCATCCAGATGAGCGAATGTAGTTGCGGGTGCAGGGTCTGTCAGGTCATCCGCAGGCACATAGACAGCCTGTACGGAAGTAACACTACCCTTATTCGTAGAAGCAATTCGCTCCTGCAATTCACCGACTTCGGTAGCCAGAGTGGGCTGATATCCTACTGCGGAAGGCATACGGCCTAACAATGCGGATACCTCACTACCTGCCTGTACGAAACGGAAAATGTTATCAATGAACAGCAGCACGTTCTGGTGCTCTTCATCACGGAAGTACTCTGCCATGGTCAGTCCGGTCTCGGCTACACGCATACGTGCTCCGGGGGGCTCGTTCATCTGACCGAAAACTAGCGCAGTCTTCTCCAGAACTCCAGACTCCTTCATCTCACTCCACAGATCGTTACCCTCACGTGAACGCTCTCCGACACCAGTGAAAATAGAATATCCACCGTGCTCGGTAGCAATATTACGAATCAGCTCCTGAATCAGCACGGTCTTACCTACACCGGCACCGCCGAACAGACCGATCTTACCACCTTTTGCATAGGGAGCCAGCAGATCGATAACCTTGATACCGGTCTCCAGCATCTCTACTACAGGACTCTGCTCTTCGAAGGAAGGTGGATCTCTGTGGATGACCCAATGCTCCTCTCCTTCCAGGGATTCTCCACCGTCGATGGTCTCTCCCAATACGTTGAACAATCTACCCAGTGTCTTATTACCTACCGGCACCTGAATTCCTTTTCCGGTAGCAATGACATCCATATCCTTGCAAAGTCCTTCACTGGCACCCAGCATGATGCAGCGAACGGTATTGTTGCCAATATGCTGTGCCACTTCCATGACCAGACGCTTGCCTTCACTGTATACTTCCAGGGCATCCTTGATAAAGGGAAGATCATTGTTCTCGAACTCTACGTCTACAACAGGTCCCATGACCTGGACGATCTTACCATGATTTTTTTTCCTTTACGTTACTCAATTGTTCAGGACCTCCTTTCTTGCCTTTTTCTTCTTTTTTCTGAGCCTTGGCACCGGCAATGACCTCAGTGATCTCCTGTGTGATCATAGCCTGACGTACCCGGTTGTACTGAATGGACAGATCATGGATCATGGCGGAAGCATTCTTATTTGCTGCCTCCATGGCCATCATCCTGGCGTTCTGTTCACTGCAGAACGATTCTACCAGTGCACCGTATACATATCCCATGACAAAATCCGGAACAATGTTATCAAGCACTGCCTTCGGGGACGGGGTCATGACAAGCGGATCCTGATACATACTCAGATCCTGTCCGTCTTTGGTAATAAACCGTTCTTTTACGATAGGTAGCAGACGTAGCATCTGCGGTTCCGTCGTCACGCTGTTTACCATATTGGTATAAATAATATATACCTCATCCAGCTGCTCTTCTTCGAACTGCTCCAGGATCGTCTCTGTGATGATCCTGGCACGATGCAGGGTCGGGTTCTGTGCTGTATAATGGAACTGCTCAGCCACCTTGATTCCTCTGTGTCCGAAATACTGACGTCCCAGCTCACCCACGACAAACAGCTTGTAGCTTCCTGTCTGTCCGGCTTTCTGCATCTGTTCTTCTGCCATTTTCAGTACATTATGGTTATAGGCTCCGGCCAGTCCCTTATCCGCGGTGACTACTACCAGTCCCGTAGTCTTCTCCCCGGCCGGTTTGTCCTTCCGTTCATCGAAATATTTATTATCGATCTCCGGTAAATGACGGACAATTCTGCTGACCATCGTCTGCAGAGTATAGAAGTAAGGCTCTGTCTCTTCCAGATTCTTCTTAGCTTTCCGAAGCTTTGTGGAAGAGATCATATACATGGCATTGGTGATCTTCATGGTATCCTGAATGCTTTTCATACGACTTTGTATTTCTCTCGTATTTGCCATGTTAACCTCCTGTTATTTGTAACTATTCAGAGCCAATGGGCGAAGTAACCACATAAGCAAAAGTAAAGCCCTGAAAGAGCGGTTTTGCGAATGGGTTTCTGAATAGTTACATTATTTCTGTAAAAATTCCTTTTTAAATTCTGTTGCAGCATCACAGATCTGCTTGTTCAGTTCGTCATCCAGAGCCTTGGTGGTCTCTAACTGACGAACGATGTCGCTGTGCTGTTCCTTCATGTAGTCTAAGTACTTCATCTGGAAATCCTTTACCTGATTTACAGGCACATCCAGCATCACTCTGCCGTTGGCTGCACACAGGGTCATAACCTGCTCTGCCATGCTCAAAGGTCTGCACAGAGGCTGCTTCAACAGTTCCATCAGTACATGTCCGTGCTGTAACTGTTCCTTTGTGGCGTTATCCAGATCAGATGCGAACTGGGTGAACACTTCCATCTCGCGGAACTGTGCCAGGTCGATACGGATACTTCCGGCTGCTTTCTTCATTGCCTTGGTCTGTGCAGCACCGCCGACACGGGATACGGACAGACCGACATTGACTGCAGGTCTCATGCCGGAGAAAAACAGATCACTCTCCAGGAAGATCTGACCATCGGTAATGGAGATAACGTTGGTCGGAATGTAGGCGGATACATCGCCTGCCTGGGTCTCAATGATCGGCAGTGCGGTGATGGAGCCGCCGCCCTTATCGGCACTCAGTCTTGCGGAACGCTCCAGCAGTCTGGAATGCAGATAGAATACATCTCCGGGATATGCCTCACGTCCGGGAGAACGTTCCAGCAGCAGGGACAGTGCACGATAAGCTACCGCATGCTTGGACAGATCATCGTATACGATGAGGACATCCTTGCCCTGATACATAAAGTACTCAGCCAGTGCGGTACCGGAATAAGGTGCAATGTACTGCAGAGGTGCAGGATCGCTGGCGGTTGCAGATACGATAATGGTGTAATCCATGGCATCGTTCTTTTTCAGGGTTCCTACCAGTTTTGCAATGGTGGATGCCTTCTGGCCGATAGCCACATAGATACATACCACATCCTTGCCCTTCTGGTTCAAAATTGCATCGATGGCAATGGAAGTCTTACCGGTCTGACGGTCACCGATGATCAGCTCACGCTGTCCACGACCGATGGGGAACATGGAATCGATAGCCAGAATACCAGTCTCCATAGGCACGCCTACGGACTGTCTGTCCACGATGGAAGGTGCCGGCTGCTCGATGGGACGATAGCCTTCTTCCTTAATAGGACCTGCACCGTCAATGGGTGCTCCCAGAGCATCCACGATTCTGCCTTTGAATCCGTCACCTACAGGAATACCGGCTCTCTTACCGGTACGAACGACTCTGGTGCCTTCGCGGATCTCGGTATCATGACCGAACAGGATACATCCGATCTCATCTCTGCGGACATCCTGTACCATACCTTTGACACCGGAATCAAAGATAACGATCTCGCCGTACTCTGCATGGTCGATACCATTGACGTTGGCGATACCGTCACCTACCCAGCTGACAGAACCGATCTCATTTTCCTGTGCCTGTAAGTTGAAATCCTCGATCTCACCTTTCAGAATGGAAATGATGCCCTGCTCACTGGCGGTCTTTCCTACCTGGGAAAGCTTGTCTGCGAACTGCTTCATACGTCCATTGGTACTCCAGTCATAGACCTCGTTACCGGCACGGATGATGAAACCGCCGCCAAGGGAAGGATCTTCTTTGGTCTCAAAGACCATATCCTCTCTGTTGTATTTCTTCTGGATAAAATTACGGATATTCTGCAGTTGCTCATCGGTGGGCGCTGTCACATAGGACAGGGTTACAACGAACTCTTCCTTTCTCTCGGGAGAGACTTCTCTGTATGCGGTGCAGATATCATCCCACAGATAGACGTCTCCGTTGTCACACAGGACTTTCAGAAAATCTCTGATCTGTAAGGGGAATACTTTTCTATTACATTGTGCTTGGCAGACAGCGACACAGCAGGGGATTCGAAATCCAGCTTCACCTGCGGTACGGCTTTGAAGATATCGCCTGTCTGACCTACAATGTCTCCGGGGATATTCAGTTCACGCAATCTTTTTGCGTATTCTAAAGCTGTACTAATCAATCTTTTCACCTGTCTTTGCTATAAATTGGTTGTAAAGTTCTCTGTCTGAATCTGCGTTCTGCTTGGCAGCTACCAGTTTTGCAGTCGCTTCCACTACCAGGCCGGCGATCTGTTCCTGTGCCTGCTCGATGCGCTTCTGCTCTTCCAGTGTGGCATTCTTACTGGCATTGTCCATGATCTTTTTCGCTTCTGTCTGGGCATCTGCCACGATGCGGTCATATTCGTTGCTGGCCTTGCCTCTTGCCTCGTTCAGAATGCTTTCTTTTTCTGCCTGAACACCGCTTAAGGATGCCTCGTACTGACCTTTCAGTTCATTGGCACTGTCCTGTGCAGCTTTTGCATCTGCATATTGCTTATCGATCTCTGCCTGTCTTGCATCCAGGATCTTGTGGATGGGCTTGATCAGGAAGATCTTCACAATGGCAAAGATGATCAACAGATTCAGGATGGTCCATACAATATTAATATCTAATCTCAGCATGTGCTTTCATCCTTTCTTACGTTTCGCTTTCTAATTTCCTTATAACTATCCGAAACTTCCATTCGCAAAACGCTCTTTCAGAGCTTTCTTTTTGCTCATGAAGTTTTAGTCATCGTAAATCGTCACAAAACAGCTTACAAATGCAGGCATTTGACGCTTGTCTGTGACGTTTCCGGCTTCGGATAGTTATGCCATGAACAGAATGATCAGGATACCGATAACGAATCCGTAAATAGCGGTTGCCTCTGCCAGCGCACCACCTAACAGTAAGATCTTGGTGATCTTGCTCTCTGCTTCCGGCTGTCTTGCGACTGCCTCTGCTGCTTTACTTGTTGCGATACCGATACCGATACCTGCTCCGATACATGCCAGTGCTGCAATACCTGCTCCAATAGCTATCATAATTTTTTCCTCCGTTTTTGTGTGAATTAGTGTTTCATAACTATTCATAATCGCATTCGCAAAATAGCTCTGAATAGTTATCCAGTTACTCAATGGCTTCCTTAATGTACATGGATGTCAGGAATACAAATACATATGCCTGAATCAATCCATCAAAAATATCAAAGTAAAAGCTGAAAGGTACCGGCAATGCTACCGGAACCAGAAGCTTCAACAGCTCCATGATAACGAATGCTCCCAAAACGTTACCAAACAATCGCATACACAGGGACAGGGGCTTGATGAACACCTCCAGGATATTGATAGGTGTTACGATCGCGATGGGTTCGGTAAAGCTCTTGATCCATCCGCCCACACCTTTTTTGCGGATACCTGCGGCTTCCACCAGAACGATACTCATCAGGGCCAGTGCCGCCGTTACGTTCAGATCCTTGGTAGGGGGCTTCATACCGAACAATCCAATGATATTGGATATACCCAGATACAACAGTACGCTAACCAGATACGGTACATACCGTTTGCCTTCTTCTCCGATCATTCCCGTAACAATGCCTTCCAGCTTTGTCACGATCGTCTCTGCCACCAGCTGTCGTCTGCTGACATTGTGTACTTTGAGGTTGCTTGTAAGGATAATCGACAAGATCAGAATGACTGCCATGACCACCCAGGTGATAACGACCGATTCCGCAATGTCCAGTTGTACTCCACCGATCAGGGGTAGACCTGCCGGAAGCTTGATAGAAAAAGCCGTGTCACAATTCAGTTCCTTGAGCAGTTCTGATGCCAATTCCTCCATAATACCACTTCCTTTCCGTGAACATCCTTGAAAGAGCTTTCACTCCCTCACGGTCGTTGCTATTTTACTCCTATTTATTGAAAAACGTAAGATACATTTTTGCTAATTTGTTCCATGCAAAAATGAAAAGTTATGGCATATATTAACTATAAAAAATGAGGTATCAGAAAATCATATGACAAAATTAGTCATTTTGGGACGCAAATCCCAGACGGGCAATTATGAGACGTTTTTTTCGAAACTTCCCGCCAGAACCGTAACCACACTGGTCCCTGGGGAAGTCACCTCCTGTGATGCCCTGATTCTGCCAGGCGGCGGAGATATCACTCCGGCTTTCTTCGGAGAAAAAAACAAAGGTTCCCGTACTGTTGACACCGAACTGGACATCCTGCAATTTCAGGCCCTTGACACAGCCATTGCCGCCAGGATCCCCGTGATCGGGATCTGCAAGGGCATGCAGGTCATCAATGTTGCCTTCGGTGGCACTATTTTGCAGGATATGTCGGGAGATTCCCTGCACAGTATCCCTTCCGGTGATGCATTCCATACGTCCATTATGACGGAAGATTCCCGTCTTTTCAAGTATTTTCCTGTCAAAATGCACGTCAACAGCGCCCACCATCAGAGGATCGACCGCTTAGGTCAGCATCTGAAGATCATTCAGCGCTGCCCCGATGACGGCTGCCCCTGAAGCCTTGGAGCATGACGAGCTGCCGATCCTTGGGCTGCAGTGGCATCCGGAGCGTCTTCCGGAACAGGCCGGTGAGCCTCTGCTTTCTCTTCTTTCTTCTTATTTCTGAATCTGCGCCCGGGCTTTTTCGCCGGGGCCAGCTCCTCTCTGACCTTGACTTTGGCGATTTCGAACAGGGAGCGGATGATTCCCCGCAGCATCTCCGCGGTCTGGTCGTCCACTTCCTTCAGTGCAGTAACCACCGCATTCATACTCTTTTTCCAGTCAGCGGTAAACGTGATCAGATCATCCGCCTGGGATGCGGAGATGACCTGATAGAGTGTTTCCACGAAGGTGCGGACCTGTTCTTCATTTAAGGACAGTATCCATTCGTTCAGTGCTTCATTTATGATCTTCTGGCTCTCATAAATGTCACCCACATCCACGAAATGGTCCTCCTCCACCAACCAGGAAAAAGGATCGTGCTGCAAAAGCCCATGGCTGTTGCTCTCCACCACGCGGTAATGAATATCCCGCTCGAAAATCATACCGATCATGGAAGAATGTGGCAACAGCTTCACCACCTTGCCTTCGATGGCATTATAGTGACACTCCTTCAGCACTTCCGGCCGGAATCCAGGCCCATCCAGACTGTAGATCTTCTGGATCCGTTTCTGCACAAAAGGGGCGCATTTCATGCCACTGTAGACTGCCAGATTGCCGCCCTTGGAATGCCCTCCGATATAAAAGGGCTGGTGCAGCCATCCGGTGACCATATTTACATATTTTACACTGTACTCCTGCCCCGGCACCGGTGACAGAAATGCCATGTTGAAATCTTCCTTCCAGCCTATGATAGTCTCATCCGTCCCCCGGAATGCCAGAAACAGGGTTCCGTCATCCAGAATAAAAGTGATGGCGGAGAACTGGGTCTCCCATTCCTTTTCCACCAGATTGATATAGCAGTTCAGCTTCATATCCCGGAAACGTCTGCCGCTTAACATTCCTTCGAACAGCGCCCGGTTCTCCTTCTCAAAACGGACATCCCCGAACAGTTTGTCCACGTCCGGACGCTCTGCAATCTCCCGCAGGGTCACGGAAGGGCCATTGTGCCGCACATCGCTGACCATCCCGTCGAATTTCAGATAAGAGAGCTGGCACAATGCCAGACTGTCCACATCATTCAGAGGTTTTTCCCGAAAAGAAATGTCTCCGTATTTTTGCAAATATTCTATTACCGTTCCTGCCATATGCCGCTCCTTTCCGCGAGGAACTTTCCTTGCGTATTTCGCCGGATTGTGTTACGTTCTATATAATGATGCCAGGGTCAAAAGGTCTAAGCCCACATGAGCTTGCTCATAGGTGGGTGAAAGACCTTAGGACCCGCCCCGATATGAGCATAAAAGTGGGATGATAATCCCACGATATGCGAATATTGGGTAGGATTGTGGGAGTGCGTAGCACGGAACAATCCGTAGGCATCAAAGTCGGGGGCTTTTGACCCCGACATCATATAATTATATGGTAACTATTCAGAGCCATGCAAATCATGTCAACATGTACGTCGAATGCTTGCATTCGTAAGAACATTTGATATGATTTATATGGCGAAGTAACCACAATGAGCAGAGAACAGGCCGGCCTGTTCTCCAAGGAAGCCTCATAGAGGCGATTTTGCGAATGGAGGTCTGAATCGTTACATTATTAGGTAGAAATCATAAAGAAGGTGATCCGTCATGTCCACAAAGAATTCCAACTTTTTTTCCAGAGATTGTATGGTACAGGCTCTGATCCAGCTGCTGAAGACCAAATCCCTGTCCAATATTACAATTACCGAGCTGACCGAGCGTGCCGGTGTCTCCCGCATGACCTATTATCGCAATTACCATTCTCTGGATGAGATCTTCAGCAGTTATCTGAAGGATCTGGTAGAATCCTACCGTCAGGATGTTGCGACATGGCCGGACAAGGGCAATTACAATGACTCCCGCAATATGCTGCATTGTTATGAATATTTCAATCATTACAAAGAATTCATTGCCTGTCTGGTGCAGACCGGTCTGGGGCACCTGCTGTTACAGGCACTGGACAGCTACATTCTGGATACCTATTATACCGAAGACAAGGGGCAGGATTTTTATTACACGCTCCGAGCCTTCTCCGGTTCCCTCTACAATATTTATGTCACCTGGATTCTGGAAGATTCCAAAGAATCCGCTGAAGAGATCGTATCCATTATCTGCAAGATCTATTCGTAGGTTCCCCGATCTGTTCTCCATAGTAATTCAGCAAAGGACTGCGCAAAATACGCAGTCCTTTATTATTTGATAATTTATCTCTGATTCAAAGGAACATATTCCAGTTCCTGCATTACGCTCTTGTAAGCGGGACGAATGATCTTATCCATATTGATCAGCTCTTCGATACGATGTGCACTCCATCCTACGATTCTGGCAATGGCGAAGATCGGGGTATACAGTTCCAGAGGAATCTCCAACATGCTGTATACGAAACCGCTGTAGAAATCAACGTTGGCGCTGACACCCTTGTAGATCCGGGATTTCTGGGAAATGACCTCCGGTGCGATCCGCTCGATCATGGAATACAGGGCGAAATCCTTGTCTCTGCCCTTGGCTACCGCCAGTTTTTCCACGAAGCTCTTGAATACCTGGGCTCTGGGGTCAGACAGGGGAGTAGACTGCATGCCCCATACCATAGATCAGTCCCTTGCCGTCGAAGGCTTCTTTGCTCAGAATCTTGTTCAGATATGCCCTTACCGCATCCTCATCTGTCCAGTCGGACACATGTGCTTCGATATCCCGCATCATCTCTACGACCTTGATATTGGCACCACCATGTTTGGGTCCCTTCAGGGAGGAAAGTGCTGCCGCAATGACAGAATAAGTATCGGATCCGGAAGAAGTCACGACTCTGGTGGTAAAGGTGGAGTTGTTACCGCCGCCATGCTCCATATGCAGCACCAGTGCGGTGTCCAGTACCCTCGCCTCCAGTTCGGTGTATTGTTTGTCCGGGCGAAGCATCATCAGCAGATTCTCTGCGGTGGAAAGTTTCTTCTGGGGACGGTGTATGTACATACTCTCATCGTTGGAATAGTGATTATATGCATGGTAGCCGTAGACTGCCAGCATGGGGAACACAGCAATCAGTCCCAGGCACTGTCTTAATACATTTTCAATGGAAGTGTCGCTGCAGTTTTTATCATAGGAAGCCAGTGTCAGAACGCTCCTGGTCAGTGAATTCATAATATCACTGCTGGGGGCTTTCATAATGACGTCTCTGGTGAAGTTGGTCGGCAGAGTTCTGCTGGACGCAAGAATGTCGTTAAAATGTTTCAGTTCCTCACGGTTCGGCAGCTTACCGAACAGAAGTAAATAAGCCACTTCCTCGAATCCGAAGTGATCACCCCGGAAGCCGTTGACCAGCTCGATGCAGTCATAGCCGCGATACCACAGCTTACCTTCACAGGGAACTTTTTTGCCGTCTTCCATTTTGAAGGATTCGATCCGTGAAATATTGGTAAGACCTGCGACTACGCCGTTACCGTTCTTATCACGCAGTCCCCTCTGTACGCCGTATTCGTCGAACATCTGGGGTTCCAATCTATCTGCCGCTCTGCACAATCCGGCATGTTCCAACATATACTCTTCGTTTTTCTTCATCCAAATACCTTCCTTTCCCTCACATTTTTATATACTTATTTATCATAACTTTTTGGAAGGGGCGATGTCAATTAACAAAATATAAAATATTCCAATCCATGTAAATATCACCCAATATACGTCGAATGCTCGCATTCGTAAGAATATTGAGTGATATTTATAGGGCGAAGGAATATTATCCCAGAATCCTCTTTGTATTTTCTTTTATTTTCTCCGACAGATCTGCGTATTTTATCAGTTCTTCCTCGGTAAATCCCACAAATCTCGCCTCATCATAATCCCGCTGTGCCAGTGCCAGTTCCTTCATGACCGCTTCCGCAGTGGGAAGGATTGTCACTGTGACCTTGGTTTTACGGTCTTTGCGCCTTGTCTCCGGCTTTTCCGCTTTTCCCTGTACTTCTCCGGCTGCCTTGCTTTTTCTGGAAGGCTTGGGTTCCTTCACTTCCTCTATTTTCAAGAATCCCTTCATGGTCAGGCGTTGCAAGCCGCTGGTCAGGTTCGTGCGGGAGATTCCGGCGAAATCCGCCAGTTCCCGTCTGCTGTCCCACTCGTGCTTTTCACACAGGCACAGAAGCAGCCGCACATCCGCTACCTTCAGATCTCCTTTTAATGCCACCGGCTCCAGATAATGTTCCAGAAGCTTCCGCTTACGGTAAGCATCCCCCGCCGGTCCCTCGGCCTGCAGGATCTCGGTATTGACAAAGACTCTCTCGTCTCCCAGCTTCTTGGATCCGGGCAGGATGGAAGGCGGCACGGTTCCGTCTCCTGCCGCATCAATGAAGAAACGATATACCTGCAAACGGTTCTTCTCGTAGTCCTCTTCTTCCAGCACATGCTTGTAGAAGTTATTGTAATACTCAAAGACATTCAACTTCATCTTTACCGTCTTGGAGATGCTGATTCCCTGACTGGCAAGGGAGCCTTTGCGCTTCACATAATAATAGATTGGGGCATGCAGGGCATAGAATACTTTCGCGTAACGGATATATTCCAGATTGAACAGAAAATCCTCACACCAGTTGATATTCGTATCCATTCGCAGACTGTGCTCCTCCACCAGATCCCTGCGGTACAGTTTGTTCCACAACACACCATAGTAAAAGTCTGCCGGATTCTCCATCATATGTGCCGCGAACTCCTCCTGGGTGAGCACACCCTCCTCTTCAATGTCTCCCTTGGGGGACAGACGCTCTCCCACCACGCGGTAAAAGTCTGAAATGACCATATCGCAGCCATACTCTTCCGCCGCCCGCACGAACAGTCTTGTGGCATCCGGCGTGATCCAGTCATCGCTGTCTAAGAATTGCAGATATTTTCCCCGTGCACGATCCAATGCCAGATTTCTGCTGTCGGAGACTCCGGTGTTTTCCTTCTGGATCACAATGACTCTTGTGTCCTTGTTTCCGTATTCCTCGCAGATGTCACCGGAGGAATCCGTACTGCCGTCGTTTACCAGAAACACTTCAAAGTCCGTGTATTCCTGATTCAAAATGCTGTCGACACAGCGTCGTAAATATTGCTCCGCATTGTATACCGGAACAATGATGCTTACCATGGGACGCATAAGCTCATCCTTTCTGAAATTACTTCATAACAATAAGTTCGTACGCCCTGCTGCCGATGCCAATCTTCTCCGCATGCTCCAGACAGGTCTTGTACTCCGCATTGGGAGTGGTATTTTCAAAATGATCATGGTGATCACAAAAGCCCTCTTTTGCCATGGCATCCGTCAGCTGGCTGTTCGGCAGCGGTGTCTGCTTCAGGCAGGCATCCACACAGGCCTGATCCAGCGCCAGAGGATCGAAGGAGGCGAACATACCGATATTGGGCAGGATGGGTACATCATTCTCCCGGTGGCAGTCACAGTTCGGAGACACATCCACCACCAGAGAAATATGGAAATTGGGTCTGCCGTCCACGACCGCCTTCGCATACTCTGCCATACGGCAGTTGAAATCCTTTGTTGCCGCATCACAACCGCTATGGATTGCGTCGAAGTTACAGGCACCGATACAGCGTCCACAGCCCAGGCATTTGTTATGATCAATATGCATCTTATGGGTAGTCTCGTCGTATACCAGTCCCTCATTGGCACATTCTCTCATGCATCGTTTGCAGCCACGGCACAAATTCTCATTGATCTCCGGTTTGCCCTGAGCGTGCTGTTCCATTTTACCGGCTCTGGATCCGCAGCCCATACCGATATTTTTGATAGCATCGCCGAAGCCCGCCGTTTCATGCCCCTTGAAATGATTCAGGGAAATAAACACATCCGCATCCATAATGGCCCGGCCGATCTTAGCATTTTTCACATATTCGCCGCCCTCTACCGGCACCTCGATGTCATCCGTTCCTTCAGACCATCACCAATGATCACAGGACACCCAACCGTCAACGGTGTGAAACCATTCTCCCAGGCACAGTACATATGCTCGATGGCATTCTTACGGCTGCCGGGATACAGGGTATTACAGTCCGTCAGGAAAGGAATTCCGCCCAGCTCCTTTACCACATCCGCTACCGCTTTCGCATAATTGGGACGTAAGAATCCCAGATTGCCCAGCTCACCGAAGTGCATCTTGATGGCAACAAACTTGTGATCCATATCCATATCCTGAATCCCCGCCGCCTTCATCAGGCGCTTTAACTTACTGGGAAGTCCCTCTCCCAGACGGGTTCTGAAGTCTGTAAAATATACTTTTGATTTTTCCATAGATTTATCCTCCGTACCAAAAAAGATATTACGATTATAACACATCTTTTTTTGTTTTTGAGAATTTTTCTGCAAAAAAGGACGAACCCAACTCTCGCCAGCCGGTTTCGTCCTTTCAACGTATTTCATCCGAAATACTTCCCCATTTCTTTGTACACCGTACATCGATGTACGATGCAAGTGTTTTTTTATTTTTCTTGCACAATTTTTGCAGATACCGCCAAATATCCTGCTATTTAAAACGATTTTTGTACTGCGCAGCCTTTTCCACAAATTGCTCTGCGAACTCGGGGCAGGAAGGATAATAGAGGTGGGGGAAACCATACCAGTGGTTCTCACCGACATGGATGCAGGGATAGTTTCTTCCGATGGTTGGTTTAGTTGCGGTACAGTCTACGCCGTTATCTTCACTGTCATAGTAATGAAATTCATGTGCCCGGATGCGGCTGCCCCGGGGCAGAAAATATTCACTGTTCTCTTCCAGTTCGATATATCCGAACCGCACCAGGCTTCCGGTATCGAAGCATTTTTCAGGCAGCACTCCTGCCATAAGGCAGGAATGTCCTTCTCTGTCTGTCAGGGACGTATGCAGGTATAAAAAGCCTCCGCACTCCGCTACGGTGGGGAGGCCACCTATGACTGCTGCCCGGATGGCCTTGCGCATGGTATTGTTCTCACTCAGCTGTCCGGCATATAATTCCGGATAACCGCCGCCCAACAGCATCCCATGGATATTTTCCGGCAACGCCTTGTCATGCAATGGAGAAAAATACACCAGTTCCGCTCCGGTCTGTTCCAGCAGGCGCAGATTCTCTTCATAATAAAAGCAAAAGGCTTCATCCCGGGCTACAGCGATCCTCGGGCACTTTACCCTATCGTTTTCCACAGAATCCGGATCTTGCTCTTCTGCCGTTTCTTCACTGCGTTCCTTCTTTTTGGTTTGGGAGGTTCTCTCTATTCTCTCAGCTCCCAGCGGTTCCGCCTCTTCTGCAATCTGCAACAGCTTCGAAATGTCTACGCTCTCCCTTAGTTTTGCCGCCGTGACCCGGATCTTTCCCTGCAGATCTTCCAGTTCTCCCGGCAGGCACAGGCCAAGATGTCTGCTGGCGATCTGTAAGTCCTTATTTTCCGGGAAATATCCCAGCACCGCAATACCAAGTTCCTCTTCCGCCAGTGGCTTCAGAATCTCATAGTAAACTGCTGACATACGGTTGAAGATCACTCCCCGGATCAGATGTTCTTTATCATAAGCCAGAAATCCGGTGATCAGAGGAATCACCGATTTTCCCATGCCTTTTGCAGCCACCACCAGTATGATGGGGTCTGCGTCACCTTTGCCAGATGATAGGAGGAGCCTTCCTCTCTTATTCCGCCCAGCCCGTCATAGAGTCCCATAACACCTTCCATGACCACAAGCTCGTCTTCCCTGCGATCTCTCAGAAACAGGCTTCTCGTGCCGTCCTCTCCGGTGAAAAAAGTGTCCAGATTTCTGGCAGGAATCCCCAGCACCTGTCTGTGGAACATGGGATCGATATAATCCGGGCCGCATTTACAGGAAGAGATATCCTCTCCGTTTTCCTTAAAAATCTGCAATAATCCACACGTGATCATAGTCTTGCCGCTGCCGCTTTTCGGGGCGGCGATCATGATGCGTCGTATCTTTTTTTCCTGTGCTCCGATCATCTCTGCACTTCTCCATTTTCCCTGTTTCCGTTTTCTTCTTCGGTCAGCAACGCTTTCTTCACTTTGTCCATAGAGCCTGTTTCTCCCTCCCTGAACGTAAATGAGCAGATCCACACCGGATTCTCCGCCTGCGGCAGATGATAGTTTCCCAGCTTCTTCACCCGGTTGACCTGCATCTGCAGGATTTCCTCGTCCTCCACAGGAAACGCTTCCAATACTTCCTGAAGCTCCGCAATCGTCTCCATGCTGATGGCATTGATCACAATGCGCATATGAGGATTTTTCCGATACAAGGTCTGTAAAATATCCATTAATCTGCCTCCACTGCCGCCGATAAAAGCATGGGTCGGCACAGGCAGTTCTTCCAGTCCCTCCGGTGCCAGTGCTTCGATGATCTCCATATTGTCCATATGGAAATGCTCTCGGTTCTTCCGAAGCAGTTCCACCGCCTCCGGTTTTCTCTCAATGGCATAGACATGCACCGTTTCCGACAATCCGGCGATTTCCACCGCCACGGATCCGGTGCCGCTGCCGATATCATAGACTACGGCTCCATCTGTCAGGTGCAGCTTGCAAATACTGACTTCCCGGACTTCTTCCTTGGTCATAGGAGTTCTGCGAAGTTTTCCCCCGTCCCGGAAGCATCCCGTAGGAAACAGGTGTCCGCTCTGCCGTGGGTCAGGGGTTCCGGCTGTGGATGAGGATTGCGGATCAGGCAGGTATACAGGCCTTTCTCCGTGACCTCTTCACACTGCTCCGGTGTCAGGATACGTATGTTTTCCTCCGGATAGGACAGCTGATATCCTGCGATCACTTCGCAGTCCCCCAGTCCTGCCTCTGTCAACGTCTGTCCGATCTTACGAATATCTTCACAACCCGAAGTCAGTAAAAATACCTTTTCATGGCTCTCCACCGTTGCCGCCAGTCGGTTCAGTTTCTTGCCGTGCATGCTTAAAATGGCGGCATCCTCATAGCTTTCTCCCACCCGGGCCGCCAGAGAAACCACCGATGAAATTCCCGGCAGGATCCTCACACTGCCTCTCAGTTGTCCTGCTGCAATCGCTTCCTGTAATTCCACATACAATTTTCTACATCCGCTGTAGAATCCGGTATCTCCGGAAAACAGAACCGCTACCCGAAGTGTCTCCTGCTGTGCCAGTTCCTCGCTTTCCTGTAATTTTTCCAGATAGGGCAGGATCTGGGCAGCCATATAGTAGGGCTTTTTTTCTATTCTGGCAGAATAGTCTGCAATCATGCGCTCCGCCCCCAGCAGGATATCCGCAGTTACGATTGTCTGCTGCACTTCTTTTGTCATGCAGTCTCTGCTGCCCATACCGATCCCGGCAAGGCAGATTTCCAGACTTCCCTGCTGCGAAATCTTACAATCACAGAGTTGTCCCAGTTTTCCACAGATTCCTGCAAACGAATACGAGTCTGTCCCCGGAATATTCCCGGCAGCATCCGATGTCTTCTGCGCAGGCTCAATCACATACACCGGGATTCCCAGCATTTTCGCCGCTTCCAGCTTCTCCTGGCAGCCTCCGGCCCGGCCGCTGTTTTTCGTGACCATATGGCGGATGTCGTACTGCCTTAGGATGGCAGCGTTCATCTCTGTGGAAAAGGCCCCTGCAATGCCAGGATCTGCCGGCCTTTGATTCCCTGCTCCATGCACTGTTCCAGACTCTCTCTTCCCGGAAGGATCCGCACATGCAGGCGGTCTTTCAATCTGCCGGAAGCGCAATACACCGCCAGTTCCTTGCTTCCCGTGGTCAGCAGAATATTGCCCTCTGTATTCTCCAAAGCTTTCGCACAATCTGCATTGTTTTCAAAATATTGGACATTTGTAACAATGCCATCTGCTTCTGTAATCCCGTCGATTTTCCGTTCCAGACGCAGGTAAATGGGAAAATGTGCATCTTTTTCCAAAGATTTCAGTGTATCCACAGCTCCCCGCAGATTCTCCGTAACGACCCTGGCGTAAGGGTGGGTGGCATCCACTACAATCTCATAGCCTTCGTCATGCAGAAACTTCTGCATCTGCTCCCGATCCATTCTGCCGCAGTGAAGGTTTACAATGGGCTGCCCGGCTGTCTGCATCGCTTTTGTGCTTTCCGTCTGTTCCCGCATTACGATTTCACCGTATTCCGTTGCCACGCATACCGTATGTGCGATTCCGGCATCCGCCAGAATCTCCGACAATCTCCGTCCTTCTGTGGTTCCCGCAAATATTACAAGCTTTTTCACTCTGCCTTTTCTCCCTTTTCTGCCTGGTAGCCTCTTCTGGTGATCAGCTTGTCCCCCAGGATCTCCGTCTCCGAATTGCCAATAAATACGGTGGTGAACATATTGACTTCCCGGTCCCTTAATTCCCGCAGCGTACAGGTCACCGCCCGGGTACCTTCTCTTCCAATATTTTCCACATAGCCACAGGGACGCTTCCCTTCTATGGTTTCCAGTAAAATATCACAGGCTCTCTGCAGATAATCTTTTCGTCTATGGCTGGAAGGATTGTAGATGGCCATGGCAAAATCTCCCACTGCTGCCGCCCGCAGTCTCTTTTCAATCTTCTCCCATGGAGTCATCAGATCGCTCAGGCTGATAACGCAGAAATCATGATTTAAAGGTGCTCCCAGTACCGCCGCACCGCTGCTGGCCGCCGTGATGCCGGGAATCACAAGCAGTTCCGTCTCCGGGTGCTTTGCCCCCAGCTCGTACATCAGGGATGCCAGACCGTAGATGCCTGCATCGCCGCTACAGATCAGTGCCACCTGATTTCCTGCTTCCGCCTCCCGGAAGCATAGCTCACAGCGCTCCGTCTCCTGCCGCATGGAAGTGGTCAGCAGCCTTTTCCCTGCAAAACGTTCTCCCAATAATTTGACATATACGGTATAACCCACAATCACATCTGCCTGCTCCAGCGCAGCGATGGCTTCTCCGGTCATCATTTCTTCCCTGCCGGGACCCATTCCTATGATATAGATTCTGTTACTCATCTGATTTTCCTCTTTCCATCATTTGCAAGCCCTCCGGATCCTCTCATGCTTCCATCACTTGTAGGTATTGTCCCAAGGATGCCTAGCTACATGAAAAAATCTTTGTTTTTTCTGACTGTCCTTCCGATTGGTCTTTACGATTACATCGATACTTTCCATGCTTTCTCGGCAATTGCCACGGTCATGCCATCCTGTGCCTGCTTAGCTCTGCAGATTCTTCCATCTGCCCCCGCCGCCTTCATAGCGGCACGTTCACACACATTGTCCACACCCACCTGTGACTTTACAAAATCGGAGCCATGAAATGTTCCGTACACCGTCTGTAATTTCTGTGCCGGATAGGTCTGAAACGGGATTCTGTACTTTTCGCTGAATTCCAGCAGACACCGTTCCTCTTTCTTTACATCAATGGAAGCCAGTGCTGCGACCTGTTCTATGGCAATGTCCTGTTCTTCCAGTATTTTTCTTAAAAAGGCTTCCAGCTTCACACTGTCCGTTCCTTTTTTACAACCCGCACCCAGAATATATTTCTTCGGCTTCAACAACAGTTCTGCTGCCTCTTTTCGAAATATTTCTTCCGTGTTGTCCGCTATTAGGACATCCACCTTTTCCACCGGAGGATATGCACACAGCCTGATCTCTGACGGAATAGTCTCGTCCACTGCCAGATGCCCTGTCTGTACGGACATGGTAATTTTCTCGCCTGCCAGTATTTTTGCCGACACCCGGGCAATCCCCTCCCGGTTGTGAATCCACAGATCATTTCTTTTGGCAAACAAATCCACCGCAAAGCTGCCATGCAGGTCTGTGGCTGTCGTGATCACAGGGACGGCTCCCAGTTCTCCGGCCAGACGGACCGCCAGTTCATTGGCTCCGCCCACATGCCCGGACAACAGCGGGATCACATACTGCCCCTGTTCATCTATGACCAGTACCGGGCTGTCATGCAGCTTGTCCGTGATCCAGGGGGCAATAGCCCGAACCGCAATACCGCAGGCACCGACGAACACCAGCGCATGATGGGCGGTCATCTGCTCACCGGCCCAGACTGACACACTCTCCTGTACCGCTATTGTATTCCCGGTATTATCTGTCGGTACGTTACTGTCTTTGTTCGGAATCACCCCGAATGTCTGCGTTGTAACGTCCCCACTGTTTTCCGCTGTCTGCACTGTCTTTTTTCGGGAGCATTTGCTATATAGAATAATCGTTTCGTCTCCACCGCACATGCTCTTCAGAATCCGTTCCGCCATCTTCTGTCCTGTTTTCGTAAAGCTGATCACACTAATCTTCACGCTGCTCCTCCCGGTTTTCCTCTGTCTGCCGGACACTGCTTTTTGCCTGACGGAATTCTGTGGAAAAATCCGCCGCATACAGCCTCGACTTCTGATAATTTCCATGGGTGATAACATCCCCCACCAGTACCAGCGCTGTCTTAATGATGCCGTGTTCTTCCGCTACCTGTGCCAGTGTCTCCACCGTACAGATATAAGCCTCTTCCTCCGGCCAGGTTGCCTTGTAGATCAGGGCTGCGGGGGTGTCCTCCGCATAACCGCCCGCCATCAGTCTGCGGCTCAGTTCCCTCAGCATTCCCGTGCTTAAATAGATCGCCATGGAAGCCTGATGGGCTGCCAGACTTTCGATGCTCTCCTTCTGCGGCACTCCGGTCCGTCCTTCCATACGGGTGATGATCAGGGTCTGGGAGACACCGGGCAGGGTATATTCCAGATTTAACGATGCCGCTGCGCCGAAGCAGGCACTGACTCCCGGACAGCTCTCATAAGGGATATGTAATGCATCCAGTGCATCCATCTGCTCCCGCACCGCACCATAGATGCTTGGTTCTCCGGTGTGCAGACGCACCAGCATCTTCCCCTGTTCCTGTGCCTCCTGCATAATCTGCAACACTTCCTCCAGGGTCAGTTTTGCGCTGTTATGGATTTCACAGTCTGTTTTGGCATATTGTAACAGCTCCGGGTTCACCAGTGATCCCGCATAGATGATGACATCCGCCTGTTGCAGCATGTGCATGCCCCGCACTGTGATCAGATCTGCTGCCCCGCTTCCTGCGCCAACAAAGTAAACCATTCCTCCGCCTCCTTACTTTTCGCCAATGCTCCGAAATCATTGGCATACATGATACATTCGATCGCAAGCTTTCCCTGCGCCCGCTTTTCCAGGTAAAATAAAATACGCTCCATGGCATAATCCATAACTTCCTGTCTCCTGCCGCACTCGTCCAGAATCCGCACCGCTTCCTCTGTGGTGACACAGGACAGGAGTCTGGCAGCATCCACTGCCGCTACACCGCATTTTACAGCAAAAGCAGTCAACAGCTCCATCCTGCAGTCGCCCTCCCGGGAATGGGTATTCATAATACCTCCCGCCACTTTGATGAGCTTCCCGATATGTCCCGCAAGAAGCAGACGCCTAAATCCCTCTTCCACCGCCATATCGATCGTCAGACCGATAAAATTACTGCATTTTACACTTTTATCCAGATCATAGTGATAGGTATTTTTCAGAAAATCCAGTCCGTAATTGCCCGGAGAGATCACCACATCTTCTCTCCCCAGTGCCCGCTGTTGCCGCAGTTCCACGCGGATCGTATCCAGAATAGCCTGTGTGCTCATAGGCTCCACGACACCGCTGGTACCCAGAATAGAAATACCGCCCACGATGCCAAGCCTTGGATTAAATGTCTTCTCTGCCAACTTTTCACCTTCCGGCACAGAGATCTCCACCGACAGGATTCCACGATAATCCAGCACCTGGCACACCTGTAATACTTCCCGTTCGATCATTTCTCTGGGGACGTGATTGATAGCTGCATTTCCCACGGGCTGATCCAGTCCCGGCTTCGTCACCCGGCCGACACCGATGCCGCCGTCGATCACGACCTGTGCCTGTTCAGGTGCATGTCCGGTTCCATTCTTCCTACCGGGTTCTTCTCTGGCTTTCCTATCCGTTATTTCCGCAAAAGAAACCTTCTGCACAGATCAGCGCCCCTGTGGTAATATCGGGGTCATCCCCGCCATCCTTTTCCACGGCACAGCTGACCTCCTGCTCCTTGCGGCAGATGTTGCGGATCTGGGCTGTGTAAGGGAGACCTTTGGGTGTCTCTATGGTGATTTCTGTTTTCTCCCTTCCGGTCAGCAGCATATAGGCGGCCGCCTTGCCGCTGCCGCTGCGCAGCTTCCTGTGGTAAATCCGTACCGCATGTCTTCTACCTCACTGTTACTATATCATGATTCGCACCTTCGGTGCTTGACGTTGCTTCGCAACTATCATGATCAAATTCGCCGTTCGCCAATCATGCAAGCATGTTGGCTCTCTTGCGCTCATTATATCGTGAGCCCAGAGCGCCAGTTGCCGATCCCGCCGGTATTCTGGCTCTCCTGCGTTCCTTATCCTCTGTCTACTCCGTCTCGCCGGTTGTCTTGTGTACCTTTCAAATCGTTATACAATTCATTCTTTTTTCAGTTCATACAGCAAGGCATTGCAAATGGCCGCTGCCACGTTGCTGCCGCCTTTTCTTCCACGATTGATGATATAGGGCACATCCGTCTCTATAATCAGCTCCTTGGCAGCTTCCACATTCACGAAACCCACAGGGACCCCGATAACGAATGCCGGGCGCCAGTCCCTTTCCTGCATCAGCTCATAGATCTGTATCAACGCTGTAGGCGCATTTCCAACAGCGAAGATCACTGGTTTTTCCAGCTTCGAAGCCAACTCCATGCTAATAGCCGCCCGGGTGGTCTTCCGTTCCTTCGCCATAGCCGCCACATCCGCATCCGCCATATAGCAGTGGGCTTCCCCGCCAAAAGAAGCCAACACCTTCTTATTGATCCCCGCCAGTGCCATATTGGTATCCGTCACAATATCCGCACCGTTTTTTATCAGGTTTTTAGCGATCTCCACCGCGTTTTCGGAATAGGTCATCGTCTCCGCATAATCAAAATCTGCGCTGGTATGGATCACCCTGCGGGTGACAGGATCCTGCTCCGCAGGCAAAGTGATGCCCCGCTCTGCCAGTTCTGCGGCAATAATTTCAAAGCTTCGCTTCTCGATTTCTTCCGGCAATACATATTCAATGCTCTTTTTTTCCATAAGTTACCTTCCCCAAAAATTCATTTTCCGTCTTCCAGCTGCTCCTATTTACTGCTTTGCAAAGAAAACGAACTCATTCAGCAGTAATCTGCGCAAGTTCCTGTAACAGCACTTCATTCTCTTCATGTTTCTTCACCGCGATCCGATAATAGCCCTCACCCAGTCCCCGGAAATTCTCACAGTTCCGAATCAGGATACCTTTTGCAAGCAGGCTGTCATAGATGGGCTGTGTGGTATACAGCAACAGGAAATCCACTTCTCCGGACACCACCCGGATGCCAAGCTTTTCCAGTCCTTCCCACAAATATTCTCTCTCGTTTTTCACATATTCCACTGTGTCTTGCAGATATTGCTCTGACTGCTCCGCGCAGGCGATGCCCGCTCTCTGGGCAAACACCGACAGGTTCCATTCCGGTAGCTGCCTGCGTATTTTCTCCCGAAGCTCTGCGTTGCTGCATACCAGATAGCCCAGACGCACCCCTGGCATAGCAAAGCTTTTCGTAAAGGCCCGTGCCAGCAGCAGATTTTCATACTGTCCGATCTCCCCAAGCAGAAACTTTGGCTGTTCCCGGCCGGACTCGCAGAACTCTATAAAACATTCATCCACTACTACGGTGATTCCCTGCTGCCTGCAATGCTCCAACAGTTCCTGCAGATATTCTCTGCCCATCAGCTGCCCCGTGGGATTGTTGGGATTCGCTACAAACAGCATGTCTGTATCCGCTGTCAGCTCCTGTAACAGCTCCCGCCCCGGACGGAATCCGTTCTCTTCCGGCAGATATACATATTTTATATAGCTGCCTGCTGCTTCCGCCACATACTCGTATCCGTAAAAGGATGGCACGGGAATCACAATATTCCGGGGCTTAAGTGCATGCACAACCGCCAGAAAAAGTTCTGATGCCCCGTTGCCAAACAGCAGATACTCCTTTGGGATTTCTCTGCCACATTCTCCGGATAACATCCGGCTCACGGCTTCCGTCAGGGCCGCCGCAGTAATATCCGGATATTCTCCCACATGCTGCACTGCTTCATGAATCGCCTGCACCGCCGCATCCGGCATCCCTAAAGGATTGCCGTTTACCGAAAAATCCAGCCGTATCTGTCTGCTGTAAATATCACCGCCATGTATGTTCTGCTGCATTTTCCTTCCTTTCCGGTTCCTGTTACCATAGGACTTTTCATGTCCTCTATCGTCTGCAAATCATCAAAAGCTTTCACGCCCGGCCAAACTCTGCTTTTCACACTGCCACCGCAATCAGGATCCCCAGACACAGAATCTCACAGATCCACGCCGTCCGGTTCATCAATCGGTTCGTTCTGCGGATATCCTCCGGTTCCACTGCCCTTGTTGGATCCCCGATATAGGGCTTTTTCACGACCTTGCCAAAATAACTGGCATCTCCCGCCAGCTGGATTCCCAGCGCTCCTGCGCACACGGATTCCGTCTGGGCGGAATTGGGGCTGGCATGCTTTCTGTTGTCTCTGCGCCAGATACGCCATGCCTGCTTTCCGTTATAGCTTTTCCCGCTGATAAAAGCCGTCCCGACCATCAACAGCGCGCTGATCCTCGCCGGGAGAAAATTCATCACATCATCCAGCTTCGCCGCGGCTCTGCCGAAGTGAAGATACTTCTCATTCTTATATCCTACCATAGAATCCATGGTATTGACTGCCTTATATAAAAATCCCAACACCGGCCCTCCCAGTGCAGTATACAGCATGGGGCAATCACACCGTCGGACGTATTTTCCGCCACGGTCTCGATGGCCGCCTTTGCCACGCCTTCCTCTGTCAGATGTTCCGTGTCCCTGCCTACGATCATGGATACCGCTTTTCTGGCTTCCTCCAGGCTCCCGGCATTCAATTGTTTCCACACCTTGCTGCTCTCCACCTGAAGACACCTCGCCGCCAGAATCTGGTAAGTCATGACCGCTTCTATGACCACTCCCAGTCCCAGATGCATCGCATAAGCACCGAATAAAATCAGTGCCGACAGCATTCCCGTAAACAGTAAAACGACCACCACCAGAAGTTTTCCCTGTCTGCGCTCCGCCCCCTCTCTCTCGGTCGAATTGCCCTGTGGATTGCCTGCTCGCAGTGTCTTTTCTGTCTTCGCTATCAGCCAGCCGATTCCCCGGATGGGATGGGGCAGAAAATAGGGATCTCCAAAGAGCTGATCCAGTAAAAATCCCGCTCCGAATGCCAGAATATGATATTTCATCAATATGTTTCTCCTTTTGTAAATTCCGACAGTGGGCGAAATTCTTTCCACTCCGGGGTTCCTCCGCCTGCCGGGAATACCAGCCTGCCGCTATAACCCTGTCCGCATTTTACCTGATAATTAAAATATTGCTCTCCCAGAAAATGACTGAGCAGTGCCATGATGGTTCCACCGTGGACGACTGCGGATACGCTTTGTATCCCGGCGTCCTGTGCTCCAATTTCATCGCTTCTTTCCAACTCCGTTTTCTCCGATCCTGTATTGTAATCACCCTGCTCAGATGCAGCACTTCTCTCCAAGATCATTTTCATGTAGTATAACATTTTTTCATATCCGGCAACGTTTCTGCGAATGAATTCCTCTCTGCTCTCGCCTTCCGGAAACGGCAGTGTTCCGCCGCTGTCGATCCATCTCTGATATGCCGGATCCCCGGAAAGTTCCTGATAATTGTGTCCTTCGAATGCACCGAAATCCATCTCCGTCCACTCCGGGACAAAAATGGGAGTCTGCCCTGGATACAGGATCTGTGCTGTCTCGAGACACCGCTTCATGGGACCGGAAAACAGAAGGTCAGCAGTCGGATAGTTTCCTCCCGTCACAGCTTTTTTCAGCATTCCTATTCCTTCCGGGCTCAATGCTTCATCCGTTTTTCCAAGATAACGTCCTTCTTTATTGGAAAGAGTCGCTCCGTGCCGGATCAGGGTCAGACGGATCTCTATTTGATTTTCTGGCCGATTCCGCATACGACTCTCACCACCTCATCTGCCTGCGCCGCCAACCCTTCCAGAATTCTGCCGGTGCATTCTCTGTAAGTTCTCTCCTCCGCTTCCATGGGGACGATGCCGTTGCCGATCTCGTCACAGATCAGAATGCAGTCCGGATATTCCTTATAGAAATTCGCTATCATTGCCTCCGGATCTGTTCCCTGTCGCAACTGCTCCCGGATATGTCGGTGCAGATGATTGACGATCACCTGCGGGCCAGCCGTCTGCCGCCCTGTAGGCTGCTCTGTCTGCTTTCCAGGCATTGTTTCAACCGCGCTCTCAGTTGCCCATGTTATTTTACTATCCGATGCCAGCCTCAGTGTTCCATCCAGAACCGGCACTTCCTGCCTGTCTTCACGCTGAACGTAATGCTGCTCTACATAATGTAATTTTCCCTGAGCAAAGCCGCCAATAATTAATATCATTTCCCTCTCCCATTTCAAATGTGCTTCTGCACCACTCTATCCGGCAATACATTTTACACTGTCAGCATCATATGTTCTGCGATTGCTGCCGCAACCACCACGCATCCTTCGCAAAACGTCACAAAATACCCCGCCGTATCTCCGGTGATGCCGCCGAACTCTTTTTGCTGCGATAGTAATAATACGCAAAAGTAAGCAGGGCCGCTGCCACTGCGATTCCTCCCGTTACGAAAGATGTCCACATCATAAAGCCGATGCACAGGATTCCCTGTGCGTACAAAGCAGTTTTTACCACTCTTTTATGCGCCTTATCCGCGAACAGATACAGCGTCCCCTCCTGCTTTGCGGAAGGGAAACTCACCACTGCAACACCGCTCAGCACTCTGGACAGGAAGCTTCCGGCTCCCGCCACGACAAGCGTCCGGCATTCCGTAATCTCCGAAAAGCCTCCCAGAAAAATCAGTCCATACAGAGCCAGCATGATCACCGCAAAGGCCCCGATATGAGAATCCTTCAGAATCTCCAGTTTCCGCTCTCTCGGCTGGTAGGAATGCAGGGCATCACAGGTATCTAAAAATCCATCCACATGAAAGCCCCCGGTGATCAGAATCGGTATCGCCGTTCCCACCACCGTATAGCACAAGGTTCCCACTCCGAACCGGGCACAGATCCATTTCCACAGATACCACAGGACACCGATCACCGCTCCCACCCAGGGGAAAAAGCAGAGTGCGTACCGCATATCCTCGTCCTTCCACGCAAACTGCGGCATCGGAATCTTGGAATACATGGAAAACGCTATGAAAAAAGATTTGATAATACGCATGCCTGTTTCCTTTCTATCCCCGGCTGTCCTGCCAGTTCTGTGCTTTTGCTCCTGGTGAGCCGGGTTTGATCCACTGTGGGATCCCCGCTACGACTTCCACAACCTCGTCCGCCTCCGCGGCCAGCCTCTCGTTTACCCTTCCCAGCGCCTCAATATATTCTATAGTAGCACTGTCATAGGCAATGCCGTCTTCGAATACATTATTGGTCACGATAACCAGCGGATCCGCCTGTTTTCTTAAGACTTCAATGCCTTGCAGAATTTTTGCGATCACTGTCTCACGATCCACAGGCTGCTCCCTAGAAAACATTTCGTTGGCCGCAAGATTCGACATACATTCCAGCAATACTGCCGCCTCCGGCTCCATTTGGGAGGCAGCCTGCTCCAGTGCAGTAGGCTGTTCGATGGTAGTGAAACCTTTTCCCTGCCGCAGTCTGTGATGCCTGGCCACTTTGGCCTGCATTTCCTCATCCCAGATCTGCATAGTAGCGATATAATATTTTTTCTTATCACCGGCAGTCCGCAGCAGATAATCTTCCGCATAAGCGGATTTCCCGCTGCCGCTGCCCCCCAGGATCAATATCATCATGTTGCTTCTCCATCCGTTCCGTCTTTCAGCCGCGCCAATCGCAAGGTCGCGCTATCATGCTTTTGCGTCACTTCGCGACTACCCTTGCTCCTGGCGGAAATGTTAGCGCTTATATTGTTCCACTGCAATCTCCGAAAATGTAGCGCTCTGTCCGTAGATGCTCATTGCCATATCCAGCAGCGTGAACATCATGACTGCTCCGGTTCCTTCTCCCAGTGCCATTCCCGCATGGATCACTGGAGACAGCTGCAAAGCATCTGCCAGCTTCACTGCCGCCGGTTCTTTCCCAAGATGGGAAGGGAGCAGATATTCCCGCACACCGGGGAACAGATGCTCCGCCACCAATGCTGCCGCCATGCTGATCACACCATCCAACACAATGGGTATATGCCACAACGCGCCGCCGATGCACATACCGGTAAGTCCTGCAATGTCCAGTCCTCCGACTGTCTGCAATACCGTGAACGCATTAGCATGCCACAAGTCATAGGTTTCCAATGCGGTGCGGACAACCTGTTGCTTACGAGTCAGTCCCTGGTCCGTAAGTCCCGCACCTCTGCCGGTGACTTCCTCTGCTTCGCACTGCAAAAGAGCTGCCGTCACCGCACTGCTGGTAGTCGTATTGCCGATTCCCATTTCCCCAGTGGCCAGAAGTCCGTAACCCTTCTCCTTGCAATCCTGTACCAGTTCGATTCCTGTGACAATGGCCCGGACAGTCTCTTCCTCCGTCATCGTCGGTTCTTTCCAAAAATTTCTTGTGCCGGGACGCACCTTACGATCCAGGACGCCGGGAATGGATTCCTCACTATTTATTCCGATATCCACAGGGATCGTCTCCGCGCCGATGCTCTGCGCCATCTTGCAGACGGAGGATCCTTTCCGTGCCATGGACTTTGCCACCGCCAACGTGACCTCCTGCCCCGTCTGGCTCACGCCTTCCTCCACGATTCCGTTGTCTGCACAGAAGATCAGCACACCTTTTTTTTCCGAAGGTCGATCTGTTCCGTTCCCAGTATAGCTCCGATCTGCGCCGTAATGGTTTCAAAGCTGCCCATGCCGTCCAACGGTTTTGCCAGGGTATCCCAGTGTTTTTTCACAAGACTTCTCACCGCTTCCTCCGGTGCCGTGATCCGGATCTGCGCCAGTTCCTGTCTGGTATAGTTATGAAATATGGGCTTCTCTGAGCATTCCATAAATGTCCTCCATATACAGATATTCCCGCAGGGTATCCGCCAGTTGATCGTACTGTCTTTCTTTAATGGTGCGGTAATCTTCCCAGACTCCGCCCTCCAAAATGATGCCTTTTTCCCGTGCCAGAGTCTGTATCATATGCCCGGCAATCTCGCCTTTGTCGAACAGGCCGTGGATGTAGGAACCGTAGACGCACCCGGTCGAATCGCTGACTACAGTTTCTGTAATTTTTATATTCCTCATGGCATCGTCCGCGCAGGAAGTGCTCCGCTTGCCGTCTTCCCCACAATACACCGTCTCCCCCATATGAATCTCATATCCGGTGAACTCATATCCCGTAAGTCCGGCGAAAATGCCTTCCACCGCTTCCAGTTTTCCATCAATCTGGCAGCGATGTTTCTCCTTCTGCAACACTGTCCGTACCGGAAGCAGTTCCATGCCGCGGATCCGTCCGCCTTCCTCCACGCTGTCCGGATCTGCGATCTCATAACCTAACATCTGATAGCCTCCACAGATCCCGAAAATAGGAACTTTTCCCGCAGCACGTTTTACCGCTGCCTCCAGTCCGTTCTGCCGCATCCATTTCAGATCTCCCATGGTATTTTTACTGCCGGGGAGAAATATCAGATCCGGCGTTCCCAGCTCTTCACATTTGTCACATACCGGACACTGACCTCCTGCATCTGTTCAAACACATCAAAATCCGTAAAATTTGAAATTCTGGGATAGTGGATCACCGCCAGATCGATCTTCCCCACATGTTTTGCATCAAAACGGTCCGTCAGGCTATCCTCATCTTCCAGCGTAAGTTCCATATAAGGTACAGTCCCCAGCACCGGCACCTGTCCCCGTTCTGTTAACATCTGAATGCCGGGATCTAAAATTGTGCTGTCTCCACGGAATTTGTTGATGATCAATCCCTTTACCCGCTCCCGCTCCTCTTCGGTCAGCAGCATCAGGGTTCCCAAAAGCTGTGCGAACACGCCGCCTCTGTCAATGTCTCCCACCAGAAGTACCGGTGCATCCACCATGGCCGCCATTCCCATATTTACGATGTCATTCTGCTTCAGATTGATCTCCGCCGGGCTTCCCGCGCCCTCGATGACAATAATATCCGCATAGGTCTCCAGCTTGCGGAATGCGGCCTTGATCTCCGGGATCAGTTCCGTCTTGTGGGCAAAATAGTCTCTGGCGGACAGATTGCCCCGTACTTCCCCGTTCACAATGACCTGGGATCCGGTATGGCTGGTTGGCTTTAACAAAATGGGATTCATGCACACCAGCGGTTCGATCCCTGCGGCCTCTGCCTGCATGACCTGTGCCCTGCCCATTTCCAGTCCTTCCTTGGTGATATAGGAATTGAGTGCCATATTCTGTGATTTAAAAGGGGCCACCCGGTAGCCGTCCTGCCGGAAAATCCGACAGAGACCCGCCACCAGCAGACTTTTCCCGGCACCGGACATGGTGCCCTGTATCATGATTACTTTTGCCATCGTTCTCTCCATCCCACAGATGTCATAGACATCCCGGGATATTTCTGTTTCTCTGTTTTCTAACACCCGCTCTGTTGTTCCGGTCTTTCTAGAACTTTTCTATCTGCTTCCCCAGCTGTTCTGCATACTCAGAAGTTCTCTCTGAAAAGTCTCCAGACTGCCGAAATTCTCCCGGCAACAGATAACACGTTTGCACTTATCTATCGTTTTCTTTGCTGCCTGTATTTTTTCCTGTGCCACCGGCTCAAAGGGATGCTCTGCGATCACCTCCGCCGCCAGTGCCTTCGCCACGGGATAATCCAGATCATTTTCATACAGGATCCCGGTGGCAAACGGGGGATTCCCTGCTCTCTGCAGACGCCGGTAAGTTTTCCGTCCGTTTCCGGCTCCGGCGATCACGAAGACCTGTGGTGTTCCTTCCGGCGCCGCTAGCTCCATATCACTGCTGGCCTCATCATAGCTTCCCATCCGGATGCCATATAACTGTGTAATATACCCGTCGGTCATGACCTCCTCCGGCGTTCCGATCCGGTCCACCGCCCTGCCGTTCACACACAGAATCCTGTCGGAGATTTTCTCCGCCAGCTCCAGTTCATGTAAGGACAGGATCACCGTCAGCTGCCTTTCTCTGCACAGCTTTTGCAGGATGGATAAAAATTCCAGTTTGTGACGTACATCCAGATACGAAGTAGGCTCGTCCAGGATCAGAATTTCCGGCTCCTGGCAGATGGCTCTGGCTAACATCACCCGCTGTCTCTGTCCGTCACTGATCCGGTCAAACAAAGAATCCCCAATCTCTGCCACCTGCACCAGTTCCATGGCGTTTTGCACCGCTGCATGATCTTCTGCCCGCAGTACGCCGAAACGCCCTGTGTAGGGGTATCTTCCGGTGGCCACCACATCCTCGCAGGTCATCAATTCCCCCCGCAGACGTTTTGTCATTACCACGGCCATTTTTTTGACAGTTCTGCCCCGGTGAGCGACTTCATATCTTCTCCGTCCAGCCGCACCGTTCCCGCGATCAGGGACAGCTGTCTCGCAATACTTTTTAAGATCGTGGATTTTCCGGCACCGTTAGGTCCCAGTAACGTCAGGATCTCTCCTTTTCTGAGTGCGATCTCCACTTCTTCGATCAGAGGCTTTCCGTCATAGCCCACGCTTATTTTTTCCGTTGTAATATAATAAGGCTTCTGCGTCTTCATAGGTAAGTTATCCACGCTCCCGTCTGCTTTTGGATACCATAATCCACAATACCACCGGTGCTCCGAAGATTGCCGTCACTGTGCTGATACCAAGCTCTGTGGGTGCCATCCAGGTTCTTGCCAACAGATCACAGAACAGGCAGAACACACTGCCTCCTAAGAAACATGCCGGTATCATGAGTAACGGTTTTGTGGTGCCGAATAATTTCCGGATCAGCTGCGGCACGGCGATCCCCACAAAAGAGATGGGTCCGGCAAATGCCACGATGCATGCCGAAAGCACGCTGGACAACACCACCAGCAGGATCCGCAATGTCCGGATGTTCACTCCCAGATTCTGTGCATACGTCTCACCCAGCTGGTAGGCTTCCAGCGGCTTTGCTAACAGGATCACCATAAGGAAAGTCACTGCCACCACGATACTCATCACTTTCACATTGTCCCAGGTCATTCCGGAAAAGCTTCCTCTCGACCAGTTGTGGAGATTCACGATATCCGCATCCTCCGCAAAAGTCACCACCAGTTCCGTAATGGCAGAACAGATGTAACCGATCATCACGCCGCTGACCACCAGCATGGACATGCTGTCTACCTTTCTTGCCATGAGAAGTACGAATCCCATGGACAACATAGCTCCTAAAAATGCCGCCAGGATCAACAGTCCGGAGCTGACCCGGATCGTATTCCCCAGCAAAAATACCATCACCAGTGCCACTACCATTTTCGCTCCGGAAGAAATTCCTAAGACGAAGGGTCCGGCTATGGGGTTGTGGAAAAAGGTCTGAAGCAGATACCCGGCAAGTGCCAGCGCTCCGCCCAGGATCCCCGCCGCCAGTGTCCTGGGAAGACGGATCTCCCACAGAATCCTCGCATTCATGCCTTCTTTGGTTCTTCCCGTAGTCAGTATTTCTGTCAACGGGATCTTCACCGTTCCGATCCCTATATTGCAAAGCAGCAGCACGAGAATGCCTGCCGTCAATAGAACAAACGCTATGAGATATCTGATTTTTCTGCGCTGCTGCATGTTTTTCTCCTTCTTTTCCTATTCGTATTCCAATCGTATTCTAATCTCATTCCAACGCTCTTATGCTTACGCTGTGTTTCTAGGTCTTCCATCTTACTGTAAGAGAAACAGATAACGCAGCTTAGCGGTATCATCGTCCGTCAACACCGTATGCATATCCTGCAATAAATACCCGATTGCCATGGACTGCTGGTACATATCGTTGGTGGTGCAATAGACCTGCCCCTCCTGTACCGCCTTGAAGTCTTTTAGAATATTGCATTTGCCGATCAGCTCGTCCAGCGTGGTCACACCACCGTCGATCGAGCTGTTGTAGATCAGTATGTCTGCGTCCTTCGCCCCGGCGTAAAAATCTTCGACCTGCATGTTCAGCGTAGAGCGTCCGCTTCCGCTGTCCTCGAGATCCTCAAAAATGTATCTTCCCCCTGCCAGTTCGATCAGCTTTGGAATATAATCCGTGCTCTGCCGTACCTGGATCAGTCCGTTGGAAGTGACATAGAAAAATGCTATGGTCTTCCCTGTTTTTTCCCCGCTTTCTACCTCTTCCAGAATCTCTGTCTGCTCCGCAAAGGCTTCTTCTGCCTCCGCTTCCTTTCCGGTCAGGGCTCCGAAAAATTTGACCCATTCCACTTTTCCCAAAGGATGCTGTTCATAGCTGGAATATTCGATCATCACCGGAATATCAAAGCTTTGAAGCATTTCCACCACCTCCGGCGAGTGCGTGATCATCCGGTTCTCGATCGCCAGATCACAGCCTTCAGACACCAGTAATTCATAATCCGGTTTACTGTATTTTCCGGCATAGATCATGTCCCCTGCCGCCATGGCATCCTTTGCTGTCTGAATGTACCAGTTCTCCTGCTTCTGTCCGGAGAACCGGATCTGATCCACAGCGTCCACGGATGCGAACATATCCATCACCCCAGATGCCACCAGATATATATTTTGAAGTGGTTCCTGCAAGATACTGACATCCTCATCCAGTCCCCTTGGCACCGGCTGTCCCTCCGGCACTATCAGATACCGTTTACTGTCGGGAAGAGTTGTCAGCATCTTATAACCATCTTCGTAATAGTCCACTGTAAAATTTTCCGCATATTGCAGCTCCATGCTGCCTGTTTTTACTAATTCTGTCCGTTCTTCCTGCGTGGTCTCTGCTGCCTGGGTAATCTCCGATGTTGCTTCCGCCGATGTATCCATAGAAGCAGAAGAAGGACTGCCGCAGCCACTCAGCCCCAGCAGTCCCATAAGAAGCAGAACATAGATCCATTTTCTTCTATTTCTTCCTGACCTCAAAGTTTTCATGCCTTTCATAGCCTGCAATATTTGTGCCTGCGGATTGCTCCGTGCTACGCACTCCCACGTCTCCGCTCCGCTTCGATCCGTGCTAAACATGTGCCACTGGCACATAGCACCCTACCCAATATTCGCATATCGTGGGATTATCATCCCACTTTTATGCTCATATCGGGGCGGATCCTAAGGTCTTTCACCCACCTATGAGCAAGCTCATGTGGGCTTAGACCTTTTGACCCTGGCATCATATGTATTACTTGCCGCTCTCTGCACTCTCAAGTGTCTCAGAGTGGAAGGTTACGGTGTATTCCACTTCATGAGGTGTGCTCATTGCCACGGTATCACCGATCATGGTAGGGGTGCATCCAGTGCTTCCACCGGCACTTCAAATACGGAATTGCCCTCCGTATTTACCGGCAGATATTTTTCTCCGTTCACCAGCATATAGTCATAGTTCGGGCTGCTCCATTCCAGAGTCGCCGTTGCCGCTCCGTCAGCTACCGTGATCTGTGTGGGGGACTGGATGCTGGCTCTGCCGCTTCCGCCCTCCATGGTCAGTTCGATGGTGTAGCTGCCGTCTTCTACAGTACTCAGATCAAAAGGGGCTACGCCACCCTCACTGTCCTCTGTCACCGGATCAGATACTACGACTTTATGGTCATACCATTTTCCCTTGGTACCGATCAGTGCCAGATCGAATTCCTCTCCGATCGCAGGTACGGGAACATCGAAGCCGTAGACTTCTTCCGTCATGCCGTCGCTGTAAGTCACGGTATCCGTGGTGGGCTCCAGCAGTACCGCACCTTCCTTCGCCGCATCTTCTGCCAGACCCGGATAAAGATTCAGGATTTTCTTAGAACCTAAGGAAATGTGGATGGTCATAACGCCATCTTTTACCGTCAGGGTTCCCTTGCCATCGCAGGCTTCACTGACATGAAACATGGAGCTGTCCGTGGAAAATTCAGCAGTGTAGACACCGTCAGGAAGCTGTGCTTCGTCCTGCGCCGTCTCCGTGCTGACAGTTTCCGTCGCTTCCGTGCTCTCTGTCGGTGTTACGGTGCTTTCCTGTACGGCAACCGTGCTTTCTGCAGATGTCGCATCCGCTGCCTGACCGGCACCACAGCCGCCAAGCAGCAGACAGGCACTCAGTCCGCCCACGATTATGATTTTATTCATTAATGTCTTTACTTTCATTACTTATTTTTTAATCCTTATTTTATTCCTGATTTTAATTCCTATTTTAATTCTTATTTATTTCTCAGCCATTGCTGCTGCGGTATGTGCTACATACAGATCCTGGATAGCCTTGATCCGCCGAGACCTGCGATCTGGGTATCCACGCTGTCGAACTTACCGGAAGCATTGAACTGGCTTAACCAGGAATCCTCATCCTCGCCTGCCATATCGTTGTTGGCATGGTCACCTGCTACTACCATCAGGGGACGAAGAACCACTTTGGTGTAACCTGCTTCCGCAACAGCCTTGATGACTTCTTCACAGGCGGTCTCTTCCGGCTCACCTTCTACGGTTCCGATGAATACATTTTCATATCCCAGTTCGTTCATCTGTGTCTGCATCTGGCTGTAAGACACCTTTGCGGTGTGAGAAGTTCCGTGACCCATGAATACGAATGCCACGCCATCTTCCTTTGCAGCATCCAGGCTGTCATACCCAGCGGTCTTCACTGCTTCTGCGGTCAGATCTTCTGCAACAGCCTTCTTGTCATCATTTACTACGGCAGCATCAGAGCCTACCTCACCTAACAGGGGCTCAGCAACTTTTACAGATGCAAACTGATCCTTATACGCTTCTACAGCTTCCATCAGCTCGTCATACTCTGCCCCATGCATCAGATGGGTAGGCTGTACTACCAGGTTCTTAACACCGTTTGCCACAGCGCGGTCCAGTGCCTGATCCATGTTGTCGATATGCTCATCATCTCTTGCCTGTATATGATTGATGATGATCTGTGCGGTAAATGCTCTTCTTACAGACCAGTCGGGATTGGCTACTGCAATCGCATCCTCGATACCCTTGATATCTGCCACACGGCTGTCGTTAAAGGAAGTACCGAAGCTTACTACCAGAATCTCGTTCTCACCGATCTCATCCTGATTGCGGGGATCATCCTTGGAAGCATCTCCGGTATCTCTGCCGAAATAATCGGGATCTGCATTTTCTCCCTCTACCAGTTCCTTCTGTGCGTCGGTCAGTGCATCCCATGCTGCCTTGGCATCTGCACACTGCTGGTCAGTATTTTCATTTCTCTCCTGTACATAGATAGCGTCGATCAGGGCTGCTACTTCGTCAGCTGCTGCCTGATCTGCATCTTCGTTGCTCTCGGTAGCTGCGGTGGTTGTCTCTGCTGCCTGTGTGGTCTGTGCCTCAGTGCCTGCCTGTGCGGTGCTTTCTACAGTTGCCTGGGTATTACCGCATCCGGTGATGCATACAGCACCCAGTACGGTTGCCAGTACTACTGCTACGATTCTTTTTTTCATGTTTCCTCCTCTGACAGTTTTTCTGTCTCTTTTGATTTTGGGGTTTGCCCCGGTGTTCTTAAATATGTAAGTCAGAAACATGTTTTATAGCTATTCAGCACCAAAAATAAAACCCTTTTCCTATTTCAGGTAAAGGGTTTGTACACATAAGAAACGAATGCAAAAAAGATTCTGTCCCTTCTGCATTCCACACGTACAACCAGTTACTCGTGGCTTTGAAACAAATGTTTCTGTACAGCATTCAGGCAGGTCTCCCGGCTTAAAGATCATTGCATCCGCCATCTTCCCGGTCTCCCAGTGATCTATCGGCTTCAGCTCCCTAATTACGGTGACGAGTTCGTGCAGGACTTACACCTGCTTCCCTTTTCACCGGAGCCAGCTACTTACGTGGCTGCTCCGGCACCTGAATACTCCATATTCAATTGTGGCTACTATATCACAGATTTTCTGAAATTGCAATGTCAATCAGTCATCTGTTCCACCGGCTGTCGGGATCAGTATACCTGAAAATTAGAGATTGGCGTCATTCCGGGCATAATTCAGGATCATTTCCTTTAAAAGCAGCAGATCACCTGTATAATCCTTGTTGTCCGTTGCTCCCCAGATAAAACCACCTGCGTAATGGGTACACGCTGCCATCATGGTATGCACCGTCACACGCATGAACTGTTCCTCCGGAATATCCGTGCGGAAGGTCTTGTCCTCTTTTGCCTTCGCATACATCATATGAAGTCTTGTGTTGACGGAATTCAGGGATGCGTGGAAATTCGCCAGTTCCTCCTGCCGCACCGTCTGGTGTGTTATATAATTGTTGAAGTTGTCATTATACTGCAGCAGATCCTTATGGTTCTGATACATGCCGATATAACTGTCCAGCGTAAAGATAAATCTTCCGATGGCCGGAATATCGTGTATCGAAGAGATTGGTCTTGCCTCATCCAGCTTGTCCAGATAAGCCTTCCATTTCGATGCGCAGACCGCAATAGCCAGCTCCGTCTTATTGTTGTAACAGCGGAACAATGTGGCACGTCCCACCCCGGCTTCTTTTGCGACCTCATCCATGCTGACCGCTTCGATTTTCTTTTCCACAAAAAGCCGAAACGCCGTATCGATGATCCGCTGGTTGCGCCCTTGCTCTTTATCCATCTGTTTCTCAGATTTTCCCATTTTTCTCTTCCTTTTTCATACATTCTTACTGTTCATTTTATGGTAAAAGGCTGTGACTGTCAACGACTGTAAAAAGCTAATGTAAAAGTGCCTTGCAGATTCCTACGAATTTTCTTGTATTTAAAACGCCAATATCGGTGAAAAAAATACAAAAGCAGGTGATTTTGTCTTATAAAAATGCTTTATTTTCGCCAAGTACGCAAATAAAAGAAATTCCGTACAAAAATTCCTGATTTCGGAACTTTTTTGTACGGAATCCAATGTTTTTATACTATTTACACCAAACTGACTTCTCTATCAAGGGTTTTATCAAATGCATCTAGGCTCTTTTTGTTTCTTCCTGAATATGCTTATTTACTGTTTCCATCAGTGCTTTTTGTTGTTCTTCCGAAAGATTAAGCATATAAACTATCCCCCTAATAAACTTAAATTCTATTTATTCTCTTTGACGATAATCCAACGTCCTCTTCTGTTTGTGCCTTCTCTTGCAATTATGTGCATCTCTTGTAACTCTTTCATATCCTTTTGCACTTGCTTTCTAGTCAAATCTAATTCTTTCATAATTTCAACTTGTGTAATAGTTGAGTTTACCTTTATCAGCTTCAAAATTTCCTTTTTTCTTTCAGCTCCTTTTATTGGCTCCTTTTCGGCTCCTTTTTGGCTCCTTTTTGGCTCCTTTTCCTCTTCGCTTGTTTTTATCGTTTGTTTTTTCGCAAATTCAAGCGATAAACGAGTCCTGTCAGGATTATAACTTTCCTCTACAACAGGCATTGGCCAGCCTTCATTCTCCCAAACCTGATAAATATCTGGGATACCACTACCGGCTCTTTCACCAATACCAATCATATTAAACATCTTCATTAGTGTTTTATTTCTAGGATCTGAAATACCACCACGAAGCATCTGCTTTTTACCAGTGCGAATGCTACCAGGATTCTCGATAACCAACTTGTCATCTTCCTTCTTAATCACTACACCGCAAGGCAAGAAATAATCTGTATTAACCAAACAATTAACTAAAGCCTCTCGAACTGCCTTATGAACTGGAGTATCATCCACCCTCGTAATACCTTCAAGCTTAAAAGGCTTCTTAATATCCTTTGCAATTTTGCTATTTACTCTAAAGAAGAAATCAAATACATTACCGCTCCAATCACCGGAGCTAGACTGCAAGCGATCTGTCCAACGTATTGTTGGGTCCAGCATCTCTCTATAATCTAGGAAATACTCTGGAAATTCTCTTACGATATGATATTCTTCACCGAACATAAGCAACCCAGCTGTAGTAGGATGTAATTTACCATCCTCACCAAATCCTACTGCACCTATTCTCTCTAAATACTCATCATCTGATAAATTATTAAATACGTGCTCTGGACGATAGCTCTTATGATGATTTCTGAATCCCTTCAAGGACTCTGTATCAATTGCAGAAATATCAAACTGTTCTACAATCTTCATATCCTCTGTCTCATCCGCAGCATCACGGAGCATTCCACATAATACGTAATCATGAATATGAAGAAATCTTACCAGAAGATGCAGAAATTATGTTTCAAACTGTGTCATATGCAGGTTTTAATTTTCAAATACCAGCTATCTGTTTTGGCTCGATGCCAGAATAAAACAAGAAAAGATCCTCATCACCGGAATTAAACCAGTGGTGAGGAGCCTTTTTACTTCTATCAAGCTGCTTTTCTTCCGGTTTGTATTCTGTGACAGGTGCTGCCCAGATTGAAAGAGCCCGACCTATGAGATATTCGCTGCGTTCCTCCATTTCTGCCAGCGTCCACTTGTTCTTCTTGGCAATCCAGGTATTCATGCGGATACCACTATCATCAAAGCCATTCTGCATGGTTTTCTTTTCGGTGAATGAGCTGTTGCTGTACTTCGAGTTATAGGCCGTCAGTATTTTACGAATTTACATTCTGAACCTTTCATTCCATATCACCCCTCCTCGTATTACTGAAGATCGGGATCGCTCCCCAGAGGAGTAATTCCGTTTTCTTTAAGCATTTCATTTATTTCATAAATTGAATTCTCTGCACAGGCTCCCATTACGCATTGATAAATGTATCCTTCGCCCTTCAATGAATTTAATTTAAAGTCAGTTTTACCAAGAAACATTTCAGCCTCCGGCAGTGGCAGCTTTAATCCTACGCATAACGCCAGAACTGTCTGTACAGATGTTGGATACTCTTCATCATTTCTCAAACGCTGGATGGTCTTTTCTCCTACGAGCGAACGGTCTGCTAACTGTTTATTTGAGAGCTTTCTTTCTTTTTGTAAGGCTACCAGCGTTTCGGCAAAGGAACCGGGATATTTTCGCAGGGCTTCTGACCGACGCTTGGCGTTCTGAATCTGGTCGAGTAGCGTTCGGTTATGCGTGTTTAGTTCAAAGGAATACTCAACCTGATTTTCAACAGGAGCGGCGTTCCGCATGAACTGCGTGTAATACTTCGCCCCTTGATATTTCGATTGATAGCTATACCCCTTCGAGAAAACAACGCAGCACTCATCCATGTGTGTGAGTGCATATTCTGACAGTGTCGCATTTCCGGCCTGATTCCTCGCTATATATTTCTCATTGTTGAGAACGAGGTGACGATCCGTAAAAACAAACTGACCGCTGTCAATTAGTTTCTTAAACTCGCGGCCGAAACAGTAAGCCTTAAACAAATCGGCATAGGGAATAGTGAACGTCTGATTCTTATCCAAGGCACCTGCTTCAAATGAATATCCGCGAGCATACTGACCATCCACAAATGGATATGCGCCCTCGGCTTTGGAATATCCCAGATCCATCAGGCGAACCTTTGCGGCCTGTCTCGACACATCGAACAGCTCCGCAAGTTCATCAATGACATTCTCGTAGGCTGCAATGCTCGCATCATCAGCCCCGCCATAAACTGCAAGGAGCTGATCTGCCTTCAAGCGCGTCGGTTTCGCAGGCATCAAGATTCTTGGAGCGACGCCTTTGGCTTGCCACTCCATCCAGTCTACAGCCTTCCATTTATCTGAATCCATGGAATTAGCGGCTATCTGACATTGAATTGCTTTTCCCAAATTGTCATCGCCACCTATCATTTTCATCAGCACGGGGTATGGCTGATGACGATGCCAATGAAAACACTCATGTGCCAGCGTAGTACGCTTTGTTCCTACAGATCTCTCATAGGAAACGCGCGGATCAAGGTATACGGTTCCTCGTTTGGCATTGCGAATTGTAATCTTCCGGTGCTTATCGAGAACATTCCCGTTGTCAAATATGATAGTCCCAAAGTAAGTAAGATCATCCGACAGAGGGACATCTTCGATAACCTGTAGTTTCATATCGCTGGCTATTGTCTCGATTGGAACCCTCATAGGTTTTTCCAACGCTTCAGGACAATACCTTGTTAGGAACTTCTCCGCCTCGTCTTCAAACTGTTCGCGGGAAATAATAGGTACTAGCTCTCCGGACAGGCGGTCATTATCAGATTCCTCTTGCGGCTCACAATTACCAACAGACATGATTCGGAACCCACTCATATCGATGCCAAGAGTAACCTGACAATGAATCTTCAGCCAGCGCTCGTTAAAATAACCCTTGCGAGATGCGGACGGCATTTCGACATCGCATGATGCAATTACATCGAAAGCAATCACGCCATCCTCAAGCTGCTCAATATGGATAACATTCTCAATTTCCATATCAATGACCGACAGCCTTTTCGCGTCACCAGAATGCTCCTCTTGAATATAAGCTATGGCCGCATCCCGGATGTCATCATAACGGGATTGGTCGATCAGTTTCTGCAGTGGACTTTCATCCTGCGCCTCATAGTAGTCCAGTCTGCTGTCGTTGAGTTCTTTACGAACCTCCCGCCAGTTTGGCATATACCTGTCCATGTGCGCGATGAATGTGGCGTCATGTTTTCTTGTAAGCAAATGCGTCAGTTCATGCAAAATAATATAATCGAGGCAAGCATACGGCTTCTGAGCAAGCTGCAGATTAAACCATAGTTTCTTTTTATCCGTGCTGCAGGCGCCCCATTTTGTGACCATATATTTTGTTTGCCAAGAATCGCATTTAAGGCCTGTCTGTGCTTCCCACTTGGGCAGGCGCTTTTCTATTTCTTCTTTTAGAATCTTTCGATATTCCTCTTTGACATAGGCATCCCGTTGCTTTACCGTGCTTTTTGCACTCATGGAAAGGACAATATTCTGGTTCTGAATCTCGAAGCTGTTCTTCTGATTGTCCGACTTAAAGACAAGGAAGTACTGCTTTCCCCAGATATACATCGTCTCACCGGAAACATACTGACGCCTCGATGCCCTTGGCTGTTCCTGAAACTGCGCAATAGCCCTCTTGATAAAGCCCAGCTGAGTTCTGGCATAAGCCTCTATAGCTTTATCGTCCACGGATAAAGGCGCAGAAATTACCACATGTCCATCCGGCGGCTTCACCTGAAGGTGCATATTCTTTATATTCTTTTTTTGCACATCAATCGGAATCCCGGAAATGACAATGCGCATTAATACTCCTCCTGCTTCTCAATGATCTTATAGATGCGTTCCACCTCGGAGTCATCACCCAGAATCTCAAAGAGAGCCTTTTTTATTCTCCTGACAACCACCTGATTATCCCTGAAACCAGACAGTGCCTGCTTTTTCACAGCCTTGTGAATGCGAAGAGCAAGTTTCTCGTCCTCGCCAGTGTTGTCATAAATGGCCATGAGCGCTTTGCTCTTACGGATGCTTTCCGGATATTTATCGTTATCCTCCGGGCAATCAACATCCTTGGCCAACTTTATATATTTCTCAAGCATCTCAGCGTAGTCAAGAACTCCCTGCTTACGCTCTTCGATGAGCTTATCAAGGATTTCTGACATCTTTGCGTAATAGCGCGGATTGACGGTAACCTTTTCGATAACCTTCTTACGGATGTTATTCTCGATGGCCTCTGCTGCACCTTCCTTGTGGCCGCTATCACCTTCACCGGTAAGCGTTTCGCCCTGTTTTGCTACGAAATCCAATAGGTAAGATCATCAAAATCGCCAATCTTCTCAGCATCCGCTGCCGTGATATAGTTATCGATCATCTTTCTCATATCAGGCTCATAGGCCTTCAAATCTAGGAAATCACCACTGGCCGTACCGATGGTTTTCTTCAACTCGATGTAGAAAGTGACCTTCTTATCATATTCATTCAATTTGCCAGATGAGATGTCATCAATCAGATATGGTTTTGCTTCTGCGAAGGCTCTGACAAGACTGCTCACAAGACGATAAAGTTTTTCTCTCAGGCGTGCATAAATCTCGTCGCTCTCCTCAGACTGTCCAGAAACGCCACAGAAATAATGGATGTACTGGATCTCTCCATGAGGTTCCTCGACGCCTTCACAGAGTTCCTCGACAGCATCATACACTTCCTCAAAATAGGATACCGTAGCATCATGGCGATCTTTGACAAGTCCTTTTACATCCTCCGGATCATATCCTTCAAAAGCGCCGGAAGTATAGTCCTTCATTGCGGTCTGGAGCTGTCCAAACAACTGCTTGTAATCCACGATATAGCCAAAATCCTTAGTATCATCATCAAGACGATTGACTCGGCAGATTGCCTGAAAAAGGCCGTGGTCTTGCATTCTCTTGTCAATGTATAGATACGTGCAAGGAGGTGCGTCAAACCCGGTGAGAAGCTTGTCCACGACGATGAGGAGCTTCATATTCGCAGGCTCCTCTACGAATTTGCGCTTTGCTTCCTTTTCAAATTCCTCCACCTTGGCTTGAACCGATCCCGCATTTGGAAGATCAGATGGATCGAGTCCTAGCATCTTGAGATACGTCTCGTATTTAAGGAAGGTTTCGGTATCATCCTCGTCGCTGACGGTGTCCGTACGCAATTCACCCTTGTTCGGTGTATAGGAAGATATGATGGCACACTTCTTAAAGCCCATCTGTTGGAAAATTTCGTAATACTTACAGGCTGTAGGAATACCATCGGCTACAAGAATCGCATTGCCGTTTCCATCCATCAGACGCGGTTTCATATTAAAGTCCTGAATGATATCCCATGCCACCTTTTCAAGACGCGAGCGGGAGCTATACACCTTCTGCATCGTGCCCCACTTCTCCTTGAGCTTTGCCTTTGCGCGAGAGGAAAGGCCTCTAGTCTTTACGTCGAACCACTGGTCAATACGATCCTGTGAAGACAAATCCTGTGGAACATCGCGGTATTCATAACGAAGATCCAGAACGACACCGTCGGCCACGCCTTCGTTATACTTGTAAGCGTGGATATATGTACCGAAAACCTCAATACTGATCTTCTTATCCCTTTTCAGCAGTGGAGTGCCCGTAAATCCTATAAATACAGCATTCGGCATGATGGTCTTCATCGCCGTATGAAGCTTACCAGACTGTGTTCTGTGGCATTCGTCAACAAACACCACAAGATTTCCTTTTGCCTCGAAATTAGCAGGGAGGGACGCTTTCAGCTCTTCTATGTACTTGTCATAGTCATTCTCTGTCGCTTCACCACCACGACGTCCAAACTTATGTACCAGCGAGCAAATCAGCGAATCATCATATACATTCAGGCGATTCAGCAAATCTTTACCGCTCTTGGTACGAGCAATATTCTCATCCACACCAGTGAATGTTTTTTCTATTTGTTCATCAAGCTCATCTCGGTCTGTCACGATAAGGACACGGGCATTAAGCTCCGCCCAATGTGTCAGAATCCATTTTGCAAGCCATACCATTGTCAGCGTTTTGCCGGAACCCTGTGTATGCCAAAGAATACCACCCATCGGTTTATCTGGATCTCTGTTCGGATTGTGAAGCTCCGTTCTCAGATTAGTAAGCCTCTGCTGGGTACGCTTGATGCCAAAATACTGATTGTACCGGCATACTTTTTGATGCCTTTATCAAAGACAACAAAATTCATGATAAGGTCGATAAAACGTTCCTTATCGAACATGGCATATATCTGCTTCAGGAGTTTGTTCTCTATGCCTTCGCAGGTTTTACTGATACGGACATCTACCGGATCACGCTCTTCCTCATGTTCTTTGAATCCGTCATCCTTCCACTCCATATAAAACTTCTCTCCGGTCAGAAGCGTGCCATAACGCAGGCCTTCTGATTCGTTTCCGGCCATGCAAAATTGCATCGTTGTAAAGAAGCTCTGTATGAATGAGTTCTTCTGATTTGTTAAATTCTGACGGATACCCTCTGAGACGGAGATGCTGCTTCGCTTCAGCTCAATAACCGCTACTGCAATGCCATTCAAGTAAACTACAAGATCCGGTCGCTTCTCTGACTGTTCAACGACCGTCACTTCCTCGGCAATAGCAAAGTCATTGTTCAGAGGTTTTTCCTCATCAACAAGCTGCACAGTCACCGGAGGCTTTTCAGGACTCTCGCTGACTGGAATGCCGTACTTCAACCGTGAGTACACAGTCTTATTAGCATCATAAACTCCACGCGAAAGATTCCCGGCTTCCTGCTGAAGCTGCATAATAGCAGCATCAATCAGCTTGTCTGCATAGCCCTTCAGTCGAAGGTACTGGCGCAGACGATCTTCCTTAATGTTCTTATTCTGATAATCTGACAGGTTACCAATATACTGGTAGCCCAAGATCTCCGGATCTTTAAAAAACGGATCACTCTTTCCTGTGTTTTAATTTCGGCATCGCCAATACTCATCTGACAGGCACCTCCTTACACTAACCTGACCTTGCCGGTCAGCAATTCGTCCATCATACCTAGCTTTATTTTCTGATATTTCGATAGTTTTTCTTCGAGTTTGTAGATATCCAAATCCATATCGAAAAGGATACCAGCAATAGCTTCTTGTTCTTCTGTGGTAGGCGGAACATACAAATCGAACTTTACGAGATCCTTCTGATATAAGTGATTAATCGTTGATCCTGCCGACAACTGCTGAAGAAATTCTTTAAATACTGAAGATTCCAGCACATAAAACATAAAATGAGCTGTATACGCATCAGTTATTGGCTTCACAACAAATACACCACTATTTAATGTTGCTGGTCTATTTAAATCTGATATGTACGCGACTTTGCCTATGGTGCCATCTTTTGTAAGAAGAAGATCTCCATTTGATACTTGAATGTTTGGGTCTTGCACGTATCTGTCATAATTCACGTAGTGACAACCATTCCAATTGATACGACCATCTTTAAAATCTGTTCCTGTAATCAAATAGGAATACCCTTCATCCAAATATTCAGCTGTAGTTAATCCCTGCCAACCTATACGTGCTTTAAGCCTTGAGTTTTTTGCCAAATTAATTTTTATCCAATCACCTGAAAACCCTCCAACCGTTTCTTACCGGTTACAAGCATTTGCATTGTTCCTTGGCGAATATCCTTTTTCTTACGTATGAGTTTTCGTAAATTAGTGATAAGAGTGTCTACATTACACAATACCTCAGCAATTTGCCTTTGTTCTTCTATTGGAGGAAGGATGATTGGAAAGTTTCTAATTCGTGTTAAAGCCAACTTGGGTTGCGCTCCCAATGTTTGCGTCTGATTAATCAATCCTTGAATCTTTGAGCTCATTAACCAATACATTAAAAAACTTTATGTTGCATTTAATGTCTGTAATTCTATTTGCATTTTCTGTTAGATTAGCTCCATCAAGATAACCCGGTATCTGCCCCACAATACCAAGTGTTCCAGCAACAGAAATATAAATATCATCTCTATATATTCTATATTTTTGTATCCAAAAGTAGGCTTCATCCGGGACATACATCAGTCCTTCAACATCCACATATCCCGGTCTCATCTGCAACTCTAATATATGGATGTTGTGTAGGTATAGGAGTTACGTAATATCCTTTTGGTAAGCGTTTCCCACTTCTAACGAATCCAACATTTGGCTCAAGTTTCTTAATATCCCAGTCATCCGGAATATCTGTTTTAAAATTTCATTTACCATTTGAATCCCATCCTTTCAAGATGAGACTTTACCTTTGCCTCATATTCAGCAGTGACTTTGTCAAGATCTGGAAGCGTATCCTCGTATCGCTCAGCAAGTTCAATAATCCTACTCGTCAAGCGATGGGAAATCTCAGCATACAAATCACTGATACCAGAGAAAATGCTATCAAACCACTTCTTGTTCACAAGCAGATCTAAAATTTCATTATCTGTGAATTTTTCATATCTTGCCCGGCACTTTTCATCCAGAGCCTTGTTCAGCTCTTTGACAACCTTATTGTAATCTGATATCTTGCCACAAAGATTTAAAGCTTCCTTCAACTGGTTTACGTCATCCTGCAGCTCTCAGGTACGCATTCTTCTGTACGAATAATACGTAGCCGATATTCAATAGAGCTCTTTGTGATTTTTCCATTTTCGTTGACTGCACTCTTGCAAAGCGGATGCCCCACAAGATACGCTTCCATCCGTTTCTTCGTATTGACAAGCTGGAGATCCGTGCGGATCACTTCGAGCTCTATGGTTTCTTCTGTTTCAATCGTGCTTGTCAACTCAACTATTTTGGCTTCGATATCCTCGCTTTAACTTTCCCGTTCTCAACCACATCAGCAAGAGCAGATTCTTCATCCGCACTCTCAATCAGATCAGAAAGCTGAGACTCCGTCTCTGCGACAATACTCTCGGCTTCTTCTATGGCATTCCTCTCTTTACGGAAAAATGCATTTATCACGATGGACTTCGGAAGCAACCTGCCTTCCCATCCGGTGACCTTCATTTCACCCTTATTCTTTCCCTGCGTAATTTCTTCCTCGATATTGTCTGTCGCTCTGGCGTTGGTGTAGCCATCCGATTCGCTTATGATAAGTGACACATCATCGTTCATGACCTCATTCCAATAGGCTAGCAACACCTGATACGCATCGTATTTGTCAATCAGTGTCAGGTGTTCGAATTCGGCAATGATATCTTCAGCAAGACTTACAATCAGCTCTCTTGCAGACACGTCTTCATCAAGAGTTGAAAGAACCGGATATTCTTTTGCCTTCCATGCAGCAAATGCCTCGTCGAGTTTCTCACCATACTCCGAGAATTCAGTATTTTTATATATCGTTTGTCGAATACTTTCGTGCTCAACATTTAAGCTGTAGTATTTTTCGCTAATAGTTGACAGCAGCTCAGATTTCAACGAAGGAAATACTTCCCAGTACTTGGAGAGGCCATCGATGTCAACCGCAGGGATACCTCCATGGATGTGCGCATAGATATCCTGAATGTCCTCCGGATCTGTGGAGTCAATATATCGGGTGATGTTCAGGTTATACCCATTCTTCTTTTCAATTTCATCATTGGGTATGAAACGCGCATACTTAGGATCCGTAGTAATCTGCTCATTAAAGGTAGTAATGATTCTGTAGATATCGCGTTCTCTCAAACGATTCTTATTGCCATCCTTAACATATCCACGGCTGGCATCAATCATAAAGATGCCCTGTCGGTTTGCAGCACCTTCTTTGTCAATTACGAGTACACATGCAGCTATTCCAGTGCCATAAAACAAGTTTGCCGGAAGGCTAATAATGCCCTTGATCCAATGTTTCTTTATAATAGTTTCTCTGATGGTAGCCTCTGCGTTTCCACGGAAGAGGACTCCATGAGGCAAAATAACCGCAGCCTTACCATTTGACTTTAAAGTTTTAAGAATATGCATAAGCCAAGCATAGTCTCCGTTCTTTTCCGGAGGCATATCCCCATAGCCCTCAAACCGACCATATTCTTTACCGGCAATTCCATCGCGCCAGTTTTTCATGGAAAAAGGCGGATTTGCCACTATGTAATCAAAACGCTCAAGTACAGAGTTATCCGATTTATCCATATACTGCGGATTTGAGAATGTATTACCGCTCTTGATGATAATTTCAGCCTTACGGTGCAGAACAGCATTCATCTTAGCAAGACCAGCTGTTGTGCTTTCTTTTTCCTGACCATAACCCATAATTGGAAATGGCGCTGCATCGATAGCTCGAATCAACAAACTACCACTTCCACAAGCCGGATCGCATACCGTGGCGCTGGCATCCGTGCAGTGACTAATGCCTACTACATTAGCAAGAATTCTGGAAACCTCTGCAGGTGTATAGAATTGTCCTTTGCTCTTTCCGCTCTCCGTAGCAAATTTACGCATCAGGAACTCATAGGCATCCCCAATGATGTCATCACCTTCTGCCTTGTTTCGAGAGAAGTCAAGTTCCGGACGCTGGAAGATAGAGATAAGATCAGTCAATTTATCGACCATTTCCTTACCGCTTCCCAGCTTCTTCTCATCATTAAAATGAGCAATATCAATAACGCCCTTCAGGTCGGTGTTCTCGTCAGCAAGACGGGCAATGATTTTGTCCATGCCCTCGCCGATGTTCTTCTTTCCCTTAAGCGCGATAAAGTCATCAAAAGAGCAGCCCGTACGCTTTTCTGGATCGGGATCTTTGTCATGTGCCTTATCGAAGACCTTGATATCCTCGTAGGCTCCCTTATTCTTAAATTTATCGGTGACATACTTCATGAATAGAAGCGTCAGAATATAGTCCTTATATTCTGAGGAATCCATGCCTCCACGAAGTTTGTCACAGCTCGCCCATAGCGATGCATATAATTGCGTTTTCTTGACAGCCATCTTTGTCTGCTCCTTGTCTAATGATTTTCTTGGATTTTCTCCTTGAATCAGTCAGCGCTTTTACCGCTCTTAACCCATTCATCGAGTTCGGAAATTTTAAACTTCCACTGTTTTCCGATTTTTTGAGCAGGCAAACCTTCTTTACCATTTCTAATCCAGCTGCGAAGAGTAACGGTTTTGATTCCTAAATATTCCGCAGCTTCATCTATGCTTATCCATTTGTCATTCATGATTTCTTCCATGCTCTCACCTCGTGATTTGAATCTGAATACAGCTTAACTATTTTAGTATACACCATAAATGTGAATTTTCCAAGAGTTTGCTGTTATTTGTTGGTATTATTTTTTATTTGTGCGTTCTCATATTTTCCTGCCGGACACAACTATGTCCGGTTTTTTTTGCCCGTTTTTCAATGTAAAGCTCATCTTGGCCTTCTCGTTTCTGCCTATCAGCACTGCAAAACGGACATGTCTGTGTCTGAGGTTCCGATCCCTAAAAATGTCATACTTGCTTTAGCACGTGGGAGCCATCTGCGCAGGGTGTTTCCGGTTCCACGTGACTACCGATGACAATCAAATACTGTACCGATCACCGGAAGTGAGGTGCAGCCGAAGGAGGGCTTTCATTATGCAAAACAATGACAATCAGAAGACTCACTTTATTTACGTTCGCAGCACCGGCGAAAAGGTACCGGTCACCAAGGAACAGCACGACTCCTTCTATATGGAAGCCGACCGCATTCGCCACAAGGAGCAGGACCACGGCAGGTGCATGTGCCCATATCGCTTCATTTGGAGATGCGATGGCGACTGCCTTGACTGTGAATATCACGTTGCTGGAGACATCACCTCTCTGGATCAACCTCTCTCAGATGGCAATGGCACCCTCGGCGACTATATGCCCGACCGTAGCAAGTCTATGGAAGAAATCATCTCTGACCGTATGCTGTTGGAGCAGCTTTTTGCCAGACTGCGTGAGCTCGATCCGGATGCTGATACCATCATTCAGTGCTGGCTTGATGATTACAAGATCTCAGATCGTGCAATCGCCGAGAAGCTTGGCCGCAAGCAGCGTACCTTCGCTGATCAGATGAAGAAGATCCGCACGGAGCTCCGTAAAATCCGTGGTTATTAATCCTACATATCATATGTAGCAATTCATCCCTCTTGCACAATTGCTACAGCAGCGGTCATATCAGTCACAAGCAGGCAATTGAAAAAGTAGCGGTCTAAAATATTGCACTTTCCAGAGTTTTCACTGTACTCTGGGAGTGAAAAATGTTTCCATCCTCTCTGACGAGGCTGCAAAAATTGACATGATGCACTCTCTCCTGCCCCCGCATAGAAAAAGATTGCATTGTATTTTAGATGTAAGCCAGATTAGCTTACGATTGACTCTGCTCTTTCTCTATGATCCAATACTTCCAAAATTTCTTTCATATATTGTATCACAGATCATTTTGTTTTGGAAATCACTTTCCTCTCAAATGGGCAGAAGAAAACCTCCAAATCTGTTGTGGACTTGGAGGCTTGATTCCGACCATTTACTCTTTTTCAAAGAAATCTATGCTATATGTTGCGGAACAACAAAACTCTCATCTAACTGTTTATGTAAAAAAGAAATTGTAGTTAATATATCAATTGCATCCTGCTCATTTACAATCCATTTTATTTTCAACTCATGTGCTGTTACATTCCTTACCATATGCGTAACCCCATTTAACATTTCTTTTAGACCGTTTTGAGCATTTTTTCCGAAGGTGTCTGTAATGAATTTATTGCTAATCGAGGATTATTAACTGCAAAAGCATTATTAAATAAATTTGAACCATCCTCCTGCATTCCTGTTTTTTCTCTTACCTTCTCAGACAAACTCTTAGCCGCCTCAAAAACTGCATGAAAATAATTTTCTTGTAAATATTCCTCTTTGCAACACTTTATTACATCCTGATGAATATGTCTTTTTTGTAATTCACTCACCAGATTTCTGGTTCTTCTTTCAACTTCTGAAATTGTAGTTGCTGCCTGAACCTTTAACAATTTTCCTTCGTTTGTCATCTGAAGTCCAATTAACATTAACGGTTTGTTAATTTCTAATAAAATCTCATCATAATTACCATTCTGGCCACTGATAAACCTTACCGGTTTCAGACTCTTTTTTATAAAATTAAGAAATGAATTCGATGCTCCATCCTGTTCTTGTCTTGCTAAAAATGTATAATAAATTCTCTTCCATTTTGTACTTTCATTACTGGCATCCTGAACTCCACATTCCTGAAAAATTTCATTCATCTGACTTCCCGTCATGGTATCTGCAATTATACGCGCCAAAACCTCAACTTCTGAATTAGTAAGTTTTCTAATTCTCTCTGCCATAGCTTAATCCTCCTCACCCTAGTATATCATCTACATCGTTTAACTTTCACTTCAATTTTTTATATATTGTATCACAGATGATTATGTTTTGGAATTTCCCTTCCTCGCAAATGGACAGAAGAAAACCTCCAAATCTGTTGCAAACTTGGAGGCTTGATCCCAGCAATTTATACAATTAAAGCTTTTAGCAAACTACTCATTATGATTATTGTACAGTCTCATAAATTCATCCGCAAATTTCTTTACAAAATCTCTATCCAAAGCAGTTGCCAATGTTTCATCATTATACTGTGCTGCTTTGCTCCAATTATATGAACCATGCATTACAAATTCAAAATCTATAATGCAAAATTTATCATGCAGCCGATTGGACAAATATGCTCCTTTAAGTGGCACTTTTACCACCTCAAAATTACTTTCCAATTCACTCATCAACGTCATATTAGATTTTTCATTTGATGTAATAATTCTAATACTTATGCCCTGCTTTTTCTTTGCAAGTAATTCCTGAAAGATATCTCGGTCCGAAAACCACGCAACCGCTACCCAGATTGTATACTTTGCATTCCGAATGCCTTGAATAATTACATCTTTGATTCCATCAAATGCTACATCATGTTCATTTTGTCCATCATCTTCCAACTCTACCAATTTAGGTTTAATCTCAACTCCATACAAATCATAGTCATCATCTGGAATATAAATATCATTGGCTAAGTCAAAAAAAACATCTTTATATTCCTTTGCTTTTTTCAGCATTGGAATTGGCACTCTTAAATCCATATATTCCTGCCTCTGATTCGATACATGGGTATATGCACCGGTTTTTCTAAATGTAACTATAGAATATCTTAAAATCCCCAACAAATCATCTTTGTTCTGAATATCTTCATCATATTTTATAGTTTCTATCATTGTCTTTAAGAATTGTTTTTCATTCATTTACACATTCACTCTCCATCTGTATTTCCACATATACCCATTTTTTCATCAGATAATTTAACTGTATCTATTATTTCCCAAATCTTCATATAACAGGAGCCTCCAAGTTATTTAAACTCAAAGGCTCTCTTTTTCTTACATAACTTTATGCAAGCGCAGGTTCCTTCCCTGCAATAATCGCTTTCACTTCTTCTACGTTTTTATCTGTAGCCATAGCAATCTGCTCTACAGTAAAACCATTGTTATGCATATTAAGAATAATTTTTTCTTCTTTTCTTGCCTCTCCAATCGCAATACCATCTTCTTTTATTCCCTGACTCAAGTTACACATAACGCTCACATCCTTCCTGAAGTTCTCCTCAATAGGAATATCGTATTCATTTCCAATTATGTTTAGTTTTTCATCTATTGTAAGTTCCTTGGATAACAATGCTCCCAGCAGACGGTGCAGTTCATACGTCTCATCATGTTCCGGCAGATTCTTTGCCAGTCCAAGCATGATGATATTCAGCAGGTCAAGATTTCCCTTCCATTCATAGGAACCGATCAAATCTTCCTTGGTGAGATGCACATGGCTCATGCTGCTCTCTTCCATGTTCATACATACCCAGATCGAATATACACGCTTAATGTCATTGTAGCTGGAGTTCTCAAAATCACGTTCTTTTTGTGATGAGATCAGTCTGCTTACATAAAAGATTGCCCTGTTTAAGATTTCGTATCCCTTCGGCTCGTCTTTCTGTGCTTCCACATTTATGATGATCTGTGACAATCCATCTTTCATGCGCACATAGAAAACGATATCAAATCTTACCAGACCTTCATTAATTTCTTCATTTTCTGTGTTGAAACCGACCAGCCTCTCACCATTTTTTTCGCTGGCTGCATTTGTGAGTCCAGGCTCTACCGGTACCGTACTGATATGTGGTGTCCCTCAATGCAGTCGACCACATCCTTGGGATTCATGCCCTTAAACTCATCAACTGTCTTTACCAGTATATGTGCCAGTATGCTCTTCTGTCCTAACAGACGCTTTGCACTCGTATCATACTGTGCATCCTTGTCTGTTGCTTTCACTGCATTTTTTAATTCTGTATTCACTGGTCTTCCTCCTTTTTGTAACAGATATAGTCATCCCCAAAAAGGCATCTGACCACACCTATATTATAACTTACCCATTTCTTTTATACAATCAATTTTTACATTTGAAAAGGAACATAAGAAAAACTCCAAACCTGTCATAGACTCGGAGTCTTGATTCCATCCATTTTTTACATTGTCTGCATCGGTACATGTTGTTCCTGCTCCTCATGCTCCAAAGCATCCTGCTCTGGCACATGCTCTATACTTTTTTGCTTGCTCCTGCACTTTTCCCATATACCGGATTTTAATGCTGCTGTAATCAACCCCTGTCGGTTCCAGCACTTTTTTCTCTAACATGTTTAACATCGCTTCGGTGTCAAATTTTCCCTCAAAATAAAGTTCCTCATCCACCTTTATCGGTACATCCATTTCTTCCGGTGAACTGCCAAGGATCGTCCTCCAGCGTCCGGCTACTTTTCCACACATTTCCATAAAACGCTCATGGATATCCGGCTGTTCATTATAGGTCTGCAAAATCCTTTGTGCCACCTTTCTCCATGTAGGTGTCTCTATCCATTCTCCCCGCGCGAACTGGACTGCCAGCGGTTTTTTCCCTTTCAGTTCTGCCGGGGACACTGTGATAAGACTGCTTTCCCGGATTGTATCTTTCATATTTGTCCGCAACTCCACTCCGGTGCATCTGGAGCAGTGCATCACATTTCGTATTTACAAGCTGTAACATTTCCTCCCTCAGTTCTTCTATCAGTTGCTCATAATTCATACGCTTTTCTCCTCCCGTCGCACAATCTTGTGTTGCTTTTTTTATATCCACTTTCTTTTACTCATTTTCCGTTATATGCTTTCTGCTCCTGCTGTCCTTTCCTATTTTTATGCCAACAATAAAACGCCCGGATCATCGGGCATTTTATTCTTACCATAAACTGGCAGGAACAACGTTTCCTATTTACTTGCTGCCATTCCTGCCGCAGCCTTACTCATATCGAATCTCCTGTTCCATGACTATGCCTGACTGGAACTGTATCAGCAGTTTCTCGCTGGATTCCACTTTGATGGTGGAGATCAGCCGTCTCACAAGGTCATTGTCGAACTCCGGTATCTGGCAGGTGCTTGTGCTTAAGTAATGGTCGATATCTTGGATTCTCTGTTCATAACTGTCAGCCATCCGTTTCTCGTTTCTGGCTGTTTTCTGTGCCTCTTTTAAGGCATTGATTTCTTCTGCTATGATTCGGTAGCGTTCATCAAACTCCGGTGTGTAGGAACCGGTCTTTGCATTCTCTGCAATCAGTGCCACCATCTCTTCCTGTTTTTCTTTTATCTTTTCCTCGTATTCCCCGGACTCTTTTGCGGTGCCATAGCTCCCGATGACATGGATGATGTTCTGCCGGAAGTGTTCCATAAATTCCATATCATCACTTGTGATCCTGTGGATGGCTTCCATCACCGCCCTGTTTAATGCGTTCTCTTCGAGTGTCTCGGATTCCCCGCATTTCTTCACTCCGTTGGTCAGCCGATTGCTGCATCTCCAGACCACTTTCTTTTTCCCGTTTCTCGCCCAGGTGACTCTCCTGTACTCCTGTCCGCATTTTCCGCAGATCAGCATGCCGGTCAGTGCATAGGTGGAGGAATACCTGCTTTTCTGGTTCTTCTTCCGGGTGACAGCCGCCTTGCATAAGGATGCCCTCCGCATCATCTCTTCCTGTACCCTGTAGAACAGCTCTTTCGGGATGATTGCCTCATGGTCATCTTCCACATAATACTGCGGTACGAGTCCAGTGTTCTTTACTTTCTTTTTTGTCATGAAATCCACCGTGTAGGTTTTCTGCAGTAATGCATCTCCCATGTATTTTTCATTGCGGAGCATTTTGTCTATTACCGTGGAATGCCATTTGTCCTGCCCTGTGGCGGTCTTGATTCCCTGCTCTTCCAGATGCTTTGCGATCTTCCCGGTACTGTAGCCTTCCAGATAAAGGCGGAAGATCAGCTTTACGATCTCTGCCTCTTCGGGTACGATGACCAGGTCACCATCCTCGTTTTTGGTGTATCCCATGAACTTTGTGCAGTTTACGATGACCTTGCCTTTTTCAAATTTCCTCACGACTCCCCAGCGGATGTTCTCGCTGATGTTGCGGCTCTCCTCCTGCGCCAGACTGCTCAAGATGGTGATAAGGATTTCACCGGTTCCCTCCAGTGTATTGATTCCCCTCTTTCTCGAACACCACCGCCACGTTCTTTTCCTTCAGTTTTCGGATGGTCACCAGCGAGTCTACCGTGTTCCTCGCAAACCTGCTGACCGACTTTGTAAGGATCATGTCGATTTTTCCGGCAAGGGCATCCTGTATCATGGCATTAAAGTCTGCCCTCTTTTTGGTGTTTGTTCCACTCTTTCCGTCATCTGCATAGATGCCGGCATTTTTCCAGTTTTCGTTTTCAGATATCTTGCTGGTATAATACTCCACCTGTGCCTCATAGCTGCTGTCCTGCTCTTCCAGTTCCGTACTGACACGGCAGTAGGCAGCGACCTTCATTTTCTTCTCTGACAGTTTCACATTCCGGTCATACTGCACCTTGGCAGGTATCATGCTGATCTTTTTTGCTGTTTCTGCCATCTGCTCTCCCTCCTAATCCTTGTATCCGGCTGTGACACGGCTCCCATTGATAAGCTCTACTTCTGCCATGTTTCCACCATGCACCCAGATGCGTGCGATTATTTTTCTATATAAATTTTCATCAAATGTTTCCAGTTCCTTTTTCCCTGCAAGGATGTTTTTGACCTCCTCTGTCCGGAACTCCCCATCCCTGACCTCCAGTGTCCGGTATCGTTCCTCTGCCCTTTCATAGAGCAATTTCATCAGGTCTGTTTCTGTGCGTTCCTGTTCTTCTTTCATCCGCTGCAGGTTCCGCTCCAGAACCCGGTACTGAGGGCTGACCTTTTCCTCCTGCCTTTGTACCCGGAGCAGGCCTTTGTTTCGTATCACTGCATTGATGGCTTCCACACACACCTGCTTTGCCTGCCCGTCTGTAATAAAACTGTTCCTGCAGTTTTTTGCTCTGCCAGTCACATAACTCCTGCACTTCCACTTGGCAGTGCCGCCACGCTCTTTTTTGTGGTTCGGCTGGATATGGCTGCATACTGCCCCGCATTCTGCACACCAGATGACACCTCCGAAAAGGATTCTTTCATCCCTGCCGGGCCGGTGGTCTGCCCTTCCAAGCTCTGCCCTCACCTTTTCCCGTCTGCGCTGGACTCTCTCAAACAGTTCCTCTCCTATGAGCTGCGGATAGTATTCTGTGCCAAGGTAGCTTGGGTTTTCCAGTATCCTGCCAATGGATGCATGGGTCCAGGACACTTTCCCTTTTGCATTGCATATTTTTCTCCCTTTCAGGTTCTGGGCGATCCTGCCTGCCGCCACTCCGCTGTCATAGTCTGTAAATATCTGTTCCACAATCTTTCTTTGCTCTTCGCAGATGGTGATTTTTCCATCCACAACTTTATAGCCGATTGGCATGTGCCACTGCATCCTGTCCACCTCCCCTCTCCGTCAGTTTCAGTCCGTTGTACAGGCAGAAGGTGATGTCGTGTTCTTTGGAGACCACGATCTTCTCCGCTGTCATTTTAAACAGTTGCTCGTCAAACTCCTCCCTTAATCCGTCCTGTTCTGCAATCAGTTGGATAAGCTGTTCGGTCCGTACAATTTCTTTTGTCCTTCTCAGCTTTCTGGTCAAAAGTGTCTTTTTTCTTCTGCATTCCGTCAGCTGCCAGCCAAGCTTGCTACTGCTCTCCATAAAAAGAGCAGAGTCCATATATCCTTTCCTCATGACTTGTTTAGGATTTGGCTCTGCCCGCTTATATCTTTGATTTCCTTATCCAGTTGTCTGATTTCCTCACTGTCCTGCCTTGCTGCCACAAGTTCCGTCAGCCCTTTTAACAGCGGCTCTAATATCGTTCCCTGATTGGTGTACAGCTTGTTCCACATGTCTGTAAAAGCCCGGTGCAGCACATCCTCCCGGATGGCTTTCAGGCAGCAGCTCTCTTTATCCTCCACATGTCCGCTGCACGTCCAGATGATTTTTTCATATGGTTTCCCGATGTAGATTTTCTGCCGCCGGAAGGTTCTTCCGCACTCTCCGCAGATGATTCTGCCGGAAAACAGGTATCTTTTGGTGTAGTCACTCTTGTTCATGTGCAGTACATCCACCCGGTATGCCATCAGGTTCCGCACCGCTTCTGCCTCCTCATGTGTGACGATTGACGGATGGCTGTCTTTGATGAGATACTGGGTTCTCTGTCCGTTGTTTACCCTGCGGACAAATGGGAACCTTGTTTCTGTATATGTCCTCTGCTGAAGCATATCTCCCGCATAAATGGGATTTTTCAGAATGTCCTGTATCACCCCGTCCTGCCACTTTTCTGCACCCCGGATTGTTGGAATGCCTTTCTGGTTCAGTGCCTTTGCTATCACATACACTCCCATGCCGTTTAAGTAAGACTCATAAATCCACCTTACGGTTTCTGCCTCGGATTCTATGATGACTAAATTTCCATCCTCGTCTTTTCCATAGCCATACGCTGGCGTCGATATGATATAGGTTCCATCCTGAAAGCGTTTCTGTATCGCCCATCGGTTGTTGCTTGAGATGTTTTCTGATTCCCCCTGCGCCACCGATGCCAGGATGGTAATGAACAGCTCGCTTTTTTCTGACAGCGTGTTGATGTTCTCTTTTTCAAAGTAGATTCCAACGCCGATCTCCTTCAGCTTTCGGATGGTCTGGATGCATTCCACCGTATTTCTTGCAAATCTTGTGATGGATTTCGTAAGGATCAGGTCGATGTTCCCATCCTCACAGTCTGAAATCATCATCTGGAACTCATCCCTGTGCTTTACGTTTGTTCCGCTGATTCCTTCATCCGCATACACCCCGGCAAACTCCCACAGGGGGTTGCTCTCGATTTTTTCCGTATAATATTCGACCTGTGCAGTATAGGAAGTTGCCTGTGCCTGACTGCCGGTACTGACTCTGGCATATCCGCACACTTTCAGCCTGCGTTCTTCCTGTGTATGTTTCTGCGCTTTTGCTGCCTTTATGACAGTCACTTTTTTTGCCATGCTTTTTTCTCCTTTCCCAGTATTTTCAAGGGTTTGCACTCCCTGTCAGCAACATACACTACCACATAGTCTATATATATCCAGTGTTATTACAGATATACTTTTGCCAGTTCGGGGGAAAAGGTCTTGACATTCAAAACCCGGATTTTTTCCCATTCCTCCTCGGTTAACAGCTTATCTTCATGCATCCTTTTTAAGAGAAATTCGGCAATCTTATACCGCACCTCATTCGCTCCGCCTTCCATCATCTTTTCCCTTTTTCCTCCCGCAATTTAAGAACGTTAAATTCATTCTCCCAAGCCAAACACTTCCGCCCAGAAGAAACACCTTTACATCATCCCGATTTCAGCCATGGTTGCAGCCTCATCTTCTTCCCGGAAATACTGTTCCGATACATCCCTGCTGACTGAAAGCACCTCTCCCGCGTCCTTTTCTCCCATCTGGATTGGGATTAAGAACGGATTGATTTCCTTACAGAATTCCTGATTCGGACAGCTATTGATAAAATAGCCGCAGGTATCTAATATCAGCCTGTCACACATATCTGTGATGACGATCTTTTCGGCTTCAAACATGTGGCTGCCGATATAATTTGCGATATTTTCTGCCGTAGTCGAGATATAGTCCTCTTTCCGCTCCCCTCCATCACTCGGATAAAGATAGGCATATCCTGCCCTCTCCGTTTCAAAAATCCTTAACATCATTTCGGTATCTTCTTTCTTCATCTCCTGTTTTCCTCCATTCCCCATTTTTCAGCTTTTCTTAACTCCACAAGAATACGGCGGAAGTTCCCCTCCGCCGCATGGTTTCTGTAATTAAGTCTTACTGCCATAATCCTTCACTTCATAAATAAAAAGTGTCTGTCCCTATTCGTCACTACTCCCCGGAACCAAAACGCCGCCAAAACAGAGAAGAAAAAATCCCAAAGCCGGCATTTCATGGGCAGTCAGTCCAGACTGTCTTTGGTCCCTGCCACTCGGACAGGCAGACATCACAGGTATCTCACCTCCACCACTGCGTGCTGGCTAATCTCAAGGTGTATCATTATAGGCCATTCCCCTCTTCGCGCCTGTCCACCACAGACAGGCTGTACCCCGGCTTTCCCGCTCGGCTCCTTAGATGCGGTCTTTTTCACAGCATGGCTGGCAGAAAGAACATCTGCCCGATTGCTGCAGGAGTGTCACTGCGCCCCGGTTACGGCTCATGAAACGGCTAACGTATCTGAACTGCTGGATATGGCTGGCAGGATATGGCGTGATTCCATCCTGCGCTCGGAGTCCTGCATTCCTCTCCGGCATTTTTCAAGGTGCGTTTTGTCTGCCTGTGTCGTATCCACACACGAGACATGAGAGGATTCCCGGAAGAGACCATCTGTCCAGAAAAAGTTCCTCTCATAAGGTACTCACAGAAAAACACGTTTTGAGGGGGTATTAATCAAAATATTTTTTTATTTTCTTTACCGCACCGTTTATGCTCTCCCGGATGTTCTTCTCTCCAACCCCTTCTTTCGCTGCAATCTGCCGGTATGTCATGCCCTCAAAAAAATAAAAATGCAGCCGCTCTCTCTGCACTGGGGTGAGTGACTGCATTGCTTTCTGCAGGGCTTCCATTTCCATCTGCCGGATGACCGTATCCTCTACCGATTCCCCGGTCAGCTCTACCAGATCTTCCGTTTCTCCCTCTGTATATCCGTCCTTGGTCGTATGTCTGATATCCCGCATTTCCTCTGCGTGGGCTTCTTTGCGAAACGTATCGGCAAGTGCCTCGTAGACTTCTCTGGTCACATAGGTGTATTCCAGTTCACCAACTGCATCTTTATAAAAATCCTTGACTCTGATCCTGATCCATTCTGACATTCAAATGTCCTCCATTTCGTAATTTTTTTGAAATGAAGGACATCTGGCGGGCCTCTGGGTTCTGCTTTACTGGAAAAAGACAATAAAAAAAGGTGCTGTTCCCATGCAAAATAAAGCATGCAAAACTGCACCCGGATGTTATCCTTATGAACTTTTCCCTTTCTGCCGCCCCCTGGAATCCGGTGCGGCATGAATTCCCCAAAACATGCCACGCCTTTCTTCTCCTAAGCCTTTTTGCGGTACTATACTTGGAAAGAAAGTGCGCTTCAATATAAGTGTAATAAGTCTTACGGTACCTGTAATAAGTTACCGTCTTGGATTGTCATCCCTTCCTGTTTTCCAGAAAAAAAGTCCCTTCCGTTTGTTCGGAAAGGACTATCTATTTTCGGTATGCGACTGTATCCATAGCTGTGCTTTTCCTATAATCATAAACAGTGCCGTGATGCAGATTCCTGTATAAACAGCGTAAGCATACAGTACCTGGCCTGCATGCCACAAAATGCCAAGCACAGCCAGTTCCAACACTGCAATCAGCCTTGCTTTTCTGCCAAAATGCTTTTGTTCCTCTTTATCCAGTTTTCGGTTCTTGCTGTGCATGGGACTGAGTAAAAAAATAATCCCTGCGGACACCAGCAATACTGCCAGCAGCCATGCCAGCGATGTCTTACAAAACACAGCCTGTGTATAAACCGGAACCAGCAGCACCAGATTGGAACCAAGATAACAGAAAATCCTGCTGTCTGAGTGATATCCACCAGTATAGCTGCGAAGAACCATAAAAGAAAGGGTAAACACTGCCACAACCGCCAGTTGCTCTGTGAGCAGGCCGATGACCAGTGCCGTCACAACGTTTAGAAGCAGGATCATACCATTGCGTATTCCAAACTGGTATAATTCCTGCTCCTCCTCTTTTATGATTCCCCGCTCAACCATACGATGGCTGAGCCATTTCGTCATGATTTAAAACCTTCTGAGTTTTTTGGAATCTTCCGGCATCTTGTCCTGTCCCAGATACCACATGCAGGAACGGTTCGTTGCCATGGTTGTCACCATAAGTGCCAGTGCTGCCATCACACTCATGGATTTGCTGCTCAGTCGGTACATCCAGTTTCTTTTCTTCATTTTTAGTAAAACCCTCCTTTTTTTGATGTTTTCACTCTAACAGTTTCCATGTAAAAATCAATCTATCTGTAACAAGTTGCAGGTTTGCTGTAATAAGTTGCAGTCTCACTCCAGTTTTGCAACTCCGTTGAGCAGAAGGACTGCCTCAAAATGTTCCCCCTGATCCTTTAATATCAGCTCCCCACCGTATTTTTCTGCCACTTTCCGCACCGAACGGATTCCCCTGCCGTGTTTTATTTTATCTTTTTTGCTTGTCTGTTGACAGGAACTTGTCCCGGATGGCTTGCTGTTCTTAATGGATAAAAGCAGTCTGCCCTCCTGAAACTTTGATTCCACATGAACATACCGTTTTTCCTGTTCCACTGCCATCGCTGCCTCTATCGCATTATCCAAAAGATTCCCATACAGAACACCCATGTCCCCGATATCTACGGATACTCTCTGGGGGAGCAGCGTTGTAACCTGCATCGGTATCTCTTTCTCTTTTGCCTTTACGCTTTTTACTTTTAATATGGCATTCACCACAGGATTTGCGGAATAAATGATCTCTTCTGCCAGCCGGATATCTCCCAATACTTCCTGCAGTCTGTCCTTGATCAGTTCCGCACTTCCCTGTTCCGCCGCTGCGCGCAGTCCCGTCAGCCGGTTCTTCATATCATGCCGGATGTCCTGTATCTGTTCCTGATACCGTTCCATGTCCTGATAGTATTCGTTCCGGTATAAGATTTCCCTCTGGATCATTTCCTCTTCGTGCTGTTTTTCTTCCACTGTCGTATACTTTTCAATCATCAGAAAAGATTACATAATTAGTGATGATAATGACAAAGATGATGCACATGCACAGCACGACCATCTGTGCCGAGATTAATTCTTTTGCAACCTCTATCAGTAAAAAGCAACTGATCAGGCTGCATAAAGGTATCATTGTCAACATATATTGCGTTTCTTTGGGCATTGCTGATAGTCGAATGCTTTTTCCAGATTTAAGTCTGCAAAACACCTCCACAATTGTTGCTTTCAAAAGTGCCATAAAAAACACGATAAAATAATATGAAACCGTGGTATCGTCCAACACCTTTTCCATGAATGCCTTATTAAACAAATATCCTAACGGTTCTGCAACTCCCATAATCCCCATATACAGCAGAACCGCAATCAACCTGCTTACAATCCCTGCCTCATACTGGCAGACATATACACAGAGAATTGCAACCATCGTCACAAAATTCAGCCAGCTTATCCCCATCTGGTTCACCGCACTTCCAATCAGCTCGCACACTATCAGCAGAAGAACCGAAAACTCCATGGAAGTTTTTCTGTTTCCAATGAACTCCTCTAAATACCTGCGGTAAATGCAGAGGTCAAAAAGATTTATGACAAGCCTCACCCCATATAATGCCATGTCACATTCCTCCCTGCACAAACGCTATGTGCTTTTCCGTCAGCTCCTTCCGGTACCCTCTTGTCACTCCCAGCTCTGTGCCGTCTGTAAGCATGACCATGCCGCTGGATACGGAATGAACATGTTTCAAATTAACGATAAAAGAGCCATGAACGGCGGCAAACATGCGCTCGTCCAGTTTCTCCCATATTTCATTCAGGTTCATGTTGGACTGATATTTCATTTTCTTTGTGTGGATTATCGCCTGACGCCCCCGCTTTTCCAGATACAGGATTTCATCAAACTTCAGACTGTACCGCACCCTGCGGTAACTAAATGAAAAACTCTGATTGGTCAGATTCAGATAGGTTCCTGCCTTCTCAAACAGCACACGGAGCCTTTCTTCTGAGATTGGTTTTGGAATAAAATCAAATGTGACAACTTCAAATACACTTGGCATGTATTTGGTATAGCTGGTAAGAAACACCAGCAATGCTTTGGAATCTGTCTCACGGATCTGTTTTGCCACCGCAAGTCCGTCCATTCCAGGCATCTCAATATCAAGAATGTACATATCCGGCTTTTGCTCCGCATCTGCACATTCCCTCAATAATTCTTCCGGTCTGGTATAAAACACATACTCCACCGCATAGTCGATCATACGCAGTGTATAGCGTCTGATCCTTTCAATGTCCTGCTGATTATCATCGCAGATTGCTACCCTCATAAATCGTCTCCTTCTCAAAATATATTGATCAAATATACATCCCGGAGACTGTGCTGCTTTAACGGCCTGTCATCAGCTTTCTCATATACGCAAGCATACGGTCTATAAATGCATCCCGTTCCTCCCTGCTACAGTTTGCAAGGAACAGTTCAATATCAACCTTATGATTTGTATCCCCCGTAACCAGATAAGTCGGCTCAATCCTGTACTTCTCATACAAGATCAGCATTTTCTCTGGCTGTAAGCCATAGACACCACTTTCGATTTTGCGATAATGCTCTACCCCTACATCCAGCGTCTCTGCAAAAACTTCCTGCGTATATCCACTGTTTTCTCTGGCGGTTTGCAACCTTTTCCAATCTGTATATTGATTTCCTTCTTCTCTGCTTTCATGGAATTCACCTCGCTTTTATGGTAATGATACCAACGAGAAATACCCGAAAACAGATTGCAATACAACACTTCAAAAGTCGTATTGCGACATATCCCCATAAACGAAAAGTGAGCATCTAATTACATTTCCTGTTATTCCACCAGTTTCCCAAGCACCACATGATTATATTGGTAACTCACAATCCTTTAGCCAAAATCGCAGTTCCATAACAGTCACAGCAATTTTATATTTTACTTCGATTTCAACTTTTTCTGGCGGATTGGCTAAAAGCCTGTCAATATCCTGTTCCTCAACATCAGCCATTTTTGCTATCGTTAGCTTGGATATGCCATGATAGGAAACAAGCACTTCCAAAAAACCGCTTAATTGCTTATCCTTATCTTCAATCGCTCCAAAATACAGAAATCCTACTTCTATTTAAAATTCTGAATTATGAACTCAATTCCGTTACCAGTGAAGAATATCTTTTTGTCCGGTTCTTTATATCCTCCTCACTGACACCATAATAACAATATAAATCTCTGGCTATTTTCTTAAACCTTTTTATGACCGACTTATTTCCAGAGTAAGATATTCCAAATATATTCCAGGTATAATCTACCTCTATTTCCATTAAATCCTCACCAATTTTTATTTCATATAAATGAAAATCCATAGGAATTACATTATCAGGCATTTGGTCAATCAGTTTATTTCTAATTTCCATTTCATTCAAAAAATTTTTAACAGATTCTTCATTATGAAAATCTGGTTTTGGAATATCCTTCCTTTGGCCCAAAAGTTCTGGTTTATGCTGCATAATCAAACTAGCTTTTAGATTTTTCTGTCGTTCTATCCAATTTGTTGCGGCAGGATTGATTTCCACTAAATCATAATGATCCTTTGCGTATTGCACCACTTCCGCAAGGGTATGCGGGTTGGCCGCTATTCTCTTTTCTATCCTTTTTCGTCTGGATTGATAGATAGCATTTCGGATTCTAATCTTTAGAGATTGCTTTTGAGCTTCTCCAAATATAAAAACACTTGTGGGACCATCTTCACCATTTATTATGGAAACTTGATTGATACTTTTATTTTTCATAAGTGCCCTCTACTCACAAATCCCGATTATATCGGTGATTCACAATCTTTTAGCCAAAATCGCAGTTCCATAACCGTCACAGCAATTTTATACTTTACTTCGATTTCAACTTTTTCTGGTGGATTGGCTAAAAGCCTGTCAATATCCTGTTCCTCAACACCAGCCATTTTTGCTATCGTTAGCTTGGATATGCCATGATAGGAAACAAGCACTTCCAAAAAACCGCTTAATTGCCTATCCTTATCTTCAATCGCTCCAAAATACAGAAATCCTGCTTTACTAAGTATTTTAAGACGCAATGCAGGATCATCTAGCAAACATTCCACATTGCCCATTACTACTCCATCTATTGTTTCTTCAGTTATTTCTAAATATTTTGAAAGAGTATTTTTATTAAAACGATACTCCTCAATTAAAGAAGTCAACATTTCTGAAATATTTTTTGTTTTTATCATATTTGTGCCTTAATCTCCACTTGTATCATTTACAATATTGCTTGTAACAAGTGTCCCTATGTGAAAGGCACACTCTACACTTTATTGTTGTTATCTTCCATTTTCCGAGCAATTATAACTTTTCCAATCTACGTTTATCAAATGCTCCAAAATTTAGATGCCAGCTCCCGATTTATGATAGATGAGAGAAAATTAGGATTATTATTCTGGAACACTTTCAGACTTTCAAAAAAAGCCGCTTTATTCTCTGTCTTTATATCTGAAAAAGTTGCATCCAGCTTCTGATCTTTTACATTTTTCTCCACATATTCCTCCGACTGCTTTTCGTAATTATCAACCATCGAAGGATTCTTTTTCACTGCCCCTTCATACCAATTTGTAAGGTATTTTAATGCATTAAGCTGTCTGTCCTCATTGCTACTTTCTTTACTAATCTTCTGATATTCCGTGTATGCACTGCCGTCCATCGTCCTCATCATATCAAGCGCATTTGTAGTCTTTACAAGATTGCTACCATGTCCAAGATATGTACCTTTCCCTACTCCATAGTCCATATTTCCGTTATTGTCAGCTTTTCCTGCGCTCGCAAGCTTTGCGATAGACTCCATTGCTTCCAAAAATGGTTTTCTGCTATCTTCCGGGATAAAATTCTCTGCCGCATATTCCGCTTTTTTCATACCAAGTGAAATATTTGCCTGCCGTTCTTCCTCTGTCATAGAGCCAGTATTTCCAACAAGGAAATTCTGACGGATGATATCATACACAAATCCCTGTTCCTCTTTGCTGCAGTTCTCCACCGCAGATGCAACCGCCTTGTCTGCACCATACATTCCGGAATATGCCGGAAGTTCTAGTGAGTTATCAACCTGCGTAATTTCTTTTTTGGAACGCTGCATTTCTCGCCTCCATTGATTCCCGCTGCTCCTGTGTTACATTGGCATCCACTATACCTTTCTTGTTTTCCACAAGTGCAGCCATTCCATCTCCCGAAAATTCAACAATAACCGCATCTCCATACTGCGAACCGATGTCCTTCATCGCCTGCAGGGTTTCTTCCCTTGACATCTTGTCCATAATCTTATTGCCATGTTCATCTGTAGTGTTAAATTCATACTTTACAAGGGTGTCTTTCTTATATATACCATTCCCATATGAGGGAATATTCGTTGTTCCTCTGTAAAACTGACTGTAATCAATATTCATAATATACACTCTCCTCTACTTTATTTTTTCTTAGGTATTTGTGAAATACCAAAAGTCTCATAAATACAATATTTTTACCACATAAAACATACTATATTTTTATAGTTTCATACTTGTATATATATCTTATGCAAACATATAATATCTGCCTAAATCATCAACTTTATATACATTATTTGTCTGAGTGGTGCCATAATTATCACCATAATATATCTTTATTCCTTTCAAATTTTTTGTCCATGCACTTATGTCTGCACAATCATTTTCTGCCGCCAAACATTTTCTGGCAGTAGCATAACAGGAACCCGGCATATCAATTTCCCATGCTTTGCTGGAATCACCATCATACGGAATATATGTAACTCCATTAGGAGTCAAAAATGTAAAACCATCTTTTTCGCGTTTCAGATTTCCTGATATCTCAAGTAAAGCATATAATCCTGCCGTAGACCGCTGTGAACTTACCGGATATTTTTGAAATTCATCAGCTAATTTATTCAGCGTCTCTATATCTTTATCGGATGTTATGATTACCGAAACTCCTTGTGCCTCATTTCCCTTTATCGACAAATAATTTAACCCTGTCTTTGGATCACGTTTTACTACCAATCCCCCCTGTAGCGGTATCTCCTTTATATCAATATTTCTTTTGTCAGACAAATCATTCAAAAGATTTTTCAGTTCACTTGTCATGGTTACATTATACGAAAATGGCTGATCCATATTAATCAGGAACTCCATTCCTGTTTTCTCATCTCTTTGAATTGCTAATTGATCTTCTCTTATATAAAAATCTTTTTCCTGTCTGCTTATCTACAATCTCATATGCTGCTACTCCATTCACATATGTAGCATCTTCAATTTTATATCTTTCTGTCTCTATTGGTAATTCAATATCTTGAGAGATACTATTTTGTGTATAAATTCCAAAGTTACTATAATCTGTACTGTTTACATAGGAATCCCTTGTGCTAATCTTATTACTTATACACTCTTGGGCTTTATTCATTTTATCAGAAAAATTTCCTACTGCATTTCTATTATTTTTACTGCATAACATACTTTGTTGTAAGTAACCATTCTCTATTCTCATGATTCTCCCTCCCAATCACTTGGGTTTTATTGAATACTCCATTATAAACTTTAATCTTTTATCTGAAATGTACCGTCTGCTATAACAAACTGTACATTTAACTCAGACATAATATCTTTGTGCTGTGTCCGGTTATATGCTAAAATTTCCCGGATATCGCTTGCATAATCCTGATAGGTCAGGTTATCGCCCGGATTATTTAACAGGTCATCCAGTGTTTTCGGCAGACCATGTATCGTTGCATTTTCCACGGAAAGGTCTCCAAGCGATACACTGCCGCCAGTTGCCTTATATAAAAATTTTTCCACATCCACCGCAGCTTGTAACAGATACTTTTCTTTATCGGACAATGCCTGTATTTCCGAATCCATAGAAAAATAAATATCCATCAGATCATCCGAATACTTTGACAAAACATCCTCTATCTTCTGTTTCATTGCATTATCATTAATGCCATCGACACTTACCTGACCATCCGCCCCAATTTTTATGGAAAACGTGGAATCTGAAATATCCATTCCCGCTTCTTGCAAATCAACAGATATCCTGTCTTTTACTGTGGTATTCATTTTTGCACTTGCATTCGCACTATCCAGCTCTGTTGCGGTACAAAAGATATTTAAAAGGGCATTTTCCTGCTCCGTCAGTTCTTTGCCTGCCGCCTTCTTTTCCAGTAAATTGTGAATCTGCTCATCATCCGGCACTGCCCCACCCTGCATGACAGCTTCTGCCTGTTCCTGATGCAGTTTCTCCATCTGCTCTGTATAATAAGTTTTGTACTTCTGCCGGATTTCCTTAATTGCACGCATCTCCTCCGTATCGATTAAGCCTTCCTGCATCTGCTTCCGGACTGTCCCTGCATATTTCTGAACCTCTGCCATTTCCTGATAAGCTCCATGGCTTTTATCCGCCTGCGTTGTCTGGAAAGAAAGATGATATTCGGCATCCGGTTTTACCGTCGAACCGTTCTTTGCCTGTACCTTTACGGTATAACCTCTGTTGTCTGTATTCCAGTTCGGTATGGTAATACTAAGACCACCATTTCCATTATCTTTCCCAATGCCGACCTGATTGCCTTCCTCATCATACAAAACCATCTCATAATTACAGCCTTCCGGTATATGATCTAAAGTGATAGTAATATCCTTATTATAGGTATCCTTCGCGAAACTTAATGCCCGGTACTCTGTAATGTTGAATTTGTAATAGTCCACATCTTGCGTATCCGATAAACTTCCCTTTAAATATCCATCAGGCTTATTGATAAGTGCCGTCAGATCCAGCGTCCTTCCAAACACATCTTTATCCGTATATTCATTTGTTTTCCAGAAATAATCATTGGAAACTTTACTATTTTCTACTGCTATATTTTTATCAGTGGGTAAACCTTTTTTCTTAAACTCATACCCTACAAGCTGCGTTTGCATTTCTACTGTGCGAGTTTTACCATCTGTTCATTCTCCTTGTGTATAATTACTTTTCATAATCATAATACTTTTCTGAAACTGTACTCATACATATCCGAATACATGTTATCATGCGGTTGGGGCGTCAGCCTTCTATCCAATGCCGCCATATCCACCGTAAAACCACTGTCTGCCACAGAGAACGCTCCATTGCTGAATTGAAACTCCGAAGTAAAATCAGGAATCCCCAGATCACCACTTATCCGGTTATGTCCTATGATATTTATCAATGCATTCTTTATCCGCTCTATCTTGGCGCTGTCCTTTGTTTTGTTGATCAGATCAGCAGCTTTTCCCGGCAGCCCGCCAATCTTTCCGTCTGGTGTCAGGTAAAGGTTCTCCAGAGAAATATCTTCTCCCGTAACCCCTTTTAAGTAACGCCTGACTTCCTGCACATCCGTGGCATACTGGTAGGTATTGGACGACAGATTTCCCACACTGTCAGCAATTCCTGTGTAATACTGATACATCCGGTCACTGTACTTTTCCTCTACCAGTTTCTGAACCTGTTCCCAGACTTCCTTATCTTCGATACCGCTCACTGTTACATTCCCATTGCTTTCAATCTTTATCTGCATTCCCTCCAGCTCATCACGGGAGATACCTTTGCTTTCCAGATCCTTTACAAAATCCTCGGAAAAATCATTTTTCAGTTCCGCCTTCTGCTGTGCTTTCTTAAAATCTTTCAGGTTTGCAAAAATCTTCACATACTACCCGTTTCCGCATCATCCAGTGTCTTTCCTTCTGCCATGTCCTGCAACAATTCATCCACTGTGCGCCCGCCTTTGTATTGTTTTTTCTTCCGGCAGACTTTCAAACTGCTTCTGGTGGAGTTTCTCCATTTCTTTTGTATAATTTTTTCTCTGTATCCATCTGGACTTCATTATATTTGTCGAGGCATTCCTCCAATTTTCATCTTTCCGGCTGTATGCACCGTGAAGGTTCCCTGAATGCCTCCCTTATGGCATCGGTCTTTTCCTGTTCTTTATTTTCCGTAACCTTGAAACTGATTTTATAATAATCATGCGGAGAAACTTCTTCCCCATTTTTGTTTTCTATTTTGATACAATATTTATTGGTATTTGTATCCCAGTTCGGGATGGTCAGTGTTTTCCGTCCTTCCCCATCCCATTCTGCCTTTCCGACCTGATTGCCATATTCATCATATAAGGTGAGGTCATAATCGCAGCCTTCCGGCATGTCCATATAGATTTGGACACCGAAGTAATTCTGTATCGTCCGGTTAAAGGGGATGGAAAAGTTGTAGAAATCCACATCCTTTTTATCGCTGAGACTTCCTTTCAGACTGCTGGTTTCGTCCTTGATCAGAAAATCCAGATCCAGAAATGTACTTCCCTTCTTGTCAGAAACCTCATAAGTAGTATGCTGTCTGCGATAAGTGTCATTGCTGCCAAGTGTACAGGTATCCTCTTGAAGTGTCATATTTTTCTTAAGCTTTCCCTCAAAATATGCCACTGTTTCCTTCCCTGACATGAAAAATTGGTTTTTGACGAAATGCCGCACCATATGTAGAATGATTACTGTTTATTTCCATTTCTTATCCTTCCTCCCGAAAAATATCTTACCTGTATTCTTATGCTTTCCTGTCAAAAGATGAGCCTACAGTATAACAGGATTATCCGGTAAAATAATACTGCTTTTCTCATATGCTGCCGCCGCCAACTGGCTATTTAGATATTCGTTTTGTACAGCTTTTCGTCTTGCCTGTGCTCTTTTTACTGCTTCCTTTTCCTGTTCTTTCATAAGTTCTTCCATTCTATTATTTCAATATTTCTCAAACATTTTAATACCCGCATTAAACAATAAAACCAATTTTTTCAAACAGAAATTCACAATATTTATGCATATCCTGATTTCCGCTTCTTAAAACAGAAGAAAACAAAGACTTTATATCTATATTTCCTCTCGTTCTTTCATATTGCTCCAGATAAAGTGAACGGAACTCTAAATAAGAATCTTGAATATAGTCACATGCCTGATTTATATCAAAGGCATCAAACGATTCATCCAATTTTGTATTCTGAAATTTCTGCTTATTTTCTGCATTTTGCTTTTGACTTTTGGCAACCATTTTATCCCATTTTATCAGTTCATCAAAACCTTTATTTAGCTTTTCCAATTCTTCATGCATTGACAACAGACGTCTTTTTCCACTCTCTGGATTATCGCATACATACACTTCTCTTGTTCCATTCCTATATCCTTCTACAATTTTTTGATACATAGTAGAATAGGCATATGCAGCTCCCATTCCAATATCATCGAAACCATATCCATTTTTACTTTCACGGATACTCTTTAAATATTTAGTATTTTCATCCCATAATTCTTGAAGATAATCCTTTGACCAAGTAGTTTTAGGCACTGTTTCTCTAATATAATTTGCGTAACCAGCGTCTAAGGCAAACCTATCATGTATATATGCGTTTTCCTGATTTTCCCCATCGACTTCATCTGAATGTCCTATCCTCCGGCATACGTCCTTGCCGGATGTTACGGTCATTTTTTCTTGCGATTCATTTGCCTTATGCTTTTTATGAGAAAACCCTATAGTTTTCATATGATCGCCTTTTTGATGACCGTACAATGAAGATACGGTATTCTGACCAAAACCAATGTGCATACTTCTATTCCTCCAATCAGTTTATCTGAATTGTACCGTCTGCTATAACAAACTGTACATTTAACTCAGACATAATATCTTTGTGCTGTGTCCGGTTATATTCTAAAATTTCCCGGATATCACTTGCGTAATACTGATAGGTCAGATTCCCGCCCGGATTTAACTGAATTTTCAACGCCTAATCCCATATTAACTCCTTTTGTTTTGCCATTACGATAATCACAACCGCAACACTCCACAAAATATTTCATTATTCTGACCTAGTTTTCCCTTTTCTTCAGTCTTTTCGGCTGGTGATAAATCGCTGAACACTCTGCCGTCCTGCCAAGAACTGTTTTTTCCACTTCATTCCGGGCAATTCTCTCCACTACCTTCAATACCTTGTTTGTAATCTTTTCTTTTTTCAAAATTATAGAAATTGATACTATGCATATGTATCAAAACCTACCTTATTTTTAGTTGTCGCTTCTATAGCAATCATATTTTCTGTTTTTTTATCTTCTTTTTCTTTATCCTCTTTCATTCTCTCCAGCCATTTGTCAATTTCTGAATCCGTACCAGTCTCTCCAAAAATGCCACAGGTTGTCATTTCGGTTCCATTATTCGTAAACTTAAACTCCACTGATATCAGTTTACTACCATGACTTATTGCCGCCTTCTGTGCATTTCGTATAACATCTGGCATAATTGCTAAATTTTCCTCAAGCCATTTCGCAGTTTTTTCATCTCCACATGCCTTTTGCATTACACTTCTGTCAATCAATACAGAAGCATTTTTGCATGGAGTCAAACATTTATACTTGTTAGTCAAATACTTTGAATAGTCTGATACATTTTTAAACTTATTGGCTGAATTCATAGTGTATCCTGCATAATAATTCTTTTCACTATTCTTTGATGGCTTTACATTTTCATTTTTTACATTTCCGTATGTGTATGTATTGGCATACGATGATACTCCATTAATTCCCATACTGCATCTCTCCTTTCTATTTAGCCTTGATTTTTTATTTGCAGGCTATCGGGTTTTGTTCGATACGCTTACTGCCATTGTAAAATTTGCCTCATAAGAAGCTACTGCCTGACTTATTGTGACAGTCTTAGCAGACGAACTACTCTCAGCCACCAATCGAGTTCTGGCATCCTGAGCGGATAACCTTTTATTTTGCGCATATTCTTCATAAGCTGTTCTTTCCGCTTGTTTTTTCTGAATCCGCTTTTTTTCCTGTTGTTTCTTTACCTGATTTTCTATTCTCTTTTTATTTTCTATTCTGCGCTCCCAAAAACTATTTTTTGACTTATCATTAAAAATCTTCCCACCATTCCCATTGTTATAACCAGCACTCCACATCTCAGCATGACATTCTTCTTTTGATGCTCCATAATATATTGTAGAAAACGCTCCTCCGCATATACCGGACCATTTATCTGGTTGTGACCAACCCACTTGCAAATCATTTAATACCCATGCTTCATACTCTGGATCATTCTTCATTGCTTCAAAACCCGCCTCTGAAATTGTAACAGATATTGATTCGCCTGCTCTTGTGGGGTGCATTGGAATTTGAGATATTTTATTATAAATGTACTGCTTGTATTCCACCATCGTCATATCTTTAGCAGACACAGAACCTATTTTTGAATTGCCCACTATACTTCCACTAGCTTCGCTCTTTTCTCTTACACTATCCGCAAACCTTGTATCTTCCTTCTCCTGATCTTTAGCCGCATTTTTCTGTTGGTACTGATTGTAAGCCCGTGTCATATAGTTCACATTAATTGTATTACTCATAGTAACCTCCTTTGCTTTCTTTATCGGATAAAATAACCTGTTCTCCTAGTCCCATATCATCAAACGACCATATTACGCATACAAAGACCATCTCTTTACAAGATGACCACAGATAAGACATAACATCCGTAATTCCTTCTGTATACCGGGCATATTCCTCCTTTGAATGTGCTACAGTAGTCATTGTCCCACCTGCATTTCGCAGCATGGATGCCAATGCATCTGCCATTCTCTGTGCTTTTACATATGATTGTGTATCATACGGATTATCTCCACCAGAAACCTCTACTCCATGCGCCGTAGCCGTAAGCACATGACCTCCATTAACACGGATTCTTTGCCCTTCCGCAATATTAACAGAATTATTCTGTCTGCTAAGTGACGAACTCTTCGCCAATTTTATAGGTGTTTTTAACACTTGAACCAAATCTTCTACCGGATTTAGCAAGTGCTGCGACATCGCCTCATTATAGGTTTCCTTATCTTTAATTGCTGTATTTTTGTAATTAGATGTAAGTCCTCTTGTATTAGGATTAATATAACTTGATATTGACTGCATTGTCTCAATCTCCTTCGTTTTTTCTAAATTCTCTCCTTCTATGTCCAAATAGTTAAGCCTTATTTGTACTTACTATTTGCACTTGTCAAATCAAGATAAGCATCCATACTTTTCGTCCAAAGCAACGATAAATCAAACCTTCCCAATTTGTTTAAATCTTCTATGCTTTTTTTGAACATTGCAATAAAATCTCTTCTGTCGTTAAGTCCCATATTACCAGCTTCAAGCGGCAGAGACGTGAAACCTCCCTGCTTTTCCACTTTGTAATGTGCCTCCAATGCACGCATTTCGACTACTGTAGCATTTGATGGATTAACATCATTGATATAAATTCTTTGCTCAAACTCTTTCCCGTTTTCATCCACACCTTTCGCTAACACCACAGGATTTTCATCCGTCGAATCATCCGCATATTTAAGACAATAAGAAAGACCTGTACCATTACCTCCTGTCCACAACATATTATCTGTTGTAAATATCTGATATACCTTCGGTGTTTCTGCCGTATAAAATGTCTTTTCCCCAGATGCAGGCGTTTTCATATGATTAATATTCAAATAACTAAGCCCTATTTATGCTTACTGCTTGCATTTAGATAAGTATTCATATTTCGCATATAAAACATCTGCAAATCATACCTTCCTAATTTATTCATATCCCGAATAACCTTTTCAAAGCTGGATATAAGGTCGCATCTGTCATTTAATCCCATACACCCGGTTTCTTGTGGAAAAGAGCTGAGACTATTACCCCTATCAACATCATAATATGCCTCCAAAGCACTCATTTCGACATAAGAAGCATTTCTCAAATCAATATCGTTAATATTAATTCTTTTCTTCAAATTCTTTTCCATTTTCATCAATCCCTTTGGCTATCACTACAGGATTATCATCTGTTGACTCTTCTGCATACTTAATATAAAACGAAAGACCGGTTCCATTTCCGCCTGAAAACAACATATCATCCGTCTTTAAATACACTTTCATTGATGTCTGAGGAAATGCCTCATTTCCGTTAACAGATGTTTTGCTATTGTTTTGTCGCTTTCCAAATACTTTAATTCCTTCGTTCTGCTTATCCATAAAGGGGCGTCATGATGCTCCTTCGCTGAGTCTCTGCTCTGATGGTAAGAAATCTGACTTGGCTCTCTATGTTTATGAATTTCTTCTGTTCCTTTCAGCACCTTGCGGCGGACGTCTCCTGAATCTCACAGTCGTTCTTTTTTTTATGCTGCCTGCGGCTGCCTGTGAATGTCAGAAAGCATCTTCTGCGCATCATAGGTCACTCCATTTGCAAGGATGGCATAAAGACCCGTATCAGCTTACAGCTGATCGCAATCACGGATTGTTTCTTCTTGAGCGGATTATTCGCTCTTGTCGTGTAATACTCATGCAATGACTTAAACTCCGGATTCTTCGCTATCAGCGGAATTGCTGCATTGAACAGCACTGCCCGCAGCTTACTCCGACCTCTTTTGCTTATGGTCGTCTGTCCTTTGTGCTTTCCAGAGCTGTTCTCCCGTAATGAGAGTCCTGCCAGCTTTTGTATCTGTCTGGGTGATTCGAAACGCCTCACATCACCCACTTCTGCCAGAAATCCGGCTACCGTGATCACTCCTATACCTTTGATGGCAAGCATCTGCTCGCTTTCGGGTATCTTCCTGCACAGCTTTTCTATCTCCTCCATAACGGCGTCCAGCTGTGCCTTTTTGTATTCGTAATCCTCGAGCAACAGTTTCATTTCATACCGGGCCGCCGAAGAGCCTTTCTTTAAGCCGATGCTACGTTTTGCTGTCTCACACAGGGTCGTTGCCCTTTTCATTCCCACAGCCCTAAGCTTTGCATCACGCCAGATTTGATTGATTTTCTCAGCTCCCAGTTCCACGATTGCTTCCGGAGTACAAACTTTCTTTAGAAGCAGCATACTGCTCTGTGCTTCATAGTCCCCAAACACATCTGTGTACTCGGGGAAATATATGGCGAACCATCTGGCAAATCTGTTTTTGATCTGGGTCATCTCCCTGATGAGTCTCTTACGATTGGCCACCATAATTCTTAAATCAGCATACACACCATCCGGTGTATACGGTGCAGAATACCGGCCCTCGGTAACCAGCTTTGCGATCACCTTCGGATCCTTCCTGTCATTCTTGCTTTGGCTGTTATCATCCAGTTCCTTGGTCTGCTTTACCGCATAAGGGTTAACCATAACCAGGAGGATGCCCTCATCCTCAAGATAAGCGCCAAGGTCAAACCAGTAATGACCTGTCGGCTCGATACCTACGATTGCATCCAGCTTCTTATACTTGTCCTGTAAATGCTGCATCCATGCTTTGAAAGATTCAAATCCTTCTCTGCTGTTGCTGAACGGAAAGACTTTTCCAAGCTCAATGCCTCTCCAGTCAAATGCCCTGGCGTACTGTGTTGTACTTCCGATATCGATTCCGACTACCAAAGTTGATTCTTTTACTTGATTGATTTTTTCATTCTGCTTATAATTCATTTGTGGGTGTCTCCTTTGAACAATGATTCTTATTAACCGCCAAGTTAACAATCATTATTCTATGGGTGGCACTCATTTTTTGCAAACCGGTTATTTGTTACTTAACAGGAATGCTCCTAGTATAATATTATATATCGATTATTATAAGTTGATATAGTCAGTAAAGTCCTCAATTATCAATTGTACTTTTTTATTATGTTTTCATTAAAAGTATTGGCAATATTTTCATAAGCAGCTATGGCAACCGCCCTATCTACTTCCGATAATACATTAACAGCCGATATATTATCATCAAAAGCCGCATCTTTTTTACTCTTTTGCATATTAATCTCTTCTATCTGTCTGCGCTTTTCTGCCGCCTCCTCGCTGCGCTCTAAATATTGTCTACGCCGTTTAGCCTTCTCTTCATCTTCAGCTTTCATTTGCGCCTCTATCTTTGCTTTTTTTTCTGGTGAAACATCTCCACAAACATAATAGTGTGCAGTTCCATCCGGGTGAATAACCATACCATAAGATTGAATCTCAAACCCCCCGACTGCCATCTGCGCCTTCACAGTTGACTGCGAAGCAAAAAAATCCTGTATCATCTTTTCGTAATAAGCTGCTTTTTTGGGATCATTTGCCATTGTTTCCAAAACATTGGGTGCAATCACAATATTATTCATCCCATATGTCCCCGTCCCCAATGAATCCATACTCTTTTGATCACTTCCAACATTTTGGATCATTATATTCCCATATTTAGCCTTTAAATATTCAGTGTAGGTATCTACTTTTGAAACACTATTTTCATTTGGCTTTTGTACTTTCTCTGTATTATCACCCTCTTTAGCAGATAAAATCTTATTGAAATCTAAATGATTGGCTTGCCCTGTCGTCTTATTCTGTTGATACCTATAATTCTGATTATAAGCATTAACTGAATTTTCAACGCCTAATCCCATATTAACTCCTTTCCACGGTTCTTCTGTCAGTCAGAACCGTACCTGCTCTCTCCATCCGAAGCCCAAGCAGTAACCTTTAATTGATTTATTGGAGTAAGATAACCCTTTTGGAGTTATCTTACTCCTTTTGTTTTGCCATTACGATAATCACAACCGCAACACTCCACAAAATATTTCATTATTCTGACCTAGTTTCCCCTTTTCTTCGGTCTTTTCGGCTGGTGATAAATCGCTGAACACTCTGCCGTCCTGCCAAGAACTGTTTTTTCCACTTCATTCCGGGCAATTCTCTCCACTACTTTCAATACCTTGATTGTAATCTTTTCTGCTTTATTCATCTTACCTTTACCTCCTCTGATGTTGTATCATAATACTTTCCTGAAACTATACGCATACATATCCGAATACATGTTATCATGCGGTTGGGGCGTCAGCCTTCTATCCAATGCCGCCATATCCACCGTAAAACCACTGTCTGCCACAGAAAAAGCACCATTACTGAATTTAAACTCCGAAGTGAAGTCTGGAATCCCCAGATCACCGCTTGTCCGGTTATGTCCTATAATATTTATCAATGCATCCTTTATCCGCTCTATCTTGGCATTGTCTTTTGTTTTGTTGATCAGATTAGCGGCTTTTTCCGGCAGCCCGCCAATCTTTCCGTCTGGTGTCAGGTAAAGGTTCTCCAGAGAAATATCTTCTCCCGTAACTCCTTTTAAGTAACGCCTGACTTCCTGCACATCCGTGGCATACTGATAGGTATTAGACGACAGATTTCCCACACTGTCAGCAATTCCTGTGTAATACTGATACATCCGGTCACTGTACTTTTCTTCTACCAGTTTCTGAACCTGTTCCCGGACTTCTTTATCTTCGATACCGCTCACTGTTACATTCCCATTGCTTTCAATCTTTATCTGCATTCCATCCAGCTCATCACGTGAGATACCTTTGCTTTCCAGATCCTTTACAAAATCCTCGGAAAAATCATGTTTCAGTTCCGCCTTCTGCTGTGCTTTCTCAAAATCTTTCAGGTTGGCAAAAATTTTCACATACTCCATTTCCACATCATCCAGTGTCTTTCCTTCTGCCATGTCCTGCAACAATTCATCCACTGTGCGCCCGCCTTTGTATTTCTTTTTCTTCCGGCAGACTTTCAAACTGCTTCTGGTGGAGTTTATCCATTTCTTTTGTATAATTTTTCTCTGTATCCATCAGGACTTCATTATATTTGTCGAGGTATTCCCTCCAATTTTCATCTTTCCGGCTGTATGCACCGTGAAGGTTCCCGAATGCCGCCCTTATGGCATCGGTCTTTTCCTGTTCTTTATTTTCAGAAACCTTGAAACTGATTTTATAATAATCATCCGGGGAAACTTCTTCCCCATTTTTGTTTTCTATCTTGATACAATATTTATTGGTATTTGTATCCCAGTTCGGGATGGTCAGTGTTTTACGTCCTTCCCCGTCCCATTCTGCCTTTCCGACCTGATTGCCATATTCATCATATAAGGTGAGGTCATAATCACAGCCTTCCGGCATGTCCATGTATATTTGAACCCCAAAATAATTCTGTATGGTTCGATTAAATGGAATGGAAAAGTTATAGAAATCCACATCCTTTTTATCACTGAGATTTCCTTTCAGACTGCTGGTTTCGTCCTTAATCAGAAAATCCAGATCCAGAAACGTACTTCCCTTCTTCTTGTCCGAAACCTCATAAGTGGTATGCTGTCTGCGATAAGTGTCATTGCTGTCAAGTGTACAGGAATCTTCCTGAAGTGTCATATTTTTCTTCAGTTTTCCTTCAAAAAATGCCACTGTTTCCTTTCCAGACATGAAAAAAATCGGTTTTTGATGAAATGCCGCCCCATATGTAGAATGATTACTGTTTATTTCCATTTCTTATCCTTCCTCCCGAAAAAATATCTTACCTGTATTCTTATGCTTTCCTGTCAAAAGATGAGCCTACAGTATAACAGGATTATCCGGTAAAATAATACTGCTTTTCTCATATGCTGCCGCCGCCAACTGGCTATTTAGATATTCGTTTTGTACAGCTTTTTCGTCTTGCCTGTGCTCTTTTACTGCTTCCTTTTCCTGTTCTTTCATAAGTTCTTCCATTCTTTCGTGGCGCTTCTCCCACCAAGATTCTCCGTCATTCGTTG
>VOFG01000707.1_pt1 | contig 114368 bp, 131 predicted proteins | sample 5384171 | NCBI WGS metagenome assembly VOFG01 (sample SAMN12384726, study PRJNA508395) | human gut metagenome | isolation source: healthy gut F | host: Homo sapiens
ATCTCGTGAGTCAGGACACGAATCAATTTCTGCCAGGCCTCTATCTCATTTTCTTCGAGTACAGAATGAATATTCTTCAGATTTATCAGACGTAAATCCACTCCTTGAGAAGAATATTCGGTGACTGTCACTGCCAATTCCTGCATGACATCTCCACGACAGATGCGAACCGCCTTTACTTCACCCGGTTGAAGTGATGTAATAATAACAGGAAAAGAGGAATTGAGAGAAGACAATTCATTCAATGAGTGAATAGGATAACCGCATAAATCATGAACTGCCGCACAGTTCATCCAATGTACCATTCCACTGCTATCTGCTACCAATAAACTACTGTCTACGGTGTTGAGCAATGTTTCGTAATATTGATAACGCTCTTCTTTTTCCGATAACTTCGTCCTAAACTCAGACACTACCTTGTTTATTTCTTCGGCAAGCAACTGCTCGGAACGCGACTTATGCCGGACTGAAAAGCTCAAAGAAAAATCGGAATATCGGATACCCTCTATCATGCGGGCTACCATAAGAGTTGTTTTCTGTTGCCATTGGCATACATACAAGATGATGCCTAGAACAATCAACAATGAAAATAGTAAACAGAAATAGAGTTCATGCCGGAAAACAGATAGGCAGCAACAGATGCTGCCGCCAATAACAGCATGAGCAACACAATACGGAGTGTTTGAAATCGATTCATAACCCTAACTTTTCTAATTTACGATAAAGAGCGTATCTCGTTATACCCAAATATTCGGCAGCACGGCTCAAATTACCCTCACTTCGTTTCATGGCACGCTCAATGGCATGGCGCTCCAATTGTTCCAAGTTCAAGATTTCATCAGTATCCACTTTTTTTCGGGCTGTGGCTGCAACATAAAGTTAGCGGGTTTCAACAAAGAAGAATCCGACAAAATCACGGCACGTTCAATGGCATGCTGCAATTCGCGTACATTGCCCGGCCAATGATAGCGCATCAGCTTTTGCTTCGCCTCCCGGCTGAGCCCGTTTATCTCTTTCTTGTATTTATGAATGTAACGTTGCAAAAAATAGTCTGCCAAAGAAGGACATCCTCGCCTCTGTCACGCAAGGGAGGTATATGAATCTCAATGGTATTGATACGATAAAGCAAATCCTGACGGAAGTTTCCCTCTTCCACCATCCGGTGAATGTTTACATTGGTGGCACTAATCAAACGAACATCAATAGGAATCGTGCTTGTAGTGCCCAAACGCGAAATCTGCCTCTTCTCTATCGCTGTCAGCAGCTGGATTGCATAGGCAGCGAAAGATTTCCTATTTCATCCAGAAAGAGCGTCCCTCCCGAAGCAACTTCCATGCGTCCTGCCTTTGCCTTGCGAGCATCTGTAAATGCCCCTTCTCATAACCGAAGAGTTCCCTCTCAAAAAGGGTTTCAGGAATGCTTCCCAAGTCAATCGTTATAAAGGAGACTCCCTGCGGGGAGAATAATGACGGAGCGAACGCGCCACCAAGTCCTTTCCCGTTCCATTCTCACCTAATATTAATATATTGGCATCTGTATCCGACAACTTCCGGATGGTGTCAAACACATTCTGCATTGCCTCCGAATGGCCAATCATATTGGGGACCGTTTCATCTTGTCCGCTCAATGCCACCACCTGCTCTTTCAGTTGCTTTATCTCCTTACGTGAATCCCGCAACTTAATGGCTGAAGATAAAGTAGCCAATAACTTTTCCTTTTCCCAAGGCTTAGGGATAAAATCAATCGCTCCCCGCCTTGATAGCCCTTACTGCTTTGTCTGTATCCGCATAAGCCGTCATGAACAATACAATCGCCTGCGGGTCTAACTTCAAAATCTGTTCCAGGCAATCAAAACCCTCCTGCCCACTGATGGCATCACGGCGGAAATTCATATCGAGCAGAATGACATCCGGCTGAAAGGTAGTCATAAAAAAATTCGATACGGGCCGGTTGGGTAGTGACTTTCACCTTCTCCACATAAGGCTCCAATAAAAGATTCAGTGCAAAAGCACGTCTTCATTATCATCTATGATAAGTATTTTTCCTCTGTTTTCCATTATCTCTTTTTATCATGCAGGAAATATCTTTTCCTGCGAGAGCAAAGATACGGCTTTTTAAGATGCGCTGTATGTGCGTATCCGCACTATTTTTGTGCGAATGCGCACGCGCCCATAAGCATGAGCTCACATACAAGTCTTTGGTAAACAGAGAAATGGCATTATGGCACGCATTTTGATAATTAGAAAGCATAAAACAAATAACATGAAACGATATTATTTTAGCTTTTTATATCCTATTGGTTGCAGGAACAGCCACAGCACAAGAAGAAACAATCAGCCTCACACTGCAGCATGCCATTGAAATCGCACAGGAACATTCGCCGCAAGCCCAAGCTGCACGACACACTTATCGTGCAGCTTACTGGAACTACCGCTTCTTCCGTGCAAACTATTTGCCGTCCGTTACGTTGAGTTCATCCCCCAACCTTAACCGGGAAATCAATAAGATTACCCAGCCGGACGGCACCAACCAGTTTGTCAAACAGAACCAACTGAGCACAGATCTGAGTTTGAAAATAAATCAGAATGTGTGGTTCACCGGTGGCAGCTTCTTTATCAAGACCACTACCCAACGCATTGATGAATTTGAAAATGACCTCACGGCTTACAATACCCAACCAATCGTTGTCGGTTATGAGCAGTCCCTTTTCGGTTATAATTCCCTGAAATGGAACCGCCGCATAGAACCCATCCGCTATCGTGAAGCACGCAAGACATACTCCGAAGCCTTGGAATTAGTCTCTTCCCAAACCAGCACCCTGTTCTTCAATCTGGCAACTGCACAAACCAATCTCGATATCGCCACTTCCAACCATGCATCGGCCGACACCCTGTATAGATATGCCGAAGGAAGATATAACATAGGCACCATTAATGAAAATGAAATGCTCCAACTCGAGATAAACAAACTCACGGAAGAAACCAATGTAATGAATGCCCGCATCGAAGTGGAAGATCAAATGCAAACCTTACGTTCCTTTCTGGGTATAAACCGCGAAGTCAACTTGAGGGTCATCCCCGATGATGAAATTCCCAATTTCGAGATTCCCATGCAGGAGGCACTGCATCTGGCATTCAAGAACAGTCCCGAACCTGAAACATACGAGCGTCTGAAAATGGAAAGCCGCAGCGAACTGGCTTCTGCCAAAGCCAATGCCGGACTAAAAGCTGATCTATATGTTCAGTTCGGTTTGTCACAGACAGGAAACAAACTTGACCGATACTTACCGCGACCCATTGAAGCAACAATATGCCAGCATCGGCATCTCTGCCCATTCTGGACTGGGGACGGGGTAAAGGACGAGTACGGGTGGCCCGGTCTAACGTCGACTTGGTAAACACACAGGCAGAACAGGCTCTAAAGGATTTTGAATTGAACGTCTGCAAGATGGTGCGCCAATTCAACTTGCAAGCCTATCGGGTAGCCGTCGCTTTCAAGACCGACAAGACAGCCGAAAGGCGACATGAAGTGGCAAAGCGATTGTACATTCTCGGAAAATCCACCATACTAGACCTCAATGCTTCCATTACCGAAAAAGACAGGGCAAGGCGTGATTATATCACCGCCCTGAAAACATATTGGAGTCTGTACTATGGAATAAGGAGCATGACAGGATACGATTTTCAAAACCATTGCCCGATAGAGGAAAGCCTGCCATACAAGTAAACCCGAAAGACAACATGCCGTGCATACGGAAAGAACCGGAAACGAACAAATAAATAAAAACTATGGATATTAAAATTGAAAAGAAACCGTGGTACATACGCCATCGTTATTATCTGCTGGGAGGTACAGCCTTTGTCATCTTCCTGATTTATGTCATCAGCCTGTCATTCGGACCCCGCAAATTGCGAATCGAAACCGACAATATACAAATTGCTGAAGTGAAGAATGACAAATTCATGGAATACGTTGATGTGGAAGGATTAGTCCAACCTATCCTGACCATCAAGATAAATACCCGCGAAGCCGGCAGCGTGGAACGCATCATCGGCGAAGAAGGAACCATGATGGAGAAAGGAGATTCCATCCTTGTGCTCAGCAATCCCGATTTGCTGCGCTCTATCGAGGACCAACGCGATGAATGGGAGAAACAGCGAATCACTTATAAAGAGAAGGAAATTGAGATGGAGCAAAAAAGCCTCACGCTGAAACAACAGACTCTGCAGACGCAATATGAAATGAACCGCCTGACCAAAAGTTTCGCTTTGGACAAAGAAGAATACAAGATGGGTATTAAAAGCAAAGCCCAACTGGAAGTTTCGGAAGACGAATATAATTATAAACTGCAAAACAGTGCCCTTCAGATGGAAAGTCTCCGTCACGATTCGGCTGTGACGCTCATCCGAAAGGATTTGCTGAAGAATGACCTCGAACGCGAACAAAAGAAATTTACGCGTTCACTGGAACGGATGAATAATCTGGTGGTCACAGCACCGATTGCAGGACAGCTCAGTTTCGTGAAAGTAACTCCGGGGCAACAGGTCGCATCGGGCGAAAGCATAGCCGAAATCAAAGTGCTCGACCAATATAAGATTCACACCTCGCTTAGCGAATATTACATCGACCGCATCACTACCGGTCTGCCTGCCACTATCAATTACCAAGGAAAACGTTATCCATTAAAAATTACAAAAGTAGTACCCGAAGTTAAAGACCGTATGTTTGATGTAGATCTTATTTTCACCGGAGAAATGCCTGACAATGTTCGTGTTGGCAAGAGTTTCAGGGTACAGATAGAGTTGGGACAACCCGAACAGGCCATCGTCATTCCACGCGGAAATTTCTATCAAGTCACCGGCGGGCAATGGGTTTATAAAGTAAATGCCTCGAAGACCAAAGCCATCAAAGTGCCTTTGACTATAGGACGCCAAAACCCACAACAGTACGAGATAACAGAAGGATTACAGCCCGGAGAATTGGTAGTTGTCACAGGATATGATACCTTTGGCGACGCAGAAGAACTGATATTGAAATAAAAGCACGCAAAATGAAAACACTGAAATATGCCGGACGCTTTCTGATGCGTTCAAAATCATATACAATCATTAATCTCCTGGGACTGGCGTTCAGCCTGGCCTGCTGCATTGTCCTGATGCGGTATATCCACCGGGAACTGACTGTGGACTCGCATTGCATCGACCCGCAACACATTATCATCCCGTTGCGGGACATCGACGGAAACGTTCACCCCGGAAGTCCGGAAGAAGGCTGGTCGGACACAGATTCAGCCTACATCCCGGAAAATAAAATCGTAGAACAATGCCGCTTGCAGGCACAGCAAAAAGACAATGTAAAGTACAAGAACAGTCATTATGCAATGAACATAATGGCCGTCGACTCTACATTCTTTCACTTTTTCCGTTACCCCGTATTGACGGGAGAGGCACGACTGACAGCCCCCGATGATGCTGTCATCACCCGGCAGTATGCCCGCCGGCTGTTTGGGGAAAGAAAATCCGGGAGGGAAAGTCGTGGAGTATTATGGGAAAGACGTCATTATCCGCGGAGTGATAGATGAACCGGGATGTAAGACCTTACTTCGGTTTGACATGCTCGTGTCATACAACTTGGTAAAGCAATGGCAGCGAATGGATATATCGCTGAAGCGTGTGCTGCCCGATGTGAATCTGGACGAGATAAACCAAGTCAGCAACGTATTTAAGAAAGACAAAAATGGCAACAGCATACGTTGGAAATTCATTCCTTGGGAAGACTTCTATTGGGAAAACGCTATCGGGCATGATGACGATTACGACTCCATCATGCAATTCGGGAATCACACACATCTGTATATTCTTTCGGGCGTAGCCATCTTATTGTTGTTGGTAGGGATATTGAACTTCATCAATATATATATGGTACTCATGATGAAACGTTCCAAAGAATATGGAGTTAAAAAGGTATTCGGCTTGCAACGCTTGCCGCTATTTCTGCAAATCTGGTTGGAAAACCAACTCCTAGCCGTTGTCGCATTGCTGACGGCATGGCTGTTGGTGGAAGCCAGCCAGATTCCTGTCAGCCAACTGATGGGTGAGCGAATCGGCTACTCTGCATTCGATTGGCAGATATCATTGGGCTTCTTGGTCTTATTGCCTTTGGTTACGTCCGTCTATCCGTATATCAAATACAATTACCTGTCTCCCATTGCGTCCATCCGTTCGATTGCATCGAATCGCCAATCCATCACTATCCGCATGGCATTCCTGTTTTGCAATACATCATCACCATATTGCTGCTTGTCTTGTCGCTCTATTTTGGCAAACAGTTGAACTTTTTTACTATCCACCCCTCCCGGATATCGGACGGAAGGCATCCTCAGAGCCGAATTGTTCCACGAGAACAACAATCATCTCGTGCGAGAAGAAGAGACCGACCGAAACAAGCGTGCTGCCCGATATAGTTATATCAAACAACAACTGAACGAATGTCCCTACATTGAGATGTGGATGAGCTCACATCCTTCCATATTAAGAGGAAGTTCCTTCTGCACATTGCTGAATGATAAAGATACACGTCAGAATATGCTCACGCTGTTTCCTTCTCCCAACTTTTTCCATTTATATGATTTGAAGGTGCTGGAGGGAGAGATTCCGCAAAAGTTTGAAAGCTGGAGTGACTATAAAATCATTCTGAATAAAGCGGCGATGAAAGCGATGGGATATGCCCGAATGGAGGATGCTTTTGTACGAAGCGAATCACCGCTTTGGATAACATTCAGAAATGGGGAAATGGAAGAGGGAGGGACCAAACTAATGCCCGTGGTAGCTGTGATAGATGACTATTATCCCGCCCATCTCACCCAAGGAGTAAAGCCGATGGCATTTGTTGTCGGAAAGGAAGACGTCAGCGGTGACTTCATAATAGCCACCAAGCCCGGTAAGGAGAAAGAATTGATGGAGCTCCTTAGAAAAATAGAAAAAGAAGTATACAACACGGAAGAGTTCAACCATTCCTGGCTTACGGATGAAGTCAGCGACTTATACTCCGAAGATAGAGAAACGGCTCATATTTACTCTGTCTTTGCTTTGATAGCCATTGCTATCTCTTGTCTAGGCCTGTTCGGATTATCCCTGTTCGACATCCGGCAGCGTTATCGCGAAATAGCTATCCGCAAAGTGAACGGAGCCGGCATGAAAGATCTTTATCTGTTGCTTTTCCGTAAATATATCAAGGTGATAGGCGGTGCATTTATAGTAGCTGTGCCTCTCTCCTATTATCTCATACATATCTATACGAGGACATTCATCATGAAAGCTCCTGTCGGCATCGGCATCTATTTCATTGCTTTATTGGTAATCCTCCTTATTTCATTGGGAACCCTGATATGGCAGATACACAAAGCCGCCAACATAGACCCTGCAAAAATCATAAAATCAGAATAATCAATCATAAATTAAGACTATGCTTCAACACTATATAAAAACGGCCTTTCGCCATCTGTTAAAATACAAGACACAGAACCTGATATCCATTCTCGGGTTATCTGTAGGCATTTTATGCTTTAGCATCTGCCTCTATTGCAGCCGGTTCATCTACTCTGTCGACCAATGCTTCACCAATAAAGAACGCATTGCCAATGTAAACCTCTATACGCCGGACGGCGACATCTATTCGGGTATTCCCGCCAATCTGATAGAGAGCCTGCGCCAAACACCAGTTGACGAAGCAGAAGACTACACCTTCGTTGGCTATCCCCGTCCGCGCAGTTACAATGTAGAAACGCCCGAAGGAAAGGAGTTGCCCTACGAAGACTTATACACCATGGAGGTAGATTCTTCCTATAACAAAGTATTCACACCCCAAATAGTGCAAGGTTCATGGGAAACGGCTTCGCATACCCCAAATTCCGTAATACTGACCCGCTCACTTGCGCGGAAAATATTCGGCAATGATGAGAGTCCGATAGGGAAACGGATGATATCGACACAACGATTGTCCACCTCACCCTCCACCACGCCACGAACAGGAGGCATCTCCTACACCATACAAGCCGTGATAGAAGATATCCCACTCAATACCAGCCTGAGTTTCCTGCATCAAATTGATATGCTTACCCTGAACGACAGTGAAGGTGTATTGCAGTTTGAAAGTAATAATAATATGACAGGCGGCTTGGGATTCGCCCTTCTCCGTCCGAGTAAAACGCCTACCCAGCTAGAGGCACGCTTTCGGGCAATGAACCTGAAACATACGATGTTCAAGAAAGAGAATGACGTGACAGCCTCTCCCTTTGGAAAGAATTTCCTCGAAAAATCCATCGCCCCTTATTTTGCCGGGATTACCTCCGTCATCGGCCTGCTGATTTTACTGACCGGTTTGCTCAACTTCTTCCAATTCCTGACAGGCAGTTACCTGAACCGCTCACATGAGTTCGGCATACGCAAAGCGACAGGAAGCGGTGACAGACAATTGTTCGGACTGCTCTTTACCCAGGCCGTATTCATCTCATTGATTGCTTTTCTGTTCACCTTCAGTATGATAGAAATGCTCAGTCCGTTCCTGTCTTTTTCATTGTTCAATTTCACCTTGCTGGTGGAACGGAACTTATTACTGACACAGACTACAGAATATATGGCAGGTATCCTCCTGCTGTGTTTATTATTGTGTCTGATAACCGTATGGCGAATAAAACATATTTCCATACAAACAGGCATTCGCGGCAGCAACCCCAAACGAAGCCGCCACAGCATACGTAATATCCTTTTGGGCATTCAGTTTTTCATCTGTTGGCTGTTCGTCGTGTTCACAACAGCTCTTTATCTGCAAGCCGACAAGACCGGAAGCACCCTGTTTCATACACTGACAGAAAAAGAAAAGTCCGAAATCATCAGTATTCCTATGGATTACCGCTTTATGAAGAATAGCGAAAAACTGGCCTTGATAGAACGTATCAGCCGCCATCCTTCCATTACAGACAAGCTGCCGGCAGACATAAATTATCTGGGTGGCATTTCGGGTACAGGTATGTATACTGAAAAAGGAAACCGGGACAGCTATATAGAAGTCAACATTATGAACATATCAAGCAACTTTTTCGAGTTTATGAATATCCCCATCCTGAGCGGACATACTTTGGAAACAAACGAACAGATGGTGGCAGACCATAAACTAGCGGAACGCATGAAGAAAGATTTATTGGGAATGACTTTATACAACTATGAAGACGGATATACCGTATGCGGCACTTGTTCCGATTTCATAGCAGATACCTATAACCAAAGCCAGGGATTCATCTTTCTGCCCTGCAACTTCAATGAGTATGTGGGCCATTGCTATCTGAAGTGTAAACCGGGCAGTGTGGAAGAAGTAAAAAGCTTCATAGAAGAGACATTGAAAGAAAGTTTTCCTCCAAGCATACAACCCCGGATTTCCACCTTGCTGGAAGACATACATCAGGAACAAGCCATCGAAAACAACATGAAAGGAATAATCTTATTCTTCTCATTTGTCAGCCTTATAATCACTTTATTAGGCGTCTATTCGGCAATCACACTGGATACGGAACGCAGACAAAAGGAAGTGGCAATCCGTAAAGTAAATGGTGCGGGATTGAAACAGATTATCATATTGTTTGCCCGTATGTACATTTATCTGCTGGCATTTTCCGCCATCATAGCCTTCCCCATCTGTTACGTCGTGTTCCAGCTATGGAAAAATATGTATATTGTATTCTTCAATGACGGACCACTGTTTTGGACTTCTATCTTTATGGGAGTAGCCGCCATTACGATACTGACTATTATTTTCCGTATTCTGAAAATAGCAAGGACAAATCCGGCAGAAGTCATTAAAAACGAATAAAAACGACTTCAACAATGATAACACATTATTTAAAAGTAGCTTTAAGAAATCTGCTAAAATACAAAGCTCACAGCTTTATATCCGCTATCTGTCTGGCAATAGGCATCACCTGTTTCTGTCTGACGAATTATTTTATTGATATTGTAACCGCACAAACAGATTTGCCGGATTACGAGCGTCGCATCAGCCTGGCCTGCTGTTCGGAGGATACCGCAGCCGACATCTATTGGAAATTGGATGACATCCGTTATCTGGATGAACAATCCATAACAGGCATGGACAGCCTTGTAACAGCTTCTTTTTCCTCGCAATACAGAAATCACGGTCATCAACAAGAACCAGCAGGAACTGCCTTTCATCATCAAATACCAATGTGTTTCCTCTTCCTTCTTCCCCTATAAGGTCATCCGTCCGGTCAGTGGAAAAGGAAAACTCGATGCCCCCGATGAAGTCATTATTTCCCCAAGAGTTCGCCCACAAAGCGTTTGGGAAAGAAGACCCGACAGGCATGATCATCCATCTCGTGCCAACGTATAAAGAGTATCCCGAACAGATAAAGGATTACAAGATTGTCGGTGTAGTTACCGGCCAAGACATCGATTGCTATTTTCCCTTATCCATGGATCCGTATGCATCATTCAGTGTCGGTACTTTCCTCATGGGAGAAACCACTCTGGAAAACCTGAACAAGCAACTGAAACAAACAACTTGGCAGCGTGGGGAACTGAATGTACATGCATACGCCAGCCTGAATGCGGCACGCAATGATGATTTGCAAAGAAACATCACCATGCTGCTTTTCCGCTTTGTCGGTTCTCTTATCCTGTTGTCGGGACTTATCAATTTCCTGAAATTCATCATCCAAATGTTTTATAACCGGCAACGTGAGCTGGCACTGCGCAAATGTCTTGGGTCGAATATCAAGGGACTGTTCTCGCTGCTCTTTGCCGAAATATTCTGGATGCTGTCCGTTGCTTTCCTTCTTTCATTAATCATAACAGAGGTTGTAGTATCTTTGGCATATGTCTATATACCCCAAGAAGACATGATTTCCCTGCCTATGCCAAAGATATACGGCATGCAACTGGGACTGTACATGGTGTTGCTGTTGGTATGTATGTCCGTCATACTGTACCCCATTCACCGGTTGCGACAATTGAGCATCATTCATTATATCGTGCAAAAACGGGAACGGCACGTGTTTCGCAACATCATGATAAGTGTACAATTGGCTATCTCCATTTTCTTTGTAGGGGGCGTATTCGGAATCACACTCATCTTTAACGATATGTTCGACAAAATGTACAGCCCGTTATCTTCTGAGGAAGAGAAACAGATTGTATCTCTGTCGGTAAACAGCATTCGTATGCGGCAGAACATGGATGCCATTCTTTCGGATATCGACCGTCTGCCCGATATCACGGACCGGATATCCCTTTCCCGCTCCTTCGACATCCAAGCATTCACCTATATGAATTACATCAAAAACGGCCGCCCCCAAGGACAAGTGCTCATGGCTACCGGAGATCCGCACTATTTTGAGTTCTTCAAGATTCCGATGGAAGGAAAACTAGTGGACAAGAATGACCGGGGAACGGTGTACGTCAGCGAGCAGTTTAAAGAACAATTACAAAAAGACAGCATAGAAGGCAGCGTCACGCTGAGCGGAGATGAATATCGCATAGCCGGTACTTTCCGTGCATTATATAAGGAAGGCGGACAACGCAATCTGTCCGGTTCCGTATTTTTAGCAGACCCCTATCCTTCCGCTTATTACTTCAAGACCTCCGGCCCGACGCTACCTCAAACGTAATCAAAGAGATAACGGAAATATGCCGCCGCTATGTACCTGCTACACTTCCACTGGATATTCACGATTTCAGTGACTCCAAGCAAACCGTCATGGGCGCTGTAAACCTGATGCGGAGTGCATTCATGTTGCTGGCCATTGTCAGCCTGCTGCTGGTGATACTCAGCATTTATTCCGCCATCTCCATGGATACGGTCAGCCGGCAGAAGGAAGTAGCCATTCGAAAAATAAACGGAGCCACACCTAAGGTCATCGCCCTGTTGTTCGGCAAAACCTACTTAATTATTTATGTTCTCACTTTTTGCTGCGTCTATCCCATATTAAGACTGACTTTGGCAGAGTTGGCCGCAGACACTACTCTTGGGAATATTTATAGCTGGGACAAAGGCATGCTACTATTCCTTGCCATCGCCCTGCTGATATTCTTGGTAACGGCTTACAAAATATATGAGATGATGCACCTGAACCCGGCAAATATCGTAAAAAAGGAATAAAAGAAACGTTCATCGTGCGCTATCGCACACGAATAGTGCAAAAGCGCACGATGAACATACACTAAGGCATTCCGTATAGCTCTTATTATCAACCAAATACATTTCAGGCACAGTTATTGTATATTACAATAAAGAACAAACACTTAAAAAACCGCTTTTATGATTAAACATCTCTTGACCATTACCCTCCGCAACATGACCAAACAGAAAGTAAGGAGCATCATATCCATACTTTGCATCACGGCAGGGCTGCTATGTTTCAGCGTTTGCCATTATTATAGCACCATCATGAGCCGAGGTAATAAATTCTTGGACACCTATGAACGCATGGCAGTCATTCGGGGCAAAAACAATCCCAACATGTACATAGGATTCAGTCCTGACAAGATAAAAGGATTGGGCAACGAAGAGATACTGGGAATGGCATTCTTCACTAATGGAACTACTAATTTTGAAACACAATCGGATGCCGTCTATCGTGTTTCTACCACTTTCTGTAACCATGACTATTTTCTGGTTTTCCCTCCAAAACTCATTGAAGGAAGCCTGAAAGACTTCGACAAACGACCGGACATCATTGTCGTGACCAGAAACTTCATCCGAAAATATGCCGATGCAGGCACTACCATCGGTTCTTCCGTCACCATCAATAAAAAAGTTTATACCATAGGAGCCATCATAGAATCTTATCCGGCCGGCATGAATAACTACATCACCTCGTATGATTTATTTGTCCCGTCCCCTGAATCATACGGTGATAAAATACTGTTACTCAGAAATCCTTCGGATATAGAGACTGTGAACAAGCGGTTGGCATTGCTTGACTGGGAGGGCTACCGAGCAGAACCTCAATGCTATCTGATGAGCCAACTCCCCCACAGAGAGGGTATGGAATTGTATATCAGCATCATCGGATTGATTATCCTGATTGTTGCACTGACTAATTATTTTTCATTCAGCATCAGTTCTTTTGTCAACCGCACACGCGAAATAACCCTCAGACAATGCCTGGGAGGAAAGAGCAACAACATCTTCGGATTGTTATTCATTGAGCAATTCATCATTCTGACTTTCAGTTGCATTCTTACACGTGCCTTGTCCGGAAAGCCTGTTACCGGCTTTCATCAACAGCCTGAGCTATGACATCCGGCGGGAATTGGAGATCGACATTCCTTTTTCTGTTAGCAAGCGAACTAAAATATACGGTTCTCATCCTGGGAGCCTCATTCCTTCTGTGCTATGTGTCTGTCACCAGAATCATCCGCCATATACACCGCAAGGGGCTAAGCGGACGAGCCGGCAGAGGGAAGCATCTGCTGCGCAATATCTCGCTGGGTTCACAATTCTTCTTTTCCTTTCTTTTTTCCTTTTCGGAATTGCAGGAATATATATGCAAATGCAAAGCTATTCCAGCAGCACCACTCCCCTATTAACAGATGACGAAAAGGAAAACCTCATTATCATTCCCACCTACTCGTATGACAACAAATTAAATAAGGAGCTAACAGAAGTTTGTGACTACTTTCGTGCTAAAAGTTGGTGCGAATCATTATCTTTATTCTGTTTTAATACGATGAATATAGGAAAGAAATACGTCATCGTCCATCAAGTGACTGAAGAATATCTGAACCAGATGAAAATAGAGAAGCACCACAAACCGGGAGAAAAATTTGCTTATATCACACCTACCGTCGATACTGAGATAAGAAGTGACAGCAGTTTCCAAACCATCCGGTTCAGAGAAGAATTGGAATACCCCATCAAGGGACAGTGCCAAGTATTCCCTCAACCCCAATACGGGACTTCTTATTTGACAGTACTTCCTTTTGAAAAAGGATATGAACCGGACAACATCATCTTACAGTTGAAAGAGGGTGCGAACCGCAAGCAAGCCCTGCAGGAAATAAAAGAGAAAATAAATCCTTATTATCCGGCAAATGCCACATATGAAGCAACAACGCTTTATGACAATCAGGTAGAAGGTTTGAATGTCTTGCGAAATCTGTTTATCGTCTGTGCCATCATATCACTGCTAATTACCATTTTGGGAATCTACCATTCCATACAGATAGATACGGAACGCCGACAAAAAGAAGTAGCCATCCGAAAAGTCAATGGAGCCCACATCAGCGATATTTATTGGCTCTTTGGCAAAAGCTATGTAATGCTTTATCTGGTGGCAATGATATTGGCCGTACCGATATGCCTCTTTCTGATGATTATGGCAGACAGCATGATAAAGTTCGACTACAGGCATCCGATGCTATGGAGTATTCCAATGCTTGTTGCCGCCATGGTCATCCTGCTGACCATCAGTTGGCGCATTTACAGGATAGCCCGCATCAATCCGGCAGAAATTATCAAAAACGAATGATATAATAACATTTAAAAATAGAACAATGATGATTAAGACAGTAAACTTACAGAAAATCTTCAAAACAGAAGAAGTTGAGACATGGGCATTGAATAATGTCAGTCTGGAAATTAAAGAAGGCGAGTTCGTCGCCATTATGGGTCCTTCGGGGTTGTGGCAAGTCTACCTTATTGAATATTCTCGGATTATTGGACAATCCGTCAGGAGGCGAATACTACCTGAACGGCACAGATGTGTCTAAATTTACCGAAGCGCAGCGTACCAACCTTCGTAAAGGTGTCATCGGTTTCGTTTTTCAGAGTTTCAACCTGATAGACGAATTAAACGTTTACGAAAATATCGAGCTGCCCCTGCTTTACATGGGCATTCCGGCTTCCGAACGTAAGAAACGGGTGGAAGAAGCCATGAACCGAATGGCAATCGCCCATCGTGTAAAGCACTTTCCGCAACAACTTTCCGGTGGTCAGCAACAACGTGTAGCCATTGCCCGTGCCGTAGTAGCCAATCCCAAACTAATCCTTGCCGATGAGCCTACCGGAAACTTGGATTCAAAGAATGGCAAGGAAGTGATGGAACTGTTGACTGAACTGAACAAGGAAGGAACAACCATCGTAATGGTTACACACTCCCAACATGATTCGGGCTATGCGGGAAGAACCATCAACCTGTTTGACGGGCAGGTAGTAAACGAGGTAAAAATCTAGACCGCATTTTTTCAGGAACGAATGGCACGGAGTTCACGGAACAAAAAAAGGAATCCGTGTATCCGTGCAATTCTGTATCCAAAAGAAAGTGTATGAAAAGAAGCACTGTCAGAAGGGAAAGCCTCCAATGATTTAATCTTAAATGTTCTGAACCTAAAAGATACAAAGAAATGAACACCATTGCCATCTTTAAAATCATCTTCCGCGGTTGGTGGAGAAATAAACTGTTTATTCTCATCTCCCTCATCAGTCTGACAGTGGGACTCGGATGTACCAACCTGCTTGTCACTTTCTTTATTCACGAATATAACATCGAACAGCAGACGCCCGACCGCCATCTCATCTTCGCACTGCGACAAGACTCTCCGATGGAAGAAGGTGTAAAAGTATCCTACGTCAATGCGAACACCGCCGAACAAATAAAGGGAAAATATGCTGAAATCACAGACATGCTACGCCTGAATGGGATGTACGCGGACATCTGTAAATACAACGGAATAAAATATGAGCACCCGTTATTTATCTGTGCAGATTCCACATTAAATAAGTTCTTTCACTACACCACCCTGGAAGGTAGTCTAAGCACAGTCTTGACAACACCGGACAAAATCGCCATCAGCGAAACCTTTGCCCGTAAACTATTTCACGGTCATAGCGGAATAGGAGAAATGATTGAGATTATTGACGCAGATGGTAAGACACAAAAATATGAAGTAGGTGCTATTCTGAAAGAACGCCCACAATCATTCCTGCATTTCGACTTGTTAACCGGCATAACAGGAGAATTTTGGGGAGGCCCAACTCTTCTAAAGTTACACCCCGGTGCTTCCGCATCGCTCTTACAAGAGAAAATAAGAAAGGATAAAATACCGACTCTCACTCCCGGAAGTACACAATATTATGTAGATGCTCTCAAAAACCTGTATTTTAATACCAAAAGAACAGCAAGCAACAAGAGCTTCCCTATTTCCAGCAAAGCGACGTACCTTTACTCTACATCGGCCTGATTTCGGCCCTGCTGGTACTTGCCATTGCCTGTTTCAACTATACCAACCTGAGCCTGTCACGTACCCTGCAACAGATAAAAATGATACATATCGAAAAACTGATGGGAGCTCAACTGAAGGAAATCCGCAGACAATTATTCTACGATGCGACGCTCACCGTACTATTGTCATTTTTCTTTTCCTTGCTGCTTATCAATGACTTACTACCGTGGTTCAATGAATTACTGTCGGCGCATCTATCCCTTTCTTTCTTTTTCAGCTGGCAAGTCTTGCCATTGCTTTTAGCATTTGTTTCTGCCATGGCAGTGATACCCGGCTTATATATCAGCCGGAAACTTTCCCCGCCAAACCCTGAGCGAATACAGCCACAATTACACCGGAAGAAGAAAGCAGCAACAGATATGGATACTAGTCACCCTGCAATTCATTTTTTCTATAGGATTAGTTTATGCCACAGCAATGGCACAAGCTCAAATGGGTTTGTTGAAATCCCGTGCCTGCCGCTATGAAAATACCATCGAGCTAAATGGGAAAAGTCCCTTCTATAAAGAACTGAAAAACATCAACGGAATAGAATCAATATCCTTATCCATGAGCTCTGTACTGAATGCGTGGATGCACGAGCTTCCCATGCAGCAACCGGACGGCAGCGTGAAACATTATTATACAATACAAATTCCAACAGACACTGCATTCCTCTCAACCATGCACATACGCCAACTGGCGGGTGTATCACCGGCTAAAGCATATCAGGAATACTCTCATCCGGTATTTATCAACGAGAGCTATGCCCGCATATTGAACATTGATGCTTCCAAAATAGGACATAACCTCCGTGAATTTGATACATTTTCCGATAGCCTGAGCATATTGGCAGGTATCATAGAAAACTTCCCTTTCAATTCACTGGAAGAAGAAATTGCAGGACAAAAATCTCTTTTGCACCCGAAAGCAGCCTGACCAGAGCAGGTATGTTTATACAAGCCAGACTACACCCCGAAACACGTCATGAAACGTTGGCACAAATCAAGGAGTTATGGGAGAAAATGTATGACGGAAGAGAGTTTCAGTACACAGACATGCACCAACAGTTTATGCAACGGAACAAGATAATTACGACTCTGTCCAAAATCTTGATAAGCTACTCACTCATAGCAATGGTACTTACCTGTTTCGGACTGTTCGGCATTTCATGGTATGCTGTCCGCCACCGCACCCGTGAAATAGCCATCCGCAAAGTGCATGGTGCCTTAAACCGGCAAATAGTATGGGCATTGAACCGCTCTTTTCTATGGCAAATCCTGATAGCATACACCATTGCCATACCCCTTGTGTGGTGGCTCATGGAACATTGGCTGGCACAGTTTGCTTACCGGGCTTCCGCCACTTGGTGGAATTTCGTCTTACCGCTTGCTCTGGTTCTTGTCGTCACAGGCATTACAGTGACTATACATAGCTATCGCGCTGCCCGCAGCAATCCGACCGAAAGTCTCAAAACCGAATAACCACACCCATGGGCGTTGCATCAGACTCTCTTTCGCTTCTCCTGAAAAACAACAAGAGAGACGGAAACTACAATCAATGCAATGCCCATTGCACTATATACGGTAAATAGCTCTTTGAATACAAATACACCTATCAGTACTGCCGTCAACGGTTCCAGTGCACCGAAGAGAGAAGTCAGCGTAGGTCCTGCCAACTTAATGGCCTTTACCAGAGTAATGTTTGATATGGCCGTCGCAGGAAGTGCCAATCCAAGAATATACAGCCAAGTGATGCCATTGGTTTCCAGACGGATGCCTCCCTCCCAGCACATACCTCCCAAGAAGAAAAACAAAGCACCCAATCCCATCACATAGCAAGTCAAAGCCGTGGAATCAATATGTACAGCACAGCTTTTCCTCACTCCTATAATATAGCCTGCATACGAAAACACAGAGATACAAGCAGCTACCAACCCTACCCCGGTATCTCCTCCACTAAATTCAATATTACCCGACGACAGTAATGAAGCTCCTATCAATGAAAGCAGTATGGCAGTAAATGTAACGACAGATTTCTTTTCTCTGCAAAAACAATCATAACAACAGCCACTGCCAAAGGATACATGAAATGAATAATGGATGCCACTCCGCTTGCTATATTCTGATAAGCAATTACCAGACTGAATGAGGTAACCGCCCTGAACAAACTTAGTCCGAAAACGGTCATAAACTCCTTAGCCCCCAACCGGAAATTACATCCTGCAAGGAATCCGAACAGTAGCAATACCACCGTGGCTACTCCCCAACGATAAGTCAGCACTTCAAAAGAAGAAAAGCCGACAGCCAATAAACTGATAGAAAAAAAAGGCGCCAGCCCGAAAGTTGCCGACGACACTGCTGCATATATAATTCCTTTTAACTGATTCATTCTGTCACTGTCTATCTGGAAACAGACACAAAGATACGAAAAGCAACTCATGCACAAAAAGCCCGCAAGCGTAAATATTCTCAGATGAGTCAGCCTGACACAATGACATATATACGTATAGGCTTATGCGTACGTACGTGCAGACTTATACATATATACGTGAAGACCGATGCGTACGTACGTATCGGCTCACGCATACGTATGCATATCCCGACTGACCAGATACCGAATCAGAAATCTGCTGAAAAACAGATGCGGCTCAACAAAATATTGTCAAGCCGCACCATTAAAACAAATTCTTTTATTTCAATATGCCTAATTTCTTAAAGCATTGAGTCAGCTTATCTACTGCATAGTCAACCTGCTCTTTGGTATGGGTAGCCATCAAAGCAACACGAACCAATGTATCTTGGGGTGCACATGCAGGAGGAATAACCGGATTGATAAAGATTCCTTCATCAAAAGCCAATTTGGTCACCTCGAATGTCTTGTCAGTATCACGCACATAAAGCGGAATGATAGGACTCTCGGTATCACCGATTTCAAAACCGGCCTGACGGAAACTGTCTAATGCATAATTGGTAATCGTCCACAAGTTTGCCTTACGTTCGGGCTCTGTCTTCAAGATGTGAAGTGCTTCGCGTGCGGCAGCCGTTGCAGCCGGAGTGTTACTTGCAGAGAAAATATAAGAACGTGAATTATGACGCAACCAATTTATCGTGTCTTTGTCTGCTGCCACAAAACCACCGATAGAGGCAAGTGACTTAGAGAAAGTACCCATAATAACATCTACCTGATCAGTCAGGCGGAAGTGGTCACATACACCGCGTCCCTGATGACCGAATACTCCCAGGCCGTGAGCTTCGTCTACCATGATGCTGGCATTATACTTTTCTTTCAGACGGACAATTTCGGGCAAGTTTGCCAAGTCTCCTTCCATAGAGAATACACCGTCAACCACAATCAGTTTCACCGATTCGGGCTTGCACTTCTGAAGTTCTTTTCAAGAGCTTCCATATCATTGTGCTTGTACTTTAACTGAGTAGAAAAAGAAAGACGACGTCCGTCTACAATAGAAGCGTGGTCACGGTCATCGCAAATGATATAATCATTACGGTCTGTCAGACATGAAACCACACCTTCGTTTACCGTAAAACCGGTAGAATAAACCAGCGCATCATCCTTACCTACGAATTCTGCCAATTCTTTTTCTAACTGAACATGAAGGTCGAGTGTACCATTCAAGAAGCGTGAACCTGCACAACCTGTACCATATTTACGGGTTGCAGCAATTGCTGCTTCAATAATTCTTTTGTCGTAAGTCAGCCCCATATAAGAGTTAGAGCCAAACATCAGGACTTTTTTTTCCGTCCATGATAACTTCCGTATCCTGATGGCTGTCTATTTCACGGAAATAAGGATAAACACCCTGTTCCATGTATAACTGAGGCAATCTGAATTTACTTAACTTGTCTTGTAATAATCCCATATTTTATTATATGTGGCGTAAACCTCATCGGTTTACATTAAAATAAATGTATATAAACTCACTAATACATTCTGTTTTTAAAGGACTTCCCGTCAAAACAGGCTGCAAAGATAGTAATTTCTACAAAGCATTGTTCTCTTTTTCAAAAAAAATATTTAGTAACCTCAAAACTTTTATGATTTTCGATGGTTATAACTAACAATGTATTACTTTTGTATCTCATTTGAAAGCTAAACGACCTAAAAAGTATGACCGCAAAAAAAAAGAATTGTATTTGTTGTAAATCCCATCTCAGGAACACAAGGGAAAAAGGCCATATTGAAATGGATTGACGAGCGCATAGATCGTGCGCTTTTTGATTACTCTATTGTAAAAACACAATACGCCGGTCATGCCGTTGAAATTGCAGCTGCGGCTGCCAAAGACAATGTAGACATCGTAGTAGCCATAGGCGGCGACGGTACGATTAACGAAATCGGCCGTTCGTTGGTACATACAAACACGGCATTAGGCATTATTCCTTGTGGTTCAGGCAATGGATTGGCACGGCACTTACATATTCCGATGGATGCTAAAGCAGCTATTGATTTGCTGAATACCGGTGAATGCACTTGTGTGGACTACGGTAAGATAAACGACATGCCGTTTTTCTGCACATGCGGTGTGGGCTTCGATGCCTTTGTGAGCTTTTGAAATTTGCCGATTCCGGCAAAAGAGGCTTATTGACTTATCTGGAAAATACCTTGCACGAAAGCCTGACTTACGAACCCGAAACTTACGAAATAGAGAATGAAGAGGGAACAATTAAATACAAAGCATTCCTGATTGCTTGCGCCAATGCATCGCAGTATGGCAATAATGCCTATATTGCTCCTCAGGCTTCTTTGACCGACGGACTGATGGATGTCACCATCCTGGAACCGTTTACCGTCCTTGATGTCCCGTCCTTGTCTTTCCAGTTATTCAATAAAACGATTGACCAAAACAGCCGCATTAAAACCATGCGTGCCAAAAAGATAAAGATACACCGCACCAAAGAAGGGGTAATGCATTATGACGGCGATCCGGTGATGGGAGGTAAAGACATCGAAGTGGAACTCATTCCTCATGGACTGAATGTGATAATCTCCAATAAAAAAAAGAGGAGGAACCTTTTAGCCTCCTGCAACAAATCGTAGAGTATTTTAGCGGTTTGAAGCCTAAACATGAAGAGTTGATTAAACAGAAGTACAATCATCTTTTCGTATTGAATCGTCATCTGCTCAGGCGATTATCCAAAAATAGATTACATTTTCAAATAAAAATCTTTGGTTAGCGCTATATATTCTTCACTATATATATGGCGGGAGAGTTCCACAACCAAACAGCTCTCCACACTCACCGCCGGTTGCTTTTTAAATTCCATCAATACCCGCTTGGGAGCGGCATCCGGCTTTGTCTTTATCCATGTACGACGAGACAAACACAGCCCTCCCTCCGAGGCGATTCTCATAAACTCATCCATACCATCTGTCGGAATAATGACAGAGAAACGCCCTGATGGAGAGAGTAATCTTCCACAACTATCTATCAGAGATTCAAAGTCCAAACCAACTGTATGACGAGCTATGTTTCTTTGTCCGTCAGGACATTTCAGAGAATTGAAAAATAAGGAGGATTTGACACGATAACATCATATCGGATATCCGAATTAAAGCAACAAATATCATGACGTTCCACCTCTATCCTACCAGGCCACGGTGATTTTTCCACATTCTCTTTGGCCTGCTTCACGGCATCTTCATCTATGTCGACAGCCATAATATGCGCTTCACTGCGCTGGGCAAGCATCAGGGCTATCAACCCTGTCCCGGTGCCGATATCCAAAATATCGCGCGCACCGGACACATCTGCCCATGCCCCCAGCAATACCCCATCCGTGCCTACTTTCATGGCACAACGGTCATGATAAACAGTAAATTGTTTGAATGAAAAATAAGGGTTTGGCATAGCTGTTATATTATTTTTTGCCAAAAGTAGTCAATTCAGTCTGAATACGCCAAATATTAGGAATTATTTGATTTAAAAAACTCATTTAGTACTCATGAATTTTCCTTATTCGCCAAGGAATGATTAACTTTGTCCCCGTTTTGGGCAACAGCCCAACATTTAAAAACACAACTAGGAAGATAGAATTATGGTTAAAAGAAAAAAAGACAGAGGATATTTTGATGAATACAGATGCTGATGACATCTCTATGCTGGCTGAAATTCAAACCGATACGGATGATTTATCTGCAAGCGAATTTGAGAAAGAAATTCCTATAATGCCTTTGCGCAATATGGTCATGTTTCCATCGGTAGTCATGCCTGTAACTATCGGACGCCCCAGTACTTTGAAACTGGTCAACGCTGCATATAAGAAAAAACAAGCAATAGCCGTTGTATGCCAAGTACAAGGAGACTTAGACGATCCGGGATTTGCCGACCTATACCATGTGGGAGTTATTGCAAAAATTCTCCGTATTTTTGAAATGCCGGGCGGTAATACGACCGTTATCATGCAGTCAAACGGCCCCAAAATCCATTTGGACAATATAACCAAAACCATTCCTTATTTAAAAGGAACGGTTACAGCTATCAATGAGAATAATGAAGAGCAAGACAGCGATGAATTCAAGGCCCTGACAGACACCTGCAAAGACTTGACTGCCAAATTTATTGACGTTTCGGAAAAGCTCAGCCCCGATACGGTATTTGCTATAAAGAATCTGGACAATCCGGAAATCCTGGTCAACTTTATCAGTTCAAACTTTCCTTTTACCGTTGAAGAAAAAATAGAATTACTGAAATATGACGTACTGAAAGAGCGTATGTATCGTCTTATTCAGATACTGAACCGCGAAGTGCAACTGGCCAATATCAAACAAAAACATCCAGATACGTACGCGAAGATATCGACCGCCAGCAACGTGAATACTTCCTGCAACAGCAAATTAAGAATATTCAAGATGAATTGGGTGGCGGACAAGAGGATGAGATTGATGAACTGCGTCAGAAAGGCCAATCAAAAAAAATGGGGGAAAAGAGGTGGCAGCACTTTTTGAAAAAGAGCTGTCAAAGCTAGAGCGTATCAATTCGCAGTCTCCCGATTTTAATGTGCAACTCACTTATTTGCAGACATTACTGGCTTTGCCTTTGGGAGTCATACACCACAGACAATCTGAATATCGGCAACGCAGAAAAGACCCTGAATAAAGACCATTACGGATTGGAGAAAGTAAAAGAACGTATCTTGGAGCACTTGGCTGTACTGAAGTTGAGAGGTAATATGAAATCGCCTATCATTTGTCTTTACGGTCCTCCGGGAGTAGGTAAAACATCTTTAGGACGTTCTATAGCTTCTGCCTTGAAACGTAAATATGTACGTATGTCATTAGGTGGCGTACATGATGAAGCCGAAATTCGAGGACACCGCAAAACTTATATCGGTGCCATGCCCGGCCGCATCATCAAAAGTCTGATAAAAGCCGAATCGTCCAATCCGGTGATTATCCTGGACGAGATAGACAAACTGGGTAGCGACCACCGCGGAGATCCCAGCTCGGCTATGCTGGAAGTGCTTGACCCTGAACAAAACAACACGTTCCATGATAATTATCTGGACGTTGATTATGACTTATCCAAGGTAATGTTTATCGCCACTGCCAACAACCTCGGAACAATCCCTCCTCCCTTGCTCGACCGCATGGAGTTGATTGAGGTGAGCGGATATATCACAGAGGAAAAGGTGGAAATCGCCCGTCGTCACCTCGTGCCGAAAGAACTGGAAGCCAACGGCATAAAGAAAGGATATGTGAAGTTCAGCAAACAGGCTTTGGAATATATCATCGAAAATTACACACGTGAAAGCGGTGTACGGGAGCGGGAGAAAAAGATAAATAAAATCATGCGTAAGATTGCCTTGCAGTTTGCACGTGATGGTTTCGAAAAGGTGCATGAAATTAAGCCTGACGACGTAAGAGAATATCTGGGTACTCCCTGAATATACTCGTGACAAATATCAAGGCAATGACTATGCAGGTGTAGTAACCGGACTGGCATGGACAGCCGTAGGCGTAGAGATTTTATTCGTAGAAACCAGCTTGAGCAAAGGGAAAGGCGGCAAACTTACCTTGACCGGAAACTTGGGTGACGTAATGAAGGAATCTGCTATGCTGGCCTTGGAATATATCAAGGCTCACACCCAGTTACTTAACCTGAAAGAAGACATCTTCGACAATTGGAACATACACGTCCACGTGCCCGAAGGAGCAATCCCTAAAGACGGCCCCTCCGCCGGTATTACCATGGTAACTTCATTAGCTTCCGCTCTCACCCAACGCAAAGTGAAAGCAAATCTTGCCATGACGGGAGAAATCACTTTGCGCGGAAAAGTATTGCCGGTAGGTGGTATCAAAGAAAAAATACTGGCAGCCAAACGCGCCGGTATCAAAGATATCATCTTATGCGAAGAAAACCGCAAGAATATTGAAGAAATACAGGCAATATACCTGGAAGGACTAACTTTCCACTATGTAAATGACATTAAAGAGGTGTTGAAGCTTGCTTTGACTGATGAAAAAAGTAAACGGTGCCATAGACTTTAATATTACTAATCAAACAAACGAAGAAAAGAAATAATATGACTTTTGACTTACAATATACAGACCCCAAATCTAATGCCCGTGCCGGAATCATCACCACAGACCACGGACAGATAGAAACTCCTATTTTCATGCCGGTAGGCACATTGGGAACAGTAAAGGGCGTGCATTTACATGAGTTGAAAGACGATATTAAGGCACAAATCATATTAGGAAATACGTACCATTTATATCTGCGACCGGGACTGGATATCATTGAACGCGCCGGCGGCTTGCATAAGTTTAACGGCTTCGACCGTCCCATGCTGACCGATAGTGGCGGTTTCCAGGTCTTCTCCTTGTCGGGCATCCGCAAAATGCGTGAGGAAGGTGTGGAGTTTCGTTCACACATCGATGGCTCCAAGCACATGTTCACCCCCGAAAAGGTAATGGATATAGAACGAACCATTGGAGCAGATATTATGATGGCTTTTGACGAATGTACACCGGGCACCGCCGATTACGAGTATGCAAAGAAATCCATGCAACTCACCCATCGCTGGCTGGACCGCTGCTTGAAACGTTTCAACGAAACAGAACCCAAATACGGATATAAGCAATCATTGTTCCCTATCGTACAGGGTTGTGTGTATCCCGACCTCCGCAAGCAAGCGGCAGAATTTATTGCATCAAAGGGGGCCGACGGCAATGCTATCGGAGGCTTGGCTGTAGGTGAACCAACCGAAAAGATGTATGAAATGATTGAGGTAGTCAATGAAATACTGCCTAAAGACAAGCCTCGTTATCTGATGGGAGTCGGCACTCCGATAAATATATTGGAAGGAATTGAACGCGGTGTGGATATGTTCGATTGTGTGATGCCAACCCGTAACGGACGAAACGGCATGCTCTTTACCAAAGACGGTATCATGAACATGCGCAACAAGAAATGGGAAGATGACTATTCACCCATTGAAGCCGATGGTGCATCGTATGTAGATACCATGTACAGCCGCGCTTATCTGCGCCATTTATTCCATGCACAAGAGTTGCTGGCCATGCAAATTGCTTCCATCCACAATTTGGCTTTCTATCTGTGGCTGGTGGGTGAAGCACGCAAACATATCATTGCCGGTGATTTCTCGACATGGAAGCCTATGATGGTAAAGCGCTTATCCACAAGATTATAATTTATACAAAATGAAGAATTGGTTCAAGAAGAACATAGGTAAGTTCACGAAAGACAAAGAGCAGTCACAGACCGGCAACAAACGTTTGCAAAGCAGATGGCTCAAGAGACTGGATATATATATCATCAAGAAGTTTCTCGGGACCTACTTCTTTGCCATTGCATTGATTATTTCCATTGCAGTAGTGTTTGACGTGAACGAGAATATCGACAGGTTCATTAATAATAAGGCCCCCGCTGAAAGCGATTGTCTTTGATTATTACATGAACTTTATTCCTTATTTCTCCAATCTGCTCAGTCCGCTGTTTGTCTTTATTGCCGTTATCTTCTTTACTTCCAAACTGGCGGAAAACTCAGAAATCATTGCCATGTTCTCTACGGGAATGAGTTTCAAACGAATGATGCGTCCGTATATGATTTCAGCAGCTATTATTTCCATAGTAGCCTATGGATTAGGCGCATACGTCATCCCCAAAGGTAATGTGACACGACTCAATCTTGAAGACCGCTACAAAAAGAAAAAAAGGTGGAGTATGTACGCAATGTACAGATGGAAGTCGACAGTGGTGTAATTGCCTATATTGAACGCTATGAGAATTATAACAAGACGGGCTACCGTTTCTCTTTGGACAAATTTAAGGATAAAAATTGATATCCCCTCACCGCACGCAGTATCACCTATGATACAGCCAGTGTGCACAAATGGATTATCAAGAACTATATGATCCGGGAGATGGACGGTATGCGTGAAAAGATTACCAAAGGTGACCGGATGGACAGTATCATAAAAATGGAGCCGCAAGACTTCCTTATTATGAAAAACCAGCAGCAAACAATGACCAGCCCTGCCCTGAAGAGCTATATTGACAAGCAGAAGAAACGCGGTTTTGCCAATATCAAAGAGTTTGAAATAGAATACTACCAACGCATCGCCATGTCTTTTGCCGCCTTTATTCTGACCACCATCGGTGTTTCACTGTCTTCCCGTAAGGTTAAGGGAGGAATGGGACTGAATTTGGGTGTAGGCTTGGCTTTGAGCTTCTCTTACATTCTATTCCAAACGGTTTCCGCAACTTTTGCCATCAATGGAAATACTCCTCCGATTGTGGCGGTATGGATACCTAATATACTCTACACATTAATAGCAATCTACCTATACAGAAAAGCTCCTAAATAATTATAGGAGCTTTTCCAGTTTTTCACGCCAATCTTCTCCATTAGCAGGCTGCAATGTGACAAAACCAAATTCCTTGCCTATGGAGATATTTGAAGCACCATCATCCACAAAAAACAGTTTCGGAAGGATTCAACGCAGCATCTTTTATCATATATTCAAAGATTCCCCGATCAGGCTTTACACATTTCACTTCATAAGAAGCATATATCTTGTCCACATAGTCATCCAATGGACGGCCTGCTGATGTAAATTCCCTGCTACGTGCCCATCCCATAATATATGGATTGGTATTACTCAGAATATAAACATTGTATTTACGTTGGCGAAGAATATTCAAATAATCCAACTTATACTGTTCCACAGCTGTGACAAATCCTCTCCACCCCATTTCTACCTCTTTGTATGTCAATTCCTTACCACAGATCTCACTCAGTTTCAGCCGAAAAGATTCTGCATCGATACGTCCGTCCTCTATTTCCAGGAAGATACCCTTCTGGTGATACTTATCAAGCAGATTATCCGCATCCTTCACTCCTATTTCAACAAACTTTTTTACTGCGCGGTCACGGTCGATATCAATAATCACCCCGCCAAAATCAAACACAACATTCTTTATCTGTCTCATACCTTTTTAATTAATTATTGCAAAGATAAGCATTTGAAAAAGAATAGAGGATGATGTAAATCAATAAAAAACACTATTTTTACCTACCAAAGAAAATATCAACCCTCAAAAACAAAAACAAATGAAAATAAGAAACCTGCTTATTCGGAGTATGTTCTGTCTTTTTAACCTTTATACCTACCCCCTCTCCATCCGCCTGCCGGTTCTCTCAAGAAGAACAAAACGACAAGGAACAAACAATATTAAGAATATGGAAAGCCGGGGAAACAGTCAGTCGGAAGAGTATAGTACAGTTTGGAGCAGCCAATTGTTTTAAAATACAAAAGATTGACGACACCCTCTTCAAAAGAATCTATGGAAAGTCCTATAAAACGAACTGTACCGTACCGAAAGAAGAATTACGCTATCTGAAGGTGCTCCATTATAACCTGAAAGGAGAAATATGCCTTGGCGAACTGGTCTGCAACAAAGCAATAAGCAATGATTTAATCGAAATATTCCAGGCTTTGTATAAAGCACGATATCCCATTGAACGAATGGTATTAATTGATGAATATAACGCAGAAGACAATCGGTCCATGGAAGCCAACAATTCCTCCTGCTTCAATTTCCGTCTTGTGCCGGGCACCCGGAAACTATCCAATCACAGTAAGGGATTGGCAATAGATATCAACCCGCTTTATAATCCTTATGTCAAGACCAATAAGAACGGAAAAATCATTATATCTCCCGAAAAAGGGAAAAAATATGCCGACAGAAAACAATCCTTTCCTTACAAAATAGACAAGAATGATTTATGCTACAAGGAGTTCATTAAACACGGCTTCATTTGGGGAGGTGCCTGGAAGAGTTTGAAAGACTACCAGCACTTTGAAAAAGTACGTCAGTAACTCTCAAAAGGAAATGGATGAAAGAATTTTCAAAAAGAACTAAGTCTTTTCCAAAAGGCCATGGAGTTTTTAAAAAGCTCTTGTTCTTTTTAAAGAACGTCCTTGTCTTTTTTTGGAGGTGCCTGATTTCACGTTAGTATGTATAACCCCATGAGACGCATGTGTAAAAGCGTGTTTCTGACACGGAACAAGACAATAGCAGAAAAATAAAAAGGGGTTGTGCCTAAACGTTGATGATGCTGTCATTTTGCCTGTAGGGGCGAGGTTTGATAGACCATTTAGTTTGGGCACACACCCTATCATTTTGTTGTATTTTTGTTTTTTTCCTTACGGAAACTCTCTTCTTAGTTTAAATAAGAAGAAAGTTGGGATGGAGTGATGTCCTTCGCTACAATGACACCGTTTTTATCCAAAAGAAAATTCTTAAACCCTTTATTCAAACGATAAGTTTTAAATAAATCGGAAGAATTACCTGCCAGTTCAACAAAACAATTAGATGTCGAAATCCGGTCTTTTTAATGGTTTCGTTAAATATTGATTTAAATTCATCAAACGAAACAGAAACCATTTCCACATTATCAGCCTGCTCTATTGCATGATTCAAGGTGGCGTTCTGCACTCTCGAAGGAGCATCATAGCTGGCCCAAAACTAAGCAACACGTATTTACCTCTCAAATCCTTTAAGTCAATCAGTTGCTTTTCGCCACAGATGGTAAAAGTCGGAGCCTTATCTCCTATCGTCAATCCTTCTGTCGGCGTGTCTTTCCCCTACAAATGAGAACGAAATCAAGGAACTAATGATTAATACAACAAAAATCCACTTTACATTTTTAATCATGTAATTCGGTTTTGGTTAATACTATCCGAGACTGCCCTTAAACAGTAATTTCTCCCCGGAACATTGTCTTTTGGCCTGATAATCAAAGCCATTATATTTAGAAATCCGTGGCAAAGGTAAGGAGTTTTTATGCCAACTCCAAGGAATCACATCAAAAAATATGTTATATAGCATAAATTCATCCATTCCATCGAGAAAAAAGAATCCCCAAAAGATAGCTTGATAGGATTAAATTGCGTACTTTTTGCAATCTGTAAATAGCAACATTTTATGTATGGATACAAGTACTGAACTTATTTTAATTCGTATCACCGGTTTGGACAGGCCGGGACTGACAGCTTCCATTACGGAAATACTTTCAAAATATGATGTTACCATTTTGGATATAGGCCAAGCAGATATTCACAGCACTCTTTCATTGGGTATTTTATTTAAAAGCCGGGAAAAAGATTCGGGTAATATCATGAAAGATTTGCTATTTAATGCATCCTCTTTGGGAATCACCATCCGTTTTTACCCCATTACGGTAGAAGAATACGAAGAATGGGTAGGAATGCAAGGAAAGAACCGCTATATCCTGACCTTGCTGGGACGTAAACTTTCTGCAAAACAAATTGCAGCCGTCACGCGAATCATTGCAGAACAAGGTCTGAATATAGATGCTATCAAACGCTTAACAGGTCGCGTTCCTTTGGATGAACGAAAAGCAAGTGTACGTGCCTGTATTGAGTTTTCTGTTCGCGGCACTCCCCGGGACCGGGAGGAGATGCAGCGGGAACTGATGAAACTCAGCAGCGAGTTGGAAATGGATTTTTCTTTCCAATTAGACAATATGTACCGCCGTATGCGTCGCCTGATCTGTTTTGATATGGATTCTACACTTATCCAGACAGAATGTATCGACGAACTGGCAGAACGTGCCGGCGTGGGTGACAAAGTAAGAGAAATAACCGAACGCGCCATGCGTGGTGAAATAGACTTTACCGAGAGTTTCACCGAACGCGTAGCTCTGCTGAAAGGCTTGGATGAAAGTGTAATGCGTGAAATTGCCGAAAACCTGCCCATTACGGAAGGGGTGGAAAGACTCATGTTCGTATTAAAACGATATGGCTATAAAATAGCTATACTTTCGGGTGGATTCACCTATTTCGGCAACTACCTGAAACAAAAATACGGCATTGATTATGTTTATGCCAATGAACTGGAAATAGTAGACGGTAAATTGACCGGCCGCTATTTGGGAGACGTAGTAGATGGAAAGCGTAAAGCAGAATTATTAAAACTGATTGCACAAGTAGAGAAAGTAGATATTGCACAAACAATAGCCGTAGGCGACGGTGCCAATGATTTGCCCATGTTGTCTACTGCCGGACTAGGCATTGCATTCCATGCAAAACCTAAAGTGGTGGCAAATGCCAAACAGTCCATTAATACCATCGGGCTGGATGGGGTGCTTTATTTCCTTGGCTTTAAAGATTCTTATTTGGAAGAACGCGGCAAACTGTAAGAAAGATAGTATAAAATATATATATGAAATTTTCAGAATTAAATTTAGAAGAGAGTGTGCTCCAGGCATTGGAAGCCATGAGATTTGAGGAGTGTACTCCCGTACAAGAACATACAATTCCTATCATCCTTGAAGGAAAGGATTTGATAGGAGTAGCACAAACCGGTACCGGTAAAACAGCGGCATATCTACTCCCCATCTTAAATCAATTAAGTAAGGGAGGTTATCCCGAAGATGCCATCAATTGTATTATCATGGCACCCACACGCGAACTGGCGCAGCAGATAGACCAACAAATGGAAGGTTTTTCTTATTTTATGCCGGCATCCAGCGTAGCTGTATACGGAGGAAACGATGGAATACGCTTTGAACAAGAGAAAAAAGGACTGACTTTGGGAGCAGAAGTGGTTATTGCCACCCCCGGTCGCTTAATCAGCCACCTCAGCTTAGGATATGTAGACCTTTCCAAAGTATCTTTCTTCATTTTGGATGAGGCAGACCGCATGCTGGATATGGGATTTGCAGACGACATTATGCAAATAGTGAAATATCTCCCAAAGGAACGCCAGACAATTATGTTTTCTGCCACGATGCCTGTCAAGATACAACAGTTGGCCAAAACCATCCTGAGAAACCCGGAAGAGATTAAATTGGCGGTATCCAAACCGGCTGAGAAAATTATCCAGACAGCGTATATCTGTTATGAAAATCAGAAGCTGGGCATTATACAGTCATTATTTCAAGACCAGACACCTGAACGCGTGATTATCTTCGCATCATCCAAAATGAAAGTGAAAGAAGTAACTCAGGCTTTCCGCCGCATGAAACTCAACGTCGGCGAAATGCACTCTGATCTGGAACAGGCACAGCGCGACCAGATTATGCATGATTTCAAGAGTGGAAAGATAAATATTTTGATTGCAACCGATATTGTTTCACGGGGCATTGACATTGATGACATACGCTTGGTCATTAATTATGATGTGCCGCATGACAGTGAAGATTACGTGCACCGCATCGGGCGTACAGCACGTGCAAACAACGATGGATGTGCCATAACCTTTGTCAGCGAAAAAGAGCAGACACAATTTAAGTCCATCGAAAACTTTATAGGTAAGGACATTTATAAAATTCCAGTTCCGGAAGAATTAGGCGAAGCACCCGAATATAACCCCCGTAGTAATAATGGTGGAAAAAGAAAAGGGAACTTCAAAGGTAAAAGAAACAATTCCACACGGAAACCCGGAAACAACACTAACGGTAAAAAACAGCAAAAATAACAGAAGCTGTAAGTTTTGTATTATCCGTCATGGGAAGGATATCAAAGCTAAAACGGCCTATCCAATCATCGGCTGCGGGGGCAGGGTTCACCTGCCCGAACCAACGGTCACGACCTTGAGAGTAATACACAAAGCAAATATTGTTTTTTTGGGCGAGCAAACCTCGCCCCTATTAACAAAATAACAGCATTATCAACGTTTTGACACGTCTCCGCTCTTATTTATTATTCAACGAGCCAGCTCATAAGATAATTTACCATCCATATCTATCGTGATATTGACCACATAACAAGAAGCCCCATCCGGTATACAAACAGTAGCCTGATAATGATAGCCTTTTGCATCGACCCCCATAAAGTCCATATCCGAAAGGATTGCCCATTTCAAGAAATCATCGGGTATGACATGCTTGAACATCTGCCTCGTGATATCTTTCGCAAACAAACTCCGTTTTCCTTCATATACACAAATATGAATGATGTTGTCATAATATACATTATCCACACTCAGCCCCTCTTCCGACACCCCCGGACGCATCACTTTTATTCTGGACGGATTGATATAGACATATCCGCGATAACGGGTATTATCATACATTACCACCGAATCTTTCTTAATAACTTCCGTATAAACAGGGACTTCCTGTTCATGAATAAAAGATAAAGAATCGGCATTATTCTCTGCCCTATGCAGGCGAATGACATCTCCTACCAGTGAATGAAACCAGAAAATATATTCTCCCTGTTTCTCTATCTTATAATTATTTATCCGAGCCCCATAAGTAGTCAATGTATCGCCTATAATTTTAAAAGCGACAGGAGCGACGGCAGCGTCAGCATAATAAATCGTATCGCCCGCAACTTGCAGCACGGCAGCTTCCGTATTGTCGTCCAGCCAAATGCCTTGCAACTTTTCTTTCGCCTCTCTATCTTCTTCTTGCAAAGCCTCTTTGTCCTGATTAGCTCCGCAAGCAGAAAACATCGCCGCCAAAACGACAATCAAATATGATTTGTACATCTTTAACGTAATTATTTGCCTATGCAGCGATAAACAAAACCTAAATCCTGAAGTTCTTTTGCATCATAGATATTACGTCCATCCAAGATTACAGGCTGTTTCATCGTTTTCTTAACAACTCCCCATGCCGGCAAACGGAATTCTTTCCATTCTGTCACCAACATCAATGCGTCAGCATCCAAAAGAGCATCATACATATCGCAAGCATAGAATATCGTATCACCTATTCTTCTCTTTGATTCCCCCATCGCCGCCGGATCGTAAGCCCGAACCACACAACCTGCCTTCCTCAATTTCTCAATCAATACCAGTGCAGGAGCCTCACGCATATCATCCGTGCCGGGCTTGAATGCCAGTCCCCCATAAAGCTATGGTCTTGCCTTCCAAATCACCATTGAATATCTTTTCCAATTTCTCAAAAAAGAAGGCTTTTCTGGGTCTCATTCACCTCTTCCACAGCTTTCAAAACCCGCATCGGATATCCATTTTGTTCTGCCGTCTTGATTAACGCCTTTACGTCTTTAGGAAAACAAGAACCGCCATAGCCACATCCCGGATAAAGGAACTTACGACCAATGCGACTGTCAGAACCTATCCCGTCACGTACCATATTTACATCCGCTCCTACCAATTCACAAAGATTGGCTATGTCATTCATAAAACTGATACGGGTAGCAAGCATTGAATTGGCAGCGTATTTAGTCATCTCGGCAGAAGGAATATCCATAAAAATAACACGTGAATTCAGCATCATAAAAGGCTTATACAGTTTGGTCATCAGCTTCTTTGCCCGTTCGGATTCAACACCTACCACCACACGGTCGGGACTCATAAAGTCATCAATGGCATTGCCTTCTTTCAAAAACTCAGGGTTGGAAGCCACATCAAACTCTATAGACACCCCTCTCTTATCCAGTTCAGCCTGAATGGTATCTTTCACTTTATGCGCAGTTCCCACCGGTACGGTGCTCTTCGTCACCACCAACGTATATTTTTTCATGTTAGCACCAATTGTTTTGGCAACTGCCAGCACGTAACTCAAATCAGCACTTCCGTCTTCATCAGGCGGTGTACCTACAGCACTAAACACAATATCTACATTATCGAGACAGTTCTCCAATGCAGTCGTAAAATGAAGACGGCCGGCATTGACATTGCGTTGCACCATGTCCTCCAGTCCCGGTTCATAAATGGGAATAATACCTTTCTGCAGATTCTCTATCTTCTCGGCATTTACATCCACACAAGTTACATTTACGCCGGTTTCGGCAAAACATGTACCGGTTACGAGTCCAACATATCCGGTTCCTACAATTGCTATATTCATTTTATTATTAGTTAGTCTAACTTTTTATACGCTGCAAAATTACAATAAAAATATGTGGCAAGGACATTTTCCTTCATAAAAGTTGCGCTGAAATGGAATAAAAATGCTATTTTTGCACTATGATTGAATTGGCTAGACATATAGAAATTCTATTACTGGAAAATGATTGCGTCATTGTTCCCGAGTTAGGTGGATTTATAGCTCATTATCAACCAGCTTATTACGCTGAATCTGATAATATCTATTTCCCTCCTATGCGTACCATTGGCTTCAATCCCCAGTTGACAATGAATGACGGACTGTTGGTGCAGTCATACATGCAGGTCCATCATACAGACTTTCCGGATGCAACCCGGATGATTGAACAAGAAGTAGAAGAACTAAAAGATACTTTATATAAAGACGGACATGTCCAATTATATGGTATAGGCGATTTGCACTACACAATTCATAATTCTTACGAATTCCGTCCCAATGAAGAAGGTATCCTTTCTCCTTATTTATACGGATTCAGTTCTTTATCCATCAGTCCTTTATCAGAAAATAATTCAACTATTGCTTCAACCAAGGATATGGTGCTAAAGCCCCAAAAAGAAAAAGCAGCCATCCGTTTCAACCGTCGCTGGTTGGGTAATGCTGTTGCCATTGCCGTAGCGGTTATCCTGTTCTTTTTCCTTTCTGTACCTGTAGAAAACACATACGTGGATAAAGGCAATTATGCTTCCTTGGGAACAGACGGATTATTTGAGGCTATCCGCTCACAATCGTTGGCCACCACTTTGGTTGTACCGCAACAGCAAAAGACTGTTCAAGCCAAAAGACATCGGGTAATACACGGCAGCAAGCAGGACACAAAAGTTTAAAACCTGTAGCCGTAAAAGTAGAAAAAGTCGGTTCACCGAAAACAGAGACTTCCAAACAAGAAACAGGTAAAGAAACCCCTAAAGCGGAAAAAACTGTTGCCCGCAAGACAACTCCTGCAACGGCAACCGCATCTTCTGCTTCTGTTCCGGCACAAAATAAAGCCGAAGCTACCACAGCAAAGCCAAAATACTTCATTATAGTATCTAGTTTGGCAACAGCTGCCGATGCACAACAAACATTAAACGAATATAAGCAAAAAGGCTTTAAAGAAGCAAGCATCATCGAAGGAAGCGGACGTTACCGCCTTGCCCTTTATGGGTTTGCCGACAAAAATGCTGCTTATAAGAAAATGAATGAGTTGAAAAAAGACGAAGCATTCAAGAATGCATGGTTATTAAGCTCTAAATAAACAGATTATCTCCCATGAAAAGAGTTTTATGTCCTAAATGTGACAATTATATTACCTTTGACGAAACAAAATATACCGAAGGCCAGTCTTTGGTTTTTATATGCGAGCACTGCAAAAAGCAATTCAGTATCCGCATCGGAAAATCCAAATTAAAAGCTACCCGCAAAGAGGAGGTTCTTGACGAACAAGCCAACAACGAAGACTTCGGAAGTATCGTGGTGGTGGAAAATGTCTTTGGCTATAAACAAGTATTGCCTTTAAAAGAAGGGGATAACCTGATCGGACGCCGCAGTAAAGGGACCGATGTGGATATTTCTATCGAAACATCCGACCCTAGCATGGATCGTCGCCATTGCGTAATCAATGTAAAACGAAACAAGCAAGGAGAACTCATTTACACCTTGCGGGACAATCAGAGCATCACCGGAACATTTCTATTAAATGACATATTGGGAGACAAGGACCGAGTCAGAATAGAAGAAGGAGCCATCATCACCATAGGTGCTACTACTCTTATTCTGCGAACAGCAGAAAAATAGAAATTATGAAACGTATTATACTCATCACAGGCGGCCAACGGTCGGGCAAAAGTTCTTATGCAGAAAAATTAGCTCTCAGTTTGTCGTCCAATCCTATTTATATGGCTACCTCCCGCATTTGGGATGAAGAGTTCCGCCAACGGGTCATCAAGCATCAGAAACGCCGGGGACCGGAATGGACCAACATAGAGGAAGAAAAGGAACTGAGCCGTCATCAGGTAGACGGGCGGGTGGTGCTGATAGATTGCGTGACTTTATGGGCCACAAATTACTTTTTCGATCTGGATTCTGACGTGGATCTGTCACTGCAAGCTCTGAAACAAGAGTTCGATGCCTTCACAGCACAAAACGCCACTTTTATTTTTGTGACGAACGAAATAGGTTCAGGGGCTGTTTCCGACAATCCCATCCAGCGCCATTTTACGGATTTGCAAGGTTGGATGAATCAATATATTGCCTCCCAAGCCCATCAAGTATACTTAATGGTATCGGGTATTCCTGTATTAATAAAACAATAAGACCATGAAAACTTTCCATATCGAACTTCCCGACTTACAGATACGGGAAGCATTGATAGACAAAATCAATAACCTGACCAAACCAAAAGGTTCTTTAGGCGTACTGGAAGAGCTGGCATTACAAATCGGCCTCATCCAACAAACCCTCTCTCCCACTCTCCGCCATCCCCACAACATCCTGTTTGCTGCCGACCACGGCATCGTGGAAGAAGGTGTCAGCAAATCGCCTAAAAAGAAATCACCTGGCAACAATTGAGCAACTTCCTCCACGGTGGTGCCGGAGTTAACTTTCTCTGCCGCCAACACGGATTCAAGCTCGTACTGGTAGATGCCGGAGTTGACTATGACCTTCCTTACGAGAAGGGAATTATCAACTGTAGCGTAGGTCGCGGTACCCGAAGCTTTCTCCATGCCCCGGCCATGAGTCATGAAGAGATGGAGTTATGTCTGGAACGCGGTGCACAAATGGTGGATAAGGCATACGCCGACGGTTGCAACGTAATCAGTTTTGGAGAAATGGGAATAGGCAATACTTCCCCCTCCTCTGTCTGGATGCATTTATTTACAGGCATTTCTCTGGAACAATGCGTAGGAGCCGGCAGCGGACTGGATTCGGAAGGCATCCGTCATAAATACAATATATTGAAACAAGCAGTCGACAACTATCAAGGCGACGGCTCGGCAAGAGACAAGATTGCCTGGTTTGGAGGCTACGAAATGGTAATGGCTATGGGCGGTATGTTGCGGGCAGCCGAACTGAAGATGCTGATATTGGTCGATGGCTTTATCATGACCAACTGCATCCTTGCCGCTTCCCGGCTCCACCCGGAGGTATTGCCATACGCCATCTTCGGACATCAGGGAGACGAGGCAGGACACAAACTGGTACTTGAAGCCCTGCATGCACGCCCCTTATTAAATCTGGGACTCCGGCTGGGTGAAGGAACCGGTGCTGTCTGTGCCTATCCCATCATAGTCTCTGCCGTGACCATGATGAATGAGATGGACAACTTTGCCCATGCAGCCATCACAAAATACTTTTTAACCATGAAACTCCTTGCCGCACTCATATTCTTCACCCGGTTGCCATTCTGGAGAATAACCGAAGTTCCCGCCGCTTATTTTAAGCGTGTGGTCGATTATTGGCCTTTTGTCGGTTGGCTCACCGGAGGAATAATGGCAGGCACGCTATGGCTCTCCGCCCAATTCCTTCCTATGTCTACAGCCGTCATCCTTGCTTTACTGGCACGCCTGCTTGTCACGGGTGCACTGCACGAAGACGGTTTGGCAGACTTTGCGACGGATTTGGAGGCGGCACTTCGCGCGAGAAAATCCTTTCCATCATGAAAGATTCCCATATAGGAACATACGGTGTATTGGGACTTCTGTTCTACTTCGGACTCCTATGGAACCTGCTTTCCACCCTATCGCTTTCCTTGGCATGCATGGCCGTAGCGAGCGGAGACGCATGGAGTAAGTTCTGTTCCGCACAGATAATCAACATCTTGCCGTATGCACGCAAAGAAGAAGAATCAAAAGCAAAAGTCATTTATGACCGGATGAGCATTTCGACATGGCTACCGGCATTCATAGCCGGCGGACTCCCGATGTGGCTTTTCCTGAACAGGTCTTATTGGTGGGCAGCCCTTGCACCCGTTGCCGTCTTTTTCCTTTTATGGCAATTGCTGCGCAAGCGTTTGCAAGGATACACAGGCGACTGTTGCGGAGCCGCTTTCCTGCTGTGTGAACTATCTTTCTATTTAATAATAAACCTAATTTATACCAACTTATGGTAGTATACCTCATTCGCCACACTTCCGTAGATGTTCCTCAGGGAGTGTGCTACGGACAGACAGATGTCCCTTTGAATCCGACCTTTGAAGAAGAAGCCGCACAGACTTCCGCCCGGCTCAAAGGCCTTCAGTTTGATAAAGTATATATGAGTCCCTTAACCCGCTGTGTACGTCTGGCCACCTTCTGCGGTTACCCGGATGGCGAACGAGATGACCGTATCAAGGAAATCAACTTTGGTGACTGGGAAATGCAACGCTTTGATGAAATAACCGATGCCAACCTCCAGAAATGGTATGCCGACTATCGGAATGTGAGGGCTACAAACGGAGAGTCATTTCAGGACCAATACCAACGTGTAGCCGACTTCCTGAATGAGCTTCGCCAAAAAGCCATACAAACAGGTAGCCATATTCGCCCATGGAGGCGTATTGATCAATGCCCAAATTTATGCCGGAACAGTGAAACCCGAAGAGGCTTTCGGCGCACTGACTCCATACGGAGGTATCATTAAGATTGAGATATAAATTTCCCTGCGTTTCATTGCTTATAACGGAAGAAAAGGGTATGCTTCCATCAGACAGAGAATAACCCATATCACCATTATTCCCTCGGCAAACCGGTTTACCCGGACAGCAATACGCATATCTGACGAGTAAACCGGCCGATTATTATTGCCTATAAACGGTTTGTAAACCATCTCACCGAAATAATGATGAGGCCCCCCGAAACGGCAATTCAATATCCCCGCCAAAGCCGCTTCGGGATAACCGGAATTAGGACTTGCATGCTGATTACCATATCTTCCCACAAACTTCAATAAAGAAAGACGACCGGTAGGAAGTATCATCAGAACAGCTGTCAAACGAGCCGGAATATAATTGGCAATATCATCGATACGGGCTGCCCACCGACCGAACTGCAAATATCTTTCGTTCTTATATCCCACCATAGAATCCAACGTGTTTATCATTTTATATGCCAACATACCGGGAACTCCCAATAACAAATACCAAAACAAAGGAGCAATTACCCCATCGCTCAGATTCTCTACCAAAGTCTCTAAAGCCGCTAGCCTCACCTCCTGATCTGTCAGTCTGGAAGTATCCCGTCCCACAATGCGGGATACCTGTCTTCTACCCTCCTCCAAAGAATGGTCGGCAGCCATAAAAACCATACGCACCTCATTGATAAGCGTAGTCCCTGCCAAACAATAAAAGATAAGAACGGCCGAAACCGCCACGCCTATCCAAAGATTCATAGCATATAATCCGTGTATCAATAACGCAGAAGCTCCATAAATGAATACAATAAGCACAACAGCCGTACATGCTCCTTTCTTCACCCGGTGTTTCCCTTTGTTCCATCGTTTTTCGCAAAAAGAAATAAGTTTGCCAAAACCTACTATGGGATGAGGAAGCCAGAAAGGGTCACCTATCAACTTATCCAATAACCACCCTGCCAACAATGGTAGGATTAATACAAATATGTCCATTTCTTTATAGATTCTATCAATTCATTATTCTCTTCCGGAGTTTGTGTAGCAATGCGAAAAAATGCTCGTTCAGCCCTTCAAAATTGGATGCATCACGGATAAGGATACCACACTCTCCTGCCAAGTACTCCTTCAAAGCTGCGGCCCGCCCATTCGTAACTGAACCAACATATAGTGTGTATCCGAAGCCCATACCTCCATTCCTCCTATTGCAAGCAGTGCTTCAGCCAATCTGTCTTTTTCCTTTAGTAACAATGATATATCTACATGATATTCTCCGGCATGCCGAAGCAAATAATGTCCTGCTTCAATGGCAAGCTGATTGACAGACCAAGGCATACGCTGCAAACGGATTTCACGCAATAAGATTTGATTTGCAGTCATAAAACCCAAACGGAGTCCGGGGACAGCAAAGCGCTTGGTCATGGAATGGAGCAGAATCACATTAGGATATCCGGCAGCTTCCCTGGCCGACAGCAGCGGTTTTAATGTAAAGAACTCATAAGATTGGTCTATTACAAAACAGCACTCCGTATGTCTTTCTATAAATGCTTTCAAAACGTCTTTATCCAATACACTTCCTGTAGGATTATTAGGATTGCATATCCATATCAGGTTTGTTCCCGACGGTATCATATCCAATGCGTAAATAACCTGTATCTTGTGGTGGTGAAGACGGCAAGCATCGGCATATTCACTGAAAGTAGGCATCAGGATGGCAGAATTTTTTCCCCCTGAAGGTTTGGGCTATCAAATAAATGGCTTCCGTAGCGCCATTAGTCACACAAACCTCCTTCCCGTCCGACAGATGAAGCGAATGTGCCAATGCCTGTTCTAAAGAATAAGGCTCCGGTTCGGGATAACTTCGAATACTTTCCATCCGATGATAAAGATGCTCAGGCAAACCATTATGATTTACATGATTATAGACATTTGAGCTAAAGTTTATCCTTATCTTTTGCCCATATTTATAGGCATCATCTCCGTGTCCATCAATCATTTTTACACATTATTTGGTATAACAACGGCAGATTTAAGTGTTTGCGCACGTGTGCCGCCAACTTATCATATTGTTCTTCTTTATAGGCTTCATAATCCGGACTCTGCCGATGCAGCTTGTCAGCATAAGGCTCCAGCAGAAAATCGATGAAAACCTGATTATCAAGGATACCATGAATATAGCTTCCCATACATTTCCTATCGACAAAATAGCCATCCGCTTTTCCGTCTTCCAATTTATTCAATGGAGAAACAGGAGAACCGGGTACAAGCTCAGTCTCTCCCATGTGAATTTCGTATCCCCGGCAAACTGTTTCATTATCCGGAAATGGAAAGCCACCCGGCGAGTTACCTTCTCACCTTGCATGGTAGTTATCATGGGAAGCAATCCCAAACCCGGCAGTTGACGGATATCTCCCTCTACTCCATCGGGATCGCGGACTTCCATTCCCATCATCTGGTATCCGCCACAAATCCCCATGACCGAAGCCCCTTTGCGATGTGCACGCAAGATAGCTTGCGCCACACCATTACGGCGAAGTTCATATAAATCATCTAATGTACTTTTACTGCCCGGAAGTAATATGATATCCGCTTTTGCCAGTTCTTCCGTATTGTTCGTATAGTAAAGATGCACACGCTCATCGCGTTCAAGCATATTGAAATCCGTGAAATTAGACAGATGACGAAGCAATACCACCGCCACATTCACCTTTCCTTCTATCGCCTGCATACGTTTATAATCCAGCACAACCGAATCTTCCTCCTCGATATGAATATCCTTATAATAAGGAACCACTCCCAAGACAGGAATGCCACACAACTCTTCCATCATTTTTATACCCGGTTCGAAGAGGCGTATGTCTCCCCTGAACTTATTGACAATGATGCCTTTTATACGTTTACGATCTTCAGGCGTTTGCAGCATGACCGAACCATAGACGCTGGCAAACACCCCTCCACGATCAATATCCGCCACCAATAACACATCGGCACCGGCATAACAAGCCATCGGCATATTGACCAAATCCGTATCTCGCAGATTTATTTCCGAAATGCTGCCGGCTCCTTCCATAACAATGGGGTTATAACGGGCAGCCAAACGATCGAAAGCAGCATTGACTTCTTTTCTCAGCTCCTCGCGTCCCTCCTTGCGGAAGTATTCGTACGCATCACGGTTACCAATCGGCCTGCCGTTTAATACCACCTGAGTGGTGTGGTCCGAACTGGGTTTCAGCAAGAGCGGATTCATGTCTGTGTGACAGGGCACTCCGGCTGCCTCGGCTTGCACCGCCTGTGCCCGTCCTATCTCCAGCCCCTCGGGAGTGGCGTAGGAATTCAATGCCATATTCTGTGCCTTAAAGGGAGCCGGACGGTAACCATCTTGCTTGAATATGCGGCACAAAGCGGCTGTAATGATGCTTTTTCCCACATCACTGCCTGTCCCTGCCAGCATGATAGGGTGTAAGTTCTTATTCATTCTTCCCAAAGCTTTAATATGTCGGCTTCTCCCCAATACAAATGGGTATATCCGGCTATCACATTCTTATATCTGTACAAAAGGAGTATTTACCTCCATTCCTCTGACGGTAAACTGTTTTGCCACCGAAGGAAGTGCGTCGGGCTCTATGATGTTGGAATAATGGAACTCATGCCCCTTCAGTTCCAGTCCGTTATACTCTAACCGACGATACCCCAAATGCAACCTAGCCCCCACCATTGTACAGTCCAATGGCAAGACGCCCGCCATAGCATAGGCCGTTCCCCCTGACGCGCCGTAAGTGAGCGGGTCAGGAACATCATTCCGCCACATTCCGCCAATACCTTCCCTCCTTCCTCGGCAAAAGTCTTTATCGCTTCCATCAGTTTCTTCCGACGGTGTAACTGGCGGGCAAAAAGTTCGGGATATCCCCGGGAAGATACAATAAATCTGCTTCCGGCAAATCACTGCCATACACGGGACTGAAATAAGTAATATGTCCCAGCTCCGCCAGCCGAGCGATATTCTCACGATAAATAAAATTGAATGCCGGGTCGCGTGCCACTGCTATTTTCAGTTTTTTTGTACGGGGAGTGAAACTCTCCACCCCGACTTCGGAACTGTATGGCAATATATACCGACATGGGAAACCACGATGACAAATATTTAAAAGTTTATCAATATCCACATACTTTTCTACCAATGCTGCCGCCTGCTCTATCAGTACGTCCATTGCGCGTTTGGCAGTCAGTGTAAGTCCCAAATGACGCGATGGAATCTTAAGCCCATCTGTAAAAGGGAGATAACCCAGACACTCTACACCGGCATCGGCACACGCATCTTTCAGATAATTATAGTGAGGTAATGAAGATACCTGATTGAACACTACTCCGGCAATCTTCACATTCGGATGAAAATGCTTGAACCCATAAATCAGAGGAGCTACGGAATAGGCAGCAGAGCGTGCACTGACAACCAATATCACCGGAATGCCCAGCAGTTGCGATATCTCTGCACTGCTTCCTTCCATTCGGCTGTAACCGTCAAACAGTCCCATTACCCCTTCGGCAACACATACATCGGCTCCCCTGTCCATACTTATTATAAATATGCTGTACATGCGTCCTCGATGCCATCCAAGTGTCCAAATTCACCGACTCACGGTCGGCTGCCAATGTGTGAAACTGAGTATCAATATAATCAGGGCCACACTTAAAAGGCTGCACCCGCATGCCTCGTTTCTTCAACGCACGCAGCAGTCCCATCGTGAAAGTCGTTTTTCCGCTTCCCGAAGTAACGGCCCCTATAAGCAATTGTGGCTTCATCTTTTCAATCTATATTTCAAATCGGGTGCAAATATAAAATAAATATCTAACTTTGTGTCCGATTTTAGCAACACAATCCCTTTCCTGACTTTGTTTACCTTCCTGATACACATGAAAAACTCCCATTAACAGATATAGAATAATCATTTAATTAATTATATAATAATGGAACTTTTTAGAAATCTATTTGAAGGATACCCCAACCTGTGGGGTGGCGGAGTAGCACACTCCGTATTGATTCTTTCGCTTGTCATTGCCTTCGGTATCATGCTGGGGAAGATAAAAGTGGCAGGCATATCATTAGGTGTGACATGGATACTTTTGTAGGAATCGTATTCGGACATTTCAATCTGAACCTGGATGAGCATCTGCTCCATTTCCTAAAAGAATTCGGATTGATACTGTTCGTCTACTCTGTCGGTCTGCAAGTAGGACCGGGCTTCTTCTCGGCTTTCAAGAAGGGAGGATTTACGCTGAACATGCTTGCCATGATGGTCGTATTTCTGGGAGTTGTCATCACGGTGACACTGCACTTCATCACCGGAGTGCCTATCACCACAATGGTGGGTATCCTGTCGGGAGCTGTCACCAATACCCCCGGACTGGGAGCCGCACAGCAGGCCAACAGCGACTTGAATGGCATTGATGCACCCGAAATCGCACTCGGTTATGCCGTTTCATACGCTGGGAGTGGTAGGCTGCATCCTTTCACTGCTTGCGCTGAAATATTTATTGCAGATTAAGCCGAAGCAGGAAGAGGCAGAAGCAGAACGCGGTTTGGGACATTTGCAAGAACTGACCGTACGCCCCATCTCATTGGAAATCAGAAATGAAGCAGTAAACGGAAAAACGATTAAAGACATTAAACCGCTGGTAAACCGTGACTTCGTTATTTCGCGTATCCGCTACTGTAACGGAGACAAGCAGACAGAACTTGTCAACTCAAATACAATCTTTCATCTGAATGATGAAATTCTTGTCATTGCCAACCCGATAGACGTGGAGGCAATTACCGTTTTCTTTGGCAAACAGGTAAATGTGGAATGGGATTTTAAGAATAAGAACCTGATTTCCAGAAAGATTCTGATTACCAAGCCTGAGCTGAACGGAAAGACTCTGGCACAACTTAAAATCCGTAATGATTTTGGAGTCAGTATCACGCGTGTAAACCGTTCGGGAGTAGACCTTGTCGCCACTCCCCACCTGCAATTGCAGATGGGTGACCGTGTAAAGATTGTCGGCAGTGAACTGGGAGTGGCGCAAGCCGAAAAATACTAGGCAACTCGATGAAACGATTGAATCACCCTAATCTGATTCCTATCTTTCTGGGTATCGCACTGGGATGCATATTGGGCAGTACTCCGTTCATGTTCCCCGGCATTCCCCAACCGGTTAAGTTGGGACTGGCAGGAGGACCGCTTATCATCTCTATTCTGATAAGCCGCTTCGGACCTCAGTACAAACTAATCACCTACACTACCATCAGTGCGAACCTGATGGTTCGCGAGATAGGTATCTCTTTATTTCTTGCCTGCGTGGGACTTGGTGCGGGTAAAGGATTCATTGAAACGATTATCAATGAAGGAGGATATATATGGATAGGTTATGGTGCCATTATCACCGTGCTGCCTCTGCTGATAGTGGGATTTATCGGGCGATATGTTTTCAAGTTGAACTATTATACCCTTATCGGAGTATTATCGGGAGCAACGACCAATCCGCCCGCTTTGGCTTATTCCAATGACCTCACCTCATGTGACGCACCTGCAGTAGGTTATGCCACTGTGTATCCGCTCACAATGTTTCTTCGGGTACTCACGGCTCAATTACTGATTCTCTCGCTCGGATAAGCCGGCACAGTAACGGTCTATTCTTTCTGCAACACGGATTCCGCAGATTGGCTTCGGCTTCATTTCTGCGAAATCCGTGTTGCTTTTTTCCTTTCGAGAATCCCGGCAGTGGGTATTTTCTTTCATTTAATTAAAATCCCCCCAACCATTTCTACGAATGTTTTATCAGTCTGTTAATGCGCATAGCATTGAAAATAGCCAGCAGAGCCACACCCGAATCTGCAAAAACAGCTTCCCACAGTGTCGCCACTCCTACCGTTCCCAATGCAAGGATGGCAAATTTCACTAAAAAAGCCAATATGATATTCTGCCAAATGATGCGACGCGTGTATTTTCCTATCCTGACAGCCGTTACCAGCTTCGACAAGCTGTCGTCCTGAATAATCACATCTGCTGTCTCAATCGCTATATCACTTCCCAAACCTCCCATCGCAATGCCAACATCGCTCAATGCCAACACCGGTGCATCATTGATTCCGTCTCCCACAAAAGCGACACAATGTTTCTCGTCCTTCAACTTCTGAAGGCGGGCCACCTTATCGGCCGGTAATAAATCGCCATAAGCATGCCGGATATCCAGACGATGTGCAATGTTTTGTACCAATGCGGTCTTATCCCCCGACAGGATTTCAAAATGCCTGATACCTTGTTGCTTCAATCCTCGAATAGCTTCTACCGCATCATCCTTCAGCTCATCTTCCATAACAACCACACCTGCATAAATACCGTTGCAGGCACACAGTATCAGGCTTTCGGACATTTCATGCAATCCTTCCGGATAAGCTATTCCATACTTGTCCATCAACCTATAGTTGCCTGCCAGTATCTGTTTGCCACCGATGTATGCTTCCAGTCCGTACCCGGCAATCTCCGTCACCGCCCCTACCGGATAAAGGGTTGCCTGCTGCTGTTTTGCATACTCCACCACGGCTTTTGCCATCGGGTGGCTGCTCTTGCTTTCTGCCGATGCAATATATTTCAGGACTTCTGCCTCCGAATATATTCCCCGCAGTCTCTATCCGGCAAACGCGAAAGTTGCCTGTAGTCAGTGTACCGGTCTTGTCAAAAACAAACGTGTCTGCTTTCGTGATGGCGTCCAAATAATTGCCCCCTTTGAAAAGAATGCCTTTGTGTGATGCCGCACCGATGCCTCCAAAGTAACCCAATGGAATACTCACTACCAGAGCACACGGACAGGATATCACGAGGAACACCAGAGAACGATACAGCCAGCTGGCAAACAGATAGATAAAGGATGGCTGCACCAATGAATAAAGAAACGGAAGCACCGGAATAAGAAATGCAATCCCGATAACCGCCGGAGTATAGTAGCGGGCAACCTTACGCATGAACAGTTCTGTCGGTGCCTTGCATTCGGCAGCTTCCTCCACCATCTCCAGCATACGTGCCAAGGTGCTTTGGCTGTAAGGTTTCGTTACACTCAGCCGAATGGTCTCATTTACCGGAATCATACCTGCCAGCACTTCACCGGATTGCCTCACCGAGCGCGGGGAGACTTTCACCGGTCAATGCCGCCGTGTTGAATACTCCCACCTCATTTTGCAACACACCGTCCAAAGGGACTTTCTCGCCCACTTTTACTTCGATGGTTTCTCCTGTCTCTACCGCTTCGGGCGAAACAATCGAATATTGGCCTTTACGAAAGACAGAAGCTGTGCGCGGACGCATATCAAGCAGGGCACGAATATTGTCGCGTGCTTTGTCTACGGCGCTATCCTGCAACTGCTCGCCTACAGCATAAAACAACATTACTGCCACCCCCTCCGGATATTCACCAATGCAAAAGGCACCTATAGTAGCAATCGTCATCAGCATAAACTCACTAAAATACTCTTTCTTCATCAAATGCTCCCATGCTTCAGCCATGACAGGAAGGCCAACCGGCGCGACTGCCGCCAGAAACCAGACAAGACTGACATAAGGCAGTGCAAACCATGACGTCTGTGCATATTCCAGCAGAACTCCCGCCATCAACATCAGAAACGAGAAGATTTCATTACGATACTGTTTCATATCTATTGTCTTATTTGTTACCGGCGCAAAGGTAAACGAAAAAACATGCAAGTAAGTTGCAAAAAAGAAATTCATAAATATGATTCAAGAATACCTAAAATAAGGATTTTAATCCGCCCGGCAACCATATATAGATAAGGAAAGCAAAAATATGTCCTGCCCTTTGCCACATTGTGATGGGAAATACATAACTTTGAACACTGAATATCAAACATAACGATACGATAATGGAAAATATAATAAAAAAGATAAAGCAGGACTATCCGGTATCCGACCAAAGCATAGATTTGCTGGTCCCGTGCCTGAAGCCTCATCGCTTCCCCAAGAAATACCAATTGATAAAAGAAGGCATCTATTGTAAGGTGGCCTACTTTATAGAAAAAGGAATGACTCGTTCCTATTGGCTGGTAGACGGAGAAGAAATCACAACATCTTTTTTCATGCGAAGGTAATATAGTATTCAGCATGGACGAACTATATTACAATAAGCTGAGCGAAGAGTTCGTAGAGTCACTGGAAGATATGGAGGTTTATGAAATCTCACTCAGTCATCTCACCCATCTGTTCCGGACCAATATCGAATGGGCAAACTGGGGAAGAGTTATCCATCAGGATGAATACAGACGCCTGCACCGCACTCATAAGGAACGGCTCACCTTGCCTGCCACAGAACGATATGAACAGATGAAAATACAATTTCCTGCCGTATGCGAACGTGCCAACTTGGGATATATCGCTTCCTATCTGGGAATTACTCTTCCCACACTCAGCCGCATCAGAAGTAACGAAAAAGAGTCCTGAAAAGAAAACAGCCTGTATTCAGGAAGATTGAATCTGCCTCTATAAGAATAAGCGTTTTCATCCTTTCGATTATGCCTGTATATAAGTCGGATTACTACAGTCTTCGGCAATGGACTGTATAGTCTGTTGCAGTGAACCGTACAGTCCACCGTAACGGACTGTACAGTCTGCCGTAACAGACTGTAATAATCTTCCGTTTAAAAAGGGCTTGGCTGACTCTAAGAAATGGCTTACTCTTTTCTTGGTTGATGATATAACATATTAATCCCCAAGAAAATAAGGTGCCCCGTTATTACAATAGTACCTACTCATTACCAATTCTTCACTGAACATTACCCATTTTTGGGTATTGCCCCACCCTTTAACTCCCTCTAACTTTGCAGCATCTTAAAATTATAAAATTTAAAGCAAATGAAGAGAAAGGTATTATTGTTTTCTATAGCCTTTGCAAGCTGTATGACCGGTCTATATGCCGAAAACGGCATTGACAAAGACAAAGAAAGCAACCGCACAGAAAAAACAACGGGAAAGAATGCTCCCCAAAAGTCAAAGCTTACATTGGGAGGCTATGGTGAAGCTGTAATGACGCGCAACTTCTACAGTGACAATATCAACCGCTACTCTAAAGCGGAAGATTATAAAGATGCCAAAAGTCATGGACAGTTCGATCTTCCTCATGTAGTCATCATGATAGGCTATGATTTCGGCAAAGGCTGGACAATGGGAAGCGAAATTGAGTTTGAACACGGTGGAACAGAGTCTGCCGTAGAAATGGAACAGGAAGAAGTGGGCGAATGGGAAAAAGAGATAGAACGTGGCGGTGAAGTTGCCTTGGAACAATTCTGGATACAGAAATCATTCTGTCCTGAGTTCAATATCCGTGCCGGACATATTATAGTTCCTGTGGGGTATACCAATGCCCATCACCTTCCTAACGAATTCTTCACTGTATACCGCCCCGAGGGAGAGAACACAATCATGCCATGCACATGGCACGAAACCGGTATAAGTATTTGGGGACGCACCGGTGACTGGAGATATGAAGCCATGCTGATTCCTGCCCTCAATTCAATGCATTTTTCAAAAGACCAATGGATAAAAAATGGTTCGGGCTCCGCGTTTGAGTTCACTCCGGCCAACAATTATGCAGTAGCCATGCGTATAGACAACTATTCCGTTCCCGGCTTGCGCATGGGACTGAGCGCCTATTACGGCCATAGCTTCAATAATACTCTTCAGGCAGACCAAGGCAAATACAAAGATACCAAAGGAGCTGTAAGCATTGCTGCATTCGACTTTGATTATAAGGGACACAACTGGATAGCACGCGGAAACATAGATTACGGACACTTGGGAGATGCAGCGACCATATCAAAATATAACCGCGAACAGTCCAGCACATCGCCCTATAAGCGTACTCATGTAGGAAAGAATGCAGTGGCAGGCGGCATTGAAGCCGGATATAATATATTCTCCCAAATCAGAAAGTTACGCGAATCGGGAGACAAACTCTATGTGTTCGGACGCTATGAATATTATGATTCTTATGTACCGGTCAAAGGAGCTACAAAATATTCGTGGACAGACCGCCAACGTATGGCAATAGGCGTTAACTATTATCCGATAAAAGAAATAGTTGTGAAAGCAGAGTATTCACAACGCTTCCTGAAAAGTCAATATAATAACGAACCGTCCATTTCTTTAGGTATTGCTTATGCAGGCTATTTTATAAAATAACAATAATTTAATATTTAATTAAAAGAGGTATGAAAAAAGTTTTTAAGATTTCCCCTGTATGCTGCCATGGCAGCGATGATGACATTCAATTTCAGTGCATGCAGCGATGATGACGACCCGGACGGCGGTGATACCGAATTATCTGAAAAGATAAAAGATATCAGGCTATTGCTGATCAGTTTACCAAGAATACAGTGATTGTTACATACACCGGTCTGGCTGACCAGACAGAAGCTTTGGTTGAAAAGCTGAAAGCACTGAAAGCCGATAAAACGGATGATAATGTGAAATCCGTGTGTGAGACATTCCTCAACGCACGTGCATGGTGGGAAAAGAGTGAAGCATTCCTGTTTGGAGCAGCTTCCGACTTTGGTATAGATCCGCACATCGATTCATGGCCGCTTGACTTGGATGGTCTGTTGGACGAAATGAAAAACACATCTCACATTACAGCCATGGAAGCTGAAGATGCCGATGTATGGGCAGGTGTAAAACTCGGTCCGGAGTTGCTTGGATTTCACGGTATCGAATATATTATCTTTGAAGCCGGCAGCCCTAAAGCAGTCTCGAAAATTAAAGATAAAGAATTGACTTATGCCATTGCCGTGGCAGGCGACCTGCGCAACAAATGTTATCAATTGCAGATATCATGGGCCGGTGTAGACAATGTGGACGCAAACCGTGTAACCAAAGTAGTAGACGAACTGGAATGGAATACGACTGTGGCAGGCGGTGAAAACTCGTATACACAGAACATGATGCTGGCCGGACAAGTGGGCAGTACTTACACCAGTTGGACAGGAGCTATGCAGGCCATCATCGACGGTTGCAAAACCATTGCCGACGAAGTAGGCACCTCTAAAATCGGAAAGCCTCACACCGGTGAAGACAAAAACTACATCGAATCTCCTTACAGCTACAACTCCATCACCGACTTTTATGACAACATCATCAGCATACAGAATGCCTATATGGGTGGTATAGAAGGACAGCGTGATGAAAGTAAATCATTGCACAACTATATGGCATCTGTAAACGCCGACCTGGATACCAAAATGATCCATGCCATCACCAGTGCATTGACCAAAATAAAAGCAATGAAAGCACCGTTTGTATTAAACTATACGGATGACTCTTGCCAAGAGGCAATGGATGCCTGCAAAGCCTTGGACGATGTCTTAACGGAAGTAAAGGCTGAACTTGCCAAATAAAATAGCAACACCAATATATCTGAGAACAAACAAAGAAGAACATGAAAGGATTTTTTTTATTCAAAATATTTCCTGATGGGACTGGCGGTACTCTCGTTCGCCGCTTGCAGCGATGAAGATGCTCCGCGGCAAATTAATCCGCCGATAGAACCGGTTACGGATGAGGAATGGTACGCCGGAGGATTGCTGGGTACTACCTTCAACAGTTCGGCTTCTGCTTACGAAGACCCCACCCCTGCTGTCGAGAATGCCGGTATGACCGACAAGTTCAAGTATGGAGAATATTTCTTTGAGCGTACCTATACACAAAACACGAAGCCGTTCAACGGTCTCGGTCCACTTTATGTACGCAACTCCTGTATGTCCTGCCATCCGGGATATGGGCATGGGAAACGTATGGAACGGTATCGTGCCGATGATTGGGGAAACGGTTATCTGCTGGTAGTGACAGACCATACCGATACTTATCTTTCTTCACTGACCGGTATGCCCCAAACCAAAGCAATAGCTCCATTCAAGGCTCCCATTGATGAAGATAAAATCAATATAGAATGGCTCGATTACACAGATGAATGGGGTAATAAATTCCCTGACGGAGAGACCTACAGCCTGATTTATCCGGAAGTCACCATCCCTGAAGATGCCTATTATGTTCCATTGGAAGTGAATGGTAAGACGGTAGATTATGCCAATGTCAAGGTTCGTCTGGAGTCCACCATCGGCATTTATGGTACCGGATTGATAGATGCAATTCCCGATGATTCACTGAAAGCCGAGTATATCCGCCAGGAAAAAGCCGGTGTTTCACTGAATCCCAGCTTCTTTGCCAATGGCGAATGGGTGAAAACCTATGGCAACACCACTCACCCGTTCCGTTATACTTATGCACTGAGCCGTGGTCCGCTGCAAGATGCGGCAGGAGCCAATGCCATTTGGAATATTACCAATGTAACACGCAGCAACCGTCGTTATCATTATATGACACAGACTTATGCCAATACAGCGGCAAATGATCCTGAAGTGCAAAACAAATTCTATGAATATTTTCCGGATTGGAACAAAACCGGAAATGTAAAGGAAGATATCATAAACTATCTGATGAATCAAGAATTGCCAGTCGAAATGACAGATGATGATTATGTGGACTTTATGATCTGGCACAGAGGGCTTGCAGTGCCTGCGGCACGTAATCTGGATGATCCCGACGTGCAAAAGGGGCGTTCGCTCTTCCGCGAAATCGGTTGTGCCAGCTGTCACCGCCCATCATGGAAAACCGGCAAGGACAACTTTACAGATCCAAGCGGATTCTTCAGTGACGGAGATGCACGCTTGCCCAGATATCCCGATCAGACCATTTGGCCGTATAGCGATTTTGTACAACATCGTCTGTATATGGAGAATGATATCCGCACCGGCTGGTGCCGCACCACCCCGTTATGGGGACGTGGCTTATCTGCCATTTGCACCGGAGCCAGTGACCGTCTGCACGACTGTCGCGCACGCAATGTAATCGAAGCTATCATGTGGCATGGAAATGCACAAAGTGATGCCCGGTGGACAATTGAGAAGTTCCGTACGTTAAGCAAAGAAGACCGTGAAGCTGTCGTGAAATTCATTGAAGCAATCTAATTTTTATCACAACAAGAGGCTGTGCCACAATCCGGCATGCAGACAGACCGAATCGTAAAGACAGCCTCTTGTGATACGTCATCAAAACTGAAGCTACATGAAACTATTGAAAAGAATTGCTTTCTGCTTATTGGGCATCCTGCTTTTTGTCCTCACCATAGCTACAATACTGGAAAAAGTAAACGGTACGGAGTTTGTGAACAATCATATTTACAGTTCCGTACCCTTTATCATACTGTGGGGAAGCACAGCCCTTGCTTCCTTACTCTATATGATAAAAAGAAAACTCTACCGCCAATGGACCACATTCCTGCTCCACCTTTCTTTTATCCTGATATTGGTGGGAGCATTTGTCACATGGATAGATGGCGAACAAGGAACCTTACAACTGAAACTTGGAGAGAAAACAATGTCCTTCATAAACAAAGGAGGAGAAAAACGCACTCTTCCTTTCAGCATCTCACTGGAAGATTTTGAAATAATTTATTATAAAGGAACACGGGCGCCTATGGATTATGTCAGCCGGATAACAGTTTCTGCCGAAAATAACAGTGAAAGTTTAGAAGGAGAAATATCTATGAACAAAATATTTTCATTCATGAATTATCGCTTTTACCAATCCGGGTATGATGCAAACGGACAAGGGACCGTTCTCAGCGTCTCCCATGACCCCTATGGGATAGGGATTACTTACACCGGATATAGCATACTGCTGGTTTCCATCATTCTATTCTTTCTTAATCCTCAAAGCACATTCCGCCAATTAATGAAAAGCTATCGCAACAACAGTCAGGACATAAAAAAGGGATGCAGCATCTTATTCCTGTTGTTTGTCTCCACCTTTCCGATGGGAAGCCGGGCAATGGCTGCCGACCATCCCTTGCCAAAAACTCTCCCACGCGAAACAGCCGGACGCTTCGGTGACCTTTATATCTTGTACAACGACCGTATCTGCCCCTGCAAACTTTCGCAAGAGATTTTACAATCAAGTTATATGGCAAACCGACATATCACGGCCTTACCTCTGAACAAGTTCTGACCGGCTGGCTATTCTATTATGACAGTTGGAAGAATGAACCTGTTATCCGCATCAAAAGCAATGAAGCCCGGCGCTTATTAGACATAAAGGGGCAATATGCCTCAGTGAAAGATTTTGCCGGTAACACCAATGAGTATAAGTTGGAAGATGCAATGCGGCAAATCCATTTAGGACGACAGATAACAGACAGGAAAGGCATAGAAGAAGCCAATGAAAAATTCAATATCATCAGCATGGTATGTACCGGGCGCTTATGAAAATATTTCCCTATCGGGATGCAAAAAGGAAACACCTTGCAATGGTATGCGCAAAGTGACCGGCTTCCCCATGAAATGGGAAATGAACAATGGACTTTTACGCAAGGCAATGAATTATGTCCATGAGCAAATCGTCATGAAAAGATTTGATGAAGTAAACCGTTTACTAAATAAAATCAAACAATACCAGCAGAAAGAATGTGGAGAAGCACTTCCTTCAGCAAGTAGGTTCAAAGCAGAAAAACTATATAACCAATTCGATTACAGTAAACCTATTGCCATATTCTGCCTTTGTATCGGTTTATTTGCTTTTATTTACTATTGCCGTTGCACGGTAACAGAGAAAAACATCTGTTGCAGTTTAGTATTTATCTTTAATCTGCTGCTCTGCTCCATCTTTATCTATTTATCCATGACCATTGTCCTGCGCGGTTATGTAAGCAACCATCTTCCTCTGTCCAACGGTTTTGAAACAATGCAGTTCATGGCTTGGTGCACAGTCTTGCTTACTTTTTTTCTACAGCGTAAATTCACCCTGTCAGTACCATTTGGTTTCCTGTTGTGCGGACTTACATTATTAGTCTCCATGTTTGGCGAACAGAATCCTCGAATCACCCAATTAATGCCGGTCCTCAATCTCCCCTACTCAGCATTCATGTAGTAGCAATTATGACAGCCTATTCATTACTGGCTTTCATCATGCTGAACGGAATAACGGCAGTCGTTCTACATTACTCAACAGAAAATTGTGAGACAGCAATAGATTTTTTACAAAGAATCAGCCGGCTGATTCTTTACCCGGCCGTATTCCTGCTCACCATAGGCATCTTTATCGGAGCTGTCTGGGCCAATGTATCATGGGGGCGCTACTGGGGTTGGGACCCGAAAGAAGTGTGGGCACTTATCACCATGCTGGTTTACGCGCTGGCACTGCACCCGGCCTCTCTAAAATGGTTCCGCTATCCGATGTTCTTTCATGTATTTGGCATTGTGGCGTTCCTCACTGTATTAATCACCTATTTTGGAGTGAATTTTCTGCTCGGAGGCATGCACAGTTATGCCAATGGATAAAAAGAATGAAAAGAAGCATTGCCACAATGCCATAAAATTATAAATTTGCAATATTTAAAGCATCAACTATGATAAACTATAAAACCATAAATAAGAACGAGAACGTAATGGTCTGCTATTCTGAATTTACTCCTCCAAAAGGCGTTACCGAATATCAGGTCATGATCCAACTGACAAAACCCGGACAATCTTATGAAGAACAACTGAAATTGCTGTTGGATACCTATTCCGATTTGAAAGAGAATGAATTTAAAAAGGGTACTACTATTTTCAAGCGATACTTTCTGAGCGATGCCGCCAATCAGACCGACCTGCTTTTGGCAGCGGAAACGGAACACTCGGATTGTGCCTTATCCATCATAGAACAGGCGCCCTGCAATGGTACCAAGATTGCACTATGGGCTTTTCTGCAAACAGAAGTAAGTACCAAGGCGCTTCCTGAAGGACTCTTCGAGGTGGCACACAACGGCTATCGTCACCTTTGGAAAGGAAGAGATTTCAACCGTGCCTCTACTTCGGAATACCAGACACGGCTGTTGCTGAATAACTATGTGATGCAGCTCAGTGGGCAGAATTGCAAACTGGCAGACAACTGTATCCGCACATGGTTTTTCGTACAAAATATAGATGTCAATTATGCAGGAATGGTAAAGGCACGAAATGAAGTGTTCCTCACACAAGACCTTACGGAAAAAGACACACTACATAGCCAGCACCGGCATCGGCGGACGTCATCCTGACGCAAGTGACAGTGCAGATGGATGCGTATGCCATCAACGGAATACAACCTGCCCAGATACAATTCCTGTATGCCACTACCCATCTGAATCCCACATATGAATACGGAGTGAGTTTTGAACGCGGGACGTGTGTGAAATATGGCGACCGCAGACAGGTATTCATTTCGGGAACTGCCAGCATAAACAATAAAGGTGAAGTGGTGTACCCGGGTGATGTGCGTAAGCAAACCAACCGAATGTGGGAAAATGTGGAAGCACTGCTTAAAGAAGCCGAATGTAGCTTTGATGATGTATCACAAGCCATCATCTATTTGCGCGACCCAGCAGACTATACTATCGTTAAAGAATTGTTTGACAATAAATTCCCCCATCTGCCCCACGTCATGGTACATGCGCCGGTATGCCGTCCCAAATGGCTGATAGAAATGGAATGTATTGCTGTAAAGTCCGATAAAAATGATGAGTTTAAGGACTTTTAATATGTAAAAAGCAAATTTTCATAAGGGGATGTCAATACTAAAAAAGGAAGTGTGTCAAAACGTGGATAATGCTGTCGTTTGGTTCGTAGGGGCGAGGTTCGCTCGCCCGAAAACAGTTTGCTTTGTGTATTACCCCCTCAACCAAAAAACGTTATACTATTTCCCTATAAGGAAGCATACAGTTTCGGCATCCGGGCATGATGCCATATATAAGAAGCAGGATAAATATCTTCCTGTTCTTTATCAAGTATCTTCTTCAGAATGCTGCATTTATTCTCACCCGCCACTAAGAAGCAAGTATGTTTTGCCTCTATCATCGGTTTTCCCGTCATGCAGATACGAACCGTTTTATTATAAGGATTGACTGATACAGCATAAGGCTCAACAGCCGTCAACAAGTCTTTCCGGTCAGGAAAAACAGAAGAAGTATGCCCGTCCTCTCCCACTCTAACAATACAAAGTCAAAGACAGGTACTTCATCTACAGTCGGCACGGTAGCCTTTACCAGAGAAGAATACAATATAGCTTCCTCACCGGGAGCACCCTCGCCCACTATGCGGTAATAATGTGAAGCCGGCAGATTTATCTTGCCGAACAAAAGGCGGTCGGCAAGACCGAAGTTGCTTTGTGCATCGGTAGGCGGCACACAACGCTCGTCCACCCAGTAAAAATAAAGGCGCGCCCACGGCGTGTATGCCGCAAACTCACGCTCCCACACCTCAAACAATACCGCCGGGGTCGTTCCTCCGGAAAGGGCAATGGTAAAAGAACGTTCGGGCTCTTTCTCCATTGCCTCCAATATATGAGTAATGAGGGTTTGTGATGCCTGTCGGGGGGCGATATATACAAATATTTATCAGGTATCATAACAAACAATACAGTTTAGAATGTGTCAGATTCTTACAAGGATTAGTCCATTCGGCATGGCTGCGCTCTATGAGCACGTCCGCCTCTTTCGGTCCCCATGTTCCGGCGGGATAACCATAAAGAGGGGTCTCCGGATATTTCTTCCAGTAATCCAGAATCTTGTCAAAATACGTCCAGCTCTCTTCCACGGCATCCGAACGGGTAAACAAGGTGGGGTCGCCCGCCAAGCTGTCTTCCAGCAAGCGAACGTAAGCATCACCCGTCTCCTGTGCATTCCGGTCATAACTGTAATCCATCTCCATTGTCCCCATATAAAACCCCGAACCCGGCGCTTTCATGGCGATACGCTGCAAGATACCCTCATCGGGCTGGATACGGAGAATCAGTTCTTCACCCCGATAGAACCCTTCCTTCATCTTAAACATCTGCATGGGAGCAGGTTTAAAGTGGACAACAATCTCAGTCACCTTGGTCGGCATCTGCTTACCGGTTCGGATATAGAAAGGCACACCTTGCCAACGCCAGTTGTCTATCTTGAGGCACATGGCAACGTAGGTATCCGTGCGCGAATCGGGATTTACATTCTTTTCTTCACGATAACCTGCCTGAGTCTCGCCGGCGACATATTGCCCGCGGATGACATTCTCTCGAATGTACTCATCGGTCAGCGGATGAAGCGATTGGTACACCTTAATGACTTCGTTTCGGAAACCGTCCTTATCGAACTTGGCAGGGGGTTCCATGGCGGTAATGGCAAGCAACTGCATCAGGTGGTTCTGCACCATGTCGCGCAACGCACCCGAACCGTCATAATATCCGCCACGGGTTCCGATGCCCATATTCTCGACAGCGGTTATCTCTACATAGTCAATATAGTTACGGTTCCAGATAGGTTCGTAGATGGTGCTTCGAAACGTGTCACCATGATATTCTGCACCGTCTCTTTCCCAAGGAAATGATCGATGCGATAGATATCCTCCTCCTTGAAGTAGGTAGCGTAAATCTTATTCAACTTACGCGCCGATGCAAGGTCGTAGCCGAAAGGCTTCTCAACAATAATGCGCTTCAGCCCCGGCTTCTTGAGGATGCCGGCGTCATGAAGATATTTCGGAATCAGTTCGTAAAGCAACGGCGGAGTAGCCAGATAGAACAGGTAATTCCCATCATTCTCATATTGGGGCGACGGAGCTTTCAACCGCTCGTTCAGCCGGGAATAAGTAAAAGCATCGGCAGGGTCCATCGACTGATAGTAGACAGTGGAAAGAAAATCATCCAATGACGCTTTCTCCTTTTCATCCAGAGAAGGAGACTTCGCCAGCTCCTCCTTCAGATAGCTGCGATAGGTTTCATCCGAATAGGCAGTGCGGGCACATCCCACAATGGCGAAGTGCGGAGGAAAACGTCCTTCGTTGTGAATCTTCACCAAGGCAGGCATCAGCTTGCGCCGGGTGAGGTCGCCCGATGCGCCGAATATAACTAAAAACAAACTATGTGGTAAACTCATAAATCAAATTCTTTTTATCGGTTCTTGTTATTTCTTCTCCTGCCATTGTTCATGGAAAAACTCGCCTCGCGGACTATCCACCCCGCTCGAACGTGTGTGCCCCGAAGTAATCGCGCATCGCCTGAATCATGTTGGCTTGCGAATGATGGGTGGTCAGCCCCAGGAAATAATTCAATGCAGCAGAGAATACGGGCACGGCCAGTCCTTCTTTCAGCATGATACTCACCGATTTCTTCCATACGGGAAGAGCCTCCGCCACTTCAAACCGAAATGCCGGTCGAGCAACATGTGCGACAGTCCCGGTGCACGGTGATAAGCCTCGGCAATATCGTTCAGGAAAGCAGAGCGGATGATGCAGCCGGCACGCCACAGCAAAGCGATGGACGAAAGGTTCAAGTTCCATTTATAGGTGTCACTCGCCGTGCGCATCAATGCAAATCCTTGTGCATACCCCACCAGACGAGCCGCATAAAGAGTGGCCTCCAGCGCAGCAACAGTATCCTGATAATTATAAACCGGATGATTCTCAACGTGCATATAATGTTTGGCCATCAACACACGCAAGCTCTTTTCCGCAGACAGATTACGTGCAAACACAGCCTCGGCAATTACATCGAGAGGAGTATTAAGCTGCAACGAATTGATAACGCTCCAACGCCCTGTACCCTTCTGTCCGGCAGCATCCAGTATGCTATCTATCAGATAACCTCCGCCACACTCCTTATGACGGAGAATAGCTGCCGTTATCTCAATCAGGTAGCTCTTCAGACGACCTTGGTTCCAACGCTCGAACACGTCAGCCATCTGCTCATTCTTCAGAGCCAACAGATTCTTCAGCGCATAATAGGTCTCTGCTATCAATTCCATGTCACCATATTCTATACCGTTGTGCACCATCTTCACATAATGACCGGCACCGCCCGGACCTACCCACTCGCAACACGGACTACCGTCTTCGGCACGGGCTGCAATACTCTTCAGCATCGGCTGTATGAAGGGCCATGCCTCCTGAGCACCGCCCGGCATGACGGATGCGCCATGCAATGCACCTTCTTCGCCTCCGGAAATGCCGCAACCTACAAAATACATTCCTTTCTCATACAGTTCCTTTACCCGGCGCTCCGTATCCTCAAAATTAGAGTTTCCACCATCGATTATAATATCACCTTTATGCAACAAGGGAAGCAATCTGCCTGTCATTTCGTCTACTGCAGACCCTGCCTGCACCATGAGAAATACGACTTTCGGAGTCTTCAGTGCATCTACAAATTCCTCCAAAGTCTGCGTACCGACAATGCTTTTTGCCTTGCGCACGCTTAGCTATGAAATTATCAACTATATGTTCTTCTTTGCCGGGAACTGTGCGATTCCACACAGCTACTTTCCATCCTTTACCTGCCAGGTTCAGGGCCAGATTCTGCCCCATCACTCCCAGTCCGATCAATCCGATATCTGCCTTTTCCATAATTTAATCTTTTTATATTTAACAAACGGCAGATTTATTTGTTCAATAATTCTATCTTTGTGAATATATCAATCTTACATTATGATGAAAAAGATTAAAATAGGGTTATTACCCCGTATTATCCTTGCCATTGCATTAGGTATCGCATTCGGCAACATCCTCCCCGGAGGATTGGTAAGAATCTTTGTGACCTTCAACGGAATCTTCAGTGAGTTCCTCGGTTTTATCATCCCGCTGATTATCCTCGGGTTAGTAACACCTGCCATTGCCGACATCGGGAAAGAAGCGGGAAAAATGCTGGTAGTCACCACACTCATAGCGTATGGAGCAACCTTGTTTTCGGGATTCCTTTCCTACTTTACAGGCATCACATTTTTTCCGTCGATGATTACTCCCGGCGCTTCTATCGAACAGATAAGCGAAGCCCATGATATCGTGCCTTTTTTCACGGTAGCCATTCCACCTGTCATGAATGTGATGACCTCACTCATTCTTGCTTTTTACACTGGGACTGGGCATCGCCCACTTGAACACCACAGCACTCAAAGATGTATGTAATGACTTTAAGGATATTATCATTAAAACCATTCAAGTCATCATCCTGCCATTACTACCAATCTATATCTTCGGCATTTTCTTGAATATGACGCATTCAGGACAGGTTATGAATGTATTATCGGTCTTCATCAAGATTATCGGAGTTATCTTCCTGCTGCATATTTTCCTGCTCATTTTCCAATACTCCATTGCGGCTCTGTTTGTCCGCCGCAATCCGTTTCGTTTGTTGGGAGAATGCTTCCGGCTTATTTCACTGCGTTGGGCACACAGTCGTCGGCAGCCACCATTCCTGTCACCCTGCGACAAAGCATCAAGAACGGGTGAGTGAAGACATTGCCGGCTTTGTAATCCCGCTGTGCGCCACTATTCATTTATCGGGTAGTACACTGAAAATAGTGGCATGCGCACTGGCACTGATGATGATGCAGGGAATGCCCTTCGACTTCCCGATGTTTGCCGGGTTCATCTTCATGCTGGGCATCACAATGGTAGCTGCACCGGGTGTTCCGGGTGGCGCAATCATGGCTGCACTGGGCATCCTTTCCTCTATGCTGGGCTTCGGCGAAAGCGAACAAGCCCTGATGATAGCACTCTACATTGCAATGGATAGCTTCGGAACTGCATGTAATGTAACAGGCGATGGAGCGATAGCCCTGATCATCGATAAGTTTTTCGGAAAGAAATAACTATGATTTAAAACACCGGCATCTGCCAAATAAAGCCCACAGACACTCGATTAGTCGAATAATTATCTTCTCCCAGTGCTTTAGCCCGGTCGGTAAATCGATAAGAACGACCGGTATAAGCCAGGAAGAAATGCAAATTGGTCTCCATCGGATAATACTCAATACCGCCTACATACCCCCATGCCGTACGGTATTTCCCTTTTTCCACCTCATCACTGCTTTTTTATAAACGGAAGCTGTTTCATACATACCTTTGGCAAACAGATTCCATTTCGGAGCAAATCGATAGTTGACATGAAGCACGTATGACATATATTCGGCGTTAAATACATTATGATTCAGGTCACCACCTATCATTCTTGTTATGATTCCCTTGCGGTCTACTCCTTCACGAGAATACATCCAGTCAAAATAAGCATGCCACTGAGGATTGAAATTGAACTCATTACCCAAAGCATAATAATACATTTTCTCGCCTTTTGTTTCGTTCATAACAGAGGCAGACCACCGGGTCTTGAATACATCCATGAAATTACCATTCCAGTTCAAGGTGTAAACCAACGGAAGCTTTGTCCGTTCCAAGTCACCATACATCTCTTTGGAAGGTCCATTCAGGCTGTTCAATACTTGAAACTGAGTTTGCTGGTAAGGATTATAATTATAGGCCACATGCAATCCGGTCATGAAGTTGTTCATGTTCTCTATCATGTCGCTGTATTCGTAAATGTCAATCGGGTTGACATCAAACTCAATTCCTCCGTAAGCAGTGCATTGCTTGCCGGCAAAGAACGAAAACTTATCAAGTTTGACACCTATACCTGCATAGTCAATACTGGTAGGAACATTGTCAATATTACCCGATCCATCATTACCACGATTAAGACGCTGCCGATAACGATAGCTCAGCCAATCGTTGATATTACCCTTCATTTCGATGCGGAGCTGTTTCATCTCGAATGCCCCTTGATCGAAACCGGACTCATTCCATTTCATATTGAAGTCACCATGCATGTTGAGATAGAGATTGAACTTATCGGTTTTCTTTTTTATACCGGTCACCTCTTCAAAGAGGCTTTTATCGTCCGACATGAAATCACTTTTTGAAGATTGTGCATATAGCGAGTGTGAGCCTGACATGGCAATGGCCGTCAGGCATAATAACATTATCCTTTTCATAATTAAGTATGGTTTGGGTTTTGAAAATAAATGAAAACGGGAGTGTTTCAAAACTAAAATGGCCTATCCAACCGTCAGCTGTAAGGGCAGGGATTGCCTGCCCGAAGACACAAAGCAAACTGTTTTCGGGCAAGCGAATCTTGCCCCTACGAACTAAACGACAGCATTATCCACGTTCTGACACAACCCCAAACACCGGGCACCTGCCCTATGTAAGTCAATTAATACTCGTTGAAGTATTGCTGAATCTTCTTCCAGTCATTTGTCTTTGTCAACGCAAGCATCAACAATACACGTGCTTTCTGCGGATTCAGTTCTTGAGAAGCAACAAACTGATATTTATTGTCATCCACTTCTGCATCAAGAGTGGTAGGACCTGTCGGAACACGGCTGGAGCGAACGACCAGAATCCCCTGTTTACGCGCTTTTTCCAACATAGGGAACAGGTTCTGATGAATGTTGCCGTTTCCCACACCGGCATGCACAATACCCTGATACCCCCGTTGAGGAACGGAGTCATCACATCGGCATCTACATTGGAATAGCTATAGACAATACCCACTTTAGGCAATTTATCTAGATTTGTCACATCAAACTCTGACTTGGTAGTATGACGTTTCAAAGACTCCATATTATACGACACTTTTCCATTAAGAACATATCCCAGCGCACCCGAATTAGGAGACTGGAAAGTCTGCACATCTACCGTATTCATCTTGGTTGCTCCCTGAGCGCCCAAGATCAATCCGTTCATTGCAATCACCACTCCTTTTCCTTTCGATTCTTTGGCGGCAGCAGTAACTACTGCATTATAAAGGTTCAAAGGACCATCGGCACTCATTGCCGTAGAAGGACGCATCGCCCCGACCAATACCACCGGTTTATCACTCTTCACGGTGAGATTCAGGAAAAATGCCGTTTCTTCCATCGTATCTGTCCCATGAGTTACCACGATACCATCTACATCATCACGCTTGAGCAGTTCATTGATACGTTTTGCCAATGTCAGCCAAACGGCATCATTCATATCCTGAGAACCAATCTTTACAATCTGTTCACCGGTCACATTGGCAATCTTATTCACTTCGGGCACTGCATCCAGCAATGTGCCGATAGCCACTTGTCCGGCTGTATAATTCGTATTGGTAGCCGAAGCACCGGTTCCGGCAATTGTTCCTCCTGTTGCCAAAATATGAATATTAGGCTTTTGGGCAACTGCTGCAAAGGCGCCGAATAACAACGTCACAGCCAGCAAACTGAGTTTTCTTAATCCATTCATAATTTTTTCTAGTTTAGGTAGTTAATATATTGAGACTATAATATTTGTATGAGCAACAGTCCGATAACAATCGATACAATTGTGGCTACAAGACCGGGCATCATAAAAGAATGGTTCAACACCCATTTCCCGATACCGGTAGTTCCTGTACGGTCAAAGTTTATGGCAGCAATCACAGTCGGATAGTTGGGAATAAAGAAATAACCGTTTACGGCCGGGAACAAGGCTATCAGCATCATTGGCGAAATGCCCAAAGCAATGCCCAGAGGCACAATAGCGCGCACAGTCGCCGCCTGACTGTAAAGCAGAATAGACATTACAAACAATGCCACACCGAAAAGCCACGGCATCTGACGGACAATTCCTTCAATAGAACCTGTCAATTCTGTTATATTACCATTAATGAAGGTATCCCCCATCCATGCGATACCGAAAATAGCAATCACTGCCTGCATCCCTGCCGGAAATACACTTCCCTGAGTTGCCTTGATACCGTCCGTGCGCGAGATAATCAAAATGAGTGCGGCAGCCGATAACATCAGAATTTCAATCAGTGAAGGCATGTCCATTACTTTTCCGTCAAACGAAGGACGAAGACCGGGAATAGAACCGAACAGCACAATCAGCAGAGTGGCCACAATGAAGATAATCACAGAAAGACGTGCCTGAAACATATTCTTGACGTCATTCAGCTCCACGTGCTTATCCTCCAACAGACCTTCTTCCATACGACGCAGATACTCAGGGTCTTCCATCAGTTCCTTACCTACTCTCATCGAAGCGAAAGCGCCTACCAGCACACCTATCAAGGTAGCAGGAATAGTTATTTTCAATATATCAAACAGGGTAATGTCAAAACCGGTAAGCAACCCGAGAAGTGCCACGGTAGCAGCAGAAATAGGGCTGGCCGTAATAGCCTGTTGAGATGCGATTACCGCAATACCCAAAGGACGTTCGGGACGGATTTTTTGTTTCAGCGGCAACTTCGGCAATCACGGGAAGTACAGAATAAGCTACGTGTCCTGTTCCGGCAACAAAAGTAAACAAATAAGTCACCAACGGACTCAGAATAGTAACATGTGCCGGGTTACGGCGCAGCAAACGTTCTGCCAGCTTGACCATAAAGTCCAATCCGCCTGCCGCTTGCATACAGGATGCGGCAGATATAACGGCAGCAATCATCAACATCACATCAATGGGAGGCGCAGTAGGCTGAAGTCCGAAGACAAAAGTCAAAATAGCGAGGCCCACACCTCCCATCACTCCAAGTCCGATACCTCCTAAACGGGCACCTACAATAATAGCGGCAAGTACAAATAGTAGTTGTAATAACATGATTCGTTTTTATCGTTATAAAAATACATTTTTAATTCTCATAACAAAGATAGACCAATTCTGTTCTATAAACCGTAAAAAAGCGGAGATTTTTCTTTTTTTTCACTACCATAAGAAGAAAAGGCGTAGTTTTGCAAGTAGTCAGCCAAACATTTTTCCGGCTTAATTGTTTAACATAAAATAGTTATATAATAATAAAGTAATGAACAGAATCTGCAATCTTTTTGGTATTACATATCCTATTATCCAAGGGGGTATGGTATGGTGTAGCGGATGGCGGCTGGCCTCCGCCGTGAGCAATGCAGGAGGACTCGGTCTGATTGGCGCCGGCTCCATGCACCCCGAAACACTCCGCGAACATATTCGGAAATGTAAAGCAGCCACAGAAAAACCTTTCGGAGTGAATATCCCGCTGATGTACCCCCGAGATAGATACAATCATCCAAATCGTAATCGACGAAGGAGTAAAGATTGTCTTTACTTCTGCCGGAAATCCGAAAACATGGACAGAACATCTCCATCAGCATGATATAACAGTAGCCCATGTCGTGGCAAGCAGTAAGTTTGCTGCCAAATGTGAAGAAGCAGGTGTAGATGCCATTGTTGCCGAAGGCTTTGAAGCAGGCGGTCACAACGGTCGTGAAGAAACCACTACCCTATGTCTGCTACCTGCCAAAAAAAAATTACAACCGTTCCGGTTATGGCAGCAGGAGGCATCGGCTCCGGTGAAAGTATCTTGGCCGCCATGACACTGGGGGCCGATGGAGTCCAAATAGGTACACGTTTTGCATTGACCGAAGAAAGTTCGGCACATTTCACATTCAAGGACCGTTGTCTGCGGCTGAATGAAGGCGATACCCAACTCACATTAAAACAGCTTTCGCCTGTCAGACTCGTAAAAAATGAATTCTTCAAGCAAGTGGAAGAAGCAGAAACACGCGGTGCATCTGTAGAAGAATTAAGAGAATTATTGGGCAAGGGACGTGCCAAGAAAGGTATTTTTGAAGGAGACATTTACGAAGGTGAAGTGGAAATAGGACAAATAGCGTCTTCTGTACATAGTCTCAAAACAGCAGAGGAAGTAATCAAGGAATTGATAAACGATTTTAATGCAGCATTAAAACGTACAAAAGAAATACCTTCTTTTATCCTATAATTAATAACTTGCATCGATTTATATTTATATCCGGGCAGACTTATCTATATGCCCGGATATATCCATGAAAACGCGATGTGTTTTTTCAATAGCTATTCATTTCTTTTCAGGTGCAATGAGCCGGTAATACACATCGGCAATTCATCTTTATAATGTGTCACCATTATCATTGTTTTATCCCTGCGCCGGCAGAAAGTCTCAATAATATCTTTCACCAAACGGCGGTTTATCAAATCGAGTCCATGCAACGGTTCATCCAATATCAGTAATTCCGGGTCTTTAACAAAGGCACGTGCCAACAAAACCAAACGTTGTTCTCCGCTGGAAAGCTGTAAGAAACTACGCTCCTTCAAGTCTGCAATACCAAAAATATCCATCCACCACTCACAAGTTTCCATCTGTTCGGGACGCGGACGTTTATAAAGCCCCACCGAATCATGCAATCCGCTTGCCACAATATCAATGGCCGGTAAATTCTTTAAATAGGCACGATGCATCTCCGGGCTGACATACCCTATATGTTTTTTTATTTCCCAAATGCTCTCGCCTGTACCGCGCTTACGCCCGAACAAGGTTATATCACAGGCATAGCTCTGCGGATTATCAGCACAAACCAAACTCAGCAATGTAGATTTTCCGGAACCATTATCTCCGCTAAGAGCCCACTTCTCACCACATTTCACACTCCAATCCAACTCTTTCAGGATAGTCCTTTCACCGTAACGGATACTCACTTTATTCAAATCTACCACATGGTCGGTATGATAAAAGCCATCACCATAAGGAAGAGCCAAGATACGTTCTTCTTTCTCCTTTGAGAGCACACGTTCGGGGACAGGCTTGCAACCGGCAAGATAAGCTTTCAACGTAATTTTATCACCGCACATACGATTTTCTACAGGAATTACGTGCGTAATCAACGAAGGTATATCATCTGTCTTTGAAAGTACCAGAATTACTTGCAGACAAGTCATCCGTATAAGTTCGCAAAGCAATGCATGAAGTTGGTCACGTGTCTTGGCGTCAAGTCCGATAAAAGGATTATCCATTATCAGCACACGAGGGTTACTCAACAAAGTCTTGGTCAACTGAAATTTACGTAACTCTCCACTCGATAGCAGAATAATATGTTTATCCAGCATCGTTTCTATGTCGAACAAGTCATACAACGTTTTTTTCAGTTCGGGATTCGTAGCTTTCGGCAAAAGGTCACGAACGACAGGCGTTTCATCCAAATCATGGGTATTCCAGCGCTGTTGATAATAATAATTACCGTCTGCATCCCCATAAGAGTCCCTGAAAGCAATATATTTTATATTATCATACACCATCTTTGAGGGAGAAGGCGAGAAATCATACTTCACTTCGTTCATTAATAGCGGCCAACGCCCGATAATAGTATCCACCAATATGCTTTTTCCTGCTCCGTTCGGACCTACAATAGCAATATGTTCACCTTCGGCAAGCGTCATGTTTATCGGCTTTTTCATCCGATAAAGCGGATGACGGACAACCCCGTTCTCAATAGCAATAATATTCTGCATTTCAATATCTCATTTTAGTCTTAAACAGAATACAAAGGTAGATAAAATTTAATAGAGCGCTTACCCCATCCCTATATTTTTTCTTGCCCGGAAAACATTCGTCAGAGCATAGAAAAATATGGGTTTTAGCATAAAAAGTTAGGTTTTTTCATCCTTTTGTCATAACTTCGTGCACTTTTTTGGAGAAAACTTATGTATGTATTCCGTTCTATTTACGAAATCATAAATACCATATCCACGGCAAAAACATTGCTGACGGAAATGTTCGAAAAGAGAAAAACCATCAGTTTCAGATACATCGATGCCTTAGAATTATTAAAAGACGATGAAAATCGCCTTAAAATATTAATTGAAAAAGAAGTGATTCACCAAAATGGCAACTTCTTGGAGCTGGACGTGCGTTTTCTCGATTTCTTTGAAACGCTACTTGAAGCCAACGAAGAAATCGACACAGCCACAATTGACGAAAACATCGAATACCTGCACGAGCTGATGGATTATTATCTGAAAGAAAAGATACAATCACGCAAAGAGAGCTATGTGAGGAACATCAAACTGACGTTCCAGAAAATAGCTCGCGTAACAATACGCAATATCATGAATTTGCAAAACAGTATCGACAACACTTTCAAACATGAACCAACATACCAAATCAAAATAGCCAAGCTGAAGAATCTGGACAAGAAGCGCATCAATATACAGAATCTCATTGACTCCACCGAGCACCTGATTCTACATGAAGAGCGACTTTTTTTTCCAACAAGCCACCGATGAGGAATTAGGACGCATCTTGCTGGAACTGCGTCAGGAGTTGCAATTGTCTGCTCACAGCCTCATACGGGCGCAACAGGATATAATCAACTATCTGAACCAAATAAAGAATCAAGTAATATTGGTAGAGAAAATCCGAAAAGTAAAGTATCTGCAAGACCAGTTTGAACTGCGTGCCCGAAGCAACCTGGCAGAAGTAATGGAGAATGAACATTCCGTCTTGTTGGAAGGCTGTACACAGACTTCATTCAAACTATCGCCCGAATATCTGGCAAGTGACGAAGCACGCCCCATTATCCTTAGAATCCTGAGCAACCGGAAAACCCGGGAGCATATCCGCAAGAATGAAGCGGGTGCTTTTAGTGAGGAAGACATGAAAGCGCAAGCCATGTATGAGGAAGTGGTAAACTTGGAAGAAGTGGTTAAAAGTTTTCTACAATCGGGTGCAGAAGCACAATGGAAAAACGAGCAACCCAAAGACTTGTTTACCTTTCTGCTCCATTATTCTTTTCAACGTGAAGTAAACGAGGAAGAATGCACCACACTGTTTTGCCAAATAGTGTCGCTCTACGAAGACAAATTAGAAATAAGCGATGATTTCGGACGATACAAACAATATGAATATGCCAAAATATACCCTTTATAAACTATGAATTTGAATATACAAATACCGGACAATACAGCATTAATCTTCGAATATATGCAAAAGGGCAATTTATCTGTTCCAACAGCACAGATATCGACTTGCGCGACATGTATAATATGATTGATGAGAACTACGAATCTTTATACCAATACTTTTCACAAATAAACTATACATTAGAAAGGGGAAACGAGTATTTCTACTTCTCGCGCACGGAATCAAAAACCACATTGGAACAAAAGATACTCCGTGCCTATTATTGGATAGATGTACTTGATTTCTTCAAAACTTACGATGAAACATTCGGTGCAGGCTTCCGCTTCCAGCCGGAACAAATTTTGGTAGAGGCCAATATCAATGTTTTGCTGCAAAATAAATTAGACGGTATCCGCAAACATTTCTCGGACAAGGATATCCGCAAAGACGTGCTCGACAATATGATACGTTTGCTGGCCAAAGAATCGTTTATCGAATTGGAAAATGAGAAGACTAATACTTATAAGGTACTGACTTCATGGCATTATCTGGAAAAATTAGTCGATAGTATCAACATTTTGAAGACATTGAAGATGAGAAACCTGAGTAGAATAATTTTTATCAATAGTGCGAATATTCCTTATTCGGACAATATATATCTGGATGGAAATATCCACTTTATCGGCACACAAGGAGTAGGAAAAAGTACCATTCTGCGTGCTATCTTATTTTTCTATAATGCGGACACGCAGAAACTGGGCATTCCGTTGAAAAACAAAATTACACGGACTACTATTTTCCTTTTGCCAACTCATATATCATTTACGAAGTAACAACGGAGCATGGAGCATTCTGTATCCTGAGCTTTAAAGCCATGAACCGGGTATGTTATCGTTTCATAGATTCACCTTATCGCAAAGAATTCTTTATTGACGAGAATCGCACCGCCTACAGCGGCACAGACCGTATCCGTGCCATGCTCGACCAACATGAAGTGGAGTATTCGCGCATCATTTATACCTACGACGAGTATCGTAATATCCTATATGGCAATGCAACGAGTACTGAATTCCGACGTTATTCCTTGATGGAAAGCAAACAATATCAAAACATTCCGCGTACCATCCAGAATGTATTGCTGAACTCAAAACTTGATGCCGAATTTATCAAAAGGACTATTATCTCTTCTTTAAATGAAGAAGAAATATCCATCGATCTGAATAGTTACAAAGAGCATTTGAAAGATTTTGAAACGCGTCTGAGAGACATTAGTGAATTTCAAAAGAAAGAGACACAGAAGCAGGCAACGGAGATTACCCAACTATCACAGCAAACAACCCGTCTGCAAAGTGATATCATGCAAAATTGCCGCGAACTGGTGATTGCCGGTCGAAAAGCATCCGAACTGCTGCCCGAGTGGAAAGAAAAACGCGACAAGGCTGGCAATGACATACAAATACAGGAAAAGCTGAAGGCAGAATTACAAAATGAATCACGGCAGCGTTGCGAAAAAATACAGGAAGAACTGACCATCGTCAGCAATGATTTGAAGAAAGCCGTTCTGAAGGAAAAGGAATATGAAGAACATCATATACAGGAAGTGATGGAACGTTCTGCCAAAGAAATGGAATGGAAAAACAAACGTCTCGGTTTGCAGGAAGAACAACGCATATTGACTTCGCAATACACGGAAATCTCTTCTAAATACAAATTGCTTATCCAGAACCTGGATAACCAGTGGAATAAAATACACGAAGAGAAAATTCATCAATTGGATACATTAAATACTGTTTACAATGCCCGTTTGGAAGAAGCTCGTAAAGAAAACCAAAACCAAACAGAAGCTTTGTATCAGGAGTATGAGAACCTGTCACAAAAACTGCATCCGCTAAAAACCGAAAAACAGACAAAGCTGAGCGAAATGGATTATCGTATTCGTTCATGCCGCAAAGAAATCTTCTTCGAAAAGGAACAAGAGGAATTAAAGGTGCGCATTCAGTCGTACACCTCTACTCACTTGGAACGAAAAACACGTATCAATGAGGCTCAAATCATTATCAAAGACTTGATGATGAAATGGGAGCATGAAGTTCAAAAATTGGAAAAAGGGATAGATGATGAACTGTCGAAGTCACAGATGGAACTGCAACAGTTACATGTCCGCATACAGGAATTGCAACAGTTTCTTACCCATAGTAAGAGTACCTTACAAGGCTGGCTGAAAGAAAACCATAAAGGATGGGAAGAAACAATCGGTAAACTATGCGATGAAGCTATATTGTGGCAAACCAACCTCTCACCGCAAAAAGCAGAAGGCAATTCTTTTTATGGAATCCAAATTGATTTGAATGTCATAGAGCGTCACATCAAATCTATTGATGATTATAATAAAGAAAAAGAGGAGAAGGAACAACGTTCGGCAGAAATCTCTATGCGCATGCAACGTTTGCAAGCCGAAAAAGCAGAGGGACAAGAGCAAATAAAGCGAAAATACCAGCCGTTGATAAAAGAACAGAAAAGCCGTATCAACCAGTTAGAATATGAATTGGAAAAACTGGAACGCCAATACCAGCAGGACATGCTCGACCTTGAAGACTGGAAGAAAAAAGCAGAAGCTGCCCGTAATGAAAAGTTAACCCGGCTGGATGAGGAAAAAAGCAAAATTGCTTTAGAACTGGCTTCCGTCAATGAAAAGCTGGATAACTTGGGACAAGAGAAAGCAAACAAGCTCAATGCCTTGAAAGAAGTATGGGCACACTTGCAAAACCAACTCTTTGAAGAAAAGAACATCCAACAAGAAAATATACGCAAAGAAGAAAAAGAGGAACAAAAGCGTATCAATGCCGGCGAAGCACAGCATGAGGCAGAGATGCAAAAGAGTTGCATTCCCAAGGTGCCGATACCGAACGTTTACAAAATATCGCCAACCAACTGGGACAAATTGAGCAGGAGTTGTCTTTCATCAAAAAACACGCAACACTGATTATCGAATATCAAAAGACAAACGAGACCTGATTGAACATATCCCTACATGGAAATATCAGGGAAGAAGACCTGAGAAAGCAATTAAAAGAAAGAACGGGATACCCTGAGGCAGAAGTTGATACCTTGCAGAAAGAGATAGACACAGAAGCCAGGTAATATTCGTCAAAGATAATTTTACAAAAGCAGAATAAACCTCTCATAATATTCGTCAATTTAACAGATAGTATGAGCGTGAATTTTGTCCGCATGGAGTTTTGACCTGTTGAATCAATACCTTCCCCTTACCCCACAATGCGACTTGAGGCAATACGCAGATTAAAACCATAAGGAACGGACTTTATCGAATCCAGTTTTTGAAAGGTCTTGCATAAGCCCGGTTTTCAGTATAGATATTCAGCACGTATTGCCTTGCTGTCATGATCCACTTGGCAGGTACGGAGATGAAGCTGAAGACAAAAGCCTTTATGCGACTCGTTTCCTTGAGCCCGAAAGCCTTGGTGTCAAGCTTGCTAATGATGGTCTTATAGAAATTGTGTATCAATGCCGTAAGCAGAAGGAATACAGTGTTCTCTGACATGAACGACTTGGGGAGCCTGTTCCAGCCGAATCCGTTGTTCATATCATCGAATATACGCTCTTTGCCCCCACGCTTGTTGTAAAATTCGACGATGTCTCTTGTTGATGAGTCATAATCGTTGGTAAGAATGGATCTGTAGGTGTATTCACCTTCCCACAAGTCAAGCTCTCCATCCATGCGCTTTTGTCTCTGAATGACAAGACGATAGCACTTGCCTTCCCATTTCTCAACAAGAATGGAATTGAGTTCAAACTGGATGCCGTTGATTTCCTCCGTCTTCCATCCCCTCAGTGAAAACAAGTCATCGTAGAGCGAACTGCATCTGTTGGCGCGGATGTAGAAGTGCGTGCAATGCTTCTCTATCTCACTGACAATTTCCTTCGAGCACGAACCACAGTCGGCTCTGAAGCGATTCACACGGATGCTGTTGGCTTCCAGTAGGGCAAAGAATCTCTTGTGGGTCTCAGCCTGATAAAAGCGCACATTTGTGTTACCATCGCTGTTCTCGATATAGACTATCTTGTCACCGATAACATATACGCCAGGCCTGTAGCCGAGGAACTTTTTGTAGGTCGGTTTTGCATCATACTTCTCCGTTTCAAGGAACTGATGGTCAAAGTCAACATCGTATTCCTCAATTTCCTTCAACTCGCCTGTAGAAACCAAAGCGTTTATAAGCAATGTGTTGAGTTTGTCTGCAGTATTGAAATCATAGGTCTTGCCTTGGTCGGAAGTATAGGAGATGTTTTCCTGTGTCAGTTCCTTGATGGCTCTGAGGATGGTATCAGAGCTGCATGTACGAAGGGTAGGATGATACGAGAGATGGCGCATCAGTTGTGACGTTACATCTTCCACGCATGAGCCGCCACAGAAATAAACGCTCATCAGCGAACGGACTATCTCGCTGAACTGATATCCGATGATACTGCTGCATCTCTGACCCAGTGTTGAGTCGATAACGGGTGAAAGCATGGAGTCAAATTTCTCCATGATTGAAAAAATTCCTCCAAAAGGTGTGAGTTTCTCAGATTTAATTTGTATTTTTGCCATGTCATATTAGAGTTTTGCTTGTTTTCTTTTTTGCAACACTAAGATAAGTGAAAATTCTGACATGGCAAAATCCTGGGCAACTTTTTGTTGCTCAGGAACTTATAAATAAAGTTAAATTATAGTGTTGCGAATGGTAATGACACAGGATTTGTAGAGAAAATTTCAAGTGTAGGTTCGGAAGGTACGGATATTCTGGTAAAAGCTATGATTAATATCATGCTAATCAATGTATTTAAAGAAGCCGCTTCACGAAAGTTCAAAGATTTCAAGTTGCACTGCATGATGGATGAAATTGGAAAACTCCATCCGAACAATGTGGCAGGTATCTTGAAATTTGCCAACGACCGGAATATTATCCTTATCAACGGCTCTCCTACCGAGCTCAACCGAGAAGCATACAAGCATGTGTATTTATTAACAAAAGATTCACAGAGTAAAACACGTATTGCACGGTTAATTTCAGACACCAACATATAATGATAAATATTACATTAAACCAAGTGCGATTGTTGAAATCTCTCTCTTTAGGGGGAGAGATTTCCTTTAAGCAATTTAAAAGGAAAAATCTTTCAACAGTTATTGGATGAGCATGTCTTATCAAAGTTTCCACAAGGAAATGGTTTTATAATCTATGCTCACTCTCCCATTGCCTTACTAAACCATTTAAGTAATAAATATATAAAATGTTCCCTAGATGATTACATCGAAAAGATAGAAATAAATGAGCTAAGGAAAGTAGACAATATATTGATGAGAGGGAACTCAAAGAGCAATGAAACGCATCCCATGAATGGTTTTCTGGTGAAAAGCATTGAACCGATTGAAGTTTTCTCTCCAAAAGAAAACTGGTGCTTTTCTCCCGAAGTGTGGCCTGTCTGTTTCGTTTCAAATCATGAAGAGTTCACAATTCCCTCGGATGTCACCATTGTTATGGTAGAAAATCCTGAAAACTTTATCTTTATAGAAGAACAAAAGGAGTTCTTTGAAGGAATGCGACCTTTATTTACAACTTATTATCCCAGAGATACACATCGAAGTTTAGTGAATTGGTTAGAAACATTGCCTAATGCATACATTCATTATGGTGACTTTGATATTGCCGGAGTTTATATTTATCAGGATATTTATAAAAAACATATCAAAGGTCCTAAAAATTCTTTGTTCCTAAATTTATTGATAAGTTAATGCATCGATTCGGTGATGCAGAACTTTACGATAAACAATTGAGTTACAGAAATTCCATCATTTCAGATGAACCAGGCATTCAAGAACTAATGAAAATTATCGATAAAGAACATAAGGGATTAGAACAAGAAATCTTTAATTCAAAAGAATATAAAAATATACAGACTAACTTTCTCTTCTTTCTATTATACTGAAACAAGTTTAAGATGCTAACTTACTTTTTAAATCATTTTTAATCATGTGAATACTGTCACTGGAGTATTTCTTATAGAACAATAACAAAATAATGACTCCGCAACTGATAGCTGCATCTGCAAAATTAAAGATCGGACTAAAGAATATAAAATTATCTCCTCCTATAAATGGCATCCAACCGGGCCAGTTAAATTCAAAAAAAAGAGGAAAATAGAACATATCGACAACTTTTCCGTATAACCAATCAGTGTATCCATGTCCTATCGGTACAAAAGTTGCCACTTCAGATAAGGTACTTTGACTGAATATGACTCCATAAAAAATACTATCAATAATATTTCCAATTGCACCTGCCAATATCAGGGAAATACAAATAAGATACGGCCTATTGTCTGTACTGCTTTGGGAATAACTTGCATACCAAAAGCCATCCCCGGGTTCTCAACAAAATGAATATAGAACCAATCGGTAATGCGAATACTTTCATTATAATACATATTCGTTTTTACCGCTATTTTTATGATTTGGTCAAGAATTAAGATTCCCATCACAATCAACAAGGAAAGCCATCCTTTAGAAATAGTATTTTTCATAAGTATTATTTGTGTGTGTTTAAATAGTTGCAAATATACTGAAGAATTTCTATCAGCAACCATTTTCATACCCGAAATGTCATCTTCCGATACTCTGACGGTGATATTCCTATTTTTTCTGCACATATCGGCTGAAATAGGATACTGAGGAAAAATTCAGCTTTTCGGCAATCTCTGTCAAGGAGAGTTCCTTCTGCCATAGCAGACGAGTGATTTCAAAAGAGTAAAACGATCTATCCAGTAAGTAGCAGGTCTGCCACTCACCTCTTTACATATCTCCGACAGGTAATGAGGAGTAATGCAAAGTCGGGAAGCATAAAAGTCAAGACTACGGTGACGGATATATTCGCCATTATACAACAATTCGATGAACTTCCGCAGCAGAAAAGTGATATGTTCCGACAGTCGGACCGCCTCCCGTCTGCGTGCATGGATGTCGTAGAAATCGAGAATATGGGCGGTAAGCAGACTGCCTAGTAATTCTTCCCGGAAAAGATGACCTTTATCCTCCATACGCTCCCGAATACACAGCATGGCCTGTTTGCACACCCGGAAGTCATGAAATGAAAGTTTCATGACCGGATTCTGCAAAAAGTGACAAATGTCCGATGATGCCGTAATTGCTGCGAATGGCTATTGAGGTAATAAACAAATCCGAAAGGCTCATAAAAATGCCTTGGAAGTCCCCGGAGTCCGAAAATTCCGACACAAGTGTTGCGTTGGGCAGAATTACATAATCTCCGGCCGCGATGTTATAACGGGTATCCTGAAACGTGAAACCCATATTTCCTCCGCTGCAAAGAATATGAATGACTCTTCCCGTATGCCGCAGGGCATTGAAGTCCTGCAATGTATCAGCGAAAATAATCCCATCAAAGTCTGTATGCTCCATTTCCCTTATTCATTTCCTTGCAAAAGTAACCAAAAACCACGAATAGTGAAAATACTACCTCGAATTATGTAACAAAGAAGCGAGAAGTGCGTTGTAATTTTGCATCAGAATTAAAAACCATAAAGGATATGAAAAATGTAAGATTAAACAACGGAGTAATGATGCCTGCCATCGGGTTCGGCATCTTCCAAATTCCTGAGAACGAAACGGAACGGATTGTGAATGATGCGATTGAGACCGGCTACAGGAAGTTTGATACAGCCGCCTCTTATTTCAATGAGGAGCAGTTAGGCAACGCCATCCGACATAGCGGCATGAAACGTGAGGAGTTCTTCATAACCACCAAATTGTGGGTGCAAGACTACGAATACGATGATGCCCTGCGCGCTTTCGATTTATCGATGAAAAAGCTCGGGCTGGACTATCTGGACCTCTACCTGATGCACAAACCATACGGAAACTATCGTGGTTATTCCTAAATCCGTACACAAGGAGCGAATGGTAGAAAACTTCAACATCCTTGATTTCATGCTTTCTGAAGAAGAAATGGCCGCTATCTCCCTACTGGAAACGGGGAAAAGCCCTATCTACGACGACATGGACTTAGCAACTGTGAAAGGAATCGGATTGCACAAAATCCATGAATGATTTTAGAAAGAAAAGAGAAAATAGAATATGAACCCTTAAAAACAGAATCTTATGCAGACTGTCAAATTGAACAACGGCATCGAAATGCCGGTATTGGGATACGGAGTATTCCAAGTATCTCCCGAAGAGTGTGAGCGTTGCGTGCTCGATGCCATCAGCACTGGTTATCGGCTGATAGACACGGCGCAGGCCTACTATAACGAAGAGGGCGTGGGCAATGCCGTCACTCGCTGCGGTGTGCCCCGTAACGAGCTTTTCCTTACCACCAAAATATGGATAAGCAATGCCGGAGAGACAAACGCCGCCCGCAGCATTGATGAATCTCTCCGTAAACTGCACACCGACTACATCGACTTGCTACTCATCCATCAGCCTTTCAGCGACTACCCGGGAACATGGCGGGCCATGGAGAAGGCCGTAAAAGATGGAAAAGTCCGTGCCATCGGCCTTTCCAACTTCTACCCCGACCGCTTTGTGGATATGGCGGAATATGCCGAAATCAAACCTGCCGTGAACCAGTTAAAGACGAATGTGTTCAGCCAGCAGTGGGAGGCCGAAGCCGAAATGAATCTCTATGATACACACATCATGGCTTGGGCACCGCTGGCGCAAGGTAATCCCGAACTTCTGACCAATCCCGTACTGACTGCTCTAGCTGAGCGATACAATAAAACAGTGCAGCAGGTGGCTCTGCGTTACTTGATACAACGCGGCATCATCGCCATTCCGAAGAGTACTCACACCGAACGTATGAAACAAAATCTGGATGTATTCAACTTTGCCCTCACACCGGAAGATATGGAAAGCATCCGTCCGCTCGACAAACCCGACGACTTCCGTTGGTCGCACCGTAATCCCGAACTCGTAAAATTCCTCCTGAATTACGACAGACAGTTTAACCCGGACAATAAGAAGTAAGAATATGAAAATTTCATAAAGCAAGAATCCTTTTTTCTATTTCCAAATCATTTTCATTCAGTTGGGGAGACGGTAGCATGCAAGTACGGATACAGTCTCCCTCCCGACAAGTATAATCGTGATATTTCTTTTGCAGCTCCGTCAAGTTTTCAAGTGCCACAAGCTCCCCTTTCAATTCCAGGAACTCCTCCATGTCCGTACTGTCACTTTGCTTTACAAAGAGAATACGGCGTGATATCGGATTCCTGTTATAATCCAGGCTGAGATATAACCCTTTCAGAAAAGGAGGGAAATCATACATGGGCAATTGCAGGTAAATGCTGAACAAAGCCATTTGGGGAGCTTCCCGTTCGTTGAAAAAAATATATCCGTTCTGATGGTTATTAAACAACCCTACCCCCCGGTGAGTCGTGTTATAAGCACTCATGTGAGTCACCTTCACATACGTGTTATCTTCGGAAGACTCTATCAGGTAAGGTTCCACTTTCAGGCAGTTGCATGACGAAGAAAGACTGTAACTCAAATAGCTGCCACTATAATTATAAACTTCCTGAACAGAACGCTGCATCTCGGCAGTCATCATTTCCATAAACGGATTCGCCTTTGTCTCGCCATTGGCAGGTTCCAGACTGAAAAGCAATTCTTTGATGCTTGACAAATTACCCATCAAGCGTTTCTTTGAAATGTTATTGACCTGTCCCAAAGCCAAATCCAATGAATTTTCTTCAGAATGTCCTTGTTTCAATGAGGTTACATAAGTGGGCAGAACACTGGAATAAAAGCGCAGACAATACACTGGGAGCCATATCGACAAAATCTGCTATTTCTTTCATTTTCAATCCGTTATTACGGAGATATTCTATTCTTCTATATTGAACTTGCAAAATACAAGTTTCCGTGTGAACTTACAATGACATACACATTACATTAATATTACATCATCAACTCCTCGCTATATGAAAAATATTAATCATAAATATTCATTTTTCTCCGACCGGATGAGCATACTTTTGCTGCCGGAAATCATCGGAACGGGATGCAAGACTCCGCTTTTACGATGATAAAAACATAATTTGCAAAAACAAGTAAAACAATAATGGAAGCAAAAAGCGAAACGAACAAACCAATATCCAATTTCCTGTTTATCTTATGGGCAGGAGGAACAGCCTTACTTTCCTATTCATTGGTATATGCACTGCGTAAACCTTTTACGGCCGCCACTTTTGACGGAATGGACTTTTTCGGAATGGATTACAAAGTAGCCACTACTATCATGCAAATCTTCGGCTACCTCATCTCTAAGTTTTTGCCATTAAAATTGTCTCCGAATTGAAACGGGAGAACCGGTTGAAATTCATGATATTCTCCGTAGCTCTTGCCGAACTTGCATTGGTCTTTTTTCGGACTGCTCCCCACTCCTTTCAATGTATTTGCATTGTTCTTCAACGGACTGGCACTGGGGTGTATGTGGGGAGTTATCTTCAGTTTCATTGAGGGGCGCAAAGTGACCGACATATTAGCCAGTTTGCTGGGAGTAAGCATGGCTGTGAGTTCCGGAATGGCAAAATCACTCGGGCTATTTGTCGTCAACACATTCGGTGTCACAGAATTCTGGATGCCTGCCCTGATAGGCGGTCTGGCTTTTCCGCTACTTGTCCTGATGGGATGGTCGCTCAACAAACTGCCATCCCCCACTGACGAAGACCGCGCCCTGCGTTCGGAACGCGTAGCACTGAACGGAGAACAGCGCCGGCAACTGTTCAAAAGCTATATGCCCCTGCTGATAATGTTGTTTTTTGCCAATCTGTTCATCACCATCCTGCGTGATATCAAGGAAGATTTTCTGGTCAACATTATTGACGTAAGCACTATCTCTTCATGGTTGTTTGCACAAGTAGACGGCATGGTAACACTGATTATTCTGGGAATATTTGCCATGATGTCACTGATAAACAGCAATTACAGGGTGCTGATAGTGCTCCTTTCCATGGTGATAGGCGGAGCCGTAACCATCAGTTATCTGGCATTCAATTATGACACACTGCAATTGCCCACCCTTTACTGGCTCTTTATACAGAGTTTGAGCCTGTATATTGTCTACCTGAGTTTTCAAACCTTATTCTTCGAACGGTTTATCGCCTGCTTCAAGATTAAAGGGAATGTGGGATTTTTCATCGCATCCATCGACTTTATCGGATACACAGGAACGGTTTGTGTGCTTCTTTTCAAAGAATATTGCAGCCCGAATATCGACTGGATGCAATTCTACAACCAATTTTCGGGATGGGTAGGCATCGTTGCCGGTATTGCATTCATCGGTTCGGCAATCTATCTGATGCAACGATACAAAATGGAAAAACAGAACTTACCCACGGAATGTTATCACCCGACGGACAACGCCACGAATGCTTTCCGCAAATCCAATCCACTCCTACAGGAAATGAATAAATAAACAAATAACTAAATAACAACAAGATGAAAAAAAATAGAATGTGTAATTATGGACTGGGCAGGAACAGCAGTCGATTACGGATGTTTTTGCACCTGTTGCCGCCTTCTTGAAGGCCTTTGGTGAAGTAGGTATCACTGTAACCATGGAAGAAGCACGCCGCCCTATGGGAATGGCAAAAATAGACCATATCCGTGAACTGTTCAAGTTGCCCGGAGTGACAGAGCAATTCCAAAAACTATACAACAGACTTTGGACGGAAGAAGATGTGGTTGCCATGAACCGTGAATTTGAGAAATATCTCTTCGCTTCTCTTCAGGAATATACCACTCCTATCCCCGGAGTCATTGAAACCATTGGCGAACTGAAAAAGGCAGGCATTAAAATCGGCTCCACCACAGGTTATACACGCGCCATGATGGATGTGGTCCTGCCGGGAGCTGCCGCCAAAGGTTATACCACAGACAATTGTGTCACCCCCGACGGTCTTCCTGCCGGACGTCCTCAGCCTTTTATGATTTACAAAAACATGACAGATTTGAATGTACCTTCCGTAACAAGTGTTGTGAAATATGGGGATACCATTGCCGACATCAAAGAAGGAGTGAATGCAGGCGTATGGACTGTCGGTGTCATTCTGGGCAGCAACGAAATGGGGCTTACCCAAGAAGAAACCGAGAAACTTCCATCAGATGAACTGAACAAACGCATGGCTGCCGTCAGAAAACGCATGTATATGGCAGGTGCCCATTATGTGGTAAACAGCATTGCCGAACTCCCCGAAATTATTGAAATTATCAACCATAAAATAAACTAACACAATGAGACCATATTTACTTTTGACTCCCGGCCCTTTAACAACATCAGAAACAGTAAAAACAGCCATGATGACCGACTGGTGCACATGGGATGAGGATTACAATGTGCACATCGTTGAAGAAATCCGCAAAGGACTGGTGAAACTCGCTACCCATAAAACCGATGAATACACAGCCGTTCTGTTACAGGGAAGCGGTACTTACTGCGTAGAAGCAACATTGGGAAGCGTCATCACCCCGAAACACAAATTACTCATTCTGAGCAACGGCGCATACGGTGACCGTATGGGAAACATTGCCGAATACCACGGCATGAACTATGACATGCTTGCTTTTGATGAAACCGAACAAGTATCCGTGGAATATGTGGACGACTACCTGGCACATAACGCAGAAATCACACACGTGGCAGTGGTGCATTGCGAAACAACGACCGGCATTCTGAACCCGTTGAAGGAGATTGCCCACATGGTAAAGATGCACGGCAAGAAGTTGATTGTGGATGCAATGAGTAGTTTCGGAGGCGTACCCTTGGATGTAGAGGAACTGGGTATCGACTTTATGATCAGCAGCGCCAACAAGTGCATTCAGGGTGTACCGGGATTCGGCTTCATCATAGCCCGCAAATCCGAACTGGCACACTGCAAGGGCGTATCACGCAGCCTCTCTCTTGACATTTACGACCAATGGGAAACAATGGAGAAGGGACACGGCAAATGGCGCTTCACCTCTCCCACTCACGTGGTACGCGCTTTTAAACAGGCCATGGACGAATTAGAGGCCGAAGGCGGCGTGCAGGCACGTCACGAACGCTACTGCCGCAATCACGAGGTATTGGTGGCAGGAATGCGCTCTCTGGGCTTCAAAACCTTATTGGATGACACCATACAATCTCCCATTATCACTTCTTTCCTGTACCCCGATGCGGCATTTGATTTCAAAGAATTCTATAAGCAACTGAAAACAAAGGGATTCGTGATTTATCCGGGTAAAATTTCACAGGCAGATACATTCCGTATCGGAAATATCGGCGATGTATTTCCTGAAGATTTCAGCCGACTGATTGATGCCATAAAAAGCACAATAAAGGCATAAAGTCTTCTCGCATAAAAATGGTAATTGTTTCTCGCTATACCAAAAGAGTGAAACAGTTGATTATCAAATGATTAATAATTTGTTTGGGACCACTTGGACCAGGGCCCGCCTTTATGAGAATCCGGCCCCAATAAAAGACCATTAATAAATTGATAATCAAACCGATAAAGCGGACAAGCCTATTAAATGAAATTCGGCACTGTAATCAATGAGATTATAAATCATTCAAGCACCTATTCAGCGAAACAATAAACTCATTGCCAACAGATATTATTCATGTAATAATAATTCATATTCCATAAAAAGAGCTTGTCCGTTTTACAAATCAAGAACATACTGATAAACAACAATATATATATTCATATCAGCAGAAATCCGGGGTCAGAATCTCATAAAGACGGGCCCTGGTCCCAGTGGTCCCAAATAAATCATTAATTCTTTGATAATCAATTATTTAATTATAATCCACATCACAAATCCGCAGTCCGTTTTATAAAGAGATAAAAGCGAAAAATAAAACATGAAAAAGGACTCCCGAAAAACTCCACTGTCTTTTTGCAAAACCTCTAAGTCTTTTGCGAAAAGACAGTGGAGTTTTGCAAAAAAGCTGAAAGAGTTTTTTTCAAGAACCTCAGAATTAAAAATGCGGTTTTCTTTTTCGTCTCCGTCACATCTCCCAATATCTATCGCAAAGATTCAGATATTCCATTTCGGGTTGATTGCCAAAAGAGAGTGCAAAAAAAGAAGTCTTCCGACGTTTCATCACTCTTATTTGTTCTTTTAAATCTTTGGATAACGGAGGCATCTCGAAGTCTGAAATCAGGACAATATCCGACTCTCTGAAATCGTTTCCGTTAATGATATGCGCCGCTTCGCGAAAGGGCGGGTTCCACATCCGTTCCTCCGTTGAAGGATTTATTGAGAAATTCGGCCAGTTTGGGCATGTCGCGCGACAAATCTTCCACCAACAGAGCTACAGCCTCATCGGAGAAGTTGATGACATAACATTTGCGGTGAGTCTTTTCCGTCAACTGAGCAATGGCAAGAATCGCAGACTTGGACAGGATTTCCCGGTCGCCCTGCATGGAGCCGGACGTATCCACACAGATGATATAAGGTCCTTGTCCCGAAACTTTCTGCTTGTCATTCTTCACCGGGTCTGCTTCTTTCGATTTATAATCAAACAGTTGCAACCGCTTCTCGGCATACCGTTCCATGAACACGGCACGCAGCGAATCGTCCGCCAGATAACAATATTCTATCGGCAACAGACTGTTCAGGTCATTGCCCAAAGTGACGCCCGTTATATCGCTGTGCGGAGAATGGCGAATCAGCATCTTCTTATCCACTCCCGAAAGAGAATCATATTTCAATGGTTCCCGGTGCTTTCTCCCCAAAAGATGCGCCAGTTGCCGGATGGCAGGATTGCGTTTCATCACTTGCTCAAAGGGGAGCATCTTGCGATACAAATCCGGGTAGTTGTGAAGCAGCCACTCCATGCGCGACCCGAGCAGGTGATTGCCCGACTGTTGCCCATGTTTCTTTACCAACAGGTCGAAACTCTCGCAAAGGCTGTCGATGTGCATATACTGATAGTCGTACTCCTTGCGGGTGAGCAACTGATGCCATTTATCCAGAAAAAAAAACTCCTTTGTCTGCGTTGCTTCCCCTTTCAGGAGAGAACAACCCTCCATTTGTGAGATATAGTAATCAATATTGAGTTCGGAAAGCTCATAACGCTTCTTGAATGCACTGCGCATCTGTTTCAGGAATTGCAGGAATGCCATGTCCGGCAAGTGTTCCGAGGAATAAAAAGCATCCCACTCGGGAGTGTAGCGCGAATAATATTCCTGCAGGGAAGGCGTTGTGCGGCGATAGTAGGCAAGCACTTTTTCCTCCAATTCGTGTCGGCGCACCACTCCGCTGCCGATATCATCCCCGTATGCTTTAAACGTTCTGTCTTTAAGCTCCTGTGAATAAATCATCTTCAGGTCTCTCAACCTTATATTCCTGGTTCTCTTTTTCGGTACGCATCAGCCATTTCGTTCAATTCGTTCTTATATCGTTCTATATTGTTCTTTTGATGGGTGAGCATCCTCCGCATCAGGAGGCGTTGCCTTGCACTCAGGAAAAGATGATTTTCGTAATACTCCGTTTCGGCAGCAAGCAACTCGTTCCAGTCTTTCTCCATTCTCCCCAAGGCCTCCGTCACTGAATGATATTTCATGCCCAGGTCTTCCGGTTCCGGTTCGGAAGGCGGAGGCGGACAGTTCTCATAACACATCAGGTGATATTCATAATTGTTTATATAAACGGAGCGAGTTCCCCGCTTCAACGTATATATCTTGCTACGGGGAACTTTGGCATGAAGCACCGAATCATATTTTTTCAGAATACAACAATTTGCTTTGTACTTGTCTTTGTGCAAATAGAACAGTTTCCCTGTTTTGTCAAGATGCCGGTAATCGGAAGCAAAAATCAGCAAACGCTCTCTCATGCGGACTCCCTCCACCTGATAGTAATAGGTATCCACCACCTGAATGCCGGGATCATTAAGCTCGCGCAAACTGTGTTCCGAAGATTGACAGTCTTTCAGTTCCTCGATATCTTGTTCCAGTCCTTTTATGTTGAGCAGATAGCCCTCGGCACTCTTCCGTATGGCGGCGGCAACCATTTCCTCTATGGCTTCCATATGCTCCGTTTCGCTCCACAAGCAATAAGATAAAAGCGTACAGTCCGACAGGCGGATGGTATCCGAACCGTTCAGGAAAGCGGACGTCTTGAGCAGCTTTACCATCTTCTTCCAGCGACGGTCGGACACATAGAGAGGAGCTGAAATACCACCCTCGTTCTGCACTTGCCGGTTATATTGCTCAATGCCGTCTTTCAGTGCATGAATCACTTCAAGAATGGAGTAATGAATCTTTATGGCAGCTATTTCCTTTTCCCAACGGACATATTCTTCACCGGTTATTTGAAGTTGTTCATCCACCACCGGTTCCGTTTCGTCGGTAGACGAAATCATGCGGTCAAACTCACCCATATCTTCTATTCCTCCCACCAGACAACGAAGCAGGAATCGGTCCCATAGAGCTTCAAGTCCCTGCCCTTGTGCCGGAAGTTCATTGGATGCTGCAATCAGACCTTTCAGAGGAACCCGAATAGAAAACTGTCCGTTACGATAAATCTTTTCATTGATAATGGTCAGCAAAGCATTCTGAATGGCAGGTCCGGCTTTCCATATTTCATCCAGAAAGGCAATGGTAGCCGAAGGCAGATAACCATCGACAATGCGTTCGTAGGTATCCGCATCCTTCAGTTTGGAGATGGATACCGGCCCGAATATTTCATCGGGCGTACTAAAACGGGACATGAGATACTCGAAAGCGTAGGCATCCCGGAAAGCCAGTTTCAGGCGGCGCGCCACCATACTCTTGGCAACTCCCGGAGGGCCGAGCAGGAAGATACTCTCTCCTGCCACTGCCGACAGCAGGGAGAGTGCCACCACATGCTCTTTCTCGAAAACACGTTCGTTAAGTTGTTGTAACAGGGATTCTATACGAAGCTTTAATTCATTCATTTTACTTTTTCCTTTGAAGTTTCATTGTGCTGTTGCCGATTCTTTTCAAAACGCAGTTACAAAAAGTAGTGCATTTATTCAGATAAAAGATAAAATCCGGCTCTTATCTTGTTTCTCACGCCGAATTATCTATCTTTGCGCCCAACATTGACAAACCATGAAAACATTAAAAGATATTGCAACGGCAAGGTTGCTGAACCAACATCTGCTTCGCCCGCTATTCACTGCCCCACAAGAGGTAGTGTCGTGGATGGGAGCAATGCAGGCACAGGATTTCTCCATGTGCCGGTGGGCCGTCGGAGTAAGGATGCGGAAGCCCTCGGAGGCCGGCGTTATCGAGGCACTCAACAAGGGCGACATCATCCGCTCACACTTGAACCGTTCCACCTGGCAACTGGTCACTAAAGAAGACTATCATTGGATGATGCCACTCCATCGGGAGCGTTCCATCCGTTCGTGGTGTGCATTTGCCAAACAGTCGGGCAACCCGATTTCCGACAAAATGATGGACAACAGCCGTGAGCTTCTGACTAATATATTAGGTGGAAAGAAGCATCTGACACGAGAAGATATCATACCTTTCTATCAGGAAATAGACATCGACAATGCTCACACTGTCCGCCACCTGTTGGCAGTGGCAGAGGCGGAAGGCATCATCCATAACGGTTGCACCGACGGCAGGAAGATAACCTACCGGCTTTACGGAAAAGATGAAAACAAGTTCGGTTGCCTGCCGAAAGAAGAAGCATTGGCACGCTTGGCAACAAAGTATTTCCAAAGCCACGCCCCCGCCACACTCGCCGATTTTGTATGGTGGAGCGGATTACCGGTGAAAAAAGAATGCCGCATAGGAATGGAACAGATATCCTCTGCGCTGACCGTAAAATGATAAACGGTACGGAATATTTCCTGCACGAGAGTAATCGATATGGCAAAATGCAAAAGGACAGCATTACACTTTTGCCTCCCTACGATGAATTGCTCATCGGCTACAAAGACCGTTCCGCCGTACTCTCCAAAGGAGCACGAAAGGAAAGCCTACAATACGTTCGGCATTTTCTATCCGGTGGTTCTGCATGAGCATCGGATAGCCGGCAACTGGTCAAGGAAAGAATTAAGCGTTACTTTTTTGAAAATGATAAGCCGGATGCAGCGTGTTTGGAAAAAGGCAAAAAAACAATACGAGAAATTTGTAAATACCAACCGATAAAAATGATACAGCAAATGAAAGCAAACCTTCTCTCTCCCGATAAAGACCCGATGGGGGCAGCTATTACCGACTATTTTCACCATCAGAAGGCAGGAAAACTACGTGTATTCTCATCTCAGTTTGAAGAAGATGAAATTCCCATTAACCAGCTTTTCCGTTCGTTCAACGAAATGTCCGAACCGGAAAAGACAGCTTTGCAAATGGCAAGCGGAAAGATTCTGGATGCCGGTGCCGGAAGCGGTTGCCATACCCTGGCATTGCAAGAAATGGGAAAGGAAGTTTGCGCCATTGACATCTCCCCGCTTTCAGTCAAGGTTATGGCAGAACGCGGTGTACGTGATGTCCGTCAAATCAACCTTTTTGATGTAGGATTTCTTGAAACATTTGATACCATCCTGATGCTGATGAATGGTTCGGGCATCGTCGGGAAGTTAGAAAATATGCCCGATTTCTTTCTGAGAATGAAACAATTGCTTCGTCCGGGAGGATGTATCTTAATGGATTCGAGCGACCTGCGCTATCTTTTCGAGGATGAAGACGGCAGCTTCCTGATAGACCTTGCAGGAGATTACTATGGCGAAATTGATTTCCGGATGCAATATAAGAATATCAAAGGAGACCGTTTCGACTGGCTCTATGTGGATTTTCAAACACTCAGTCTCTATGCTGCCGAGTATGGCTTTGAAGCAGAGCTGATAAAAGAAGGAAAACACTATGATTACCTGGCTTGTCTGCGGATGAAATAAAACCGCGAATGTCCGAAATCGAATTCCGAATATTCGCGGTTCCCTCATTAAGCCATCGAGCCGCCCACAATATCAAGCAATTCATTGGTAATTGACTGCTGGCGGCTTTTGTTATACATCACCGTCAGCTCCTGCAACAACTCATTGGCATTGTCTGTTGCAATCTGCATGGCCATGGTCCGTGCCGCATGTTCGGCAGCATTCGAATCCAGCAATACGGTGAACATCTTCATACGCAACACCTTGGGTAGCATTTCCTGCATCAGTTCCTCGGCAGAAGGCTCAAGAATATAATCTATCGTCCTCTCTTCCTCCTTCTTTTCATTATTTAAATCAATGGGAAGATAGGTCTCGCGAGTCAATATCTGCGAAGCGGTGGACTTGAAATGATTATAGAGCAATTCCACTTTATCCACATCGCCATGCAGGAAGCGTTTCATCAAATCGGCAGCCAGGTCGGCAGCCTCCTGATAAGAAGGTTTGTCTGCCATGTGCTGGAAGTCGCCTTCAATGCGGAATCCCAGCTTCCTGACAGCATCCGCCACCTTCTTTCCTACCGGGAAAACCAGAATATTCTCCAATCCCAACGGCTTGTATTCTGCCAGCAAATCGACCAGGTGCCTGATGACATTGGCATTAAACGCCGCACAGACTGGTATTGGAAGCAAACACCACGACAGCCACCTTTTTACTTCACGCTTCACAATGAAAGGAGACGTCACCTCGGTACAGTTGCTCATAAAATCGGTCAGTATATGGTGCAGCCTGCGTTCGTAAGGGAAGCATACTTTCTATGGCAGCCTGAGCCTTATGCAGTTTGGCTGAAGCCACCATTTTCATAGCCGAAGTAATCTTTCGGGTATTGTTTACCGAGGCTATTCTTCCTTTTACTTCTTTCAGTGATGCCGTGATAATTATTGTTCTTTATAAGATTGAGCTGTTTCCGCAGCCACTTTTTCTATGATTCCGGTTACTTCCTCATTGATGACACCGCTTGCCAGCACATCAATTACATCCTGCTGATGATTGGCGCGCATCGTTTCCAAAAAGTATTCTGGAATTCAATCACTTTATCCAAAGGTACATCATGCAGCAAGCTATGTACCCCGCAATAAAGGACGGCAATCTGCTCGCCCACCGGCATCGGGCTGTACTGGGGCTGAATCAATAACCGGTTGTTCTTACGTCCACGGTCGATGGCCATGGCAGTCACGGCATCCATATCACTGCTGAACTTGGAGAATGCTTCCAGTTCACGATACTGTGCCTGGTCTATCTTCAATGTACCCGCTTACCTTCTTCATACTCTTTATCTGTGCGCTACCACCTACACGGGATACAGAAATACCTACATTGATGGCAGGACGGAATCCCTGGTTGAAGAGATCCGTTTCGAGGAATATCTGACCATCGGTAATGGAAATCACATTTGTCGGGATATAGGCCGAAACGTCTCCCGCCTGCGTCTCGATGATGGGCAGGGCTGTCAACGAGCCGCCACCTTTCACCTTTCCCTTCAGGCTTGCCGGAAGATCGTTCATCTGTTCCGCCACTTCCTGCTGGTTGATTATCTTCGCGGCACGCTCCAACAAACGGGAATGCAAATAAAAGATATCTCCCGGATAAGCCTCACGCCCCGAAGGACGGCGGAGAATCAACGATACCTCACGGTAGGCAACAGCCTGCTTGGACAAGTCATCGTAAATGACCAACGCATCCCGACCGGTATCGCGGAAATACTCTCCGATGGCAGCTCCTGCAAACGGAGCAAAATATTGCAAGGCGGCAGGGTCGGCAGCAGTAGCGGCAACTACGATAGTGTAGTCCAATGCTCCACGCTCCTTCAGCACGTTCACGATATTGGCAACAGTAGAACCTTTCTGTCCCACGGCTACATAAATACAGTAAACAGGTTTGCCTGCTTCGTAATTCGCTTTCTGATTCAAGATGGTATCGATGGCAATGGCGGTCTTTCCCGTCTGACGGTCGCCGATAATCAATTCACGCTGTCCGCGACCGATAGGAATCATGGCATCGACAGACTTCAAGCCGGTTTGTAACGGCTGATTGACGGGCTGGCGGAAAATCACCCCCGGAGCCTTGCGCTCCAACGGCATCTCACAAAGCTCACCACCTATCTGTCCGCGTCCGTCAAGGGGTTCGCCCAATGGGTCAATAACGCGTCCCAACATACTTTCGCCCACCTTGATGGAAGCGATTCGTTTGGTGCGTTTTACAATCATACCTTCCTTAATCTGATCGGTAGGTCCTAATAACACCGCACCCACATTGTCCTCTTCCAAATTCATCACAATGGCTTTGATGCCATTCTCAAACTCCAGCAACTCATTCGCCTCGGCATTGAGCAAGCCGTAGATACGAACCACGCCATCGCTCACCTGAAGCACCGTACCCACCTCATCAAACTGAAGTGAGGTATCGATATCCTTGAGTTGTCGAAGCAATACTTCGGATACTTCGCTGGGTCTTATATTTTCAGACATAGTCTTTACTTTTCTTTTTTATACTATTCTTCTGTTCTTCTCTATAAACTGCTGTTTCACTCTGCGTATCTGGCTGGCAACGCTTGCATCCAAACGGTAGGTACCGATTTCGAATATGAAACCACCTTCCAACGAGGCGTCTACTTTTGTAGCAAATTCAGCAGTTCCTTTCGTGCGGCTGACTACTATCTTACGGATACGCTCCACTACTTCGGGAGCTACCGGATAAGCCGTGGTCAACTTGCCTATGCTGATATTTTTTCTGTTTCCTGTACAGGTCGATATATGAATTTATCATAAACTGAAGAAACTTTTCACGCTTTTCCTTCAACACCAGTTGTACAAAGCGTTCCAGCTCCTTTGTCACTTTCCCTCCGGCAGCTTCCACTACCAGCCTCAGCTTTACATCGGGCGCCAGTACAGGATTGTCCATAGCCTGCCGCAACTCGGGAACTTGCGCATAACTATCTTTCAGCAACAACGCTTCCCGGTAAACAGCATCTTCCACCTTCGCATCATCGGCATACGCCAGCAATGCCTTGGCATATCGCATAGAAACTACTCCCTATATACATGGCAAATCAGTTTTTTAGAAACAGTCAATTCATCCAGCAGCCGGTCAATCATTGCCGTCTGCTTGTTCTCGTCGTCGAGGTTCTTACGCAACACTTTCTCGGCAATATCAACGGACAGAACCGCTACCTGACGGCGTATGTCACGGATAGCATCTTCTTTTTCTGCCTGGATTTGGCGCTTCACCTCTTCCATCATTTTATCTCCTTCTATCCGTGCCTGTTCTTTGGCTTCCTTGATAATACGGTCTCGTGTCGCCGCTGCTTCGTTCAGTATGCGTGCCTGTTCCTCATGAGCTTTAGCCATGATGGTTTCACCTTCGGCTTTCAGGTTAGCCAACTGTTCGTTTGCTTCTTTTGCCACCACCAACGAACGGTCGATGTACTCCTTACGCTCATTCACCATCTTGACAATGACGGGAAAACCGTATTTGGCGAGCACAAAGAACACGATGCCGAAGGAAAGCAACATCCAAAACAACAAACCACTATCGGGCACTAATAATGACATAACTTCTTTTTATTTTTATAATGCAAGGAAACAAACCACAATGGCGAACAAGGCTACACCTTCTACCAAGGCGGCGATGATAATCATATTCATACGGATATCACCTGAAACTTCCGGCTGGCGTGCAATAGCTTCCATAGCCGAGCCACCAATCTTACCAATACCCAAACCTGCACCGATTACTGCTAAACCTGCACCCAGTGCTGCACCTACTTTACTCAAGCCGACTCCGGCTGCTGCTTGTAATAATACTGTTGATAGTAACATAACTTTTCTATTTTTTAATGATTTATTTTATGCTTTTTCTTTCTCTGTTTCTTCTACACGGGACAGTCCGATAAACACTGCCGACAGCATGGTAAACACATACGCCTGAATAAAGGCTACCAGCAGTTCCACAAAGTTCATAAAGATGCAGAACAGAACGGATACCACTGTCATCGTGCCGTTTATGGCAGGTCCCATGCCGACTGTTACGAATATCAGGCTGGTGAGCGCCAAGATAACCGAGTGACCTGCCATGATATTGGCAAACAAACGTATCATCAAGGCGAAAGGCTTTGTGAAGATACCGAACAACTCTACTACCGGCATCAACGGCACAGGGCACTTTAACCATGTAGGCACATCCGGCCAAAGGATTTCTTTCCAATATGCCTTGTTGCCCCACACGTTGACAGCAATGAACGTACACAATGCCAATACCAGTGTAATGGCAATATTCCCCGTCACATTTGCTCCACCGGGAAAGATAGGAATCAACCCCATGAGGTTATTGATGAACACGAAGAAAAATGCCGTCAACAGAAAGGGAGAATAACGCTTGTAATCTTTTTCCCACACAGCACTTGATTACATCATCTTCTATCATCATCACAAACATTTCCATGAACCCGACAAAACCTTTCGGTGCGGGAGAATCAGGCGTGCGCTTCTTATACCAACGGGCAGTACCCAGAATAATGACAACCAGCAACACACTGTTGATTAGCAGAGCAAGTACTGTTTTGTAATAGAAATATCGAACGGGCGAACCTCCTGTCCGGCAGCATTCACTTCTACAATCTTTCCTTTATGGCCTCCATCGGTAGCGATACGCAACCCTTCGTACTCACTGCCTTCATGTGCGATACGGGAAGAAAGAAAGGTATGCCATCCCGTCTCCTTACTGTATACAATCACCGGAAGAGGAATCACAATATCCTTATCACCCCACTTAGTGATATGCCATTCGTAAGAATCCTGAATATGGCCGAACACGATATCCTTCGCATCCACATTTTCCTGCTGCTGACTCACATTGATATCTTCGGCTTTCACCGTACCGACACCCATCATCAGCAAACAAAAAACAATACCTATCAAATACCTTACCTTATCCATTTTTTCTTTTTTGTCTTTTAGTTTAATCTTCAAATTGCTTTCAAACACGAAGAAGAATATACTTTCATACAGCATGCTGAAAAGGTAAAAAACAAAAAGAAAGTCAATACGAAATCCTCCTTATGCACTTTGACGTGCAACACATAGAACAACAGGATTATCATCGAGAATACCATTTTTACAAACTTCATTCCCATATAGACGGAAAGCAACTTATGCGGCGTATACTTCCGACAGTAGTCGAACATAAAAATATAATACCATCCGAAGATATAAAAATACAGAGGAATAAAAAGGAAACCAGGCAAAATAATGCTCCGGCCAAAATAACTTGATTGCTCCTCCTACTACCAGTCCGACCACCCATCATAACGGTCTTCCAGATTAAAAATCGCTTTTTGTCAGTGTAAATCCCATAGTTTTGACTCTTTAAATGTTATTGTTCTACGCAAACCGATACTATATCCTGTTTTACCTCAACAAAACCACCCTTGATAGCGACTTTTTCCGGTTTCCCATCTTTCACATAAACGATTTGTCCCCCGGTAAGGGAAGAAATCAGAGCTGCGTGTAACGGCAGAAGAGTAAATGCACCCAACGTACCGGGAAACTCTGCACTCTCAACCTCTCCTTCGAAAATAACTCCTTCGGGAGTGGCGATTGTCATATTCAGAAACCGTTTCATAAAGCACTAATTCTTTTTTATTGGCTGTTTCCAGCAATTTCTTACCTTTTTCTATTGCTTCTTCTATTGTTCCTACGTTCAGGAACGCTTGTTCGGGCAGGTAATCCACTTCCCCGTCCATAATCATATTGAATCCTTTAATGGTATCTTCGATGGAAACCATCACCCCCGGCACACCGGTGAACTGTTCGGCCACGGCAAAGGGCTGTGACAGGAAACGCTGTACACGACGTGCACGGTTTACCGTCCGGCGGTCTTCGTCCGAAAGCTCATCCATACCCAGAATAGAGATGATATCCTGCAACTCTTTGTTGCGCTGAAGGATTTGTTTCACGCGTTGCGCGGTGTCGTAATGTTCCTGTCCCACAACATTCGGGTCAAGAATACGCGAAGTGGATTCCAACGGGTCTACCGCAGGATAAATACCCAACTCGGTAATCTTACGGCTCAATACCGTTGTAGCATCCAAGTGGCTGAATGTAGTGGCAGGTGCCGGGTCTGTCAAGTCGTCGGCAGGCACATATACCGCCTGTACGGAGGTGATAGAACCATTCTTGGTGGAAGTGATTCGCTCCTGCATCTGTCCCATTTCGGTAGCCAGTGTCGGCTGATACCCCACAGCAGACGGCATACGTCCCAACAAGGCGGATACTTCTGAACCGGCTTGTGTGAAACGGAAAATATTATCAATGAAAAACAGAATATCACGCGGTCCGTTGGCATCCCCACCCTTACGGTCGCGGAACGATTCGGCAACAGTCAACCCGGAAAGGGCGATGGAAGAACGTGCGCCGGGAGGTTCGTTCATCTGTCCGTACACCAAGGTGGCCTGTGATTTCTCTACTTCGTTGTAGTCTACTTTAGAGAGATCCCAATTTCCCTCTTCCATGCTTTTTTAAACTCTTCTCCATAGCGGATAACACCTGATTCAATCATTTCACGCAACAGGTCGTTACCTTCACGGGTACGTTCGCCCACTCCTGCAAACACGGAAAAACCGTTGTGCTTCTTGGCAATGTTGTTGATCAACTCCATGATAAGTACGGTTTTTCCTACACCGGCACCACCGAACAACCCGATTTTTCCCCCTTTTGAATAGGGCTCCAACAGGTCGATTACCTTGATTCCGGTAAACAACACTTCCTGTGTAGTAGACAAATCCTCAAACTTGGGAGGTTCACGATGAATAGGGTATGCACCTTCTTTACTTAACGGCTTCATTCCGTCCACGGCATCGCCCACTACGTTCATCAAACGTCCTTTAATCTGATTGCCCACCGGCATGGTGATGGGATGTCCTGTCGGTATTACTTCCATGCCGCGTTGCAGTCCGTCCGTACTGTCCATGGCTACGGTACGCACCGTGTCCTCACCGATGTGTTGCTGCACTTCGACAACCAGCGTTCTGCCGTCCGGTCGTTTAATGGTCAAAGCGTCGTGAATACTAGGAAGAAGAAGGTCGGTATCGATATCTTTGCCTTCGAAATACACATCGACTACCGGTCCGATTACTTGTGATATATGTCCAACGATTTGTGACATAAGCTTCTGTTTAGTTTTATTTTATAATTTATCTTTGCTATAGAAACAATCTTTTCACCGAATTGTTTAGGTCGGTTATGCACCAACGTGCGTGGCAAAGGTAGAAATTATCTTCAATCATTATTCCCCGACTAACTTTTTTACACTTTAAAACGACATATATCCATTAAAAGGGGAAAAACAGAACAATTTTGATAGAAAGAAGTGAAAGATTATAATTATTCTCCCCGAAGCAATATGTATAAGTAACCGTTTGACACATAGCTCCGGAGAGAAAAACATTAAAAAGTATGCATACTACTCCTTATACATACCTTCTCTGGATAATTGCTTGTCCAGATTAGCAACTCCGAGTGCCACTATTGCAGTCACAACTGCCGTATGCTCCTGATATTCGGGAATATTCTTTGTGTAAAGATCACGTTCGGTATGCCAGATTTCTCCGTAAGAAAAATTATATCCTTTGATATCATCTGTCGTGAAACCATAAGTAGGAACACCCTCTACGGCAAACACACTGGCATCGGTTCCTCCCGTTGAAGTGGGGCGTTTACGAGGTTTGGCAACTTTCACCTCGAACGGAAAATCAGGATTGATATTCTTCACCGGTTTACAGATTTCTACAAAATCATCATACATAGCTTGTGGAACGGAAATACCAATCGGAGGAGTAGGTCCGCCATCCCGGTTGAACAGATTCGCAATCTTTCCCAACTCATTCTGATGTGCGGGCATATGCTTTTGCACCCAGCAAACCGAATTCCTCTCCGGCAAAAGCAATGAATAGAATGGTACGTTTGGGCTTCGCTCCCGAAAGGGCGATAAGTCGGGCAGCTTCCATCATAGGACCGATTCCCGTACCGCAGTCAATTCCTCCCGTTGCCACATCAAACGCATCGAGATGACCACTGATTATCACATATTCATCCGGATATTTTGTACCCTTTATGGAAGCTACTACATTATGGTATTTCACCGGGCCAAGCTTGAAATGGTTACGAATATCAAACTCCAACCAAAACTCCCGGCGTTCTTTTGCCATCTGTTCTATAACGGCATACTGATGCTCATCCAATTTAATATCACATACTTCGGGTAAATTATCAAAAGTGGTATTCTTGTCGTTCACCAACGGCCGGTCATAGAGTGCACGCAAGGGTACGGAAGCAGACTGTATGAAACCCAGCACACCGGCTTCGCACATCTCTTTATAGAATAACCCCGGCATACGACGCAAAGGAATCGTCTTGTGATGTGCACCCCTTTGTCCAATTCTCCTTCATCAACGAATCATTCATTTGTTCAATCTTCACGTTTTCCGCTTTTATCGCATTGCGAATTGAATCAGCTTTGGCAGAATGATCGACAGGCCAGCCCACATTTTTTCCCGAGACCAACACCCACGCCCCTTTCAACTGATGTCTCATACGTTTCAGCTCAGCTTCCGTTGCGGGTTCTATCAGCACATGGCCACGTTGCAGCCCTTTGGTTCCCGAAGTATAAGAAGGAGTGACAAAATGCAGATTCATCGGTTGGTCGCCCCCGATAAGGCGTCGAACCATGGACCACGGTTAAAACCTACAGGCAACTCACCGGCTTCTTCCAAATGAGCTTCGATACCCCAACTCCTAAATTCGCGGAGCATCCATTCGGCAGCATTATCATAGGCATCAGAGCCAATGGGACGACCTCCAAAACGATTAGTCAGGACATCCAGCTGATGCATTACACGATTATCGGTCGTTCCTATTTCTATTATTTTCTTCACGGCGGCAGGTTGAGCATATACATTTCCGGCATACAAAGAGGCCACCAAAAAAGACACGGCACAAAGGTTTTTCATCATAACAGTTTCGCTTTATCAATGATTAATGACTGCAAATATAAAACCTTTCATGAAACCTTATCCATTTCAAGCTCTATAAATTTCCATTTCCCCTGAATGATAATGTAATTCGCACCTACATAAAAAGCTATGTCTGCATCACGCAGCCATAACTTTAAGAGAGAGTTTTATGAATTTATATAAAGTAATTGCAATCAAATGAATTCTTCGACCAAATACATCTCATTGAAAAGTGTTTGCGAGTAACCGGCAGCATTTTTTGCAATAAATCAAGCAACAAATATTCTCCTCTGCGAACCCAATACACAAACTCACGCCGGGGTTCGTAAGTCTCGGCAAACTCCAGTAACCGCTCCAGTTCAAAATCATTAGAAACAATACGCACCACTCAAAGACGCATCGTAAGCATTACAGTCCTGTTCGATGTGTGCAGGAACCATCATAATGGGTTTTCCCAAATACATAGCTTCACAGATGGATTCAAACCCGGCAGTGCTGGCATAGGCTTTACAACCTGCCATCTGGCGTAAAAATTCCACATCATCCAACTGATAAAAAGTCAAAGTATCATCTACTTTCTTCACCGGTTCTTCCTCCCATTTATCCCAAAAGAAATGAAGCGGAATATCGGGATGCTTTTTATGCCATTCCATTATGTTCTCACCAAAACCTGAATTGACCATATATCCGTGCACATAATCCCCCTTACAAGACTCATATAATAAAACTTCCCGACGGAGTAATGGAGGAACAACACGAATGTGACACTTATCATCATCTTTCATGACACGAAAAGAAAGAGCCAATCGTTCGCGTGCTCCGATAGCAGTCAACCTGGTAAAGAATTTCAGTAATGCCACATTCAACTTTCCGACACGAGGGAATTCAAAATCTTTATGAAGAAACAAATATTGATGTCCGATACACACCTGAGGCACCGAAGGGCGAAACAATAAGTAAGTGAAACCTGTGAGCAATTCATAAAAATTAATAACCATGTCGGCTTCACTGGCTTCGATACGCTGGAAAATATAACGAATACTGTTCATGTAGATAGGCAGTTTTACCAAATTACAAGCAACACTGCGTATCAAACTCACCCGTTTGTTGGCTGGCGTAGGCGTAAAGTTCGGACTGACAAAACGTTTTACGGGTGCATGAATGCTACGGTTAAAAAATCCCGGCAAACGCCGCGAACTGCTCTTTCCCACCAACACTTCCACAACCTCGTGGCCGTTACGAAGCAAAATCTCTTCCAAAGTGATTGCCTGGGTAAGATGTCCCCTTCCCTCTCCTTGAACAATAAATAAAAATTTCATGAAGCAGCATATATTAAAAGTTTCACATTCATTCCGGTTATCTTTTAAAAACTATGCAAATATCCATGTTGTTCATTACAAGATAATGTCAAGGGAGTTACTATATGGTTAATTTAAACATTGGGAGTGTGTCAAAACTAAACCGGTCTATCCCATCGTCAGCTGTAGAGGCAGGGTTTGCCTGTCCGAAGACACAAAGCAAACTGTTTTCGGGCGAGCGGACCTCGCCCTGCGAACCAAACGACAGCATTATCCACGTTTTAACACAACCCCAAGTAGTATTAATTATCGATATCAATCACATTAAATTTTAAGTCAAACTTGATTTCCCATCCATTGGAGAGCTTTATTTCATAGTCTTTTTTATCCTTTTCAATCCTCAGGACTTTAGCGTCTGGATAATTGGTTGACACATACTTCTGAATTTGAGCAGGAATCACATTACCCGGAACAGAGCTATATTTACAATTCACTTCTGTCCATGCTCCCCGCTTATCAAATTCCAACTTATCGCCATTCGTAAAAATTACATCATAACTTTTATCAAAGAGATCGGTTTCCATTTTAGCCATAGCTACTTTAGCAGCCGAAAAGTACTGTTTGATGAAAGTTTGAGCCGGTTGCGGTAATTGGTTAACTTGTATAGGCTTGTCATCATCGGCCATAACTACAGTTTGCAACGCGAATAAACACACTAAAAATAAAAATACCTTTTTCATAATCTGATTGTTTTATAAGTTATACATCATTGTCTTTTCTCTGATGCAAAGATTAAAGAGATTCTGAAAAGAATTTGAAAAGAAGCACAGGAAACGCCTTTTTTACGAACTTTTTTTTCATGAATTTAAAAAGTTGACCAAACTTTCCCTCTTAAATTGTTGGCACAAACAACGCTTATCATCGATTTACGACACCAAGTCATAATCTTACCTCAAAACAATGCTCCCCTTCCCGATAATAATAATGTAGATATATACCTTGCATTTTACAAATAGAATCGGCAAGTGCAAGTCCCAAACCGGTAGACCCTTCTTTCTTCTTTCCCTGATAAAAACGTTCAAATATATGACGACTGTCCAGTTCTGCTTCTGTCCCCCGATTGCAAAAAGTGATAGTACATTCCGTAATGATAATCGAATATAGCCACCCTCTACATTATGAACAAAAGCATTTTTCAACAGGTTGGTAAATAACACCACTGCCAACATTTCATTCATAGTAATGAAAAACGTCCCTTCTTCCTCCACCTGTACTTCGATATGACGATAAGCATATACTTCTTTATAATCAGTGAGATATTGCTTAACCAAGCGATTAACTTCTATCTGAGAGGTCTCCGAGAACTGTCCATTTTCAATCTTGGAAAGCAACAATAAAGTTTTATTCAATTTTGTGATGTGTTCCAAGGTCTGGTGAGTCTTCATCAAGTCTGTCAGTTGAGCTTCGGAAAGAGCCTCATCCTCCATTAACATTTCCACACGATTGAGACAGATAGAAAGTGGAGTTTGCATCTCGTGAGAAGCATTACCAATAAATTGCTTTTGCTGTTCAAACATCTTTTTCGCTACGCTCCGCATAACGAATGGCCGCCTCATTCAACTTTTTAAATTCCGAAACCTGAGTAGGATTATGTAAAGGTTCATTCTTTGTTCCGATTCTATATTTATCCAACCAATTCAACAACACATAAAGCGGACGCATATTTTGATAAACCACCCACACATTTATCAAAATGGTAATAAGCAACATAATAACATACAGAAATATAATCCATCCCGTAATGGCTTCTTTCAAGTCCTCCTTTTCAATAGAAGGTGTTGCAACCGTCAGCTCAAAAAAACGGTCTCCGTCATCTTTAAAGAGCGTAGTCAGGATACGTGCCGGTTCTGTTTCTCCTTTTTCGGGAATATACACCATTGAATCTTTATAGAGTATATTTTCACGACTGACAGCATATTCTTCTGTTACCTCTTTTAAGAAATATTGATTATTGGAAGCTGTATTCCTGGATGGCAATTCTTCGCCTGCCAATGCACGGATAATAATAATTTCCGAGTAGTCTTCAAGTGCATCATCCACCTCGTCGTTAACTTCATCCATGACAGCGATATAAAAAAAGATAGCCCATCCGGTCAGAATAACTGTCAGGGCAAGCGATATACGAACCAGTATGTAATAAATCAGCTTCATCAGTCCATAGTCATTTTATAACCCAACCCATAAACGGCTTTCACCTCAGGAGTCGCACCGGCCTCCTTCAAATGCTTTCTTAAATTCTTTATTTGAGCATAGATAAAATCAAAATTATCTACTTGATCTATGTGATCACCCCAAACAGATTCGGCCATCGTATTCTTATTGACCAAACGTCCCGGACGATTCATGAAATAGACCAGAATGTCATACTCCTTACGATTCAAATCCAGTTCCTTACCATCTACCTGTACACGGTATTTATCAGGAAAAACTTCAATGTTTCCATATTTTATGGTAATTTCACCATTCTGCTGATTCCGTCGGATAACACTCTTGATACGTGCATTGAGTTCTGCCAAATGAAAAGGTTTTGGTAAATAATCATCTGCCCCCAACTCCAATCCCAAGACCTTATCTTCCAAAGAATCTTTTGCCGAAATAATAATCACGTTCTCACGTTTACGCATCTCTTTGAGCTGTTCAAGCAACTCCAATCCATTACCATCAGGCAACATTATATCCAGCAAAATGCAATCGTAAGTATAATCCTCTATTTTTGGATACCTGTCCGAAAATCAGGAGCTACTTCTACTATATAGCGTTCTTTTTCTAATGAACGTTGAACTACTTCACGTAAATTAACATCATCTTCTACTAATAATATCTTCATAACCTTTGATATTTATGACAAGCAAAGAAATAAGATAATTCTGAAATAATACTGAAATAGAGAAAAAATAATTGGGAATGTGGACATTTCTTAAAAAAAGTGTGCCAAGAGCTCGAAATATCCCTCGTATTCCAACGTCATTTCGCTCTTGACACACGGTCACAAACTCTCTTTAAACCCTAATTAACGTGAGTTCGATGAAATATAAGTGTTTGAAGATTTGGTGATTAGCGAAAATTGCTGTAACTTTATAGTGCTAAAATACAAAGACTTACAAACAATAATCGCTATGATCACCGAGGACAAAGTTACAGAATTATTTTGTATGGCAGACGATTTCTGCAAGTTTTTTGATGCTATGATGAAGAAATACACATTGAAATCTGATAATAAGCGTGCTTATCACCGCGATTCAACCATGTCAAAGTCTGAAATTATGCTTATTATGATAATGTTTCATGACTCTGGTTATCGTTGCCTAAAGCATTTTTATGTAGAAAAAGTCTGCAAGCACCTTCGCCACCTCTTCCCCAAGGTTGTCTCCTACAACCGCTTCGTGGAACTTGAAAAGCAGGTTGCCGTCCCCTTGGCCTTATTTATAAAGAAGGTATTGCTGGGTAAGTGTACAGGCATAAGCTTTGTCGACAGCACTCCGTTGAGGGTGTGTAGGAACCAAAGGATACATATCCACAAAGTATTCAAGGGCATTGCGCAAAGAGGCAAATGTTCCATGGGATGGTTCTTTGGCTTCAAACTGCACTTGATTTGCAACGAGAAGGGCGAGATTCTGAATTTCATGATAACTCCAGGTGACGTAGATGACCGCAAACCGCTTGAGTACAAGGCTTTTGTTGAATTCATTTACGGAAAGCTCGTCGGTGACAAAGGCTATATCGGAAAGAATCTCTTCCAAAGGCTCTTTGTCGATGGCATACAACTTATCACAAAATTGAAAAGCAACATGAAAGGTGCGTTGATGAGTGTCTCCGACAAGCTTCTTCTCAGAAAGAGGGCTATAATTGAAACCGTGAATGACGAATTGAAAAACATCGCACAAGTGGAGCATTCAAGGCACAGGAGTTTTGAGAATTTCATAGTAAACATGCTTGGGGCAATTGCCGCTTATTGCGTGTTCCCTAAAAAGCCTTGCATCCATGTACAACGCACATTGGATACACAGCTTGCCTTATTCTAAATTCATCGAACTCACGTTAATTATTCGATTTCCATTTTTGAAAAATCCATCTGTTTCACTTCATTCGGAGTCGGCTCGTCCATCAGCTCAAAAGGAACTGTCACTTCACCGTTAACAGCCGAATTCAATTTTATCTTAACACCTTTCATTCCGGGAAGAGCCTCAATAGAATTAAGGTTAAATGAAACAGCTCCATTTCCATAAAGACCGGTCATATCATCATAGGTATTATAACGCAACTCCAATGTAAGATAACCTTCAGAATCCAAAGCTAAGGGAGTTGTATGTACCAAACTGATGCGATGCTTTTCCTGTGCAGGCAGATTCTGCGTAAAAACAATATTCATATATCCGCCACCTATCCACATATTCCTCTTTTCAATATAAATAGGATCATTCCCCAATTCTGCATCGTTTTCTTCCGTAAGCTCCTCAACATCTTTAGTCAGAATGGAGCGAATACCCTCTATCTTGATAGCGCAATCATATCCTTGAAAATCATCATACAACGGATTGAATACGATAACAACACGCTCTCCATCCTCCGGCGACCAAGGAAAAGCCGATGCAGCAGGCCACAGAGTCCCCCATGTATCACCTGTCAGTGAATAAGTGTGGCTGTCTTTAGCTTCCACAGTAGCCCAATCAACAGCAATATCACCTATTGAATATCCATCACTATCGTCACATGACTGAAACATAAAAAAGTAGCAGCCAGCATGATTCCACAAAAATGAGCTAACTTTTTCATAATCTCTCTGTTTTTTATATTCTATTCATTAAAGAATGAAAATGATGGATTACTGCATATACCCTTTTACTATTTAACGTATTTTCAGCAAAAGTTATAGATATAAATTTCTTCGTAAACTCAAATATAATCACACAATATTCCCTTTTCCACGAAAATATACGCAAGATTCCCCTACGGTAAATGAGAATATAGTTCAAATAGAAAGCAACTATCCCTTCACACTCTGATTAATACTTTCTATATAATCCAATATTTCTTTGCGCCCTAGTTTTTTCTCAGAAGAAGACAAGAAATAAGGAGGCAATTCTTCCCATTGTTCACTCAGCTTCTTCAGATATTTGTTCACATTATCTTTTGCCTTCCCTCCCGACAATTTATCTGCTTTAGTAAATATGATAGCGAAAGGGACTCCATTTTCTCCCAACCACTCCATAAATTCCAAATCGATTTTCTGTGGCTCCAAGCGACAATCTATCAGCACAAACAAATTTGTCATTTGCTCGCGCCCCAAAATATAATCTTCTATAATTTTCTGAATTTTATCTACCTGCTTCTTACCTCTCAAAGCAAAGCCATACCCCGGTAAATCCACCAAATACCATTCGTTATTCACTAAAAAATGATTAATAAGCAACGTTTTTCCCGGAGTGGATGAAGTCATTGCCAGCTTAGGACGTTTGGTCAGCATATTTATCAAACTGGACTTGCCCACATTGGAACGGCCTATAAAAGCATATTCCGGCAAATTACCTTGCGGACACTTATCTACCTTTGTATTACTTATTACAAATTCAGCACTGAGTATTTCCATATATTTTTTATTTTTAATACTTAAACAAGTTAACCCCATAAAAGTTAAGAATCCATTGAACATCAGCATCTCGTAGCCAAACTGATAACCGGTGTAATTAAACACCACCCTGTCTATGGCATAGCACACCAGCGGAGATGCTATCGCCACATAAGGCACAAAGCGGTCACGCGGGTGCAACTTGGTGAACAGTCCGAACACAAACAGCCCCAGCAACGGTCCGTAAGTATAGGAGGCTATAACATATATCGCATCTATCACACTCTTATTATTCACCACTTTAAATAGCAGAATGAACCCAATAAAAATTGCCGAAATGCAGAAATGAACTATCTTCCTGCGTTTTTCCGCTTCTTGTTCGGGCAAATGACTGATACCCATAATATCGATGCAAAAGCTAGTGGTCAGAGCAGTCAATGCAGAATCGGCACTCGAAAAGGCTGCCGCGATAATCCCGATTGTAAAGAAAATCAACACTGCATATCCTAAATGCCCCTCTGCCGCAAACAGAGGAAGAATATCATCGCCTCCCGCCGGCAATGCCATCCCTGTCCGACTTGCCAGCAACAGCAACAAAACTCCCAAAGACAGAAACAGGAAATTGACCGGGACAAAAGAAATGCCGTAGCAATACATATTCTTTTGTGCTTCACGCAAGTTCTTGCATGACAAGTTTTTCTGCATCATATCCTGATCAAGTCCTGTCATTACAATCGTGATAAAGATGCCGCTGAAAAACTGCTTATAAAAGTTCTGTTTGGAATGCCAGTCATCGAAAACGAAAATGCGACTATGTTCATTGTCCTTCACGGTCTGCACCACTCCCGAAAAATCGAGTTCGAGTTGTCCCGCCACATTATATATTATAAGTCCCAATGCCAGCAAAAGGCACAAGGTCTGCAAGCTGTCGGTCCACACAATCGTGCGAATGCCGCTTCTGCGCGTGTACAGCCAAATCAGCAATACAATCCCTATCACCGTCACGACAAACGGAACCTCGAATACATCGAACACATAATGCTGAAGTATCAGGCAGACCAGATAAAGACGCGCTGCCGCCCCTATAATCTTTGAAAGAAGAAAAAAAGAAGCTCCCGTTTTATAGGAACATCTCCCTATCCTATCATCCAAATAGGAATAAATGGAGGTGAGATTCAGTTTATAGTAAAGCGGCAGCAACACATGGGCTATAATAAGATAGCCTACAAAAAAGCCCATACAAGTCTGCATATAAGTCATATCGATGCTACGCACCATGCCCGGAACAGAGACAAAAGTAACTCCCGACAACGAAGCTCCGATCATGCCGAAAGAAACAACATACCAGGGAGAACGGCGGTTACCACGAAAGAAAGCATCGTTATCGGAATTCTTGCCGGTGAAACGAGCCACAAGCAACAACATTCCGAAATAAAGAAATATGGTCAGCAGAATATAAATTCCGTTCATGTTATTTTTTGACTGCAAATGTACGCAAAATCACTTAAATTCCGTAAGTTTGCAGCCATTATATAGGAATTTAATCGATGAACCAACAATACCCTTCCATCTTATTAGAAAAAGCAGTAGGAGAATTTGCCAAACTGCCGGGGGTGGGACGAAAAGACTGCCATGCGCCTCGTTCTTCATCTTCTGAGACAGGATACGGCTACTGTAGAAGCATTTGGCAATGCCATTATTACATTAAAACACGAAGTGAAATATTGCAAGATCTGCCACAATATATCAGATACCGAAACATGCTGTATTTGTTCAAACCCGGTACGTGACGCCTCCACCATTTGCGTGGTTGAAACCATCCGTGACGTAATGGCCGTGGAAGCTACACAGCAATACAAAGGACTGTATCATGTACTGGGCGGAGTGATCTCTCCGATGGACGGGGTAGGACCTTCCGACCTGCAAATAGAAAGTTTGGTGGAACGTGTCAAAAACAATGAAGTGAAAGAAGTTATTCTGGCACTTAGTTCTACTATGGAAGGAGATACAACCAACTTCTACATTTTCCGCAAGTTAGCTGACACCAATGTCAAACTCAGTGTTATCGCGCGAGGAATTTCCATTGGCGATGAGTTGGAATATACAGACGAAGTTACTTTAGGACGCTCCATTGCAAACCGCACATTATTTACAGGAACAGTATAATTATTGAATTAAAAAAGATACAATGGAAGAAAGAATAAATAAAACAGTGAAATATCTCCAGGCAGAATATATCATGATATGGATCTTGCCTATAGTGTTAGTCATCCTCTACGAAACGGGAATAATGACGGAAGGAGACTATGCCGGTGATGCCCGCATGGACTATATACTACAGACAATCGGTATACTGCTGACAGTAGGATTAATACCTTTATCCCTCCGACTATTCAGCCTGTCACTGGTAAAATGTGTCAAACTACTTTCACTCCCCGATGCCCTGAGCAGCTATCGCCGTTGGAACGAAATCAGATTGGGACTATTGGTAGTGCCTGTATTGACAAACTTGTCGTTTTACTACCTCACACTCAATACTACCGGTCTCTTTTGTGCTGCCATGTCTCTCATTGCTTCCCTGTTTTGTGTCCCTACCCGCAAACGTATATGGAACGAACTCGACTTATTAAAGGAAGAAAAGGAGGAAGAATAATGGCACGACAATTAGAAGAAAACGGAATTAAGCTTCGTGCTCCCGAGCCGGAAGATTTAGACTGCATGTTCCGATTCGAAAACATTGTTGATTTATGGGATATCAGTAATACCACAGGACCTTACTCCCGTTTCCATCTGAAACAATACATTGAGCAAACGCAAAATGATTTATTTACAGACCGCCAACTCCGATTAATGATTGAAAATAGCGACAGACAGGTGGTAGGGATTGTAGATATTTGCAACTTTGACCCTCTGCACAGTCGGGCAGAGGTAGGCATCGTCATAGACGAAGCACAACGGAGGAAAGGAATAGGAAGACAGGCGCTATTTCTCCTTGAAAGCCACTGTTTCCATTACTTGGGTATCCATCAGCTGTTTGCATATGTAGACACCGCAAACAAAACCCTGCCGCAAGCTATTTACTACTTGCGGTTATCAAGAGTGTGCACTATTAAAAGATTGGATGCATACCGGCAAAGGCTATCGGGATGTGATAATGCTCCAAAAAATAAATTTCTAGTTAAGCATCGGATATTGAGGATAACGTGCCCAAATAGCATATCTACCTCCTAATTTAGCAAGCATGGTATGCCATAAATCACAGAAATTCAAATCCTGCAACATCTCTTTATTACTATCCACTATCAACCATGATTTCTCTTCTATCTCCTTAATCAATTGCCCTTTCTCCCATCCGACATATCCCGAAAAGAACCGAAATACCCCTTCTACCGGTTTACCATCAAGAATATATTTTTGCACCTCGCCAAAATTGCCATTCACATATAATCCATTAGCCAAAGGTATTGCTCCCTTCAAATCTTCTAACGTGTGCAAAAAGAAAATAGTTTCTCTACTTACCGGACCTCCTTTATATATAGGCACACGCTGTGCAAATTCCAATGGAGGCAACAGTTCATTCAACAAGATATGGTTACGAAATTCTTTATTCAAAATTATTCCCATACTACCTTCTTCATTATGTTCTAGCAACAACACTACCGACCGGGTTAAATCATGACCACGAAAAAAAGGAGATGAAATAAGTATATCCCCTTTCATAGGTAATACCCTACCAGACTCTATCTGAAAACACGCATATCCATAGTTAACTTCTTCTCTTTTTTAATTGTAATACCAATATACGGAATAAAATCAAATTAAAAAACATCTCCTCTCCTTTTTTTGAAAAATTATTTTCCTTGAAATGTAAATGATTCACTATCAAGACCAATAGAAAAAAGTTCAGAAAAAAAACGTTCAAACATTTGCAGAATTCAAATTATTGCGTACCTTTGCACCCGCAATCGAGAGAGAAAGCATTGAAAGAAATACAAGTTGAAATATTGGTGCGTTAGTTCAGTTGGTTAGAATACATGCCTGTCACGCATGGGGTCACGGGTTCGAGTCCCGTACGCACCGCAACTTTTTTTTTTCGATAACAAATATATTGGTGCGTTAGTTCAGTTGGTTAGAATACATGCCTGTCACGCATGGGGTCACGGGTTCGAGTCCCGTACGCACCGCAACTTTTTTTTTTTTCGATAACAAATATATTGGTGCGTTAGTTCAGTTGGTTAGAATACATGCCTGTCACGCATGGGGTCACGGGTTCGAGTCCCGTACGCACCGCTAAAAAGGAATCCGCTAAAAACGGGTTCCTTTTTTTCGTTAAGCCGAAGATATCTACATAAATAGGCGCCCTCCCTACGTTGTTTCATTAGCCGGACTAAGCGTTTTCATCCTTTCTATTATGCCTGTCTGTCCGTCAGATTACTATAGTCTTCGGCAGCGGACTGTATAGTCCGCTATTGTAGACCGTACAGTCCATTGCAGTAGACTGTACAGTCTGCCGTCGCAGACTGTAATAATCTTCCGTTTAAAAGACCTTGGCCGACCATGGGAAACGGCTTATTCTTCCCTTTGCTTGTGGTATGACATTTACCCCCCAAAGAATAATAAGTGACCCGAATTTTCTCAAAATATTATGCTCACACACTTTTTGACTTAATCCCAATTAAGTATATATTTACCAAAATCTTACTAGTATTTACCGATATTTTCACCTATTATGATACCGCCTTTGATACCATTGGCGATACCGTCTTGATATTTTTCTTGCCAGACTACGCTGTCTTTCGGATTAATCATTTGCAGATAAAGAGTCTTACTTTTATCCGATAAGCCGAAGGTTTGTACATCCAGCTGATAAGCTTTGAACCAAAGGTCTTCACCTGCTTCATAAATTCCTTTGCTTGTTTGCAGATATATACACTCTGAAGGATAACCAGACAATTGTTTGTTAACCGAAGAGAACAAACTATCTATAGTACTTGTTCCATTCGTTTTTTCATTTGCAAGAAAATTCCGTCCTTGCGCATATATAGAAAAAAGAACATATGAAGTATAATAAAATAATCTTTTTCATAACTCTGTAGTTGCATTTTATTATGAAATAATATGTATACAAAAATAATAAAAGTGCAATTCATTAACAATCAGAATTACACTTTTTTTTTCTGCCAAAGAATTATATTTTCAACCTATTTCTCGGCTTGTTCTCTATCTTTTAGAATGTGGCTTACACCCAGTTTTTCTTTAAAGGAAAAGCCTATTTTTGATTTCGAAGTAAAAAAACATATCCAATACTTGCCACAGACTTTTGTTACTGAGTCAAGAAATAAGAAAATCAAAACTGTTTCTTAATTTAGAATACATTTTAGTTGTATCTTCTATTCTTTTTCTCTTACTTTGTAAAACTAACATATCAGTATTATCGCGTTTACATATTTGAAAACCAAAATTAGCATGAAAAGGAATATATTATTCATGTTCTTTTTACTGCCTTTTATCGCTATGGGGCAAACGTACAAATATATAGGGATAGAAGACGGACTGAGCAACCGAAGAATATTCAACATTCAAAAAGACTCAAAAGGATATATGTGGTTTCTTACCAATGAGGGAATGGACCGCTATAATGGCAAAGAAATAAAACACTATAAATTAGCTGACGAAGAAAATAAAAGAAATGCCCAAAATCATCTTACATGGCTGTTTCGAGAGAAAGAAAACTTATGGATTGTAGGTAAAACCGGAAAAATATTTGAATATCATCATCAGTTTGACAGATTTATACCCACCTATAAACCTGCCAACTTATCCTTGTCTATTTCATACAGCTATTTAGACAATCGAGGCAATATATGGCTGTGCGACAAAGATTCGATTATACTATATAATACGCAGAGTGATCAAATTTCACGTATTTACAACCCACTGAGCAGCAACATTACCTCTATGGTACAATCATACAACTCCCATTTCTTTATTGCGACAGAAAAGGGAATACGCTATTGCTGTATAAATGACAATGAGTTACAGCCAATTCCCATTCCTCCATTGGATGAAATCAAAGGGCAAATCAGCGAACTCTATTATCACAGAGTATTGAAACGACTGTTTATCGGAACATTCGAAAAGGGCATCTTTGCCTATGATTTGCCCACGCGCCAAATTCTTCATTCGAAACAGATTTAAGCGATGTCAATATTACCCAAATCAGTGCCCTGAACGAGAATGAACTTTTAATTGCTACCGAAGGTATGGGGATTTACAAAATTCAGGCTAACAGTGGCGTGATACATCCTTATCTCACCACCAACTACGAAAGCAATAACGAGATGATGGGAAATATCATCAATGATATCTATGTGGATGAGGAAAAGAGAATATGGCTTGCCAATTATCCTACGGGAATCACCATAGTCGACAACCGATATCAAAACTACCACTGGATAAAACATTCCATCGGCAACAAGCAATCTCTGATTAATGATCATGTGCATACCATCATCGAAGATAGCGAAGGAGACTTATGGTTTGGTACCGGCAACGGTATCAGTCTTTACAACACTAAAACACGTCAATGGCATTCGTTCCTGAGTTCTTTTGACAAACAACTCAAAGATAAGAACCATATATTCATTGCTTTGTGCGAAGTTACTCCCGGAATTATTTGGGCAGGTGGATATACTTCCGGTATTTACAAAATTAACAAGAAAGCACTTTCTGTGGAGTACTTCTCTCCTTCATTGCTGACGCCCATCAATATGCGCCCTGACAAATACATCCGAGATATGATAAAAGATTCCGAAGGAAATATCTGGTCCGGAGGATATTACAATCTAAAATGCTTTGACTTAAAAATAATAAGGTAAAATTATACCCGGGGTAAATTCAATTACATCTATCAGAGAAAAAGACAGTGACCACATGTGGATTGGCACTGCTACCGGTTTGTATCTGCTAAATAAGAACACAAGCCAATATAAATATATAGAGATTCCCGGAGAGTCTACTTACATCAATACTCTTTATCAAGCTCCCAACGGATTATTGTACGTCGGTACCAGTGGTTCCGGTCTAATAATTTATAACCCCGGCAAAAATACCTTCAAACAATTCCACACAGATAATTGTGCACTACTCACCAACAGCATCTTTACCATACTGCCCGAAGTGAACGGAAATATCATAATGAGTACAGAAAACGGTATCACCTGCTTTTCCAGCAAAGATAAATTATTCTATAACTGGACTAAAGAGCAAGGGCTTATGTCTGCCAACTTCAATGCTTCTGCCGGTGTATTACTCAAAGATAAAGGATTTATATTCGGCAGCATAGACGGTGCCATCGAGTTTCCCAAGGATATTAAATTTCCTCATTATCAATTTTCCAAAATTATTCTAAGTGATTTCCGACTATCCTATCAGCCTGTATTCTCCGGTGAAGAAAATTCTCCATTGACGGAAGATATCGATGATATAAAAGTATTGAAACTGTCTCACAATCAAAATACTTTCTCACTAAAAGTATCGACCATCAACTACGACTTTCCATCCAATGTGCTTTACAGCTGGAAACTGGAAGGCTTTTATACTACCTGGAGTCCCCCGAGAGCAGAAAACATAATCCATTTCGCCAATCTGAAACCCGGAAAATACAAACTGTATATTCGTGCTGTGTCCAAAGAGGAACAGAATGTCATATTCGAAGAACGCACCATCGATGTCATAATCGCACATCCGGCATGGCTCAGTTTTTGGGCTATATTATGCTATATAGTGCTAGGGATACTCTTGCTTTTTATCATTACCAGAATTATCTATCTAAAAAAACAGAAAAAGATTTCCGATGAAAAAACTCAATTTTTCATCAATACCGCACATGACTTGCGCACGCCGCTAACCCTGATCAAAGCTCCATTAGAAGAGTTGAGTGAAAAAGCACAGTTGACGGCAAGCGGACTCAACTGTATGAAAACTGCTCTGAAAAATGTGGACGCTTTGTTACGTTTGACCACCAATCTTATCAACTTCGAACATACCGAAGTCTATTCCCCTAAGCTATACATAGCTGAATTTGAGCTGAATACTTATATGCAAAACTTATGCAATGGTTTTCATTCTTATTCAGCCACAAAGAATATAGATTTTACTTACGAAAGTAATTTCAAGGAAACGAAAGTATGGTTTGACAAAGAAAAGATGGACTCCATCTTAAAGAATATCATATCCAATGCCTTGAAATACACCCCTGATTATGGTCATGTAAGCGTCTGCGTCACCGAGACCAAAGACTCTTGGAAAGTCAAGGTATCTGATACAGGAATTGGCATTCCTGCCAAAGAAAAAAAAGAAAATATTCAAACTGCACTTCCGTGGCAGCAATGCCATCAATTCTAAAATAACCGGTAGCGGAATCGGCCTGTTGTTGGTATGGAAATTGGTAAAAAAGCTTCATGGAGGAAAAATCAATATCGACAGTACCGAACATCAGGGAACAGACATCAGACTTATTTTCTATAAAGGTTATGAGCATCTGCGTCATTACAGCATCGTAGAGCCGAATCAAGAACTGCCGGTCAAAGAAGTTGTCGAACAAGCGAAAGTTACAGAAACGCCCGAAAAGCTACAGGAAATGATTGAAGCCGCATTATTACAACGCATTCTCATCGTAGAAGACAATGATGAATTGCGCAGTTATCTCGCCACATCACTTGCAGGAGCTTATACCATACAAGCTTGCAGCAACGGAAAAGAAGCATTGATTATCGTTAAAGAATTTTGGCCTGACTTGATCCTCTCTGACATTATGATGCCCGAAATGCGCGGAGATGAACTATGTACAGCTATTAAAACAAATATTGAAACATCACATATTCCTATCGTATTACTCACTGCGTTAAACGATGAGAAGAATATTCTAAATGGATTGGCAACCGGTGCAGATGGTTATATCACCAAACCATTCAGCATCAAAATGCTAAAGGCAAGAATATCCAATATACTGTCCAACAGAGATTTATTACGGCAAAGATATGCGATGGCCACTAAAATGGATTCAGAAAAGCCGGGATTGTTGCCTGCTGAAGCCAACACACTGGACTGGAAGTTCATAACCGACGTAAAGAACAATATAAAAAATAATATTGATAATACAGATTTTACCGTAGACTCTTTATGCTCATTACATAACATGAGCCGCACTAGTTTCTATAACAAACTGAAAGCATTGACAGGACAGTCTCCCGCCGATTATATCAGAGACTTCCGTCTGAATACGGCTGCACAATTGTTGCAGAAAAAAAAGTACTCAATTACAGAAGTAGCAGAAATGACAGGATTTTGCGACAGCAAATATTTCAGAGAGGTATTTAAAAAGCACTTCAATGTAAGTCCCAGTAAGTATGGGAAAGAGGATAAAAAATAAGTATAAGATATATTCAGGCAGGCAGTTACAACAGTTCCTTACACTTATATCATAAACTGTAGGAATGTGTCAAAACCAAACCGGTCTATCCCATCGTCAGCTGTAGGGGCAGGGTTTGCCTGCCCGAAGACACAAAGCAAACTGTTTTCGGGCGAGCAAACCTCGCCCCTACAAACTAAACAATACCTCA